>Ga0335079_10000931_pt1 | contig 33195 bp, 24 predicted proteins | sample Lox_Sample_33_FD_206719 | JGI IMG/M metagenome (GOLD analysis project Ga0335079, IMG submission 206719) | Soil microbial communities from Loxahatchee National Wildlife Refuge, Florida, United States - Lox_Sample_3.3 | ecosystem: Environmental > Terrestrial > Soil > Wetlands | place: USA...
ATCCTCGCACGGCGGCCGATGCACTCACCGGCGCCAGAGTCATCAGCGCTGCCGCCAGAATCAACATTGTCTTTTTCATATCGACCTCCCGCCCTGTTTAGAGCAAACCACGTGCCAAATTTCAAGTTACTTTGAATCTATGGCATGGCACGATCAAAGTGGCTGAATGCAGGAGAATTGGCCGTATTGCACCACCGCGTGCGATAGAATACCACCAGTGTTCCTAGCCAATCGCATCGCTATCATCACCGGAGCCGCAACCGGCATCGGAGAAGCTGTAGCCCGTTTGTTTTCGAATGAGGGAGCACACGCCTACTTGTTGGACCGCGACCCAGAGGGCTGCCGCGCGGTAGCGTCTTCGCTGCCCTCCGCGTTTGCGTTTTCCGGCGACGTGCGCCGGCCCGAGAATTTTGCTGCGGTGGTCTCCGCCGCCATCGAGAGGCACGGGCGCGTCGATGTTCTAATCAACAATGCGGGCATCTATCCGCGGCGGACCTTCCTGGAAATGACCGAGGCCGAGTGGGACGAGATGCAGGACGTCAATCTCAAGAGCATGTTCCATTCCATGAAGGCTGTGCTGCCGCACATGGTAGCCCGCAGGTCTGGCAAGATTGTGAACATCTCCTCGGTTACGTTCCACCTGGGAATGGCCGCACTGACGCATTACGTGGCGTCCAAGGGCGGCGTGATCGGGCTAACGCGGTCGCTCGCCCGCGAGATGGGACAGCACAACATCCACATCAACTGCATCACGCCAGGCGCGATCAAGACGGCGGCGGAAGCCAAAGTGGTAACCGAAGAGCAGGCGCGCGATTTCCTGGCCCACCAGTGCCTGCAGCGGCGTCTGATGCCGCTTGACATTGCCCGCGTCTGCCTGTTCCTCTGCTGCGAACTAAGCGACGGCATGACCGGCCAGACGCTCAATGTGGATGGCGGCTGGGTGATGCACTGATCGGGTTACTTGCGGCCAGTACCCGCGGGCGAAACTTCCACGTTCTGTAGCTGCAGGTCCTCCAAATCCCAGGTCCGGCCGTTGTACTGGACCACAGCGAAGTACAAGGTGCGCATGGCGGCGCCCGCCTCGGTACGGCTGTCGAAGTAACCGGAGACGCGCCAGCGCCTGCCGTCCCAGTGCTCCAGGCTGGTTTGCGAGAGACTGCTGAAGCCGGTGGGGTTTTTGACCATCGGACTCCCCGCCACCAGGGTCTGGGTTGCCGCGAGTACGTCAGGCGGAGTTACCGCCAAGGCGTCGACCTTGTTTTTGATCCGGCCGGAGTAGCGCAGGAACCCGAACAGGAGCAGCACCAGCAGAAGCACGGCGGCGCCGCCGATGAGGCGAACGGGGACGGCCAGGTTGCGCTGGCACATCGGGCAGCGGCGGGTGCCGTTGGGCAGCGCAATCTCGCAGGTCGGACAACTGATCACAACTTTCTCTATTCTGTCACGCGGCTCGAACGCGCGTCGCGGGACATAGCTCATGAGAGCCATATCGTAACTTCGCTTCCGGCGAGGCCGTCTCCCAATTCAAGGTGATCACAGGCGTGCGCTTCCTCGTCGCGGCGGCTTGGGCCATTTGCCTCGCCGGAGGACTGTGCGCCTGCGTTCAGGAGGCAACAGACGCGGCCAATCCCGAAATTCTGCCTGTGGCTCCGGCGCCCGTCGCTCTTCCGTTGAACGAGGACCGCATTCTCAAGGTTATCCCTGACTACCAGACTGTGCGCGACACGTCGCAGCCGGTGGCACGCATGACTTCCGCGCAGAAATTTAATCTGGCTCTGCGCGAGAGTATCGATCCGTTCAACATTGCAAACGCCGCCATGACGGCCGCGTTCTCGCAGCACGACAATCAGACGCCGAAATATGGAGAAGGCTGGGCCAACTATGGCAAGCGCTTCGGCGCGGCTATCGGGGATTTCGGCACGCAGAACCTGTTCAGCGCCGGAGTATTCGCCAACTTGCTGCATCAGGATCCGCGCTACTTCCGCAAGGGACCGTCCGCGGGCGTCCTTCCGCGCGTCTGGTATTCGGCGACACGGCTGCTTGTGTGCCGCAACGACGAGGGCCGGCCGGTGTTCAACAGCTCGAACCTGCTGGGCATGAGTACGGGAATCGCGGCCTCCAACCTGTACTATCCATCCGCCAGCCGCACTGGAACGGTGATGGCGGGCCGGGTGGAGACCAGCCTGTTTGGGGGACTGATGGGCAACCTGATGTCCGAGTTCTGGCCGGACCTGCAGCGCAAATTCCTGCACGGCAAACCGAAGAAGTAGGTCCGATTCCGTACACCTCGGAGGGGGCTTCCCCATTGACGCGTGAAGCCGTAAAGCGCATAATCGGGTCCGAATTGTGGCCAAGCCGCGGCCATGAAAACAGGAGGAAACCAGATGAGTCCGAAGTTAGCCTTGGACATTAAGCCGGCGGCGCTGCCGGCCTTGGCGTGGGTGACTGGAACAGTCCATGAAATCCTGGTACAGCCCGGCGAGCAGTTCTATGTATTCGCGATTCAACCGGCCGGCGGGCCGACGGTGATCGTGCGCATCGCCGACGCGCACACCGGCGCACCGATCAGCAACGTGACCAGCGACAACCTGGTGTATGACACGCTGAAGGAAGCGTACTTCCGGAAGCTCAGCGTCCAGGTGGGCTACCGTGATTTCGGCCCCGACCCGCAAGCCGGAATCAACAAGCTCTGCATCGACCGGGTGATCCTGACGCAGTAGGCAGCGTGCCCGCTGCGGCGCTTCGCCGCAGAAGAGCGGATGGCATAGCAGAAGAGCGGACGGTATAAACGACCGTCCGGCTCCACGAATCACTGCAAGACTCCGGCCTTCTTGAAGTCGCCGGCTTTGACGACGATCAACTGCGCCGGGTCGACGTACTTGCGGAACGCGGCGGAGACCTGCTCGGCGGTGAGCGCGCTGACCTTGGCCTCCAGCGACTCATCGAAGCGCAGCGTGCGGTCGAAACGCGCGCGAGCGGAGAGCAGTCCGGCCAGGGCGCCGTCCTGCGAGCGGTTGATCAGCCGTTCCTGAATCCATGCCTTCTTGGCGGCGGCCACTTCGTCGGCGGTGAAGCCTTCCTTCAGGGTTTTGGCCAGTTCGTCGCGCAGGCTCGCGTCCACTTTCGGGGTGTTCTGCGGGGCGCTGATCGCCACCATTACGTAGTTAGCGCCATCGTCCTTCGGCGGCGCGACGAATTGCGATTGCACCACGTAGCTGAGGCCTTCCTTGTCGCGAATCCGCCGCGAGAGGCGAGTGCCCAGGCTGCTGCCGCCGAACATGTAATCGGCCAGCTCCATCGCGGCATAATCCGCGTTTTCGTCGTTCATCTGGACCGGCTCGCCCGCGATATAGAAGGCGTTCTGCTTGTCCGGCGTTTCGATCTTTTTATCCTCCGGCTGCACCTTGTGGTACATGTTGGTCAACCGGGTGTAGCTGCCGGGACTCTTCCAGTTTCCGAACAGCTCGTTGGCCAGCTTGCCGATCTCGGCGGCGTTGAACTGGCCGGAGACGCTGATTTCGCCCACGCTGGCGCCGTAGAACTGCTGGTAGAACCTGCGCACGTCGTCGAGCGTGACCTTTTTCAGATCCTCGATCTGCTCGTCGGCGGTGGAAACGTAGCGCGCGTCTCCGCGCAGATAGGGGTTGACGCGGTGCTGGTATTCGGTGAAGGCCAGCGACTGCGGCTCGCTCCTGCCGGCTTCGGCGGCGGCAATGCGCTGCTGCCGCACGGTCTCGAATTCGTTGTCGGGGAAGGATGGCTCGCGCAGAATCTCGGCGGCCAGTTTCAGCGCGCCCGGCAGGTTCGCCTCCACTGTCTCGATGCTGGCGGTGGCGCTGGTGGCGCCGCCGGAGACGTTGATGTGGGCCTTCAGGTTGTCCATCTCGTCCTGGATCTGCTGGCGCGACTTGTTCTTCGTCCCGCGCATCAGCATGCCGCCGGTGATACCGGCGATTGCCGATTTCCCGAAGAGCGATTTCTCATCGCCGTACCGGATGGTGACCGAGGCCACCACTGTGCCGCCGCGAGTCTTCTTAGAGAGCAGGGACACCTTGATGCCGCCCGGCAGGGTGCTGCGTACGACGCGCGCTTCGATGTTGGCGGGGGTCGGGTTGAAGGCCTCGCCTTCGGAGATGGTTTCGCCGCCTTTGAAGTTCTTCAGCTCGGCCTCGACGTTCGGAGTCGGCGGAATTTCGGTGCGGTCGGGGTTCTTGGTGGGAACGAAGCTGGCCAGTGTGCGATTGGATTCCTTCAGGTAGTGCCTGGCAACGCGCAGCACGTCTTCCGGCGTGACCGCCTTGATGCGGTCGCGGGTAAGGAACATCAGGCGCCAGTCGCCCTGCGAGGAATACTCGCTCAAATCGAGCGCCACCGACTGCGAATCGGTCATTTCGAGCTCGATATTCTTCAGCAGCCGCGTTTTCTGGCGCTCGACTTCCTCCTTCGTGGGCGGCTCGTTGACCACACTCTCGACGGTCTTGATCAGGATCTGACGCGCCTCGTCCAGTGACTGGTCCTCGCGGAGTTGAACCATGGCAAGAATAAACCCGGGGTCGTGCAGGTCTTCCACGCCCATCGAGACTCCAACGGCCTTTTTGTTATCGACCAGGGCCTTGTACAGGCGGCCCGACGGGTTGTCGCCCAGCACGCCCGCCAATACATTCAGCGGTGCATCGTCGGGGTGCGAGCCCGCCGATGCGTGGTATACCAGCGCCAGGCCCTGCGTATCGCCTACGCGGCGCAGCGTGACGGAGCGCTCGCCGTCCTGGGTAGGTTCCACTGTGTAGGGCTGGTCCAGCGTGCGCGTGGGTTTGGGAATCGGGCCGAACAGCCGGGCCACCTGCGCCAGGGTCTTGTCGGGTTCAAACTTGCCCGCGATGGTGAGCAGGGCGTTATCGGGCTGGTAGTATTTCTGGTAGAACGCCGCCAGCCGGTGGATGGGTACATTCTCGATATCCGAGCGGTTGCCGATGGGCAGCTTGCCGTAATTGTGCCACGTATAGGCATGCTCGAGGGCCCGTTGCATCATGATGCCTTCGGGGCTGTTTTCCCGCATTTCAAATTCGTTGCGCACCACCGTCATTTCGGTATCGAGAATCGGCTTTTCGATTTTGGCGTTCACCATGCGGTCGGCTTCGAGCTCCAGGCCGAACTTGAGGTTTTCGTCGGTGGCGGTCATGGTTTCGAAGTAATTGGTGCGGTCCCAGGAAGTAGAGCCGTTCATTTCGGCGCCGTGGTCCTTGAGCTCCTGCTTGATGTCTTTGCGGGTTTTGGTCTCCTTGAACATCAAGTGCTCCAGCAGGTGGGCCATGCCAGTCTCACCGTATCCCTCGAAGCGCGATCCGACCATGTAGGTCATGTTCACGGTGATCTTCGGCATGGAAGGATCGGGAAACAAGAGCAAGTGGAGCCCGTTGGCAAGCGTGTACTCCGTGATGCCTTCGACGCTGGTAACCTTGGTGACGCCCTGCGGCAGGGTCTGCGCCAGCGCGGCCGCGGCCAGCGCAAGAATGACCACAAGGGCACGGGAAATCTTGTTATGAAACATTTGGAAACACCTTTGAGAGAGGGTAATCCTCAGTATATCAGGGGCGTCATCCCCACCACCGATGATGCGCCGCTCTCGCGATGGCCGTCCAGGCGATCGCCCCCGCGTATCCTGCCAGCACATCGGTCGGATAATGCACTCCGAGATAGACGCGCGAGAGCCCGATTAGTAATACCAGCGCGATCGCGGCGGCCCAGGCTGCCAGCTTGCGGGCACGCGTCCATCCCGGGTCGATCAGGATCTCCGCGAGGCCCAGGTAGAAGCAGAACGAGAGGAAAGAATGGCCGCTCGGAAAGCTGTAGGTGTCCGGCAGCGGATACCCGAAGAACGGTTCCGGGCGCGGCCGGTGGAAGACCAGCTTCATCGATTCGTTCAGGGCCTCCGCACTCAGCACGACAATCGTGAGAAGCACCGCGTCGCGTCTCCGCTTTCGCTCTGCGAGGGCAGCCACAATCAGCGCTCCCATCGGCCAGAGAATCCAGCCGCCGCCCAATTGCGTGAGGCCTTCCATGACCACGGTGAGTGCCGGACGGGCCCGGGAGTGAATCGCGGTACGGATCGCGAGATCGAATCCATCGGCAGCGCCGCGCTGCACCGCCACGGCGATGGCCAGAAAGACCAGCACCGCGGCGACTGCGATCGTCGCGTTGCGCGCCGGATTGGAGAGGGGCCGTCTCAATTCACTACTTTACATTCCGGCGGCGGTTGCGTCATGAATAGAGACGTATGTACATCCTCATTGTTCACGCCCAGGTCAAGCCGGAGTTCGTCGACGCCTTCATCGCGGCGTCGCGCGTCAACGCGACGGAGAGCGCCAAAGAGCCGGGCATTGCCCGTTTCGATTTCCTCCAGCAGCAGGATGATCCCACCCGTTTCGTCATCTATGAGGTCTATCGCAATCCCGAGGCCGCGCCCAAGCACAAAGAAACGGCGCACTACCTCGCCTGGAACGAGAAGACCGCGGCGATGCTGGTGGCGCCGCGCACGCGCGCATGGTACACCAACGTGGAGCCGGGCGACGCGGGATACTAGCACTCGAAGTCCAATATCGCGTACGCTTTCAATGCTCACACTTTTTGGACAGGTGCTCCTCAAGCGGTGTACGCTTTTAATGAGTACATGAGGCAGGATTGAACGACAAGCCTCTGACGCTCGTCATGTCGCTTGCCACCTTCGCCGCCGGCCTGAGAGCGGCACGGCAGTTATGACCTGCGCGCCGGCTCTTGGCCGCGGAATCGCTCGAATTACGCGGGCCCGAGGACAAGCCGGGAGGTAGCTATAAGTCGTCCTTCCACTCGACGCCGCTGCCAATCACACCGTCGGTCTGCGCCATGCCGTTCTCGATGCGCAACGGCTCCTTGACAATCGGATTCCACCAGTCGGCGTACTCCAGCCAATGGGCGGTCGGCGTGACACACAGAAGCTGCGCACTCAGCTCGGGCCACAGGTGGCTGGAGAGCCGGATGCCGTGCGCGGCACCGAGCGCGGCTGCCTGCATCCAGCCGGTAACGCCGCCGATCTTCATCACATCGGGCATCATGTAATCGCAGGCCCCCGCCTCGATAGCGTGGCGCATGTCGAGCATGCCCCACCAGTTTTCGCCGCACTGGATCGGGGTGCGGATCTCGCGCGCGATCCTCGCGTGGCCCTGGTAGTCGTGCGCCAGCGTGGGCTCCTCGATCCAGGTCAGGCCGAAATCGTCCAGCGCGCGCAGGCGCTCGACCGCATCCGCCGGGGTGAGGCTCTGGTTGTAATCCACCATGATCGCCATCTCCGGGCCCGCCGCCGAGCGGATGGCGCGCAGCACCTCCAAATCCTCGGCCGCGGTCGGATAGCCGATTTTCGCCTTGACGCCGGTCAATCCCCGCCGCGCCCAATCCTCGGCGCAGGCGGCGCTGGCACGCGCGCCGTCGTAACCGATCGCGCCGTAGGCCCGTACCGGCTTCTCCACGCCGCCCAGCAGGCGCACCAGCGAGACCCGATGGGTCCGCGCCAGGGCGTCCCACAACGCCATGTCGATGCCCGCCAGCGCCATGCCGACCAGTCCCTGCGTGCCCAAGAGGCGGAACCGGCGCGCGAGCTTCTGCGCGATTTCGACCGGCGCGAGAGGCTCGCCCTGAACCAGCGGTGAGGCGTTGCAGATGAGGTCGGACACCGGTTTGAGCGCGGCGGCCATGTAGGTGAAGGTGATGCTGTGCCCGGTGACTCCGTCATCGGTGAGCACGTCCGTCAGCACGAGCGGCGATTCCGTCACCGCGCCGCTGGCGGTCTGGTGCGGATGCGCCATGGGCACCTGGACTGCACGCACGCTGATCGACCGGACTACGGCCATCGGACCACCTTGCCGCCCTTCATGACGAACATCACATGGCGAACGGCGGTGATATCGGTGAGCGGATCGCCCTGAACGGCGACCAGGTCGGCCTGCATACCCTCGGCGATGGACCCAATCTGGTCCGCCATTCCCAGCGACTCGGCGGCCACCGAGGTGCCGCTCATCAGGACGTCCATCGGCTTATCGCCGCCGTCCTTCACGCGGTAGATGAACTCTTCGGCGTTGCGGCCGTGCGAGCCGGCCACCGCATCGGTGCCGAGCACGATTTTCACGTGGTGCGCGCGCGCCCGCTTTAGCACCTCGGCCACCAGAGGAAGAGCCTTTTCCATATAGGCAAAGCCCTCCTCGTTGTAATTGCCGATGCCGAGGAACTTGGGCTTGTTGTCGAGGTAATTGTGCAGCACCAGAAAATTCGGATCGAAGTAGACGCCGCGCTGGGCCATCAGATCGAGCACGGAATCGTCGAGAAACGTGCCGTGCTCGATCGAGGTGCAGCCCGCCAGGACCGCCGCGCGCGCGCCGTCGGCCGAGTGCGCGTGCACCAGCGAGCGAAGTCCCTGCGCCTTGGCCTCGCCGCACGTGGCGTTGATCTGGTCCACCGTCATGGTCATCTTGCCGCCATCGCGGATGCTGGCGGTGGCGAACAGCTTCACCAGGTCGGCGCCGTCGGCCTTCATCTTCTGCACGTAGGCGCGGATCTTGTCGGGGTCGCCGGTGTTCTCGTTGATCTGGCGCAGCGATGTGATCAGCCGTGGACCGGTGAGAGCGCCGCGCGCGATCTGGTCGCGAAGGTCGCCATCGAGCTCGGCGCCCACGCTCTGCACGGTGGTGAACCCGCCCATCAGCGTTGTGTGGAGATTAGCAGCGGCGTAGAGCGCGGCCTGCTGCGGAGTGGTCTTGCCGCCGCGCCCCGGCCCCTGTTCCAGGCGGCCCTCCTTATTGAAGTACCAGGTGGGATGCACGTGAGTGTCGATCCACCCCGGCATGACGGTCAGGCCCGTGAGGTCGATCTCCGGCCTTTGCTTGGCGTCGGCAATGCGCGCAATCCGGCCGTTCTCGATGACCAGCTCTTTGTTTTTGAGGACGTGACCTTTGCCGTCGATCAGGGTCGAAGTGCGGATGACGAACGGCTGTGCCGCTGCTGCGGCGGCGAGCAGGAACGGAGCCAGCTTGGCCAACATGCGATACAGCTTATCGCAGTCGGATATGATGCGGTAATGTTGCGCTCATTTCTACTCTTTGCAGTGGTGGGCCTGCCGGCGCTCGCGCAAGACGCGCCGCTGCGCCTGGCTATCGCCGGACTCGAGCACGGCCACGTCTCCGGTTTCCTGCGCAATGCCAAGGCGCGCGCAGACGTACAGATCGTGGGCGTGTTCGACCCCGACCCTGCGTTGCGAGCCAGCTACGCCAAGACTTACGGACTGGCGCCGAACATTTTGTTTGATCAGCTCGACGCGATGCTCGAGCGCGCCCGGCCCGAAGCCGTGGCCACGTTCACCAGCACCTACGGTCACGCCGCCGTGGTCGAGGCGTGCGCGCGGCGGCACACTCCCGTGATGATGGAGAAGCCGCTGGCTACCACAGTGGCGCAGGCGCGCGCGATCGAGAAAGCCGCGCAGACCGGCGGCATCCCGGTGATGGTGAACTACGAGACCACCTGGTATCCCAGCCACGGCGAGATCTGGAAACTGTTCAAGGAGCAGAAAACGCCGGGCGAAATTCGCAAGATGGTGGCCATGGACGGCCACGAAGGCCCCAAAGAGATTCACGTGCAGCCCGAGTTTCTCGCCTGGCTCACCGATCCCGTCAAGAACGGCGCGGGCGCGCTCTTCGACTTCGGTTGCTACGGCGCAAACCTCATGACCTGGATGCTCGACAACCGGCGCCCGCAGTCGGTGGTGGCCCTGGCTCATACCAACAAGCCTGCGATTTACGCGCGAGTGGATGACGAAGCCACCATCCTGGTGCAGTGGCCCAACGCCCAGGGAATCATTCAAGCCTCGTGGAACTGGCCCTTCAGCCGCAAAGATTTCGAGGTCTACGGCGAGAAGGGCTACGCGATCGCCATCGGCGGCAACGGCTTGCGCGTCCGCCTGCCCGAACAGCGCGCCGAGGAGGCGCGTACTCCCGCGCCCCTGCCCGCCGCCGAGCGCGATTCGATTACCTACCTCACCGGCGTGGCGCGGGGCAAGTTCCGTCCGTCGGGATTGAATTCGCTGGAGAACAACGTAATCGTGGTCGAGATTCTCGAGGCCGCGCGCGAAAGCGTACGCACGGGCAAAAAGGTGATGCTGGAGTAATCTCTACAGGTACCGCCCCAGCCAGGCGATCCAGCGGCGGTCGATGTCGCGAGAGTGAACCGGATCGTTGGGGCTGTGGCCCGTGACCGGGTACGCGATGAACTGCGTGGGCACGCCGTTATCCACCAGCGCGTGATAGAGCTGGTAGGACTGCGTGATCGGCACGCGGAAATCGCCCGTGTCGGAGAGAATCAGCGTCGGCGCCTTGATCTTCGAAACATAATAGATGGGCGACTGCTCCAGGAACTGCTGCATGCGCTTGGGGTCGGTGTAGGGCGAGCCGCCGAACGCCGCGCCCCGGCGAACGTTGGAATCGCCGTAGTTGTACTGATCGAGCCAGTCAGTGACCGCCGCGCCCGCGACCGCAGCCTTCCACTTGTCGGGATAGGTTCCGAGCAGCCAGGTGGTCATATAGCCGCCGTACGACCAGCCAGAGACGGCCATCTTCGTGGAATCGACGAAGCCGCGCTTTTCCAGCATGGCCACGCCGGCCATCACGTCGCGGCCTGGCCCCGCGCCGGAATCGCCCCAGATGGCGGATTGAAAGGCGTTCCCCAGGTTGTCGCTGCCGCGATAGTTCGGCTCAAACACCACCCAATCCTGCGCGGCCAGCAACTGCGCCCGGCTGGAGAACGCTTCCTTCGAGGCCGCACGCGGGCCGCCATGGACGTACAACACCAGCGGATACTTCCTGCCGGGGCTGAAGTCCGGGGGATACGTGACGACGCCGTCCATATGGAGGCCCTCGTTATCCCACTGCACGGTCTCGGTGCGGCCCAGCTCGAGGGTAGTCGTATCGCGGTTGAAATCGGTCAGCCGCCGCAGGGGCGCCTCGGGCGACGCGAGATAGTAAAGCTCGGCCGGGCGTTCGGGGTCGCTGCCAGTGACCGCGATTTCGCCCTTGGGACCGACCGAAGCATCCAGCCAGAACGCCGCCGTGGCCACCACCTTACCCATGTTGATGCGCCGCGCGCTGCCTTCGAGGGGCTGAATCCACAGGCCAGTGGTCGTGCCGTCGTTGGCGCTAACCAGCATCGACCGGCCGTCCGGCATCCAGATACAGCGCTGCACGTTGCGGTCGAGCGCGCGGGTGATGCTCGCGGTATCGCCGCCGTTGGCGGGCCCGACGTAGATCTCGTTCACATTTCTGCTCTCGCCGTCGCGCGGATACCAGTGGGCAATGTGCGACCCCTCGGGCGAAATCAGTGGTTGCGATTCGTTGCGCGTCCGGCCGGTCAGCGGGCGCAGGCTGCCGGTATCGACATCGAGCAGTTGCACCGCGCTCTTATCGCCGTCGCCGGTGTAAGCGCTGATGACTTTCACGATGGCGAGACGTTTGCCGTCCGGCGACCACGTCAGCGGCGAAGACGGCGCGCCCGGCGGCAGGGTCGCGGGCAGCGTCCAGGAACCGGAGGTCAGCCGTTTCGGCGCGGCCTTTCCGTCCACCGCGATCAGCCAGACGTGCCCCGGCTTGGGCGCTTCCTGAATAAGGAAGTGATTGTTCTGAATCTCGAAGGCGCGGTTATGGCGTTCTTCGCCGGTGACCTTGGGAGGCTCGTCCGAAGCCACGTAGGCGATCTCGTTGGAGGCGCCGGGCCGCCACGCGTATTGCTGCACGCCGGTGGGCGATTTCGTCACCTGCCAGGCTTCACCTCCGTTCATCGGCAGCACGAAAATCTGCGGCTTACCGTCGACCGTCGCCAGAAACGCCAGCCTGGTGCCGTCGGGCGACCAGCGCTCCTGGCTCACTCCCCGCCGGTCGCGCGTGAGCACGCGCTGCCCGCGGGTGGCCACGTCGATCAGCACGAGTTCCGGATCGTACCGGTCTTCTTCGTAGTTGGTGCGTGAGACCACGAGAGCGATGGATTTGCCGTCGGGCGCGATCTGCGGGTCGGTGAGTCGGACGATCTTGCCGATATTCTCGATGCCGTAGCGCGCCGCGGACAGCGCGGTGGCCAATGCGAGGAGCAGAGTTGCAAGTTTGCCCATGCCGATGATTATAGTGTGCCCCCAGGGTGGTGCGGACGATCGGTTCTTGTCGTCCGCGCAATTCATGGTAGCGAGCCACTTCGGTATCATCTCTTTCATGTCTCGTCTGCTGTCACTCGCTCTCCTGACGCTCCCGGTCTTCGCCCAACCCATCGTCCTCCAAACCACCACCATCCTCGATGGCAAAGGCGGCGTTCTCCGCAACCAGCGCCTCATCATCGATGGCCCGAAGATCTCTTCCGTCACCTCAGGCCAGGGACCCGCGGGCTACGACCTCCGCGGTCTCACCGTCATGCCCGGCTGGATCGACACCCACGTCCACCTCAACTGGCACTTCAATGGCGAGCACAAGTACGTCGCGGGTCGGGACAAGCCGGAAGAGGCCGCGCTCTACACCGCCGAGAATGCCTGGCTCACGCTGCTGGGCGGGTTCACCACCGTGCAGAGCGTCGGAGCAGCGATCGATGGTCCGGTGCGCGACCGCATCAACACCGGCGCGCTACCCGGCCCGCGCATTCTCACTTCGCTGCGCCAGATCAACGAACGGAGCGGCACACCCGAAGAGATCCGCGAACTGGTCCGCCGCACCAAAGCCGAAGGCGCCGACCTGATCAAGATCTTCGCCACCACCGGCATGGGCGCCGGCGGCAACCAGAGCATGTCCGACGAGCAGATACAGGCTGCCTGCGGCGAGGCCAAATCGATTGGCCTGCGCGTATTGGTGCACGCTATCGGAGCCGCCGGCGCCAAGGCCGCGATCCTCGCCGGCTGCACCGCCATCGAACACGGCAGCTACGTGGACGACGCCGCGCTCGATCTGATGGTCGAGCACGGTACCTTTTTCGACCCCAATTTCCTGGTGATCCACAATTACCTGGATAACCGCCCGAGCTTCAGTTTCCCGGAGGCGAGTTTCCAATCGCTGGAAAACGCGCTGAAGCCGACTGCGGATGTGCTGCGCCGCGCCCGCGCGCGCCACGTCAAGATTGTTTTCGGCACCGACGCGGTGGCCGGCGCCCACGGCCGCAACGCGGAGGAGTTCATCTATCGCGTCCGCGACGCCGGCGAGAAGCCCATGGACGCGATTGTCAGCGCCACTTCATTGGCGGCGGAGTCGCTCGGGATGGGAGGCCGCATCGGCGCCGTGGCGGCCGGGTATGAGGCCGACCTGGTGGCCGTCGAGGGCAACCCGCTCGAGGACATCACGGCGATGCGGCACGTCGTGTTCGTCATGAAGGGCGGCAAGGTCTTTCGCAATACGGCTCATCCCGCAGTGAAGTAGAATGTCACGAGGAGATACACACGTGATTCGAGCGTCCCTCATCGCCCTTGCCGCCGCCTGCGCCATGTTTGCCCAGAGCAATCCCGTGATCGCCGAGCAGAAGGCCGCCTACAATCGCCTCAAGATCAACCTGGTCAAAGCCGCCGAAAAAATGCCGGAAGATGCGTACAGCTTCAAGCCCACTCCCGAGATGCAGAGCTTCGGCGAGCGCATCGCCCACATCGCCGGCCAGACCGGCGGATGCAGCGCCCTGACCGGCGAGCGCAAGCCCAACCCGGCCCAGGGCAAGACCTCCAAGGCCGACCTGGTCGCCGCGCTCAAAGCATCTTTCGACGCCTGCGACGCGGCATGGGACTCGCTGAATGACAAGACCGCCATGGAAATGGTGGCCGGCCGCGGTGGGCAGCAGGTGTCCAAGCTCTCCGTGCTCATCGGCAACAACATGCACATCCAGGAGATGTACGGCTACATTTCCCCCTACATGCGCCTGAAAGGTGTCGTTCCGCCCACTAGCGACCGGATGTAGCCGGCGCGGCGAAGATGGTTCCTGCCTCGGGCGGGATTTCGTGTTCCGGAATTCCCTCGGCGGCGGTGGTGAAGAACCAGCACGGCCCGCCGTCCAGCGTTCCGAGCTCCGGGCACGTGACTCGCGGCGCGCCGGGGAAGATCCACTCGGCCAGCACCGCGCCGTCCGAGAGGCGGATCTCCTGCGCCAGCCCGTCCCGGCTGGCGTCCGGGTTGACGAAGGCCACCACGATGCTCTCGCCATCCGGCGTGGGGCGCAGGCCGTCCGGGATTGCCGGCAGCGATTCCGGCGGCACAATCAGCCGCAGCGGGTGCAGGCTCCCGTCGTCGAAAGCGTACTCCGTGATGGTGCGGGGCTGGCTGTCGATATCGACCAGCACGCCATCGCGCAGGAACTTGCCGTTACTGCACACCTGGGCGCCGCGCAGCTCGCGCAGTTCGCCGGTGCCGAAGTCGAAACGATACAGCGCCGCGATCGGATCCTGGAATTGCAGATCCTTGGTCCCGAAGATTGCGCCCCCCGGGAGCACGATGCCGTCGTTGATGATCACCCGCGGATTGTCGGGTATTTCGGCCAGCGTGGCCGTGACTTTCTGTGTTTCGAGGTTGTAGAGCACCAGCCGGCGTTCGAGCCCGATCACCAGCTCTCCCGGCCGTCCGCTTTCGCCGATGAAGCCGGGGCGCCCCGGCAGCGGATGATGCCGGTTGACGCGCGTCACCGGGTCCAGAATGTTCAGACCGCCTTGCTTGCTATCCGGGCCATGCTGAATCGAGACCCACATCAGTTGCCCGCCCACCATCCGCGGCGACTCCGGGAGGTAGCGAAGCGCCGCCGTTTCGGGGCGGAAGAACGGGCGTGCCATAATTCGCGGAACCATGCACTTTATGATAGAACCGTCTTCATGCGCAAACTCATTCTCGCCGCCACATTGATCGCGCCGGCGATCTTTCTCGCACAAACGCCGCAGGGCAAGCGCGACCTCCTGCCCAATGAGCAGTGGATCTCGCTATTCAACGGCAAGGACCTGACCGGCTGGGTCAAGGTCGGCAACGAGCAGTGGACGGTCGAGGATGGCACCATCCACGGCCAGGGCGTGAGCAAAGAATATGGCTACCTCATGACCGAGAAAGACTACAAGGACTTCTGGCTCTCGCTGCGTTACAAGTGCGAAGGCCCGGGAAACAGCGGCATCTACTTCCACACGCGTTTCAAGCCCGGAACGGTCGACGTGTCGCAGGGCATGCAGTTCGAAATCGACCGAAATCTCAACCACCACACCGGCGGCCTCTACGGCGACGATCGCGGCTGGATCGCCTGGCCGTCGCCCGAGTACGAATACGTCATGCGCCCCACCGACTGGAACGATATGCTCATGAAGGTGGAAGGCAACCACATGGTGTGCATTCTGAACGGCGTGACGGTCATCGATTTCACCGATCCCAGGCCCAAGTCCTTCGACGGAGGCATCGCCCTACAGCTGCACTCCGGCGGCGAGGGCAACATGCGCTTCAAGGATCTCTACCTCAGGGACCTTTCCCGCAGGTAAACCACTACCTCATCACCATCACAGTCAGGCACGAAGGATGCGCCCCGTCGTGGAACACCGTCTGGCTGGCCTTCATCAGCCGGCGCGCGTCGGCGACCAGATTTCCCGTGTTCGGATTGCGGTCGAAGCGCGGGAAGTTGCTGCTCGACACTTCCAGCCGGATGCGATGGTCCTTCAGGAACACGTTGCTTATGACGCCGGCGTCGATCGAGACGGGGTAGACTTCGCCGGGGCGCGCCAGTTCCGGCTTCTCCAGCGAGCTCCGATAGCGCAGGCGCAGAATGCCGTCGGTAAGGTTGCGCGCCGTGCCATCCGGGAACACGTCGACCAGCTTGGCCGTGAAGTCGGTGTCGCGCGCGCTGGTCGATACCCACAGCGACACCCGCACCGGCCCGGCGATCTCCACCGGCTGTTTCAGCGGTTTCGTCGTGTAGACCAGAACGTCCTTTCGCTCCTCCACCGCGCGCTGATCGAACGGCCCCCAGGGAAACACTTTCGGGTTGCAGCACACCGCGCCGCCCATGGTGGGCACCGGATCGTTCGGGTCGAATTCGAAGGTATCGGTTGCCGCCTTGCTCCCTGCCTTTTCGGCCAGCGCGCCGTCGCCGGCGAGCGACCTCGCTCTGCCCGCGCTCTGCAGGTAGTAGCTCTTGGGCTGGGCGTCTTCCGGAGGCCACTCGCGGGCTTCCTGCCACCGGTCGGCGCCCATCACGAAGAATTTTACCGGCGGTTCAGAGAGCAGCGCCGAATCCTTGCCCTTCAGCCACTGGTCGAACCACTCCATCTGAAGGCTCCGCACCGCCACCTGGGACTCGCTGCCGTAATCGACACCCTGGAACGGAATCGACATGTTGTGCGGCCACGGTCCCACCATGATGCGGCTCAAGCCGGTCCGCTTGTGCAGCGCCGCATACGCTTCCAGGTCGCTTTCCACGAAGTTGTCGTACCAGCCTCCGACGCTGAACACCGGCACGCGCACGCGGTCGATGCGTTCGCGCGTGCTGACCGCCTTCCAGAACGCGTCGAACGTGGGATGGTCGATGATGTCGCGCCACAGCGGCGACGTCCAGCCGAGCGCCTGCACGTCCGAGGTCCGCACGGGCAGGTGCAGTACGAACCTGCTGAAGTCCGGATGATATCCGGGCGCACGCAGATTCTCCGACAGCCACTCCAGCCGGTAGCCCAGTTTCAACGCCCCGCCGGGCGAATAATACCGGTCGCGATACTCGTCCCATCCGCTCACCACCGGAAAGATCGCCTTGAGGTGCGGATTGCCGGAGAGCGCCGCCTTCCACTGCGCGATGCCGCCGTAGGAGCCGCCCATCATTCCGATCTTGCCGTCGGACCACGATTGGCGGGCGACCCAGTTCAGCGTCTCGTCGCCGTCCTCGAGTTCCTGGCTGAGCGGCTGGAACGCGCCTTCGCTCTCGTAGCGCCCGCGCACGTCCTGCACCACCACTGCGTAACCGTGCTCGACGAACGCCCGATAATTGGGCGTGATGTCGGCTCCCTTGTTGTACGGTGTGCGCACCAGGATGGCCGGATAGCGCCCGTGCTCCGAAGGCAGGTAGACGTTGGTCGAGAGCCTGACCCCGTCGCGCATCGCTACCGGAACGTGCAGATATTTGACGATCGGCTTCTGCTGGGCTGCGACACAGCCCGCGCAGGTCAGAACTAGGTACAGCTTTCGCACAGAAGGTCCCAATACTGCTTCGCCGCCTGATTCACCCTATGGTGCGCGTCGATGTGCCGGCCCGCCCGCTCCCCGATCGCACCGGCGACTCCAGCTACCGATGTTAACAAAACCATGTGGCAGCGCAGCGACTCACGCTCCGCCGCGCCGCTCGGAATGCGTACGCACGCGTCCTCAGGTACGCGCGCCCACTCTTCGCCTGCGGTCAACATCACGGGCTTGCCGATTCCCATCATGCGCACCGCGATTCCGGACGTTTCGCCCGCAGCCGGAAAGCGCAGGTTGACGCAGACGTCGAGGGCGCGTGCGGCCAGCCAGAATTCGCGGTCGGAGAGATACGGCAGCCGGACGATACCCGGGGCCCGCAGCATCGGCTCCAGAGCCCGCTCCAGGTCAGACGAGACAAAGTCCCCAGCGATGACCAGGGCCGTATGCGGAAAATCGTGGTGCAGGGTGTGGAACGCTTCGAGTACGGCCACCAGCCGTTTCGATTCTCGGAGGTATCCGAAGACTCCGAAAACGAAGGCCCCCGGTCCGAGCCCGATGCTCTGCCGATAGCGCAGCACCTCCGCTTCGCCCGGCAGCGGCGGAGGCGCAAACAGGTGGGGAATCTCCACAACGCGCGTTGCCGGCGCGTGCTCTTTGACCACCCTCGCCGCCGCCGGATTGTGGATCACCACCGCGCGCGAGCGCTCGGCGATGCGTCGCAGCATCGGGTACCGGAAGTACTGTTCGTCGGACCCGGAACTCGCGCGGCCCCGCCACAGTTCGCGTCCCAATCCGCGATTCCACTCGCCATAGTTGTAAACAAACTCTTCGACGTATTCGCATTCGCTCAGTTGTCCCAGGAGGAAGTGGTGCAGCACGGCATCGTGCAGCACCGCCACGCCGGGGCGCTCCAGTGCTCGCCGATAGATCTCCGCGTGGAGCGCATTGTTGCCCAGGTGGTAGAGGGCCGCATCGCAGCGCGGCGGCGCCACCTCCACCTGACCGTACTGCCGCAACTCGGCTAGAAGCGACGCCGCATAGTCGGCCACCCCGGTGCGCGCGGGCGGCAGCGGCGCGTAAAAACCCGCCGTCACGCCTTTCTCCGCTTGCCAAACAGCGCGGTCCCCACGCGCACGCAGGTAGAGCCTTCCTCGATGGCGGTCTCCAGGTCGTGCGACATGCCCATCGAAAGCTCGCGCAAACCCTGCTTGACGGCCAGTTCGCGCAGGCGACGGAAGATCGGCCGCGGCGCTTCGGCGTCGTCGCTCCACGGCGGCATGGTCATCAGGCCGCGCAGGCGGAGGTTCGGGCAGCCGCGAATCGCCTCGACCAGCGCCGGCACCCCTTCGGGCTCGACGCCGCTCTTCGCCTCTTCATCGCTTAGTTTCACCTCGATCATGACTTCCAGCTTCCGACCCGCCGCGTCCAGCCGGCGCGCCACCTTGGGTGAATCCACCGTCTGCACCACGTCGAAGAGCTCCGCGGCCCGCCCGCTCTTGTTGGACTGCAGGTGCCCGATGAGATGGAATCGCGCACCCTCGAGGCCGCGGACCGCCGGCGCCTTGCCTTCGAACTCCTGCACGTAGTTCTCTCCGAACTCGCGCAATCCGAGCGCGTGGGCTGCGCGGATGATCTCCGCCGGAAACACTTTTGTAACCGCCAGCAGCAGGATTCCGGCGGGATCGCGCCGCGACCGGTCGGCGGCGCGCGCGATGCGTTCCCTTACCATCAACAGGTTGCGCGCAATGTCTTCCACATTCATCATTTTGTATCCTTTTTAGGGTTTTCAAACCGCGCGGCCTGGTGTACTATTCCAATATTTCTCTCGGGAGGCGAGCGTGCGTTGACGGGTTAGTCCGGCGTTCAGGGTGTGGATCTGCCCTTTTTACCCATTCAGTTGAAGTTGCAATTCTGATATGTTTGTCCCAAAGAGAACGATCTCGGGTCTGTATAGAGGTTTAGCGAATATGCGTAAAGGTTTTGCTACATGTTTTTGTGCCCTCGTCTTCGCTGCGAATGTCTACGCGCAAGCGACGGCCGGGCTCGGCGCCATTTCCGGAACGGTCCGCGATGCCAGTGGATCCGCGGTCCCCGGAGCCAAGGTTGTTGTCTCCAATCAGTCGCTGGGTCTCACGCGCGAACTGGAGACCACCGAGGCCGGCATTTTCGCCGCGCCCTCCCTGGTTCCCTCCCAGGGCTACAAGGTTACGGTAAGCAAACAGGGCTTTAGCACGTATGAGGCCAACGATCTGGTGCTCCAGGTAGGCCAAGTCCTCAACCTAAACATTGCGCTCGCCGTCGGGGCGATGTCCCAAGCGGTGGAAGTGACTGCCGCGGCGCCGGCCGTGGACGATGTGAAGACGGAATTCTCGGCGGTCGTGGGCAACAGCATGATCCAGGACCTGCCCATCAACGGCCGCCGCGTGGACACTTTCGTGCAACTCACGCCGGCCGTGACCAAGGACGCCGATTTCGGCCTGGTCACCTTCCGCGGCCTCGCCGGCGGCAACAACTTCCTGGTGGACGGGAACGACACCACCAATCAGTACTACAACGAGAACGCCGGCCGTACCCGCCTCGGTTCCCAGCTTTCCCAAGACGCGGTGCAGGAATTCCAGGTGCTCTCTTCTTCGTACTCGGCCGAGTACGGCCGCGCCTCCGGCGGCGTCGTCAACACCATCACCAAGAGCGGAACCAACGATTTTCACGGTACCGGCTTCTGGTTCTTCCGCAACCGCACGCTGAACGCCAGGGACCGCTTCGCGGCCATCGATCCGCCCGAAGTCCGCCATATCTACGGCGGCACCGTCGGCGGCCCCATCAAGAAAGACAAACTTTTCTTCTTCTTCGACACCGAAGCTCAGTGGCGCCACTTCCCAATCGTCGGCAATTTGATCAACTCTTCGGTCAACGCCACTACCCAGACCTGGATCGGCTGCGGTGCTCCGGCTACTACGGCGCAGTGCAACGCCATCAACGCGTTGCTGCCGCGAATGTTCGGCCTGGTGGATCGCAACGGCAACCAGGTCCTCAGTTTCCTTAAGCTCGACTACCGCCCCAATGAGCACAATTCCTTTACCGGCAGCTTCAATTACCTGAAATGGCACTCCGTGAACGGAATCCAGACCGGCATCACCCTCACCAACGGCGCCGCCGTGGGCAATAACGGCGACGATACGGTGCGCGATCGCATCGGCAAGTTTTCGTGGACCTTCGTGCCCAACGGCACTGTGGTGAACGAGTTTCGCTTCGGCTGGTTCAAGGACCGCCAGGCAGATGACTTCAACCCCACCCTCCAGGCCGGCTATCCCATCGGCAACGTCGGCCTTTCAGTCGCGGGTGTCAGCACCTTGGGCGGCTACAGCATTCTGCCGCGCATCCTCCCCAGCGAAAACCGCTATCAGTTCGTGGATGGTCTCTCGTGGGTCAAGGGCAAGCACACGATGAAGTTCGGTTTTGACATCGCGCGCACCGAAGACTACTCCAACAGCCTGAGCAATCGCTTCGGCACCTTCACTTACTCGAACGTGACCACCTTTGCCCAGGACTACACCAGCCCGACACCCGGTCCCAGCCACTGGTCGTCCTACTCCCAGGCATTCGGCAATCCCATCATCGACACGTACATCACCGATCTCGGGTTCTACGGCCAGGACACCTGGAAAATCACCCCCAAGCTGACTGCTAATCTGGGCCTGCGTTATGAGTACTCCGTCCTTCCGCAGCCCCCGATCACCAATCCGAATTATCCACAGACCGGCCACATTCCCTCCGCGGACAGGAACTTCGCACCCCGCGTGGGCCTGGCCTACTCGCTGGGTGATCGGACCGTACTGCGCGCCGGTTACGGGTTGTACTATGCGCGTTACATCTCCGCGATGGTCGCCAACTTTTTCTCACTGAACGACCTCTACACGCAAAGCCTGAGCATCACCAGCCCGACGTCGGCCGGCGCGCCGGTCTTCCCGGTGCCGCTGTCCAGCCCGGCGGGCGCCCTGGCTGCCAACCGCGCCATCACCTTTGCCGCCCCGGACATGCGCAACCCCTACACGCAGCAGTTGAACGTGGGCATCGAACACGCGCTTTCCAAGAACACCACCCTGACAGTTTCGTACCTCCAGAACCGCGGGAAGCGGCTGTTCACCGTTCGCGACATCAATATCGGACCGCTCAGCTCCCAGGTCTATAACTTCACCATCCTCGACTCCAACTACAATCCGACCGGGCAGATCTACAGCACGCAGCTCTACCTGCTCAGCAACCGCCTCGATTCCCGCTATGGCCACATCAACCAGGTGGAGAACGGCGGCAAGCAGTGGTACGACGCCATGGCGGTCCAGTTGAACCGCCGTTTCAACGGCTGGATGCAGGGAACCATCGCCTACACCTGGGCGCACGAGCTGGATGAAAACCAGGAGTCTGGCAGCAACGCGATCTTCTTCAGCAGCGGCCCCATGGGCCTCTACAACGGCAATTACAGCCTGGACAAGGGCAATGGCAACCTCGACCAACGCCAACGTTTCGTGGGTACGTTCATCGTGCGGCCGAAATTCACGAAGAGCAACAGCGCCTTCGCCCGGTATGTAATCAACGGCTGGGAGTGGAATGGCCTGCTCACGCTAGCCAGCGGCCGGCCCTCTTTCGAGTCTGTCAGCTTCTCTTCCACCGCCAACCTGCCGCAGGCCTTTACGGGCACTCTCAACGGGCTGGGCGGCGACAACCGCGTGCCCTGGCTGCCCAACAACCCGCTGATGATCGATCCCATCACCCGCTTCGACACGCGCCTCGCCAAGAACTTTCCGATCGGCGAGAGGATGAGGTTGAGTCTGCTGTTCGAGGTCTTCAACCTGACCAACACGGTCAGCAATACCGGCGTGGTGTCCCAGGGCTTCACGGCGGCGAATAAGGGTACGCTGGCCGCGCCGATCTTCGTGATTGCTCCGTGCGCCTCCGCGACCGCGACGGTTTGTGCGCCGACCACACCCGGACTCGGCAACGCTTCCGGCGGTTTCCCTGACGGAACCAACGCCCGGCGCGCCCAGGTCGGGGCCCGCTTCACGTTCTGAACCACGTGGGGCGGTCCTTTCGGCCCGCCCCTGTCAGGCCCGCGTATCGTAACCCGCACTCCGCCCGCAGTATCTCTATACTAACTTCCGTTTACAGTTTTGAGTCAATGATATCTGTTACTCTGATACAGCAAAGTGGGAGATTGCATGTCTCGAAAACTGTTCGCGTTCGTTTTGTTTCTGCTCGTGGCCGGCGCTGCCTGGGCGCAGTCGGTGGCCGGCATGGCGGGAATTTCCGGGGTCGTCCGGGACCCCTCCGGCGCCGTTGTTCCCGGCGCGAGGGTCATCGTTTCCACGGAAGGCCAGGGAGTGATCCGCACCCTGACCACCAACGAGGCCGGCGTGTTTGCCGCGCCCGCACTCACTCCTGCAGCAGGTTACAGGATCGCTGTAACCGCGCAGGGATTCATGGGCTACGAAGCCCGCAATATCGATCTTCAGGTCGGCCAGAACCTGGCCCTCGAAATCACCGTCAAGCTCGCGGCCGCGTCCGCCGCAGTGGAAGTGATCGCCGCCGCGCCGCTCATCGAGGAAGCCAAAACCGACGTCTCCGGCGTGGTCGATTCCAAGTCCATCACCGACCTGCCCATCAACGGCCGCCGCGTCGATTCCTTCGTACTGCTGCAACCCGGCGTGACTAACGACGGCACCTACGGCCTGCTGACCTTCCGCGGCGTGGCCGCGGGCAATGCGTTCCTGGTGGACGGCAACGACAGCACGCAGCAATATTACAACGAGAACGCGGGCCGCACCCGCATCGCGTCGCAAATCTCGCAGGACTCGGTGCAGGAGTTCCAGGTAGTCGCCGCCAACTTCTCCGCCGAATACGGACGCGCCATGGGAGGCGTGATCAACACCATCACCAAGAGCGGCACCAACAATTTTCACGGCGGCGCGTTCTGGTTCTTCCGCAATCGCACCCTGAATGCGCGCGACCCGTTCGCCAACTACAATCCTCCCGAGTGGCGCCACCAGGCCGGCGGCACGCTGGGTGGCGCCATCAAGAAGGACAAGCTGTTCTTCTTCCTGGCCACAGAAATTACGCGGCGCAATTTCCCGCTGGTGGGAAGCCTGATCCGCGCCGGCGTCATCGACAGCAACAACCAGGTCTGGATCGGCTGCGGCGCCCCGGCCACTCCCGCGCAGTGCGCGGCCATCAACAGCCTGCTGCCCCGCTTCTTCGGCACGATTCCGCGCACGTTGGCGCAGGACATCGGCTTCGGCAAACTCGACTATCGCTTGAATGAGCGCAACACGTTCACCGCCGGCCTCAACTACCAGCACATGGTGTCGCCGAACGGCATCCAGACCGGGGCGACGGTCACCACCGGCGGCCAGATCACCAGCAACGGCGACGATTCGGTCCGCGTGCGCAACGGCAAGTTCGGCTGGATCGCGGTGCCGACCAACAGCTTCGTCAACGAATTCCGTTTTGGCTGGGCTACCGACCGCCAGGCCGACACTTTCGACGACGCGCTTCTGGGTCCGAACCTCGGATATCTGGCGGTGACGGTGAACGGCCAGGCCATCGGCTCCACTAATTACCTGCCGCGGGTGGAGCCGGACGAGCAGCGCTTCCAGTTCGCCGACAACGCCACCTGGACCAAGAGCAAGCACATCTTCAAGTTCGGTTTCGATACCGCCTCGGCCCACGACATCGATTACTACATCTCCAATGCCAACGGCAGCTACACCTACCAGACGGTGACCAACTTTGCGCTGGACTACAGCAACGCCGGCCTGGCCGGGAGCAATGTCGGCAAGCACTGGCAGAGTTATGCCCAAACGTTCGGAAGTCCTTCGGCGGAATTCACCATCCGCGACTACGCGCTGTACGCGCAGGACCAGTGGCGCGTCACCGAGCGGCTGAATCTGAATATCGGCGCCCGCTGGGAGTACAACCACCTGCCGCAGCCCACGCTGATCAATAAGGACTATCCGCAAACCGGCGTGATTCACAGCACCACCAACAACGTCGCCCCGCGCGCCGGCGTCACCTACCGCTTGAACGACAAGACCGTGATTCAGGCCGGCTACGGAATTTCGTACGCGCGCTTCGCCGGCGGCACACTGTCGAATTTGTTTAAGAACAACGCCGTCTATCAGACCGCGATGAGCCTGAGTTCCTCGCAGCCGGCGCAACTGTCGGCGGGCCCCATGTACCCGAATATCCTGGGCTCCGCCCCCGCCGGCGGCAGTGTCTCTTCCACCTATCTGCAATTCGCCGCGCCGAACCTCAAGACCCCGTACGCCGAGCAGGGCAACATCGGCGTGCAGCGGCAGATCGGCAGCGACATCTCGCTGAACGTGTCCTACATCTGGAGCCGTGGCGTGCAACTCGGCGCCACGCGCGACCTGAACTTCTACAACGTGGGACCGAACGTGACTTACACCATCGTGGATGCCAACAACAATCCTACCGGCACCTGGAGCACGCCGGTCTACATCGGCAGCCGTCCCGATCCGCGTTACAACGGCATCTACCAGTTGGAGAACGGCGTCAACAGCTACTACAACGCGCTAGCGGTGCAGGCGCGCCGCCGATTCACCCACGGTTTCACCGGCCAGCTTTCCTACACCTGGTCCCACGAAATCGACGACGGGCAGAGCTACGGCGGCAGCACCAACAACCTGTTCTTCACCAGCAACACCTACTGGCTGTACAACGGCAACTACAAAGCCGACAAGAGCAGCGGCGCGCTCGACCAGCGCCACCGTTTCGTGCTCTCGTGGGTGTGGGAGCCGAAGTTCACCACCCGCAGTGGCGGGTTTTATAAGTACGTGGTGAACAACTGGCAACTGACCAGCCTCACCACGCTGGCGTCCGGCCGGCCGTATTCGGTAACCGTGAACGTGACCGATACGCCGGTTACGGGTATGGCAAACCGCGGGTCTTTGAACGGTTCCGGCCTCAGCTACCGTGTCCCGTTCTGGCCCTATTACAGCCAGTACTACCCAGCCCGGTACAATTCCGACGCCAGCCTCGCCAAGATCATCCCGCTTAACGAAAAAGGCATGAAGCTGCAGCTCAAGTTCGAGATCTTCAACCTGGCCAACTCCTGGTCGGCCACCTCTAACTCGAGCTCGCAAGCCTTTCAGGAGAAAGGCATGATCATCAGCCCGACGCCGCTGTACGGCCAGCCCTCGGCCGATGCCGGATTCCCGGACGGCACGCAGGCCCGCCGCATGCAAGTCAGTCTCCGCTTCCTGTTTTAGTGTTATGCGGGGCGGACGATCGCCTTTTGATCGTCCGCCCTCTCCTCGCGTGCCACCCCGCTCGATTTAACTAATTTGTGCCATTTCAGAGCTTCTACCCCCGCGCGATTCCTGTTATCCTGAGCTTCACATCGGGTGTAAAGGGGTCAGAAAAATACCATGCGAAAAGTTGTCACTCTCTGTGTTTGTGTCCTGCTCTGCACGACTGCCATGTTCGCGCAGGCGGCGGCCGGCTTGAGCGCCATATCGGGCACGGTCCGCGATGCTTCGGGGGCCAGTGTTCCCGGCGCGACTGTGGTGGTCTTCAACGAAGCCAAGGGAATCCGCCGAACTGTCACCACAACCGAGGCTGGCGTGTTCGCCGTGCCGGCATTAGTGCCGTCGTCGGGGTACAGCATCAAAGTTACGAAGCAAGGCTTCAGCGACTACGAGGTGAAGGATTTCGAAGTGACCGTCGGCCAGACCGTGGATTTCAAAGTCGCGCTTCAAGTGGGCGCCGCGACTACCCGGGTCGACGTGACCGCCGAGGCTCCCATGGTGGAAGACACCAAGACCGGGGTCGCCTCGCTGGTGGGCAAGGACCAGATCGATAGCCTGCCGATCAATGGCCGCCGCGTAGACAGCTACGTATTGATGACGCCGGCAGTGACCAACGACGGCGAGTTCGGGCTGCTCAGCTTCCGCGGCATCGCCATGGGCAACGCCTTCCTCACAGACGGCAACGACACCACCGAGAGCTTCTACAACGAGAACGCCGGCCGCACCCGCATCGGCTCGCAGATTTCGCAGGACGCGGTGCAGGAGTTCCAGGTGCTTTCCAACGGCTTCTCGGCCGAGTTCGGGCGCGCCATGGGCGGCGTGGTCAACACCGTGACGCGCAGCGGCGGAAACGATATTCACGGCACCGCGTACTGGTTCTTCCGTAACCGCACCCTGGAAGCCGCCGACCGCTATTCAAACGGCGTGAAGACGCCGGAGTGGCGCCACACCGCCGGCTTCAGCCTGGGCGGTCCGATTAAGAAGGACAAGCTCTTCTACTTCATCAATTTCGACTACACCGACCGCAGCTTCCCTGCGCTCAACCGCATCGTCAACAACTCCCTCACCGACTCGATTGGCAATACCGTTCCAGCCTCCAACTGCACGGTGGGCGGCACTAGCGGCGCTACGCAGGCCCAGTGCACCGCGGCCATCAATTTCATCCAACGCCAGATGAACGTGGTTGTTCCTCGCAGCTATAACCAGGACATCGGTTTTGCCAAGATCGACTGGCGCCCGACGGAGCGCAATTCATTCAGCTTCGACATGAACATTCTGCACTGGGTCTCGCCCCACGGCATCCAGACCCAGGCCGTGCTGACCAACGGCAACGCCATCGCCAACAATGGCAATTCGACCGTGGAAGACCGGTACGGCAAGGCCGCATGGACCGCGGTGGTCACGCCGAATTCGGTGAACGAGCTGCGTTTCGGCTGGTTCAAGGACCGCCTCTCGGATCCTGCCGCCAGCGACCTGTGGCCGGCGGAGACCGGCGGGCTGTACATCACCGTAGCCGGCACGACGGTGGGCGCGGCGCAGGCGTATCCTCGGACCTACCCGAGCGAGAACCGCTACCAGATCGTCGACAACTACACGCTCACCAAGGGCGCCCACACCATCAAGGCCGGCGTGGATTTCCAGACCACGCAGGACTGGATGAACCAGCTCTTCAACGGATTGGGGAGCTACAGCTACAGCAATCTGACCACCTTCGCCAGAGACTTCACCGGCAACACCACGGGCCTCAAGAATTACACGTCGTTCGGCCAGACCTTTGGCAATCCGATTCAGAACATCCGCACCACGGACGTGAACTTCTACGCGCAGGACACATGGAAGCTCAGCCGCAAGCTGACCTTCAACTACGGCCTTCGCTACGAAAAGACCTGGGTGCCGCAGCCCACGATCGTCAACACGGATTGGCCGCAGACCGGCAACATCCCCTCGCCGAACAAGAATTTCGCGCCGCGCGTCAGCCTGTCCTACTCGGTGGACGACCGCACCGTGATCCGCGCCGGCTACGGCATCTTCTACGCCCGCCTGCATGGCAACATGCTGGATACGCTTTTCCTCGGCAACGGCAAGTACCAGACCAGCATCAGCCTGAACCCATCGCAGGCCGGTTCGCCGGTGTTCCCGAACGTAGTGCCGAGCGCCGCCGGTTTGCCGACTGGAGCGATTTCGTTGAACTTCGCGGACCAGAACAGCTTCCGTTCGCCCTACACGCAGCAAGGAACCTTGGCCGTCGAGCACCAGTTCGCGCGCGACATCGCCGTGACCGCGAGCTACATCTGGACCCGCGCCATCGGCCTGTTCACGCAACGCGACCTGAACCTGGGCAATCCGGTCGGCCCGTATACCTACACGATTCAGGACGCCGCGGGCAATAACGTCTCCACGTACGCCACTCCGGTGTTCATCATCGGCAACCGTGTAGACCCGCGCTATGCCAAGATTCTCCAGGTGGAGAACGGCGGCCAGTCCTGGTACAACGCCCTGGCGCTGCAGTTCGAAAAGCGTTTCTCCCACGGCTTTACGGCGCAGGCGAACTATACCTGGTCGCACGCCATCGACGATGCCAACCAGCAGGGAGCGAGCTGGAACGTCGCCAGCTCGTTCAACAATGCCACCTTCAACGGCAACTATCCGCTGGACAAGGGCTCTTCCACGCTGGATCAGCGGCACCGCTTTGTTGTGAACTGGATGTGGCGGCCCACGTTCACCAAGAGCACTTCGGCATTTGCGAGGTACTTCGTGAACGGTTGGGAGCTTTCCACCATCACCACCCTGGCCAGCGCGCATCCCGTGACCGCCACCATGAACTCCGCCAGCACTTCGGCCAACGGTGTGTTCCAGGGTGTGACGCTCGCCAACAGCACCATCAATGGCTCCGGCGGTTGGACCCGCGTTCCCTTCCTGCCCGTCGGGACGCTCAACGTGGACCAGATCTACAACGTGGACGCCCGCCTGACGCGCGTGCTGCCGTTCAGCGAACGGGTGAAGCTGAACCTGGCGTTCGAGGCGTTCAACGTGTTCAACACCATCCACAACACCGGTGTGCAGACCGCGGCCTACAGCGTCAATGCCGGTGGCATCCTCAAGCCTGTGCTGACCAACGGCGTTTCGCTTCTGGGCACGGGCAACGCCAGCCAGGGCTTCCCCGACGGCACCAACGCGCGCCGTATGCAGGTGGCCGTCCGCCTGGTATTCTAATTGCCGTGGGGGACCGCCTCGAGCCGGTCCCGCGGCCCATCAGGAGGGCACTGCCCGTCGCCCTGCTGGCGGCCGTGTACTGGCCGGGGGTGACGGGCTGGTTTTTCCAGGATGACTTCGGCTGGCTGAACCTGCGGCACGACATTCACACCGCGGGCGACCTGGGGCGGGCGCTGGTCGCACCCAAGGCTCACGGGAACATGCGGCCGCTGGGGGAGAATGCCTATTGGCTCGGACTGGCGTGGGTCTTCGGCCCGGAGGCACTGCCGTTTCACGGTGCGGCCTTCGTGACGATGGCGGCGGGTGTGCTCCTGCTGGGTGCGGTGGTGCGGCGGCTGGCCGGGTCGGAGGCCGGGGCGCTGGCGGCACAGGCGGTGTGGATGGCCAACATCGGTGTGGCGCCGGTGTTGGGCTGGAGCTCGATCTATAACCAGGCGCTGAGCGCATTCCTCTTTCTGTTGGCTTTCTATTTCCTGCTGCGCGGCAAGTGGGCGGCCCAGTGGATTGCGTTCGTGCTGGGCCTGGGAGCGCTGGAGATCAATGTCGTATATCCCGTGGTGGCGGCGGTCTACGCCCTGTTGTTCGACCGGCGCCTGCTGCGGAAGATCCTACCGATGTTTGCGGTCTCCGCCCTGGCGGTCTGGGTACATTTCTATTTCGCGCCGCCGCCGACCGCGGGCGTCTACGCGCCGCGTGTGGATTGGCGAATCTTCGAGACCGTGTGGACCTATTGGAAATGGGTGCTTGGGCAGATGCCGGTATGGCCGGCGCTCGCCCTGACCGCGGCGGTCGCGGGGCTGGCGGGCAAGGCTCCCAGAGACACGCTCATGGGGCTCGCGTGGTTTGCAATCCCTCTGGCTCCTTATCTGCCGCTCGCCGAACACCGGATGGATTACTACCTGGCGGTGCCCGCGATCGGCATCGCGATGCTGGCCGGCGTCGCGGTAGCCAGGTGGCGCATTCCGGCCGCGGTCTGCCTGCTGTTGTACCTAGGGGCTTCGGTACCGGCGGCGTGGACCGTTACTCGGTGGCAGCATGCGCGGGGCGAACGTGTGGAAACTCTGGTGCGAGGAGTGCAGGAGATTCACGAGCGGGCGCCGCGGAGAATCATCCTGCTGGAGTGCATCGACACGGATCTGTTCTTTTCGGGCGTTGCGGACCTGCCGTTTCGTGCGCTGGAGATTCCCCGGGTGTACCTGGCGCCGGGGAGCGAGATGCGGATTCAGGCCGCTCCGGATCTGCTGTCAAAGTACGTGTTGCCGGCGGCGATCGCGCGCCCCGCTATCGGGGCGGGGAACGCGGCGGTGTACTGCTTCACCGGTGCCGGATTACGCCGCGCCTCCGGCGAGACCTTGCCGCTGGAGGACGAGCCGCGATTCGTGAACCTGGGCGACGATGTGTTTGCTGCCTACTTCGGTCTGGGTTGGACTCGCGAGCCGGACGGGCTGCGATCGATGTCGGGGAGCGCGATGGTGCGGATCGGCGGTCCGCGGCGTCCGGGCGAGGCGTTATACATCGGTGTGTTCGAGACGCGGGACATGTCGCTGAGCGTCAGGGCCAACGGAGTGGCGCTCCCGGTGGAGCGGGTGAGTCGCGGCAACGATCTTACCGAGTTCCGGGCTGCGCTGCCGGCCGCGAGCGGGGGATGGCGTGAGATGGAGGTGTGGATCGGGAGTAGCGGGCCTCGAGTGAGGTTCGGGTATCTCGAGGTTAGGTGAGTCTGCGCGGCGGGGCAGGTCGGGAACCTGGCCCCAGGCGTGGACGCCGCCCCTGGAGAACCGGCAGAGGTCTTCGGAGGTGTGACGGGAGGGAGACGTGGTCGGCGGAGCGGAGACTTACGCCGGTAGTGGGTCTTTGACGCTTGGCGCACATTCGGCTTCCGGTCGTGGGGTGAAAACCTGATTTCCGTGAAGGCGGCCGGATGTACACTCCTGCTGGAAGTTAGGGCGATGAGAACGCTCCTCCTTGCGATCGGCATCCTGACGGCAGCCGCTTCGGCACAGGCAACCAGTTTCTACGGCGCGATCCGGATGTCGAATAACGGGATCCCGGGATCCGGCGTGTCGCTATCCACGAGTCTGATCGATTTTTTCCCTGCGATCGGGCCGCCGAATGGACAGGCTATCGTTCAGATGGTGGGCGGGGTCGACGCGGGTCTCGGTCCGACGGTCGGCAGCGCGGTCTTGCTGAAGGATTTTGTACCCGGTTCGTTCGTGACCGATGAATTTTCCTTTGCTACGATGTCGCCGGGGCCGGGCTATGACGGCAGCATTTCCGTCTTATCGCATTGGCCGGTTTGGGATTCATTCAGCCCGTACGGGCCGCCGTTTTTCTTCGGCGATAACTATCCCGGGTTGAGTTGCACACCAAATCCCTCCCCGTTCTGCGTTTCGCCCTACCTGTCAGGCGAATCCATCGCGTACTTCTTTTTGAGGGGCGGCACAACGAACCAGCTCGGTTTTTGGGAGGCGATCTTCGGGGCAGTGTTGCCTATGCCTTCGGCGCTTGCGCAGGCGGATCTGGCGGCCGGGCAGACGCTCGTCTCCACACAGTGGATGGCCGACGTGGCGACCGGGTCGGAGCCGGGCACGGGGGTCACTTTGATCGGAGGTCTGTGCGTTATCCTGCTGGCGCGCCTGCGGCGCTCGCAGGCCTGGTGGCCTGCGTTACGAAGGATGCACCCACGGTGCGCGGTAAGGACGCGCTAAGAGCCGATTGGCCTCTTCGTCGCCTTTGATACGGCCGGCTTTCGCGTCCCACTCGAGCGTGCGGCCGAGCTTCATCGCCATGTTGCCCAGGATGCAGCAGGAGGAAGAGATGTGCCCCTGCTCAATATCGGCTACGGGGCGGGAACGCTTGTCGATGGCGGCGAGAAAATCCTTCATGTGATACCGGATAGCCGGTGCGACGTGCTTCTCGATCTGCGGCTCGGTGTCGTCTTCAGGGAATTTGTCGAGCTCGTAGGTGACGTCCTTGTGGACGAGCTGGCCTTTGAGTGGGACGAAATCGTAGCTGAAGACGCTGGCTTTCAAGGTGCCGCGGTCGCCGTAGAAGGTCGCGCCCCACACGTACTTGGGATCCGGAGGCGCACCCCAGTGGCGGTGCTGCCAGACGATCTGAAGGTCGTCGAACTCGAAGGTAGCGGTCTGGGTGTCGGCGATGTTGGCCTTGCCGGATTTGTTCACCAGAATGCCGCCCGTGGAAGAGACGCGCTTGGGCCAGCCCAGGTTGAGCATCCAGCGGACCATGTCGACCATGTGTACGCCCATGTCCCCGATGGTGCCGTTGCCGTATTCCATGAAGGCGCGCCAGCTTCGCGGATGGGTCATCGCGCAGTAGGGGCGCACGGGCGCGGGGCCGGTCCAGAATTCGTAATCGAGGTTGGGAGGCGGCGCTGTGTCAGGGACGTTTCTCGCGCCCTGGCCATAGTAGGAGTAGGTCTCGACCAGGCCGATCTTGCCGAGCCTGCCTTCGCGCACGATCTGGTCGCGGGCTTCGACAAGATGAGGTGTACTGCGGCGCTGGGTTCCGATCTGTACGACGCGGTTGTGCTTGCGCGCGGCGGCCAGCATGGCCTGGCCTTCGACCACGTCGACACTGATGGGTTTCTGGCAGTAGATGTCGACGCCGGATTCGATGGCGGCGATGGTGGGGAGGGCGTGCCAATGGTCGGGGGTGGCGACTTCCACAATATCGAGGTCCTTCTCGCGCAGCATGTCGCGGTAGTCCTTGTAGAGGCGCGGGCGCTTCTTGGAAGCCTGGCGCGAGGCGATGATGTCGCCGGCCTCGGAGAGCATTTTGGAATCGACGTCGCAAAGCGAGACGACCTCCACGGGCGCGACCTGGATAAGGCGCAGGATGTCGATCTTGCCATACCAGCCGCAGCCGATCAGGCCGACCCGGCGGAGCTTGTCGTCGGCGTACGCGAGCGGGGCAAGGCCCGCGGCGGCTGCAGCTTGCAGGAATCGTCGGCGGTTCATGGTGGTTATCCTTTCTTGTTCCAGACGGTCAGGGTGCGGCCGTCGCCGGGGACGGAGGCAAAGGCGTCGGGGCGCGGGCCGCCCGGCTTGGCGAGGCACGTGGTGAGGACGTTTTTCTCGAGTTTGTAGATTCCGGACTGGGATTGGCCGCCGCTCACATGAACGTAGTTGATAGCCATGGGCTGTTGCGCGCGGTCGACTGCGAACTTGACATGGACGATCGTCTGGGGCCCCAAGAAAACCTTGAGCTCGCCATCTTTCGCGATGCGCTTGCAGGTTTTCGCCATGGACTTCGGAAGCGGCTGTCCGTCCATGACCAGCGACTCGGCAAGCCATTCGCCGTCGAGCTCGGGGGCGGGGTCGCCGTCGAGTTCGGCGGGCCTGACTGATTTCGCGCGGACGAGCGTCTGGAGGGCGTGGCCGGTGCCACTTTTCGTCGAGAAGCTCACGGGGCGCTGACCGCCGTGCGTGGTG
>Ga0335079_10000933_pt1 | contig 33153 bp, 26 predicted proteins | sample Lox_Sample_33_FD_206719 | JGI IMG/M metagenome (GOLD analysis project Ga0335079, IMG submission 206719) | Soil microbial communities from Loxahatchee National Wildlife Refuge, Florida, United States - Lox_Sample_3.3 | ecosystem: Environmental > Terrestrial > Soil > Wetlands | place: USA...
TTCCGCACGCGTCGATGGCTCGCTGAAAGGCGGGTCGTGCGTCGTCCGCTTTGCGCCCCGTCGCGCCGTAATCCTTCACGTTGTACAGCGGGGGTGCGGGGGGTTCCGCATCGGAACCCGTCGCTCCCGCTAGAAGCCGGTCGCCAGCGAACGACGCGCCTGCTACGCCTGTTGCAACGGAAGCAAGAAAGCGCCGCCGGTCAAGCAAAGAGCACCTCCTGAGTAAGACGCGGGCGATGCTATCGCCTGCGCGTTTCGTTGACAATGGGAACTCGCCGAGCCCGCGATGTCGGCGGCCTCGTCCGTGTCGCTCTGGGAGAAACCTGTATTCCGCGTGCGGTTCCGTAACATTTCTACTCCGCCTTTCGTGACCTTTCGATGAGCAATCCGTGTCACAAGAGCTAACTCGTTTGTTCACCGTGAGTTATACGCGCCTGGCGCTGGTCGGTGACATGCATTATTTCGGTCAGAATTGAACTCGTCCCGCGCGTGTCAAATCGGTTCAAGGAGTGAGGAACGTGAAGAAGCCGGAGGACAGGATAGTGCAGCAGCCGCATTCGCCGCAGAGTGGCTTCACCATGGTCGAGATGGTCATTGTGGTGATCATCATAGTCGTCATTGCGGCGATTGCGTTAGTGCAGTTGCAGCCCACCGTGCAGCAATTCCGTGCCAACGCCGCGATGGATCAGGTCAAAGGTGCGCTGCGCCAGGCCCGAGAGTTAGCAATCTCGCAGCGCCGCACGATCGTCGTGCAGTTTGTACCAGCGACCAATAGGATTCAGCTCTTCCAAGTGCTCGAACCGGGAAACGTTCGAGCGGCTGCACCCTTCCTGACTCTGCCGATCCAGAGCACGGTGCAGTTCATGACGGTCGCGGGAGAGGTGGATACCCCGGATGCGTACGGAATCCCTGCGCCCCCGGCCGGGATTATGTTCGGCGGCGTGGTGAATGGTCCGCCGGCAGGAATGCAGTTCCAGAGCGACGGGACTTTCGATAACGCGGCGGGCACTCCAATCAACGGGACCGTGTTTCTCGCTGTGCCCAACATCAAAACGACGGAACGCGCCGTGACGATTCTCGGCGCCACCGGCCGAATCCACGCTTTCAAGAGCGGCGGCGCCGCCGGCGTGACGACTTGGTTCCAGTAATACGGAGGGCATGAAGAATGCGCGCTCGAATGAGTCGGCAGAATCAAACAGGCTTCACTCTCATGGAGACCATGATCGCGGTGGTGGTCCTCGCGGTCGGCCTTCTGTCGCTGGCGGCAATGCTGGCCGACGGCATGGCTTATATGAACATGTCTCAGGACGATTACATCGCGCAGGAGAAAGCGACCGAAGCCGTGGAATCGATCTTCACGGCTCGCGATATGGGTCAGGCCACGTGGGGAACGATCTGCAACGTGGGTGGCGGCCCCTCATGCATTTTTGTTCCTGGACCGGTGCAGTTGTGCGATCCAGGTCCCGACGGCATCTTGGGCACCATCGATGATGACTGCGCCGGGCGGCCGGATGCGCTTCTGCTGCCGAACGCCAACAACACCTTCAATCCGCCGATCCGCGTTCCTCTTTCGAACTTCAGACGCACGATCACGATCACGCCTGTGCCGGGTGTGGCGAACCTCAGCCAAATCCAGGTGACCGTGACGTACACGTCCGGGCGGTTCACGCGCAGTTACACGTTATTCACGAATATTTCGAATTTCTCGTAGGCGCTTCCGACGGAGGCTGTGAATGAAACGCAATGCCGGATTTAGCTTGATCGAAGTTCTGGCGGCAACGGCTCTGATGCTGATCATCATGGCGGCAACGCTGAAGACGCTGACGGATGCGATGCACGCGAACGAAGCCGTCACCCTGATGGCGGACACGCAGGAGAACCTTCGCGCCTCCCTCAACTACATGACGAAGGACGTTATCCAGGCCGGAGAGGGAATACCCCAGGGCGGAATCACAATTCCGAATACCGGCGGGGTTTCGGCGTTGAACCGCCCCCTGCCTCCGGGGGCGCCGCCTCCAGTCACCTTTCCGACGAGTTGGGTCGCCCTTCCCGCAATCGCACCGGGCTTCCAGCGGGGGCTGCCGTCCCTGGTTCCGAACCCCGGCGTGCCCGGGGCAACGGTTGCGGGGCCGAACACCGACATGATCACGGTCCTTTATGCGGACACGACCTTGCAGGACGCTCTGGGTAACTGGATGAATCGTTACCCGATCCGCGTTGCGCCGTATGCGGGTTGCGGAGGCGCAAATCCGTCGCCCAACGGGACAATTACCACGGCAGCTGGCGTGACAACCATCGTGTTTGATCCCACCTGCGTCAACATCAACACGGGTAATACCGGCATTAATCCCGGCGATTTGATCCTGCTGCAGAACAACGCCAGTGGTTGCGCCAGTGGAGGCGCCATGGTGGCCAGCGACAGTTGCGATGCCAATGCCCCCTCCGCCCCCGGGAGCATGGCCCTGCTCACGGTGACGGCCGTGAACGTTGGAGCAAATACAATCACATTTGGTTGCGGCGATGCGTTCAACCTGAATTGTTCAGGCAAAGCCACGGGAACGGTCACGCAGATGCAAAACGGAGGCACGTGGAACAACGTGACGGTTACCGCGACGCGAGTCTGGATGGTCACCTATTACATCAGCACCGCTTTTCCCGCCACTCCGTTGCGGCCGATGTTGATGCGCCAGGTCAACTTCAATGCGGCGCAACCGGTTGGCGAAGTGATCGAAAACATGCAGATTTTCTATGATGTCCTCAACGCAGGATCGACTCCCCCCACGCTCTTGGCACCGGCCGAAAACGAGGACCCATTGGGAACAGTCGGTGCGGGTTGGGGCGTCGGTTCACTGCCCTACGTTCGCGATTGTTACATCATCTTGTTTGCCCGTTCGGAAAATGCGTACAGTCAAACGAGGACCTACCTTCGAAATAATTTGCAGACTGTCGTCAGCATTCGCGGGTTGGATTTCTATAACGAGTTTCGTTAGGAACTTCGTGGGTTTTGATTCGAACTCGATTGCGATGCTCAGGAGAAGGAGAACCTTGATGAGAAGCCGTCGTGAAACGGGGATGGCGCTGGCAACTGCACTTCTGGTGCTGATGCTGGTGTCGACGATGATCGTGGGTCTGGCCTGGCTGGTGATGACCGACCAGAAACTCGGCGGCAACAGCTCCGACCGCCAGCGGGCTTTCTATGGCGCTGAGGGTGGGATGGAAGCCCTGACTGCCGGCATCGAGAATACGTTCAACGGTAACCCCGCCGTCACGTGCAACTCAATCACTGGCCCCGGTGGAGTTACGTCCAATCCTCCCAACCAGGCTGATCTCCCGGGAATTCAGTTTCTGAACCCGGACGGGACGCCGGGCTACCAGGCACTCTTCAATTGCGTGGGCGGAGTCCCTGCATCGGGGTTCGAGACCATTACAACCGGCCAATATGCAGGCTTGTACGCGCAAGCGACACCCTATACGTTGCAGGTTACTGCGCGAAGCTCCTACGGTTCGGAAGTGAAACTCCAGCGCGAGGTCCAGACTGTCGCGATTCCGATTTTCCAGTTCGGGATGTTCTCTCAGACCGACCTCGACTTCTTCGCCGGCCCGAACTTCAACTTTGGCGGGCGCGTTCATACAAATGGGAACCTCTGGTTGGCTGAGGGAGGCGGCTCTACCCTTACCATGGCAGGGAAGGTCACGGCCGCAGGCGAAATCATCACGGCGAACCTCGAGAACGGCTGGGCCACGGCCAACAACTACGGTGGGCCGGTCGACATCACCAATGGCTCGGCGTTTCCTAACCTCCTGGCCCAAGCCACAACGCAGAGCGTTCAGGGCGCTGCCAACTGGGTTGGGAATTTGGGCGCGAACAACGAGCCCGGCTTTGCCAACGTCGCCAGCGGAGTTTACCTCGGCAACGTCGGCGTTAAGGAAACGGGCGTCAAGCCCTTGAACCTGGCCATCGCCACTCCTGGCTTCGGCCAGAACGGCCAGAGCATCGACCTGATCCGCAGGGGATTGCGAACTGATGCGGCCACGTTCCTCGCCCAGCGATATTTCGGCATGCAAGGCATGGGCATTCGCATCCTGTTGTCGGACTACGGTCCTGCTGGCACCTGCGCAAGCAGTGACCTCAGCAGTACGAGCGGCATTCAGTTGCCCGGCCTTTCAGCCAACCTCGCCGGCCCAGTGGCCACGCCGGTCGACCTGGCAGCGCTGGCCTGGGATCCCACGGTCGGTGTGGCTCCCTATAACGCCGCGCCAGCGTGGCTGACCGCCACCGGGCAAGTCGGGACCAGCATTTTCCCATTGCCGATTTCCGATGCCACGGGTGCAGTAAACACGTACAACGCAGTCGATGGATACTGGGTGAAGAAGGGCTATCCCACGATCACGGGATGCCTGAAAATCGAATACCAGAATAACGCTGGCCTCTGGACCGACATCACGCCCACGATTCTGCAGCTCGGTTATACCGGCCGCAATATCAACCCGCAGACCAAAGCCACGGACAACGCCAATCCTTCGCCGACCCTGATCGCTCTCCCGGCCGGCGCCCAGATCAACGGAACGGGCCAGACAGTGAAAGCGGGTGTCGCGAATGTGGGATGCAACGTCGACCCGAGCCCCAATGCGGTAATCCGGTTCTCGAGGGAGCGGGACAATCCATCGTTCTCAGTCGGCGTGGGCGGGTGTCCGGTGCCTCCAGTCGCAGCCGCAAACACGCACGGGACCGACTATTGGCCCAACGTGCTCTACGATACCCGCGAGGGGATGCTCCGCGATACGTCGACAGGCATGAACGCCTTTGGTGCACTCGGTCCCAACATTCCCGTTGCCGGCGCCATGTACTACGTGGAACTTGACATGGCAAATCTCGTCCAGTGCCTGACGAACGCCGCCATCTGCCCAGGTGTGGCCGGCAACGTCGCAAACGCAACCACGACAGGCTATGCGCTGTATTTCTCCGATCGTCGAGGCAATCTGCCCGACCCGAACCCGCCCGCCTCGATCGGAGGGGCGAATGTGCTGACGGGAGCATTTGGGTATGACGACGTCGTCAATCCCGGCAGCGCCAGCAGTTGCCCGAACGGCGTGGCCGATACAGGAGAGGATCCGGAGGGCGACTACAACACAAATGGTGTTGACCCTGCTCCGCTTGGTTTTCCGCGGACCTACGGCAACACCCTGAATCCGCTTCCCCTAAATCTGTGGCCGGTCCCCGGTGTACTCGGCACCCAGGTGACCGGCGTCGGAAATGGGGCCAATCTTGTGAGCGGCGGAACGTCCGTCCTCGCGAAGAACAATAACTGCCCTGCTCCCGTCGGTGTAGCCTCTGCGACGGCGTGGCCGTACGCAGTCGCGCGTGCCGTCGATCTCCGAGAGAACCCGCCGCTATTTTTCCGCCGGGCTCTGAAAATAGTGAACGGCTATGTGCTTGGAGCCGTCGCCAATCCCATGGGAGTCTGTGGCGCCGGACCTTGCGGCTTGACGATCGCCTCGGAGAATCCCGTGTACATCCAGGGCGACTACAACAACAACCCGAACGGCGACCCAACCCTCGCGACGCCCAATGCCGACGCGCACGTTGCGGCTTCGGTGGTCGCGGATGCCGTAACGCTCCTTTCGGACAATTGGAATGACGTCAACTCGTTTGCCTTCCCCTATGGCATCGGCGGCGTCGGCAGCAACGTGGGCAATGGTGGCCGCAATGCGGTCACGACGACGTACCGCTTGGCCATAGCTGCGGGCAAGAACGTGCCTTTCAGGCAGCCTGCGGTTGGTGTGGTCGGCCAGGACTTTGGAACCGACGGTGGCGCGCACAACTTCCTGCGCTACATCGAGAACTGGGGTCCAGCCACACTCTATTATCGAGGCTCGATCGTCAGCATGTATTACAGCCATCAAGCGTTCAGCACGTTCAAGTGCTGTAACCTGGTGTATAGCCCGCCCGTTCGCGGCTATAACTTCGACACCGACTTCCAAACCCCGGCCAAGCTTCCGCCTCTGACGCCGATGCTTCGCGACATCAACACCATCGGCTTCACGCAGATGAGCTTGCCGACGCAATAGAAGATTTGTACCCCGCAACACCCCATGAGCGGCTCCCGTTCCCCCCGGGAGCCGCTCTCGTTTTGCGGGCTACTTCAGGACTGTGAGGGTCACTTCGATTTTCAGGACGTGCCCGGTCACGGGGTCGACGGCGGATGTTCCTTCGGCGGTCTGGCCGTTCTTCACCACCACAGTAAAGTCGTCGCGAAACGAACGAATCAAAGGTTGCGGCCCCGGGCTGTTGTCTCCTGGTTTCCAGTCCGTTTCTTTTCCGTTCGAGCCGGGCATTGAAACCGACGAGCGCTCGACGCCGATGTCGAGCCGATAGTCGCCTTCTTCGCGCTGCGTGGCCGAGCAATCGATGTTTGTGCCGACATCCTGATAGGTGACTTGGTTGCCCGAGCCCGTGACGATCGGAACGCGAACGCCGTAGCGCAGGAAAGCACGGTGAGGGTTACGCGGCCCGGTGCCCAACATGTTCAGCATGTACGGAAGGCTGCTGATTTTTTGACTGCCGTCGAATTCAGTCAAGACGACCTGCACCTTGAGGGGAATCTCGGGCGGCGCCGTCTCTGCTGCCGCCTTCTTGCCGCTGGCCTCCCCCTGAGTGTCCTGCGCGTTAATGGACGGCAAGCATACGAGCAGTAGCAGAAGAGCCAGAAGTATCCGTGTGGATTTCATCGGTCTCACCCTTCCAGTGGATTTTGTCGATTCGTGCATGCACAAGAGACGCCGCTGGAACGCGATTGGTTCAGGGGCGGCCGTCGTTTGTGGCGGGCGCGAGGGCCACATCGGATTCCGGAGGCGCGAGGGGCGCGATTTCGATAGGCTCGATCTCGAGCGGCTTCTCCGCTTCCTGTTGGGCGGCGAGAAGTTGTTTCGTATCGACCCGCCCGGAACGAATCGCCTCAGCGAACTGCACGACGGCGTCGAGTTGGCCGGGCGGGACGAGCACTTCGGGCTGCGACCGCGACGCCAGCAAGCGGGCACCATGATGCAGTCGTGAGACCGGCTGCACACTCTCCACAATCGGCGCGCCTGGATTCGGAGCACGGGGCGAATCGGGAGCCTTCTCGTTCTGTTTTCCAGCAACGGTCGGGCCAACCGGATGGTTGGGCGGCAGCCAGTGGAACCCTAAGGTCAGTAGAACGACCAGTATTCCCACCGCCGCGACGGCACCTTGAAACGAAAACAGCCGCCGGGATGCTGACACTCCCGAATACAAGCCCAGCCATGTGCGCCACGAACTCGTCGGTTCCTCGGCGATCCGCGCCCGCAGTCTGGCCGCGAAATGCGGCGAAGGCTCGCCGGAGACAAGCGATTCAACCCCGCGATCGACGATCTCGCCGAGTTCCCGCGCATGTCGGTAGGCTTCGCGGCAAGCATCGCACTCGGCAGCGTGCGCGAGCAGTTCGCGCTCGTGGTGAGGCGCAAGCCCGCCGACCCCTGCCTCGGTCAGCCAATCGGAGTATTTCCCGCAACCGCTCATGTCATTCACCTGCGCTCGAAATGCCCCGGTGCGCCACGGAAATGCCGGCGCTTCGCAGAGCTTCCGCCAGATGTTTGCGCGCGAGGTGCACTCGCGACTTTACCGTACCCTCGGGCAAATCCAGGACCTTCGCAACCTCGCGCGTGTTATATCCCTCGATGGCCGCGAGCAGCATCACGATTCGCAATTTCTCGGGCAGCGCATCGAGGGCTGCGGCGATGTGGCGCTCGATCTCTCTTGTGGCAGCAATGCCTTCAACTCCCGGCTCCGGGTTCTCCCGCACGGCAGCAAGCTCGCGCCTTTCGCGCCGTCCGGCAGCTCGAATCCGGTCTAGCGACAGCCGCCATGCCGTGCGCACCAGCCAGGCGCGAAATCGCTCGCGGTCGCGCAGGCGATGAAAATTGCGGTATGCGCGAAGCATTGCGTCCTGGGCGACATCCTCCGCCTCGGTCGAATTCCGCAGCACTCCGAGCGCCACGCGGTACGCAAGCGTCGGGCAATCGGCCAGACGCCGCTCGAATTCGCGCTCGAGCGATTCGCCGGACGTCACCGCGCCTCTCGGAAGGCTGGCCGCAAGGGCATCCATCTCGGTCCCATTCAGCCAGACGCCGGTCATCAGCTTTTGGTTCACTTGATTTGTGACTCAGGGATTCGCGAGCGACTCATTTCGCGCCACTTTATCGCGGCTCACAGGTCCAGCCGTGCCAGCAATTCGTCCACGTTCGTATCGTCCACGCTCAAGTCCGGCCGCGACGAGCTGAAGTCCTCGACGTCGTCAAACGCCTGGAACAGCCGCATCTTCGCCAGTGCGTACTCCTCGGTGCCGGTCAGGGCGCGGCCCGTCTGCTTCGTCCAGCGGTCCAGCGCGTCGCGCCGGATGAAGACGCGGATCGGAAACATCGTCTTGCGGTCTGCGGAAACGTAATAGATGTATTCGTTCCCCGGAGCCTTCGCGTCTCGCGATGGGTGCACTTCGTGAAACTGGTATTGGTAGACGTAGCCGCTCGTCGCCGAATACGATTTGACGCGCCGAACGATCTCTGCCTTCGACATGGCCGCATTATTCGGCGGCGGCAGAGAAGTGTCAACCGCGGCCTCGCGAGCCACCTTCCCGAAACGGGAGTGACCCGTTCCAAGATGAAACACAATCTCGCTCATCACGCCCTTGCTCGAGACCTAAGATGCCGACTCACGCTCAGGTCCAGCTGCCTCTGCCGCCAGCGTAATTCGCCGCTCATACGATAGTTAGACGAATCGTTTGCAGGATGTTCTCTGCGAATCCTCAGCTCTGTGACTTAATTGCTCCGCATTGGCACATCTCGTGCGTCGCCTCATCTCGCGCATGAGAAATCTCTGCAACTCCCTCTTGCTGTTCATGCTGTCAGCGATCGCGATGCTCACCGCATGCGCGGGAGCCGCCGGTCGCGGCCCGGGGCAGGGCACGATCGTCGTCAACGTCCAGCCCGCAAGCGCCAACTTGTTTCTCGGCCAGACGCAGCAGTTTCAAGCCGTCGTTACCGGCACATCGAACACAGCCGTCGCTTGGAGCGTGAATGGAATCGGCGGAGGCAATTCCTCCGTCGGAACGATCTCGGGCAGTGGCCTATTCACCGCGCCCACGGTCATGCCCGCAAGCGCCACCGTCACAATCACCGGCATCAGCGTCGCGGACACGGCCGCAACCGGCTCCGCGTTGGTAACACTCAAAGACGACATCGTCGTCACTATTTCACCTCCGTCAGCTACCGTCCCTGTCGGAACCGCCCAAGTCTTCACCGCCACCGTCACCGCATCGGGAAGCCCCGCGACAGGCGTGACCTGGAGTGTGAACGGAATTGCCGGCGGCAACGCGACCATTGGCACGATTGCGGCGACCGGCAACGCTAGCGCCACCTACACCGCGCCAGCCGCGCAGCCGTCGCCTCCGAACGTCACTGTCGCAGCGATCAGCGTTGCGGACGCCACAAAGACCGGAACCGCCGTCGTTACCATCACCTGCACGGCGAATTCGATTTCTCCTGCGAGCGCGAACGTGCCTCTTGGCCAGCCGCAAACGTTCACTGCATCCCTCTGCGGTTCAGGTGGCGGAGCGATAACTTGGGACGTGAACGGAATCGCCGGCGGCAATGCAACCGTGGGGACCATCACTGGCAGTGGCGCCGACACCGCGACTTACGTGGCTCCCTCGGATCTGCCTTCAGCCAATCCTGTGACGATTCACGCGACGTCCGGAACCGCGACGGCCTCCGCAACCGCGACGATCACGAGCAGCGTCACCGGTAACATTTCGCCGCCGTCTGCGACCATTGCCGTCACGAAGCTACCGCTGGAAGGCGCGCACGTCGTCGCCGTTGACAAGGACACAGGAACAGTCGCGGCGGGAACCCTGGGCGGGTGGAGCTGTAGTGCTTCGAGTCCGCCGCCGCAGTTCGACGGCGCCTTTGACATCGAGCGCCTCGCCATCGGCCACAATTACTTGATCTACGCGGAACCTCTCGACGGGCTCGTCCTTCCCGGCGATTTTGGCATTGCGCTGAACGACCTTTGTCACGCGGGATCAGCCTCGCCCTGCACCACTCCCGCCGTGAACACGAATTTCAATCCGCGCATCCGGCCGTCCACGCAATGACCGCAGGCTCGCGCCGCCGGCCCGCTCACATTGACGAGCCTTCCACCACAATCGCCCTCAGCGCGCCCTCCAGGTCCGGATACCGGAACTGAAATCCCGTCGCGGCCAGCTTCGCCGGTTTCACGCGCTGGCTGATCAGCAAAAGTTCGTCCGCCATCTCGCCCAGCATGATTCGCAGCATGAACGCGGGCGCGGGAAAAATCGCCGGCCGCCGCAGCGCGCTCGCCAGCCCGCGGGTAAAGTTCACGTTCCGCACGGGATTCGGGGCCGCCACGTTCACCGGCCCGGCATACCGGTCGTCCGTGAGCGCCGCGCGAATCACGCCGACCGCATCCTCCAGCGCCACCCACGACATCCATTGCCGTCCGCTGCCGAGTTTGCCTCCGAGGCCGAATTTGAAAGGTGTCAGCATCCTCGGCAGTGCGCCCCCGTGCAAGGAAAGTATCACGCCAAAGCGCAGCAGCACCGTGCGCATCCCGATCGATTCCGCCCGGAACGATTCCGCTTCCCAGTCGCGCGTGAGCTGCGCCAGAAAATCCACCCCGTTCGAGCTCGCCTCGGTCAGCACCTCGTCCCCGCGGTTGCCGTAGTAGCCGATCGCGGACGCCGCCAGAAAAACGCGCGGCTTCTGCTTCAGTTGCGCGATGGCGTCGACCAGCACACGCGTCGGTCCCAACCGGCTGCTGCGGAGGATTGTTTTTCGTTTGTGCGTCCACCGGCCTCCGCCGATGCTCGCGCCGCACAAGTGAATCACCGCGTCCGCCCCTTCCATCCCTGCCAGGTCCACAGACGCCGCCATCGGGTCCCAGCGAATATCGCCCGCACGGACACTGCCTCCAGGCCGAACGAAGTGCGCTACGGCATGTCCGTCCGCGCGCAAAGCGTTTGTCGCGGCGGTGCCTACGAGCCCGGACGCGCCCGCAATCAGAATTTTCACGATGGCCTCACTGCTGGCTCTGCATGGGAAGGGGCAGCGAATCTACCGTACGGCGCTATACCGGGCGCGTCAAGTGTTTGGCGCGTTTGCCGCGCATTTCAGCCGGTTCGTTCGCGTTGGCTTCGCCGAATCTTCGAGCCTCGAACGGCAGTGCGCCTGCGATGTTCGCCCCACATTGAGTTAGAATCTCCCCCTTCGATGCGTCATTCGATCAAGCTCTCCTTGCTCCGCTTCGCTTCCGCGCTCGTCGTGCTGGCCGGAGTCCTTTCCGCAGCGATTGCCTCTCGAACGCAGACCTCCGCATCCATTCGCGGGTTTCTCCCGTCGCGCGTCGAAGCGGAGCGCGACCTCGAGCGGAAACTCCAGGGCACCCCGGATCCCGCGCGTGCAGAGGCTGCTCTTCGCCGCCTGACCGCGGAGCCGCACATGGCCGGCACGGAAGCAAGCCGCCGCGTTGCCGAATGGCTGCGCGATCAATATCGCAGTTTCGGTTTCGACGCGGAAATCGTCACTTACAGCGTCTGGCTCCCGCTGCCTCGCGAGGTGAAACTCGAGCTCGTCGCTCCCGAAGAGAAGGCGCTCGGTTCCCGAGAGCAGCCCGTTGCCGGCGACAGGGATTCGTCGGACCCGCGCGCCGTCGTCGGCTTCAACTCGTATTCGCCTTCCGCCGATGTCACTGCTCCGGTTGTCTACGTCAATTACGGCACAGTTCAGGACTACAACGACCTCGAATCGCTCGGCGTCAGCGTCGCCGGGAAAATTGCGCTCGTGCGGTACGGCCGCGGCTATCGGGGCGTGAAGTCGAAGCTTGCCGAGGAGCACAAAGCCGCCGGCCTGCTGATCTATTCCGACCCGCAGGACGACGGCTACGTCGCAGGGGACACCTACCCGCGCGGCCCTTGGCGTCCTTTGAGCGCGATCCAGCGCGGCTCCGTTCTCTACACGCAGATTTATCCCGGCGACCCTCTCACGCCCGGCGTCGCCGCCACTCCTGCCGCCAGGCGCATCGCGCCTGCGGATGCGGCAAGCCTTCCGCGCATTCCCACAGTTCCTATCAATGCCCAGGACGCGTCCGTCATCCTCGCCGCTTTGGGCGGCGGCCGCGTTCCGCGCGGATGGCAGGGCGGTCTGCCGGTCACCTATCACATCGGCGAAGGCAGCACGCAGCTTCACTTGAAGCTCGCCATGGATTACCAGCAGCGGCCCATCTACGACGTCATCGCGAAGCTGCACGGCATGAGCGACAACGAGTGGGTTATTCTCGGCAACCATCATGACGCCTGGGTTTTTGGCGCCGCCGATCCCGGCAGCGGCACCTCCGCGATGCTGGAGGCCGCTCGCGCCCTTGGCGTGCTTGCGCGCTCTGGCTGGAAGCCGCGGCGCACCATCGTGATTTGTCACTGGGACGCCGAGGAGCCGGGCCTGCTCGGCTCAACGGAATGGGTGGAAGCGAATCGCGCGGCGCTCCAGGAGAAGGCGGTCGCCTACATCAACACGGACGTCGGTGTCACCGGGCCAAATTTCAGCGCCTCCGCCACTCCGTCGCTGAACGAGCTCGTCCGCGACGTCACGAGTGACGTCAAGGATCCCAGCTCCGGCCGCAGCGTCTTCGATGTGTGGCGTGATCGTCTCACGCGCCCGCAGATCGAGGAGCGAATTCCCGGGTCGGAAGCCGGTTCCGATGCCCCCATCGAAGTGCCGCTTGGCGCGCTTGGCGCCGGTTCCGATTTCTGCCCGTTCTACGATCACGCCGGAATCCCCGCTCTCGACGTCAGCTTCACCGGCGATTACGGCGTCTACCATTCGCTCTACGACGATTTCTACTGGATGAAGCATTTCGGTGACCCCTCGTTCGCCTATCACGCCGCGCTCGCGCGCGTTCTCGGAACGCTGGCGCTTCGCCTCGACGAAGCGGACATCCTGCCGTTCAACTATCCCGAGTATGCCGTCGAGATCAAACGCGCGAGTGACGATCTCGCAGCCCGCGCTAGCATCGCCCGGATGCAGGGCCAGGGAGCGAGAATTGTCGGAGACGCTTCGGACGAATTTGCCGCTGCCGCCGCGCGCGCAGCGCGGGCGCTGGGCTCACTCTCTCCCGGTGCTCTGGACAGCGAGAAAGAAAGCCAGATCAACCGCGACCTGGTTGGCGTCGAGCAGGCCCTTCTTGCGCCTCAGGGCCTCGCAGGGCGCTCGTGGTACGAACACACGATTTTCGCCCCAGGAAGCTATGCCGGGTACGCCGCCGAGATCCTGCCGGGCGTGAGCGAATCGCTCGACGCTAACGATGCCGCCACATTCGCGCAGGAGTCGGATTCACTCGCCGCTGCGTTGCATCGTGCCGCCGCCCGCCTCGACGACGTCGCCCGTCTCGCGTCCCCCTCCGCTCCATCGGCTGCCAACTTGCCTCCGCGGCCATCCGGGGTTCTAGGAGTACTACCGCGATTTTGAACCTACCCATTTCGCCGTTCCCGTGCTACCGTGGCTCGTTTTTATGTTTGGGAAAATTGAAACTTCAGAGCGGGAACGCCGGTCAGCGACGGCTGAGGTCCCTGCGAGGCTCCGCGGGTCTCTCGCGCCCTTCCAGCCTCCGGCATCCGGCCTCGAGCCTCTAAATCCTAATCGCCAAATTCGTAGATTAGAACACCTCGTAAGTTATAGAAAACAAACGATCGGCCCCCTTCCTAATCGCCAAAAATCGCGAAATCGACAATGCGTTCACGCCCGCCTTCCGGCCTATGTTCCAGGTTCTCGCTACATTCCGCCTCTCGTGGAGTTAGAATGCGCCCTGCACGGCGCGCGCTTCAGGAAATCCTCTTCGAGGGTACGAAATTGAACCGATCCTTCATCCGGGGTCCTCTTATCTGCGGCATGATCCTCGCTGTTTCCGTCATCTCGATCCAACTCGGCCACGCCCAAAATCCAGTTACGATCGCGAATCAGCCCGCCTCCGAGGGCCGCCCCATCACGCCTGCCGGCACGCTGATACTCGACGCCACCACCGGCAATCCCGCCGTCGGCTCGCTTCCGGTGAACTTCGCGCGTACCCCCGACCACGCCGCCCTGGACGGTGCCGGCCGCTTTCTCATTGCTGTCAACAGCGGCTACGGAATCCAGTTCAGCGGGGGCACGAACGAGGGCCAGCAATCGCTCAGCGTCATCGACCTCAACGCGCAGCCCGCTCCCCGCGTGATTCAGAATGTCTATTTCCCGGCGCCGCAGAGCGCCAATGTCGGAGCCGTCTTCGCGCCTCAAGCCGCGCCGGACGGCTCGTACACCCTCTACGTTTCCGGCGGCTTTGAGAACAAAATCTGGCTCTTCCGTTTCAATCCGAAATTGCGCGAGCCGATTTCGCCTCCTTCCGACGGTCCGGAAACGAAAGTCACCGCGCCTTTCATTTCGGTTGCGGGTCTCACGTCGCAAGCCGGCTCGCCCCGCTATCAGCGTGGCGCCGAACCCGTGTATCCCACGGGGCTTGCGATCAGTCCGGACGGTGAAACGCTTTTCGTCGCCAACAATCTCGGCGACAGTCTCGGCGTGATTCGGAACCTGCGCTTCGAGCGCCGGCTCACTCGCGTCGATCTCAGTGACGGTCACGTCGGCCACTTCGTCTATCCCTATGGAGTCGTCGCCTTCGCGCCGCCCGGAGCACGCGAAACGCAAAAGGTCTACGTCTCCTGCTGGGCAACGGCTTCCGTTGCCGTCAAGGATCTGGCGCACGCGGATGCGCCGGTCGCTTTCATTCCCGTCGGCCGCCACCCGACGGAAATGCTTCTCAACGCTTCGCGCACGCGGCTCTACGTCGCGAATTCCGATGCCGACAGCGTCTCCGTGATTGACACGGCGCGTGACCGCGTGGTCGAAACCATCAGCGTGCGCCTGGAAGAAAAAGCGCTGGCTGGCACATCTCCGGAGGCCGTCGCGCTGAGCGCGGATGGCGCAACGCTTTACGTCGCCGGCGCGCACAGTAACAGCGTCGCCGTCGTCGCGCTTTCCGCTGCCGCAATGGGCTCGCCTGCAGACAAGGACCGCGCTCGGAAAAAAGATGACGACGATCGCGAAGCCGCGAGCCGCAGCAGTGTCGTTGGCTTCATTCCCACCGGCCAATATCCCTCGGCGCTCGCCGTGGCGAACGGCGACCTCATCGTAGGCAACGGGAAGGGAACTGGCTTCCAGAATTCCTCGCTCGTCGTCGACAATTCCGGTCGCGCTCCTGATGCGCCCAACGACCGCTTTCCCTCCGGCCGCGGCGCGCACAAGGCGGAAGGCGGCGAATACGATGTTGCCCTCATCGCCGGAAATTATTCACTGATCGCGGAACCGGACGCCAAAGCCCTTGCGGGTTACACGAATCAGGTGATGCACAACGACGGCCTCATCGGTTCGCCGGACGCGCACCTCTTCGCCGGAAAATCGCCGATTCATCACATCATCTACATCATTCGCGAAAACCGCACCTACGATCAGGTCTTCGGCGATATCCAGGCTGCGGGTAATGGAGACCGCGCCGATGGCGATCCCGGCCTCGCAATTTTCGGCGCAGGCGCCGCAGCTCAGCAGCCTGCGGGTCCGCCGCAGAACATCGCGCCGAACGCGCACGCATTGGCCGAACGGTTCGGCCTGTTCGATCGATTCTTCGTCAATTCGGAAGCGAGCCCCGACGGCCACAACTGGTCGAACGCGGCCTTCTCGAGCGATTACGTGGACAAAGTATTCCGCTGGAATTATTCGGGCCGTGGCCGCACCTACGACTTCGAGGGTGAGAACCGCGTGCCCGATACCGAAGCGATTAAAGGCGAGCCCCCGATCATCCCCCTCCCGGCCACGGCGGACGAGCTTGCCGCGTACATAAAGCAATTCATCCCGTACATCAACGGTGCGCGCGACGTCGCCGAGCCCGACACCCTCTATCTTTGGGACGATGCGGCCCGCGCTGGAATCAGCTATCGCACCTTCGGCGAATTCATGGCCACGATGTCGCAGGCGGAGGTCGATGCCTTCAACGCCAACCGCGAGCGCGATTACCCGGACACGTCGCCGACCGCGATCGTGTTTCCGGCGAAAAAGGCGCTCGAAAATCACCACAGCCCCACGTACCGCGCGTTCGATCTCTATACACCGGATTCGATGACCACCGATTCGTATCGTGCCGCGAAGGATTCCGGCGGCACGGTCGATCCGCTCATCTCTTCTTGGAATTCGGACGCTCACTTCCGCGGCTATTCGCGCGTCGCTGCGTTCCTCACGGAGTTTCGCGGCTACGTCGACGCGCTGAACAAGGGACAGGGTGAAACGCTCCCGGCGCTCTCGATCATGCATCTCCCGAATGACCACACGAACGGCATGCGCCCGCATTTCCCCACGCCGCAGTTCTATGCCGCCGAGAACGACTATGCGCTCGGCCTGCTCGTTCAGGAAGTCTCGTCGAGCCCGTATTGGAAGGACACCGCGATCTTCGTTCTCGAGGACGACGCGCAGGACGGTCCCGACCACGTCGACGCACATCGCTCGCCGGCGCTCGTAATCAGCGCTTACAATCGCCCGGGCGCTCTCATCCACCAGTATCACAGCACGGTCAGCCTGATTCGCACGATGGAGTTGCTTCTCGGCATGCCGCCGATGAATCAGCTCGACGCGTCCGCGGCTCCGATGGATGTTTTTCAGCCGGACGCCGACCTCCGGCCTTACAAAGCCACGCTGCCCGATGTTGCCCTGAACAATCTGATGACCCGCGTGCCGAGCGACCGCGAGACGGCGTATTGGATTCACCAGAGCGAACGCCAGGATTTTTCATCGGAAGATCGTGCGAACCCGCAGGTGCTCGATCGCATCATCTGGTTCTCCGTCCGCCGAAACACCAAGGGCTACCCGGTTGTGATTGCGCAAATGCCTGCATTCGACGTGATGCGCACCTCCGCCGCGGAGGAATCGGCCGAACAGGTTGACATCAACCGTCTGATGAAGAACTTGCTCGCGCGCCGTTCGCCCAAGCCCCGCGAATCGCCCTCGGATCGAGACGAACCATGAAACTTCGGCTTTCCGGCTCCGCGAGATAAAATGATTCCCATGCGCATCCGCGTCCTCTTCTTCGGACAGCTCAGGGAAATCGTCGGCGTTGCCGAGGACGACGCCGATCTCTCCGAAGGCGCGCAGGTGCAAGACCTTTTCGAACGCTACAGCCGCCGTTTTCCGAAGCTTGCGGAGTTTCGGCCTTCAATCGCCGCTTCCGTGAATCAGGAGTACGCCGAATGGCGCGCGCGCCTCGCTCCCGGCGACGAAGTCGCTTTTCTGCCGCCTGTCAGCGGCGGCCAGGCCGTCACCCTCGCCGAGGACATTTTTCAGCTCGTCCGCGAGCCGATCGATTCTCGCGCGCTCATCGAAAGCGTGAAAGCGCCCGAAGATGGGGCGGTCGTCGTCTTTGACGGTTTCGTTCGCAACAACTTCAAGGGCCGTCGCACGAAGTTCCTGGAGTACGAAGCGTACGAACCGATGGCGCAGGCCAAAATCCGCGAGATCGGCGCGCACATTCGCGCGAACTTCCCGGTTCATCGCATCGCGATCGTGCACCGCCTGGGCCGCCTCGAAATCGGCGAGACCAGCGTTCTGATCGCGGTCGCCTCGGCGCACCGTGCCGCCGCCTTCGACGCGTGCCGCTACGCCATCGACGCCATCAAACGCGCCGTGCCGATCTGGAAAAAAGAACACTTCACCGACGGTGCCGTTTGGGCGGAAGGCGAGAAGGCGGCTCAGCAAGCCATTTCCGCCCCGGATTCATCTATTTCTAAATGACGACAATCCGGTGGCCCCTGTACGTCCTGCTTTCGGCGAGCCTCGCGTTTGCTGTCGCGATCGAGCTTCAAGCGCAGGAGCGGCACCCCGGCACAATCGAAGTCCAAACCAATCTCGTCGATATTCTGGCGAGCGTCATCGACGCCCACGGCGAACCCGTGTCCGATCTCGCGCAGGACCAGTTCGAACTTTCCGAGGAGGGCGTGCCGCAGAAGATCGAGCGTTTCGAGGCTGAAACCAATCGCCCCCTCGATCTGGCGCTGATGGTCGATGCGAGCGCGAGCACATTCAAGGACTTGAAATTCGAGGACGAAGCCGCGGCGCACTTCATCCGGCAGGTCGTGCGCCCCGGCGACCGCCTGGCCGTTTTCGAATTCGACGAGGACGTCACCGAGCTCGCCCCGTTCTCCGAAGACGTCCCTCAACTCCAGGGTGCGGTGCGCCGCATCATGCCGGGCGCCGGCACGTCCATTTACGACGCGCTGGTGCTCGGTTCGAATTCGCTTCGGCGCCGCCCTGAAGGCCGCCGCCGCGCGATCGTCCTGGTCACCGATGCGGGCGAAACCACCAGCATCGCGAAATTCGAGGATGCGCGCCGCGCCGCCATCAACTCGGAGGCCCTGCTCTACACCATCGTCATTCGGCCGATTAAGAGCGAAAGCGGCCGCAACACGGCCGGCGAACACGCCTTGATAACGATTACCGACAGTACCGGCGGCGCGATGTTCACCCTCGACGAACTGAGCCAGCTCAATGCGATATTCGACCGGATCGATCGCGAGCTTCGCACCCAGTACTTGTTAGGCTATTATCCGAATCCAGTCCCGCCGCCCGGAAGCTATCGCCGCGTGGACGTGAAAGTGAAAAGCGGCGACGCGGTCCGCTTCCGCAAGGGCTATTTCACGGCCGGCGGGAGCTAGCCGAATGAATCCGCAATCGATGCACAATTTTCTCGAGATCGCTGTCGATGCCGCCCGCGAAGCGGGCTCGATCCTGCGCACGGAATTCGACCGCCCGAAGAAAATCTCGTACAAGGGCGAAGTTGACATCGTCACCGAATCCGACAAGCGCTCGGAAGCGCTCATCGTCGCAAAACTGCGCAGCCATTTCCCCCAGCACGCCATCGTTGCGGAAGAAGGCTCGCGCGGTGCCGCCGCGGGTACGAAATACTGCTGGCACGTGGACCCGCTCGACGGCACGACGAATTTCGCGCACGGGTATCCCTGTTTCGCGGTCTCCATCGGCCTTCTCGAGGACAACGAACCCGTCGTTGGCGTCGTCCTGAATCCGGTTACGGGTGAACTCTTCACGGCCGTGCGCGGCGAAGGCGCGTATCTCGACCACAAACCCATTCACGTCTCGCCCATCGAGAAATTGGCGACGAGCCTGGTCTCTACCGGCTTTCCCACTCACCAGCGCGCCAACAATCGAAACATCCATTACTACTGGGAATTCACGCTGCGTTCGCACGGCGTCCGGCGCGACGGCTCCGCTGCTCTCGACCTGTGCTCTGTGGCTGCCGGTCGCTTCGACGGCTTTTGGGAGTTCGGCCTGAACTCATGGGACACGGCCGCCGGCATGCTCATCGTCCGGGAGGCCGGCGGCGCGGTCACGAATCTTCATGGCCTGCCGTATCATCCGGGCGATCCGACGATCCTGGCCAGTAACGGCCTCATCCACGCGGAGATGCAGCAGGTCGCCGCCCATATCGCCGAGCGGGCGGCTGCTTCCACCCTCTAATATGCGGGCCGTTGATATCATTCGCAGGAAACGCGATGGGACGGAGCTGTCGCGCGACGAAATCGAATTCCTGATTCACGGCGCGACGCGCGATTCCATCCCCGACTATCAGATGGCCGCGTTCCTGATGGCCGTCCTGTGGCGCGGCTTGACGCACGCGGAACTGGCCGCGCTCACGGAAGCGATGCTCCGCTCCGGCGAAGTCCTCGATCTTTCCAATCTTCGCGGCGTGAAAGTCGATAAGCATTCGACGGGCGGCGTCGGCGACAAGACCTCGCTTGTCATCGCTCCGGTGGTCGCCGCTGCGGGCGCGAACGTGCCGCTCGGACGCAAGCCCGTATTCGTCCCGATGATCAGCGGCCGGGGCCTCGGGCACACCGGCGGCACGCTCGACAAACTCGAGTCGATCCCGGGGTTCAACGTGAACTTGTCGCTCGGTGAATTTCGGAACGTGCTGGAAAAGTGCAACTGCGCGTTGATTGGGCAGACGCCCGAAATCGCGCCCGCCGACAAGAAGCTCTACGCGCTTCGCGACGTTACCGCGACGGTCGAGAGCCCGTACCTCATTTGCGCATCGATCATGAGCAAGAAAATGGCCGAGGGAATCGACGCTCTGGTCCTCGACGTCAAGACCGGCGACGGCGCGTTCATGAAGAAGCAATCCGACGCCGAATACCTTGCGCAGTTGATGGTCGAGACCGGCACGCGAATGGGGAAGAAGGTGGTTGCCCTGATCACCGACATGGAGCAGCCGCTCGGGCGCAAAGTCGGCAACGCGCTCGAAGTCGACGAATGCCTCGATGTTCTGCACGGCGCTGGTCCGCCCGATCTTCGCGAGTTGTGCGACGAGTTGTCTGCACGGATGTTCGTTCTCGCGGGCCGCACGTCGAGCGTCGCGGAAGGCCGCGCTCTCGCGGCGGAAATGATTGCATCGGGCCGCGCCCGTGATACATTCCGCGAGGTCATTCGCGCGCAAGGCGGCGATCCGGCAGTCGTGGATGATCCGGGCCGGCTGCCGCGCGCGAGGAATCTCGCGAAAGTGAGAGCTCCGCGCGGCGGATTCGTCACCGCGGTTCGCTGCGAGCAGGTGGGCGTCGCAAGCATGATGCTCGGCGGGGGCCGCGAGAAGAAGGAAGACGCAATCGATCCGGCGGTCGGGCTGGTGCTCGAAAGGAAAGTAGGCGAGTCGGTGGAGACCGGCGCCACGCTTTGCACGGTCCACTACAATTCGGACGCGCGGCTTTCGGAAGTGACGGAACTGCTGTCGCGCAGTTTCGAAATCGGCGATGCAGCGCCGCAAGCTGCGCCGCTCGTGCGCAAGGTAATCGGTGATGCGTAACGCCGGGGGGAGCCAATACTGAAATGCACCGGCTGACGGGCGTCCTTGGGATGCTCACGATGATGGGCCTGGCGTTTCTCTTTTCGACGAACCGCCGCGCCATCCGCTACAAGACCGTCGCCTGGGGCCTCGGGCTTCAAATCGTGTTCGCCTTTCTGGTTCTGCGCTGGGAGGGCGGGCGCGAAGCATTTCAGTGGCTGGGCGACAAGGTCAATTGGTTCCTGGGATTCGCGGCTTACGGCGCAACGTTCGTGTTCGGGCCACTGGGGCAGAACCAGAAGCCCTGGGGAATTGTTTTCGCGTTTCAGGTTCTTCCGACGATCATCTTCATCGCCGCGGTCTTCGCCCTGCTCTATTACCTGAAGATTATGCAGTTCATCATTCGCATCGCCGCATGGGTGATGACACGCCTGATGGCCGCCAGTGGCGCCGAATCCCTCAACGTTGCCGCGAGCATCTTCATGGGGCAGACGGAGGCTCCGCTCACGATCCGTCCGTATCTTCCTGATGTCACGCAGTCTGAGCTGATGACCATCATGACCAGCGGCATGGCGCACGTTTCCGGCGGGATCATGGCCGCCTACATTGCGTACGGCATCGAGGCGAAACATCTTCTCGCGGCCGTGATCATGACGGCGCCGGGCACGATCCTGCTCTCGAAGATGCTGGTGCCGGAAACGGAGAAGCCCCTTACGGCAGGCAAGGTCGAGATGGCGCACATGGAGAGGGATGCAAACGCCCTGGGCGCGATTGCTCGCGGCACGACGGATGGATTGAATCTTGCAATCAACGTCGCGGCGATGCTGATTTCCTTCATCGCCCTCATTTATCTGGTCGACGGAATCTTCGGCGCCATTCACGCGCACCTCCTGTGGTTTCCCGCCAGCCTTGAACAAGTTTTCGGCTGGGTACTCTCACCGATCGCGTGGCTGATCGGCATTCCGTGGAAGGACGCAACGACGGTCGGCAATCTCCTCGGCCTGCGCATGGTGACAAACGAGTTGATCGCATTCCAGCGGCTCGGCCCCATGGCGGCAGCGGACACCATCGATCCCCGTTCGTTCACGATCGCCACCTTTGCGCTTTGTGGCTTTGCGAACTTCAGTTCCATCGGCATTCAGATCGGCGGCATCGGGGCGCTCGCGCCCAATCGGAAGTCGGATCTTGCTCGCCTCGGCATTCGCGCGATGCTGGCCGGCACGATGGCTAACCTGATGTCCGCGTCGATTGTCGGAATCATGCTGAAATGACGGCGGCCCGCGTGAAATCGACTCCGCGCGATTCCGAATTCTCCCGCGCTGAGCGCGCCGCGAAATTCATCCTTTCGAAAACGAAGCTGCGGCCGCGAATCGCACTCGTCCTTGGTTCGGGCCTGGGCGTCTTTGCGGACGATCTGACGGATGCTACGAGCGTCCCCTACGCGAAGATTCCCGGCTTTCCGCAGTCGACCGCGATCGGCCACGCGGGCCGGCTCGTGGTCGGCAAAGCCGGGAACATGGCCGTGGCCGCGATGCAGGGCCGCGTGCATTTGTACGAAGGCTACTCCGTTCGCGAAGTCGCGTTTCCCATTCGCGTTTTGGGACGCGCGGGAATTCAGGCGGCGATCCTCACGAACGCGGCCGGCGGCATCAATCTTGATTTCAATCAGGGCGCGCTCGTCGTGATTCGCGACCACATCAATCTGCAGGGCGCGAATCCGCTGATCGGCGCAAACGACGATCGCTTCGGGCCGCGCTTTCCGGATATGAGCGAGGTTTACTCGAGGCCGTTTCGCGAAATCGCGGTTTCCGAAGCGAAGCGACTGGGCATCGAAATGCACGAGGGCGTTTACGCCGCGCTGGCCGGTCCGAGCTACGAAACTCCCGCGGAAATTCGGTATCTCCGCGCGATTGGCGCGGACCTTGTCGGGATGTCTACGGTCCCCGAGGCCATTGCCGCACGTCACATGGGAATTCGCGTGCTCGGGATTTCCTGCGTCACGAATATGGCCGCCGGAATTCTCGATCGGCCGCTCGATCACGCGGAAGTGATGGCGACAGGCGAACGCGTAAAAGGCCAGTTCGTGGCGCTCCTGCGCGCGATCATCCCTCGCATCGCGTCCGGCGCGGCTTAGAACCGCGTCCTTTGCTTCCTCTCCATCGACCCGCTACAATGCCGGGCCATGGCCGAGCACGACGCACTGATCGCCGCCGCAAAGCAGGCGCGCGAAAACGCGCACGCTCCTTTCTCGAATTTTCGGGTCGGCGCCGCGCTGCGCGCCAAGTCCGGACGCATCTACGCGGGCTGCAACGTCGAAAACGCATCCTACGGCCTCACGTGCTGCGCGGAGCGCGTCGCAATCTTCAAGGCCATCTCGGAAGGCGAACGCGGATTCGACGCGATTGCCGTCGTCACGGACACCGAGAAGCTCACGCCGCCCTGCGGCGCCTGCCGGCAGATCATCTGGGAATTTTGCGGCGACGTTCCCGTGATTCTCGCGAACCTCAAGGGGAAAATCGAGCAGGAGAGCTCGGGGAACCTGCTGCCGCGCGCCTTCGATTCGTCGTTCTTGTAGAGACCGCTCCTGAAGCCTCAGGCAACTCACCAAGCGAAATGGATTGGCACATCGGCGGCGTTCGTCTACTAGTCCGGGATTCCTTGTTTGCGTTTGCGATGCAGCTTCTGCGCCATCGATCGCAGCGTCTCAGGAACGTTCTTGTTCGTCGTGAGCTTGACGAGATCGGTCGCGGTCAATCGGGGGAAGAGGTGCAAGGAAACATCGAGAGGCGTCTTGGGATTCATCACCAGATTCTTCGCCACCGAATAGTTCTTCATGAAGACGCGGTTCAGCGAGATGGTTCTCAGGACCTCCGCCGTCAGGTTCGCCATGGCCGCAAAGGACTCGACTTCGGTGTCGGTCAGGCGGGGCGACTGCAGCACGCATTTCTGAACGAGCTTGTTTGGGTCGCGGATCAACAGCATCCGTTCCTCGCGGCCGCCTTTCAGGGCCAGCGTGATCCGCTGCACCACGGTCATGTACGCAAGCTTCTGCATCATCGTCTTGCGCTTCACCGGGTCCGGCTCGACCTCTTCCGCCGCCTCTTCGAGTTCCTTCATAGACATCGCGCCCTTTTGCATCTCGTCCAGCATTTCGCGCTGCTCGGGCGTTGCGGCCTTCGATTGGCAAACAGCGAGTACGAGTTCCGGGTCGTTCGTCAGCCATTCGAGGTTGTCGAGGAGGACCTGGATTCCCGCGCTTGTCAGGTGCGGTGCTACGCGCGCCACCAGCGACGTGGGACATCCCGGGTTCTTGGCCAGCGCGTCGGCCATGCCGGGCTTATCTCCCAGGTTGTCGGAACAGTACGTAAACAGGCGTGAGTCTGCATCCGGGCGCGAAATTGCCGTGATGAACGCCGCTAAGGGATGCGTCAGCGCCACATTCTTGGCGCGTTCAGCAATCGCGGCGTCGGAATCCGCCGCCAGCACGGCCAACATCTCGGCGCGCTCTTCGGCAGGCAGGGACATTCCGCCGCTGCAAATGGCCAATTTCTGTTCGGGCCGAATGTGCCCGGAGCGAACCGCTTCTCGTAATTCAGTGCTAATGGACTCCTCCAGCGGGGGACTTTAGATCTTTCGTTGTGAGTGTAACCTGCCCGGCTTGGCCTGCGGGGCCCATCGTGGGAACGGGTTGTCCATTCAGTTCAAGGCGCACGGCGGCGGCATCACCGGAGGAGATTTGGAAGGAATCGCGGGCGGAGAATTGCTTTGTTTCGTTTGCGGCGACCTCGCCCTGGAAGACAGACTGCCCGTCGGCAACCACTTCAACATGGACCGTCTGGCTTGCCTGGATTGTCAAGCGAAGCGGGCCGACAGCCACTGGAGGTGTTCGTTCCCCCTTTGCACCTGAGCCTGTGACACTCGCACTGGGAAGGGCCCGGTGGGCGCGGAACCGCGCGATGATCTTTGTCCCGGCGAACCAGCCACCGGCGACCAGCACAATCAGGACTCCGATGAGCGCCGCGAGTGGCCGCCAGTCGCGCGGCAGCTCGCTCGTGGCTTGCGGAGCTGCGGGCGTGGCTCCGTTGCCCTTGGTTTCGAGCGCGTACTCGGCGACCATGCTCTCCTCGTTCAACCCGAGATACCGCGAAGCCGAGCGGATGAATCCCCGATTAAACGCGCCTCCGGGCAGCTGCTCCCACTGCCCATTTTCGATTGCCTCGAGGAATCTCGTGCTGATGCGCGTGGCTGCGGAGATTTCCGACAGCGATACGCCACGCATTTCCCGTTCGCGTTTTAGGTGTTCGCCAAAAGGTGAAGTCGACGCCATTCCAAAGGGACCTACAACCAAAGGAAAATATAGGCGCGGGTCACAGCAGTGTCAATCCTGGGCGTCGAGGCAGGGAAGTCCGCGGCGGGCGCCCGTGACCGGTTGGGCGCCCATTGGCCTTTCGGCAATCGGTTCGCGAAGGAACGTTGCGGAGGGTAAAAAGGGTTCACTATAATGCCAACGTTGCCTCCTGAACCCAGAGACCCGAAGCCGCCGGCGGCCGAGCCCGCGGCGCGACGAACCGCCTCGAAGGCCTTCGACGGCGTAGAACGCCGCCGAAATTCGAACGTGCCCCTCGACGTGCCCGAGAGCAACGAAGTTACCGTCTTTCATGAACTTGGCAAAGCGCTTACGTCCTCGCTGCAGCTCGATCAAGTCCTTCGCACAATCATGGAGAAGATCAACGAGGTGCTGCGGCCCGACACCTGGTCGCTCCTCCTGATGGATGTCGACAAGGCCGAGCTCTATTTCCAAATCGCGACCGGCAAAGGCGCCGAGGCCCTCAAGGACGTTCGCATCAAGCTCGGCCAAGGGCTGGCCGGATGGGTGGCGCAAACCGGCGAAGTGGTCGTAGTTCCGGACACGACGAAGGATTCCCGTTTCTTTTCGCAAGTCGACGAGAAGACAAGAACCGAGACGCGCTCGATTGTGGCGGTCCCCGTCCGATTCCGTGAGCAGTGCCTTGGCGTGATCGAGCTGATCAATTGCATAGGGCCCGAAGGCTTCAGCCAGCGCGATCTGGCGCTTCTCGAAGCTCTGGCCGACTATGCCGCGATCGCCATCGAAAACGCCCGCCACGTCCAGCGGATCCACGAGCTGACGATCACCGACGATTGCACCAGCCTTTACAACGCCCGCCATTTGAATTTCATGCTCGACACGGAAATCTACCGCTCGCACCGCTATGCGTTCGAGTTCTCTCTAATCTTCATCGACCTCGATCACTTCAAGAGCGTGAACGACACGTGGGGCCACCTGATGGGCTCGAAGCTGCTGGCGGAAATCGGGCAGGCGATCAAGGACAAATGCCGCTTGATCGACCTCGCCTTCCGCTACGGCGGCGACGAATTCGTGGTGCTGCTCCCGCAGACGTCGAAGGAAAATGCGCTCGGCGTAGCGCGCCGCTTGCACAAACTGATCCGCGACACGGTGTGGCTGAAGGAGCCGGGCTTGAACGTCAAGATCACGTCGAGTGTCGGTGTCGCGTCATATCCCACGGACTCGCGAACGAAGGCGGAGCTTCTGCACCTCGCCGACGAGGCTATGTATCTGGTCAAGAACACCACGCGCGACAGCGTCGCCGCAGCCGCCCTTGGGGTCCTGCCCGGAGCCGCTCCCACTTCCTGATTCCCCCGCGGTGATTTACATCTCGATCCAAGGACATCCTCAGCTTGATTCACTCCAAGCGGCGTGTTACGCTGCGCACGAAATTTTCGCACGCAAAACGAGGGGCGTCCGCGGCGCAATGCCGCGGCTGGGTGAGGACGCATGTCCTATGAAGCGCTGGGAATGATCGAGACGAAGGGCTTAGTCGGCTCGATCGAAGCGGCCGACGCGATGGTGAAGGCTGCGAATGTGATCCTGATCGGCAAGGAATACATCGGCGCCGGATTCGTCACCGTGATGGTGCGCGGTGACGTGGGTGCGGTGAAGGCCGCTACGGATGCGGGCGCCGCTGCCGCTCGGCGCGTGGGTGAGCTTGTTGCCGTGCACGTGATTCCGCGGCCGCACGAGCTCGTCGAAAAGATTCTGCCGGGCGGTGGCCAGCTGCCCGTGAAGAAGTAGCGCCGCGCCGCCGGATACTGCACTCTCTGCGGCATCCGCGCGGTGAAGGCGCCGATCAGGTACGATTCTTTGACTCTCCGCGACCGCGACCTGATTTCGATTCAGGAAGCCCGCCACGCCCTGGAAAGGGCGAGCGAAGCCCAAAAGAAGTTCGCCACATTTTCCCAACAACAGGTCGACGCCATCGCGGAAGCCTGTGCGGAAGCCGCCACAGCCGCAGCAGAGCAGCTCGCTCGCACTGCCGTAGAGGAAACCGGCTACGGGAATGTTCCGGACAAAATCATCAAGAATCGCCTCGCCTCCGTGGACGTTCCGCGCGCCATTCGCGGAATAAAAACGGTTGGCATCCTTCGCGAAGACCGCGAGAAGGGAATTCTGGAGATTGCCGAACCGGTGGGCGTCGTCGCGGCGGTGATCCCGTCGACCAATCCCACTTCGACCACCATCTACAAAACTCTCATCTCGCTCAAAGCTCGCAACGCCGTTGTGCTCAGCCCTCACCCGACGGCCATGCGATGCATCTGCGAGGCGGTGAGCATCCTCGAGCGCGCCGCGCTTAAGGCGGGCGCTCCCGAGGGCCTCATCGTTTGCCTCGCACATCCGACGATGCAGGGCACGCAGGAGTTGATGAAGAGCCGCCTGACGGGCGTGATTCTTGCGACCGGCGGCACCGGCCTTGTCCGCGCGGCGTACAGTTCGGGGCGCCCCGCCTTCGGCGTGGGTCCCGGCAATGTGCCGTCGTTCATCGAACGCACCGCCAATGTCCGTAAGGCCGTCGCAGACATCTTTGCGGGGAAGACGTTCGATTACGGCACCATCTGTTCATCCGAACAATCGATCGTTGCTGAGGAAGCAGTGCGCGACCAGGTGCTCGAGGAGTGCGGCCACCAAGGCGCGTACTTCCTAACGGCCGACGAGATCCGTAAACTGGGCGAAATCGTTTTTCCCAGTGGAGCCGCTCCAAGCCCAAAGATCGTGGGGCGCGCCGCCACGGTGATCGCGGAGATGGCCGGAATCAGCGTGCCCGCGTCTACGCGCGTTCTGATCGCGAAACTCGACGGAGTGGGGCGCGAGCATCCCCTGTCCGCCGAAAAGCTCTCGCCGATTCTCGCGCTTTATTCCGTCGCGAGTCTTGCTGCGGGAATCGATCTCTGCACCAAGCTGCTGGAGTACGGCGGCCTGGGCCACACGGCGTCGATTCATTCGCAGAGCGAAGCGGCGGTGAAGCAATTCGGCTTGGCGATTCCTGCGTTTCGTATCGTGGTCAACACGTCGGCGGTGCACGGTTCCATTGGCTATTCGACTCATCTGTTTCCCGCGATGACTCTGGGCTGCGGTTCCCACGGCGGCAACATCACCTCGGACAATATCGGCCCGCAGCACCTGATGAACATCAAGCGCGTCGCCTGGGAATCGCGCGCCGTCGAGCACCGCACGATTCCCGTCGAGCAGCGCCTCGCGGGCAGCGCCTTCACGCCGGAGCCGGTGGATTCGCACCGCGTCCCGGCTTCAGCTCCGCCAAAGGGCTCTGCCGAAACCGGAGCTTTAGCCGTCCCCAGGCAAATCGCGGCGGCTGCGGCCGCTGGCGCAGGGGAGCCTGCTCCGGGTCCTGTTGTTCCCGATCGCCAGACCATCGCGCGCATCGTCGAGCAAGTCTTCGCTGCACGCGGTATTTCTCGGAGTGGAACGCCAAAGGTTGAACCAGCACCCCAAGCCGCCACGGCTCCGGTCCCCGCACCGTCTCCGGCTGCGTCCCCGGCATACGTGGAGCGACCGACAAGCGCGGCACCAACTCCCGCAGCGCCATCAGCCCAGCCGGTTCCGGTCGTCGTCGCCGAATTCGTTTCCGAAACCGACGTCCGTGCTGCGATTGCCGGTAACCAGAAGATTTTTCTCGGCCCCAAATCGATCGTCACTCCCTCCGCTCGCGATCTTGGCAACGATCACGAGCTGTTTGTGATCACGGATCGGGCTCCCACGAAGACTCGCGCGCGCGGCGAATAGCACGTTTGACGCGTTGCCGCCGCTATGAAACCGCTTCCCCTATATAATTGAGAAGGGGAGATTCTGTGCGGAACCAGGAAGCAGCGCGGTATGCCCGCTGGTCAGCCATTGCAGCCGGCCTGATCGCCCTGCTCGTAATCGGTATTTACGCCGAACGCGCAATCAGCGCCGCTCGGCGCCGCCGAGCCACGCCTGCCGTCGTTCCCGCCGCCGTACAGCAGCAAACCGAGACCTTTTCCTACAAGCGCGTCGAGAAGGACCGCACGATCTTTGCGATTCGTGCTTCCCGCGCGACGCAATTCAGGGAGGACAACCGCGCGCTCCTCGAAGATGTTTGGATCACGATCTACGGTCGCGATGGAACCCGAAACGACAACATCCATGCACGCGAGTGCGGCTACGACCAGAAGACCGGCAGCGTGCAGTGCCAGGGTGAAGTGACTATTGAGGTTCAAGGCGCCAACCGCGCCGCGAACCAGCCCGCTCAGAAATCGCTCGAAGTCAAGACCAGCAACCTCAGCTTTGACGGGCAAACCGGCGAAGCCTCCACTCCCTCGCCGGTCGATTTTCTGCTTCCTCAAGGACACGGTCGCGGCGTAGGCGTGAGCTACACCACCCAAACCGCGGTTGTGCGCATCGAACACGCGGTTGAATTTGAACTGATTCCCTCGCAGCGCACGGGCGGCGCTCCCGTCACCATTAAGGGCAGCAGTCTTGAAGTCCGCCGCAACGATCGTTTGATCACGCTGGGAGGTCCCGCGATTGTGCGGCAAGGCGAGCGGGAACTGTTGGCGGATAGGATGTCGGTCGACCTGGACGATAATTTCCGCGCGAGCCGCGTAGTCGCCGAGGGCCATCCGGCGATCCGCAATTCGCAAGCCGGCCAGCAGTTCGAAGTTGCCGCGGATATTTTTGAGGGATTTCTGAGCCCCGCGGGGTGGGTCCAACGCGCCGCCGCGATCGGCAACGTCGCGGGAATGCGCCAAACCCCCGGGGGCGCGGATCGCTTTTCTAGCTCGCGCGTCGATGTGTCGTTCGAGCCGCAGCGCAACATTTTGCGGGAGATGACCGCCAACGGCAGCGTGACGGCGCAGTCGGAGCAGGGTGGCGTCTCTCAAGTTCTGAAGACGAGCGCCTTGCGCGTGAAGTTCGCCGCGGGCGAGCGGGCTGACAGTCAGCGGATCGAAAGCGCCGAAACTCTCGCACCGGCGACCATCGAATCGAAGACGGGTGCGGAGACAACCGAGCTAAGCGCGCCAAAATTCACCGCCGTGTTCGCGCAGCGCGGGCGACTGGACAGTTTGGTCGGCACTGGTGGCGTTGAGGTGCGACGCCAGGCCGGAAACTCGACTACGCAAGTCAGTACGTCGGAGAATCTCAAAGCCGCGTTCGCGCAGGATGGCCAGTGGGAGACCGTGGAGGAAACGGGCCATGTTCACTTCCAGCAGGCCGATCGTCAGGCCTCCGCATCCTTCGCCAAGATGGATCGGGCCAAGGACGAAATCCTGCTAAGCGGCTCGCCGATACTTACGGATGCCATGAGCCGCACCACTGCTCGCACCGTGACGATCGGCCAGAAGTCCGGTGAGATCGACGCTCGCGGCGGAGTCGTTTCCACCTACTTGCCTTCTGGCCACGGCGCTTCCGTGAACATCGGTTCAGGCCCTGCGAATATCACGGCCGACACGCTGGCAGGGTCCATCTCTTCGGGCCGCGTGGTCTATGCCGGTCACGCCCGGCTGTGGCAGGGGGAATCGGTCCTCGATGCGGACCAAATCACCGTCTGGCGAGATGAAAAGAAGATGCAGGCTGCTGGAAACGTCGTCGCCGTTTTTGCCCAGACTTCCGGTCCGGCGCTGAGGCCGGCGGCGAGACCTGCATCGAGCCCGTCTCAGCCCGCCCTCTGGCGCGTGCAGGCGCCTTCGCTCACGTTCTGGAACGAACAGGGCAAGGCGCGCCTCGAAGGCGGCGTGATTGCCACGTCGCAGCAGGCGGCTCTCGAGTCCCGCACGTTAGACGTTTACCTTAGTTCCGCGTCCGCGCCCGAGTCCTCCGGGCCACCCGCGGGAAAGAGCCGCGCCGCACCCGCTGGGGGACAACTAAACCGCGCCGTCGCCTTGGGCAGCGTCGTCGTCCGGCAGGGTGACCGGCGGGGCACCGCCGACCGGGCCGAGTACACGTCGGCGGACGAAAAGTTCGTCTTGTCCGGCGGCCAGCCGACCCTTACCGATGCTTCTGGCAACACAACCTCGGGCCATTCGTTGACCTTCTTTGTGGCGAATGATACGATTTTGATTGATTCGCAGGAAGGTTCGCGCACTCTTACCAAGCACCGGGTTGAGAAATGAACCGGCATGTTGAAGCTTCAGGCCGCCGATCTCAGGAAGTCGTACCGAGGCCGCCGAGTCGTTGATAACATCAGCCTGGAGATTCAGCAAGGCGAAGTGGTTGGGCTGCTCGGGCCGAACGGCGCAGGCAAGACCACGACGTTCTACATCCTGGTCGGGTTAGCACGTCCTGACTACGGTCGTGTCTTGCTGGATGGTGAGGACATTACCGACCTCCCGATGTATCTTCGGGCCCGCAGCGGCATCAGCTACCTCCCCCAAGAGCCTTCGGTCTTTCGGAAATTGACGGTCGAAGAGAATCTCCTTGCCGTTTTGGAGACATTGCCCCTCACTCCGGAGCAGCGGCGCGACCGGGTTGAGGAGCTCCTGGCCCAAATGGGCCTCGAAGGAGTGCGGAGCAGCCAGGCTTACGTTCTGTCGGGTGGCGAGCGGCGAAGGCTTGAAATCGCGCGTTCCTTGGTGCTTTCGCCGTCGTTCGTGCTGCTCGACGAGCCGTTTTCTGGCATCGATCCGCTGACGGTCGTGGATATTCAGAAAATCATCGCGGACTTGAGTGCGGCCGGCATCGGCGTCCTGGTCACGGACCACAACGTTCGCGAGACTCTTGCCGTGACGAATCGCGCGTATATCATCACCGAAGGCAAGATTCTATTTGCGGGCACACCGGCGGAGTTGTCGACGAACGCGGACGTCCGCCGAATCTATCTCGGAGAGGGGTTTCGTTTGCACTGAGTCGTATGAACTGGCTCCAGCCAAAACTCAATCTTCGCGTCGCGCAGAAACAAATTCTGACGCCGGGCCTCGTGCAGATGGTGAGCGTCCTCGCGCTCAACCGTCTCGAGCTGCGCGAAATGATCAATCAGGAGATCATGGCCAATCCGGTGCTCGAAGAGCTTCCGGAAGAAGGGGTGACGGCGGAGAGTTACACCGACGAGGCCTTCCTCAAGAAGGAAACGGAAAAAGTTCCCGAGACCGAAGCTCCCAATCCCTTCGACGAATTCGATTTCGGCTCTTTCTTCACGCAGTACCTCGATACGGGCGCGGAGCGCGCCGCCGGCGGCGAACAGGAGGAAATCGACAAGCCCTCTTTCGACAAGTTCCTCTCTTCGCCGGCCAGCCTTGCCGATCACCTGACGTGGCAGTTGAGTGTCAGCATCAGCACGGATGTCGTTCGCAAGATAGCTGAAGCCATCATCGGCAACCTGGACGAGAACGGCTATCTCACGGCCACGCTCGAGGAAATCGCCGCATCCGGCAATTATTCGGTGGAAGATGTGGAAGAAGCGCTTACCATGGTCCAGGAGTTCGACCCGCCGGGAATCGCCGCCCGCGACTTGCAGGAATGCCTTCTGATGCAGTTGAAAGTCCTCGATCCGCAGAATACGCTCGCGCAGCAAATCATCGGAGAGCACCTGAAGCTCTTGCAGAATAATCAGCTGAAGGAAGTCGCGCGCGCTTTGAATCGCCCGGTCGAGCTCGTCAAGCGGGCTGTCGACGTGATCAAGCGGCTCGATCCGAAGCCCGGCCTTCGCTACAACAAGACGGAACCGCGCCTCGTCGAGCCCGACGTCCAATTCCGCAAGGTCGATGGCGAGTGGCAGGTATTGATGAACGACGACGATCTGCCTCAGCTCCGCCTCAATCCCACATACCGGCGCCTGCTTGCGCGCGACGCTGCCGATCGCGACGTCCGCAACTATGTCAAAGAACGGTTCACGGCGGCCATTCAGCTGATGAAAAAC
>Ga0335079_10000935_pt1 | contig 33078 bp, 23 predicted proteins | sample Lox_Sample_33_FD_206719 | JGI IMG/M metagenome (GOLD analysis project Ga0335079, IMG submission 206719) | Soil microbial communities from Loxahatchee National Wildlife Refuge, Florida, United States - Lox_Sample_3.3 | ecosystem: Environmental > Terrestrial > Soil > Wetlands | place: USA...
TCTGACTCTTCATAAAAGAAAACCTCCATGGTCATGGCGTCGGTCGGGCACCGCACCGCGCACAACCCGCAACGAATGCACTTTTCGTCGTCCTTGATCATGGCCGAGAGCGGCTCGATACCGTCCGCTCCGTAAAAATCCTTCACGCGCGCGGTTGTTGCATCGTCCCAGTCGAGTTGTTCAAGCGGCACGAGCTTCAGACAATACTCGGGACAAATGTCCACACAGCGATTGCACAGCACGCATTTGTCGGCGTCATAAATCGTCTGGATGTGGCACTGCAGGCACCGCTCGGCCTGCTGCCGCGCCTCAGCCTCGGTGTAGCCCAGCTCGACTTCCGAAATCCCCGTGCGCCGGTTCAAGTCCACCGTCTCCGGAGCTTCTCGCGCGAATTTTTCGTAATCCGGTGTGATGGTGTAGCTGCGGGTCGGGATCTTGTCGATCCACAACTTGGCTTCTGGCTCGAGTTTTGCGCCGCGCAGAAAATTGTCGATCGACAAAGCCGCGGTCTTGCCGTTGGCGATGGCCTCGATCAGGTTGCGCGGCCCGAACGCCACGTCGCCGCCCGCGAAAACTCCCGGCGCGGAAGTCGCCAGCGTTTTCCGATCTACCTTGACGGTGCGCTGCGGGGTCAATTCCACGCCATCTTCGGCGCGCAGGAATGAAAGATCCGCTTGTTGGCCGATCGCCAGGATCACCGTATCGGCCTCCAGCGTCTCCGCCACCGCGCTGTCGTAAGCCGGATTGAACCTGCCGTTTTCGTCGTACGTGCGCTTCACGCCGATCAGGTCGATCGAGCGCAGCTTGCCATCCTTGCCCGCAAAACGCCGCGCCCCGCGCTGGGTCACGAAGCGCACGCCTTCCTTGCGGGCTTCCTCGAACTCTTCCCGGCCCTGCGCCGTGCGCATCACCGGCATTTCGTCGAAAGACTCCAGGCTGATCATCGACACATCGGTCACGCCCGCGCGCACCGCCGACCGCGCCGCATCGAGCGCCGCCTTCATGGATCCGCCGGTGCTGTCTTCTTCGCCTTCGAGCGCCTGCCGCAGCGCCAGACGCGCGGCGTCGAACGCCACAAATCCGCCGCCGATCACCACCACGCGCTTTCCCAGCGTCACGCGATAACCGTGGTTCACGTTGAGCAGGAAATCGATGGCGCGCACTACACCGTCAAGCTCCGAGCCCTCAATCGTCATATCGCGCCCGCGCTGCGTGCCGATGCTGAGGAAGACCGATTTGTAGTTCTGCGCCCGCAATTCACGCAGCCCGAATTTTTCGGTAAGCGGCGCGTTCAGCTTCAGCTCCGCGCCCAGGCTCAGGATCTTGTCGATCTCCTTGTCGATCACGGGCCGGCTCAGCCGGAATTCTGGAATGCCGTGGAACATCATGCCGCCGGCACGCGCGGACGCCTCGAAAACCGTGACCTTGTAACCCATCAGCGCCAGATCGTGGGCGCACGCCAAACCCGCCGGCCCGGCGCCGATCACCGCCACTTTCTCGCCGCGCGCGACATTCGCCCGGCTGACGCGCAGCATCGGCAGGTGCCACGGCGTCTTGTTGCCCGGCTCAGCCGAGATCTGGATCAGCTGATCCTGCGTGTCCGGCGCCAGCGACTCGACCCCGAACTTCTCCGTGACAAAGCGCTTCAGCGCGCGAATGCTTACCGGCGCATCGAGAGCTCCCCGCCTGCACCTGTCTTCGCATGGAGCGGCGCACACCCTGCCGCAGACCGACGCAAATGGATTCGGAGACCTCGCAGTCAGATACGCCTGTTCGTACTCGCCCTGCGCGATCAGTTGTACGTATCGCCCGGCGTCGGTGTGGATGGGGCACGCTTCCTGACACGGCACCATGGCCTTCCAGAAATCGAAGTCGGGGAGCCGTACTGCGTATTTGGGAGAAGAGCTCATCGCAAGTCCACTCCCGGGTGGTTTTGGATGGAGCAAAGTCCGCAATTTGCAGACCCACCGATATTTCTCTTTCCTCTATATGACTTAGAAGCCAGCCGTTCCAAAATGCTGCGCGAAATAACCCGAAAGGACGAGCAAGGTTTCTCATCCCAGGTTCGCCATCGCTCTCGAACGGTTTCCATGGCTAGTTCGCCTTCACCTCAAGTTGAACCAGAGAATGCGGACGCGCTTCTCCGACGTCCTCCAGGGTGGATGCTTCGAGGGCTCTCAAGAACTTCTCGCAGTCGACGTGCTTCAGGCGGCACGCCTGCTCGAGACTGACCGAGCGCGCAAAAACCTGGCGGGCCACCGGGTTGTCAATCATCGTGAAGCCGAACTTCAGGAAGACGGGGCGGGTCTGCGGATAGCGGTCGATGACTTCGGCCACCTTGGTCTGCGCGGTCACGCGAACCTGAGCGGGAAGGGACCAGCGTAACGGCGATATGTTCATCGAGCGCCACAAATCGACGGCCCAAATTGCCAGCCCCGTGACCTCGACCCACGCGCTCACGGCCATGACCGGAAATGCCCAGGGTTGCGTGTCAGTGAGGATCTGGAACAGCACTCGCATGGCGTTCCCGATGTTCAGCAGCCAAAAGGCGAGCCGCAACGAGCGAACCTGGCGCGGGCCGAGTCCGCCCAGCACCGGCACGATCTTGCTCGAGACACCCACGATCATCATGCTGATGAACCCGACCGTAAATGCGTGACGGTATCCGCCGAAGTAGGCGTGCGAGAAAACCACGTGGCGGGAAGCCGTGTAAACCGGTAGCAATGCGAATAGCGCGAGCGCCGTAAGCGCCCATCCAAATGCAGCCCGCAGAAACGGCAGGGACCGGTCGGTTTCCACCCGCAAGGAGAAGAGCCGGAACCCATGCACCAGGACGCCTATAGCCGCGAACAGGAGCAGAATACTCAGCTCGAGCGCGATTCCCCAGAGCGGGCGCCGTGTGCGGATCAACATCGAGTAACTGACGATGTTGACGACCACCGAGAGATTCCACAAATAGAAAACCAGCCGCGACGCGCGCGCGGGGATCTCGCGGAACCCGTAGATGAACGGCAGAAACCGCTGGCTCACGCCCAGGATCATGCCACCTGCGAATCCGAGCAACTGCGCGTCGCGCCAGGGAGCATCCCACAACCCGATGAACTGCACCCAGGGCCTATAACCGGTGATTGTTCCGGACTGGGTGAAGATCCAGAGATCGAACCCGAATGCCGCCACCATCCACGCAAGCGCCGCAAAAAGGAATTTCTCGTAAGGCTCCGAGGGCTGGGTGGACTGCCGCATGGTTCGCGCGACGATGCAAGCGAAAACTGTGACGACCGCCAGTTCCGCGCCCCCTGCCACACGGCCGATGACGCTCCAGAAACGGTTTGCGACCCAGATGTCCGCTACGGTGCGCAACGTGAGCGCCGCCGCCATTACCGGCAACGACCAGACCGCCAGCCATGGCTGCCAAAGCGCGGTGAACTTAAAACGCGGAATCGCCTGGTAAGCGAATCCCATGACAAAGAACGTCACCCAGCCGGCTACCTGCGCGTGAGCGTGCGCCCAGGTAATCGCGCGCATGTCGAGCGAAGCCAGCTCATGACGCGCGGCCATGATGGCGAGATTGATTCCGCCCAGCACGCAGCCGAACGTGAACATAGTGGCGATGCCGGCTTTGAAGAAGCGCCGGTAAATGGTATCGGCCGGACCGGGGTTATATGTGGGAGATGCCGCCGGGGTTTCACGCGCGGCTTGTTCCAGCTCGGCGATCAGCTGCACTTCATCCACACGGTGCGCCCGGGCGAAGAACTCCAGCTTTTCCTCAGGTCCGAGCGGTCCTCCACAGCCCAGAAGGCCGTAACGGTCGAAGACCTTCCGGCACGATGGATACCGGCTTAAAATGGCCGGCAGTGTCATCTGGCGATCGATGAGTGGTTCGGGCATCGACTGATGATTGCCCGAATGTGGCCCCGGACTCTGTGACTGCAGTCACGGGCCCGGCAGAATTAGGTAGGGTTTCGGGATTATGCGGGAAGGCCGCGCCGGCGTTTCATTTCACGGGAGATTTCGGCCAGTTGCGCCAGGCTCAAGACCCGTTGCCCCAAAGCGATGAGGGTTCGGTCCTCGGTGGCGATGTGGGAACGATAGAGTTCCAGGGGCCGATCGAGCGTGGACCCGGTTATCTGCGACTTCGGCCGGAGCAACTGTTACCGGAGTGATCATGCCTTACTATTGTACGGCGCTACGGTTCAGCCGCGGCCTCTCGCTCCAGGCTCGGGCGATCGAGGATAGCGAGTTGGTGCTCTTCCAAGCGCACGATGCCCTCGGCGCGGAATCGCATCAAATTGCGCGAAACCACCTCGCGGACCGTGCCCAGCCGTGCCGCGAGCTCCTGATGGGTGACGGGGAGGGGAAACTCGTCCCGGCCGGCGTTGAGGCTCATTTCGAGCAGCAAACGCGCCAGCCGCGCCGTGACACTGCCGAAAGTGATGCTTTCGATGGTGGCGACCAGGTGTCTGAGGCGCGCGCCGACTTTCGCCAGAATCTTCAGCGTGATGTCGGGGTGAGCCCGGCAGAGTCGATAAAAATCATCCTTATTAATAAAGTAAGTGACCAAATCACTGACCGCTCGTACCGAAGCTGGGTAGGGACCTCCGTCGAACAGTGGCAGTTCGGCGACCGACGAGGGAGCCGATTCCAGGCCGATGACCAACTCGCGCCCGGAATGTGACGTTTTGAAGATCTTGACCGTGCCTTTGACAATCAGGAACATGCCGTCGCACGGCTGGCCCTCCCAGAACAGCATTTCTCCGGCATCGTATCGCCGCTCGATCACCAGTTGCGTGAACGAGGCTATTTCGCCGGCATCCAACCCGGAAAATAGTGAAATGCCCGGTAGAAGCGCGGGCTTCGGAGTGGACATGTTGTTAGTCTGACAGACTTCCGGGCGGGTTTTTCGGTGGCCTGTGACCCGAGTCACAAGCGTCAGCACACCGCGCCCTTATCCTCGTGAGTGGAGGGCGAGATGTTGGTTCCCATGGAAAAGACAGTGGGCGAGCTGGCGGTCGAGAATGCCGCGGCGGCGCGCGTTTTTGAGAAGCACGGAATTGATTACTGCTGCGGAGGAAAGAAATCACTGGCAACCGCGTGCCAGGAGCGTGGCATCGCACTTGAGGCGATGCTCGGTGAGCTGGCCGTATCGAAACCTGAGCCGGAGGCGCGCGATTGGAAGGCCGCGCCGCTTCACGATTTGATCGCGCACATCGTCATGCGGCACCACGCCTATCTGAAATCCGAGCTGCCGCGAATCGCAGACCTGTTCGCGAAGGTATTGCGCGCGCATGGGGAGCGTGAGCCGCGGCTGGCCGAAGCGGGCGAGGTGTTCGGGGTTCTCAAAGAGGAGCTGGATGCACACCTGATGAAAGAGGAGATGATCCTGTTTCCGGCGATCATGAAACTCGAGGCCGGTGGCAACGCGGGGGTGTCATGTTCGATCGAACATCCTATCGCGCGCATGGAGGACGAGCACGAAAGTGCCGGCCTGGCGCTCGCGCAAATGCGCCACCTGACGCTCGACTATTACATTCCGGATGAGGCGTGCAACACGTACCGGGCGCTTTTCGCCGCGCTGATCGAACTCGAAGGCGATCTGCACGAGCACATCCATTTGGAAAACAACATTCTCTTCCCGCGAGCGGCCGCACTGCAGGCTCAGTAGAGCGTTTCTGGCCCGAGGAACCTCGCATAGTCAAGAAATCCGAAAACACTGATGATGCAGGGTATTATAGACGCTTCTCGGCCAACAATTCGCACCCGGGTGGGGAGGTCATTCCATTGCGCCGAAGCTTTGGTAATCCTATTAGGGAGGAGCACGCGATGCCACGTTCCTACGCAGTTTTGCTTCTGTTTTTGAGTGCGGCGGCGACCATGCGCGCGCAGGTGGAGGCGGCGCCATCACCGAAGGTCAAGCTCTACATGCCCTACAAGGAGTACTCGCAAGAGGACAACCAAAACATCCTCAAGATGTACGAGGACCTGCGGGTGTCTGATGTCTCGGACGGGATGGATGTTGTCGGTCTTGCCAATGTCGGGATCATGGGCGCCGAAATCAAAGCTCTCTGGCGTGACACGGAGAATTATTCCCATCGCATCGTGGGAGTTGCTGTTACCGCTCGCTATGTGCCCACCAACAGGCGCGAGATCCAGATGGACAAGGCAACCATTGACAGGTGGTACAACGAACTGACTCCGGAAACGTTCCAGGCAATGTTATTTCCGGGTTCCGTTCTGGTCATAGATGCCGCGGAGGACGGGGAGTCGCGCAGCATCGGGTCGAACAACATCATGCAGTGGCACAAGAGGGGGATGCTCGGCGTAGTGACCAGCGGCGGCCTAGCCGACAGCGACGAAATCATTGCCGAGAGAGTTCCGGCCTATTACCGGCGGCTGGAGCGTGGAATCCGTCCGGGACGCAATGAACTGGAATCCGTGAACCGTCCGGTTATGTGTGGCGGTGTGTTGGTCCGTCCCGGCGATATTGTGATCGCCGATGGAGACGGCGTAGTGGTTGTGCCGCGCGAGCACGCCGCCGAAGTGGCGCAAGCGTCGCGACAGTTCCTGGATCAGATCGGTTTGCAGCGCGCGCAACAAAAGGCGTCTCAGCAGAGGAAGTAACTTGCCGCCAGCAGCCGCCCAGACAGGTTCCGTCACGCCACGTGCCGTCCCGAGCCTGCGACGGCGCGGCCGCTGCCAAGGATTGAAGCAGGCTACTCCTTCTTTTTGAGCTGGCTTTCGTGTTCGGCCATGAAGGCTTTGATGTCACCGGCCATCGAAAGGAGCTTTTCCCATTGCTCCTTATAGAGCGTGACCGGAAACCTTCCAAGCCCGTACACCGACACGGCGCCTTTTTCACTGACCTTGATGGACCCCGGCCCGCGTTGCTTCAGTGCAGCGTTTTCGGCCCTCAATCGATCGAGTTCGGCTTTCAGATCTTGGTCGCTCATTGTGCTCCCGGAGTAGTTGTCGTGGAACGCTTGAAGCCAAAGTTCGGTCTTCTCTACCGAACCGGCCCGAAAAACAAGCGTATACCAACTGCGGCAAGAGGACCACTGGTTTCCACTGGCCATCCGAAGTGCTGCGGACGCACGGGGCCGATTGCAGCTCCAATAAACCCTGGTTTGAAAGGCAGGCGTATACTTTCCGGTGAGCCAGAAGTCGACCGAATACGTGCTCCGCGCCGAACTTGTGTGAGGAGGTATAGGACCATGAACAGAAGAGAGTTTCTTTCCACACCACTCGTGACCGCTGCGATGACAGCTTCATCTGCCTTGGCGCAGGAGACTCCGCGTTACGATACGGTCCTCAAGGGTGGGCACGTTATCGATTTGGCCAACCAGATCAATCAGCAAATGGATGTCGCGGTGCTGGACGGAAAAATAGCTCGCGTGGACCGAAATATTCCTGGCTCCGCGGCGAAGACCACTGTGAATGTTTCGGGCTACTATGTTACGCCCGGCTTGATCGATCTGCACATATGTTGTTATTACACACGGCTGGACCTAACTCCATCTGTCATTGCCGATCATCATTGCTTGCCTTCAGGGGTCACCACATGCTGTGACGGCGGAACCGCAGGGGCCGATAACTTCGAAGACTTCAAGAAGATCATTGACCGCTCAAAAATGAGAATTCTTTCCTTTCTGAATATTGCGGCTCCCGGCGCGGAGGCTAACCGCGCAGAGCAGGATCCCTCTCAGTTTAAAGTGCAGCTTGCGGCGGAAACCGCCAAGAGATACCCCAATCTTATTGTCGGATTCAAGACCGGCCATTATGGAGGCCAATTTAGTGATACGCGCCCCCCCTGGGCGTCGGTCGACGCCGTTGTCGAAGCTGGCCGCTTGACTGGGCGGCCCGTATTGGCGGACTTCACTCCCATGCCGGCCCAGGGGAAATTCCCCGCAAGGAGCTATCGTGAATTCCTCCTTGAGAAAATGCGTCCGGGCGACATTGTGACTCACTGTCTGGCAGATCGCTATCCCTACCTGACGGAAGACGGCAAGTTGAATCCCGATGTGATCAAAGCGAGGGCGCGCGGTGTAAAGTTCGACCTTGGACATGCGGCCGGGAGCTTCGCGCTGAGGCGAGTGGTGCCCGCGGTCCAGCAGGGCTTTATGCCCGATTCCATTAGCGCAGACCTGTTCGCGGATACGCCCTATACAGTAGGCATCAGTCTGGCCAATGTGATGTCGAAGTTCCTCTGTCTGGGAGTTCCGTTGGAGGATATCATCCGGCGCACAACAGTGAATCCCGCGCAGATGATCCACCGGCCGGAGCTAGGCAACTTGAGTATTGGGTCGACGGCTGACATCGCCGTGCTTGAGATCGTTAAAGGGAAGTTCGCCTATCTCGGTTCTGGCGGCGGGAAGATCGAAGGTGATCAGAAACTCCAGTGTGTTATGACAATGTTCGCCGGCAAGATCCTCTATGACCACCCCTACGGTCTGAGTGTCCCTTTATGGCAAGACATCCCGAGAGACTCGCGCTATTGGGCCGACACAACGAAGCAGAAATTCTGACCCGGATAGGGAGCAGCGGTCACTTTTGGGCTAATCATCGACTATCGGTCTTTATCCTGATATTCTTCAGGCACGTCATCCTCCGCCACCTCGTGTGTATGGACCTCCCTCTCTTGATCGTCCTCTGCATCTTCGACACCCTTCACGACGCCGGCCTCGAACGCATTCCCTTCCTCGAGCAACTCGTCGACACTTTCCGAATCAGCGCGTTCAGTGTCGCGCAACCCCTGTAGGTCTCCGGATTGGGCACCGGAACGCGATCCGCGCATCTTCTCGAATGCCGGAGCTTCTCGTTGGCTATTCTTGCGAGCCGGTTTCCTCGATGTATGCCCGATGGTTCCAGTTGTCTTCCTGGAGCGGGTCCCGCCTCGCTGCTTAGCGATCGGCTTTTTCACAGCTTTTTTCTTTGGTGCGCGTCCCCCCGCCATGACCTTCTTATGGGACGCTCGTTTGGACTTCGTCGCTCGTTTGGACTTCGTTGCTTGTTTGCCCTTTTCCTTCATAGCCATTCACGCAGTCTAGCACCGCACCCCATCCGGTTCACCGGGAGTTTGGGCGTGCGTGCTCGCTACTGCAACCGGAAGTTGAACGCGACCGTCAGCTGGTTCTCAACCGCGTGTCCGTCCAGTTCCGCAGGTTGATAACGGCACTTCTTCAATGCACGAATCGCTTCCTGCTCCAGCTCCGGGTGGGCAGCCTGCAATACGATGACGTCGCCCACACTGCCGTCGAGCTTGATCGTCGCAAGCAAGACCACCGGGCCTTCCAGCCCTCCCGAAGCCGCGGCCCGCGGATAGGCAGGCCGGGGCACTTCCAGCATTTTTGGCGGCTGCACCTTCCCTCCTGCTCGGATTGCATTTTCCGCCACCCTGTTGTTGGGTGCTCCAGCGGCACGGCCGGTGCTGATCTGGAACTCTTCAACGACTCGGGCGAGGGACAACACCGCATACACGCGGGCTGGCTCAGCCGGCTGCAGATCGACAGTCTGCTGAAAAATCGAGAACAGCGGCTGCTTGATTTGCACCTGATACATGCCCGGCTTCAAGTCCGCAAAAGCGAACGCGCCCGTTTCGGCGGACTTGGTCTCCTGCATCTTGACGTAGTCCTGCATGAGCATCACACGGGCGCCGGCAACGACACCTCCGGCCGGATCATAGACGGTGCCGGAGATACTTTGTGCACGGCTCGTCCCGATGGTTACGACGATGGAGAGGCACGCAGCCGCAATGCGGCTGAAAACTGCGGATGGAGATTTCAGCACGGAACACCTCGTTGTCATAATGCGCTCCATATCTTTATTCGACCTGGATGCGGAACAGGTCCACACGCGCATGGGCGCTCTGCGCAACGCCGGCGAGTGAATACACACTCCCGTCCCGCGACACCGCGATCGAATTCACAAGCGAAGGCCTCTGCCCGTCTGCGAAGAATATCGCGCCGTGGTCATCGTATTTAGCCGTCGGGATATGGTAAGTGATCAAGTGAAAGTCCTCTTGGTCTCCGGATACATGCTTTCCGTCCTGGTAGATCGCACCGCCAGTCAGATAGTACAGCGTGTGCCCATCCGGGCCAAGCGTGAAGCCGAGATAGCCGTACGGGAACTGATCGTGCATGCCACTTCGTTGCGAGAGTTCCGAGGTGATCCGGTCCAGGACATCGACGCGCGCCGCCCGCGGATCGAACCGAAATAAGTAGCCAGAGCCGCCGTGAACGGCGTAGATCATCCTCTGGGGCGCGTACCATACGGTCTGCCGCCAGTTGTATCCCATCTGCCCGGGCATCGAAGGATCGTAACGCCCGAAATAGTCCTTCCGTAGGTTCTCTCCCTGGACAGTCTCGATCGCATCGCGGTCGTACCGGTAGCGCAGGATGTCGCCCTCCGAGTTGGTTAAGTAAACGGATCCATCCTCCGGATCGACGGCGAGCGACCGGCACAGGACCCGGTATGTTTGGTTAGCGCCGGCCTCCCCTCCTTTAGATACCGGGCCAAGGTTCTTCAGGCTTCGGGTCTTCAGGTCATAACGGATGAAGTAACCAGAGGGCCATGTCAGCCCGTAGAGGCGCCCGCGCCCGGCGTCCATGTTCATCGCGAGAATCCCCTGCCCCTCGGGAGCGCTCGCGATGTTCTCAAACTTTCCAGTCGCCATGTCGAACGCCAGGAAGTGCCCGCCCCGGTAAGGCTTGTATCCGGCCGGCGGCACACCCATCGTTTCCTTACCATCTCGAATCGTGTAGTAGCCTACGTGTGTGGCGAAATAGAGCTTTCCGTTGGCTTCAACGAAATTCACGTGGCTCTTGCCTTGCGGAATCGTCTTCAACCCCTGTTCCCCCGAGGCTTCCGTCAGGTCGCCCAGGTGCCGGATCTGACCGTTCGGCGGGTTGTAGGAATACATCTGAGCGCCGGTGTCGATTGAATCCGAACAGAGAACGTAATAAATCTTCCCGTCGGTCGCGCACAACATGCCGTTAAAGGTCCCATGCGACAGTGCGAAGCCGGAATCGAAACGCCGGGCCGTCAATTTCTTGGCTGCTGGCAGGGTATTCGGGGTCGTGCCGGCGGGGGGGCGGTTGTCGGCGAGCAGTGCCAGCAATCCGACTGCAAGGATGCAGCAGACCTGGCGTATTAGTCCGCGGGGATCGACAAGCTTCATAGGAGAGACTCCCGCATCTGAAGATAGCACCGACACGCTGCTTTGATCTCATCGGCGCTTGCTCAACCGGCCTGGCGGAACAAAGTAACGCAGGCATTACGCCAGCGGATGTGCAATTGTGTGGTTTTAGGTGCGTTATCTGTAAAGGGGCGTGCCAATGGTTGATGGATCGTAGGGGGTAAACTGCCCGCGCTCCAAATATAGCTGGTGATATTTTCCAAGCTTATCTTGATGCACCTCTACGCCGATGCCAACACCGCCGGGCACACCCCAATCTGGTCCATTGGTTATTGGTATGGTTTCCACGACAATGTCGTCGGTCATCATGTGTGCGGTCTGCTGGTTGCCGTCCACGATGTTCGGTAATGTCAATAGAACGTGGTGACAGGCCGCCGCAGTAATTCCCAGTTCTCCATGTGTATGGCGGCAAATCTGCGAACCTTCATAGTGCGCCAGCCACGATAACCTATGAAACTGCGCTAGGGAGCCGTTGAAGTAAGGGCTGAAGCAGTACACATCCGCGGTTCGGCCGGTGATCTGGCGAGCTGCGTCTTCAGCGGTCCACAGACCTTCGTTCGCCGAAAGCGCTATGTTGCAGCGCCGGCGCACTTCCTGCATGTTCGTGGTGGGGTCCTGTACGACCGGCTGCTCGATGAAATCGATGTTGAATTGGTCCAATCGCGCCAGGTTTCGGAGCGCCTGGTTGACGTTCCACGCGCCATTCGCGTCGAGCCGGATTTTTGCCTGGCGCCCGATGGTCTTCCGTAAGGTCTGAACCATCTGGAGTTCCGCCTCAATATCCAAACCCACTTTTAGGTAGAAGACGTGAAAGCCTTTCCGTATGCCGTCGCGGGCCTGCTCAGCCACGTGTTCGTTTGTCCCTTGTGAGCAGTAGTAGAAGTAGTTGGCCCGCTCTCGGACTTTTCCGCCAAATAAATTGTAAAGCGGCTGGTTGCACGATTTACCGCAGATGTCCCAGAGAGCCATATCGATGCCTGGATAGGCGAAGCAGGCGGTATGTTGCCGCCAGGACCAGATGCCCCTGTGCCACAACTCCTGTCGGATCCGCTCGCTCTCCCAGGGACTGCGGCCCAGAACAAACGGGGCCATTGCCTCCAGGGCAGCCAAAACCGAGCCGACATCGGCACCGCTGCAGCTCTCGCCCCACCCGACGAGGCCATCCTCCGTAGTCGCTTTCACGACGATATCGGTTACCCCGTCGCGGTTTACAAGCGAACTGACTTCTCGATGTGTATACGGGACACTGACCGGAATGAACTCAAGTGCGCTGATTTTCATGGATGAAAATGCCCAGTCTTATGGAGTGTTCGGTAAGGAAGAACGGCCTCTAATGTGATCCCGCACCGTCATGCCTTAGGCGAATAATTCCATCACCGGCTTTCCTTTGCCGTCCTTGGTCACGTGGAAGGGCCGCTGTTCGACTTGATACGCCAAGTCGGGGGGAATGCCCATGGCACGGTACAGCGTGGCATGAAGATCGTCGATGGTGACCGGCTTCTCCAGAATTTTGCACGGCCTCTCGTCTGCGGTCGCGCCGTAGAGCAGTCCTTTCTTGAATCCGCCGCCAAAGATGAGCACGCAGCCGGATTCGGTGTAATGCCGGTGCATGCCGTAGTGTTTGGGCTCGGTCATGACGTCGGGCTGCTTGATCGAGACCTGTTCCTTGACGCGTTTGTCCGGTTTGCCCTCCACCATCATGTCGCGGCCAAACTCGCTCGCCACGACGACCAGTGTGCGGTTAAGCAGTCCGCGATCCTGGAGATCGAGAATCAACTGGGAAACTGGCGCGTCGATGGACTGCTTCATGCCGACAGTTCTCTGGTGCCCGTTCTCGTGCGTGTCCCAGTAACGGAAGGGCACATATTCCGTAGTGACTTCGATGAAGCGCGCGCCGGCTTCGGCAAGACGCCGCGCGAGCAGACACCCGAGACCGAAACGGCCGGTGTTGTAAAGGTCATAGACTTTCTTCGGCTCAAGCGAGAGGTCGAAGGCTTTCGCCACGCCTGAGGTAACCAGCCTGTGCGCCTTCTCCAGAGAACGCTCGAGCGATTCCTGCTGATAATCGCTGCCGTACTTTGTGATGGGACTGGCTTCAACCAGCTTGCGATAGCGCTCATAGCGCGCGCGGAACCGCCCGTCGGTCATGTGCGCAGGCGGGCGAACGCTCGCCATCGCGTCGGCCGGATCGGCGATCAGGAACGGGCCGTACTCGCTGCCGAGGAATCCGGCAGTGTGAAACGCTTTCACGCCATCGCTTTCGCCGCCGATCTCCAGGTTCTGCCCAATGTCGATGAATGCCGGCATATCGGGATTTATCGACCCAAGAGTGCGCGATAGCACGGCCCCCATGTGCGGCGCGGCGACGGATTGGGGAGGTGGATATCCGGTGTGCCAGTGGTACTGATGCCGTGTGTGCAAAATGTGGCCCAAATCACCCACGCGGTGCGTGCGGATCAGCGTGCCGCGATCCAAGATCTTCGCTATGCGCTCGAGTCCCTGCGAGATTTTGATGTTGTCCACTACCGTGTCGATACTGGGAAACGTGCTCAGCACCGCGCTCGACGCCAGGCCCGGTTCGAAGGGTGTATAGCGCTTGGGATCGAACGTCTCGGTTTGCGCCATTCCGCCGGCCATCCACAGCAGAATCAAGGTATCGGCCGTCGGCTTGATTTTTTCCTCGCTCGCCCGGAGAAGGCGCGCATTGCCTGCGGCCAGGGCCGACATAGCGGCTGCGGCCGATTGCCGGAGAAAATGCCGGCGGCTCAAACCCTGGAACAGTTCATTGACAGGATTCTCCATGCTTCGCCTCAATGAATAAACTCGAACTCCGGAGACTGGAACACCGCCCAAAGCAGATCTTCCAGCGATTCGGAAGAAATTCGCTTGTCGCCACCCGTCGCTTTGAGAAACTCGAGCGCCACGTGCCGCTCTGCAGGCTCCGGTTCGCGCGAGAACGCGTAAAGGTAAAGGCGTGTGATCAGGCGATCCGCCGTATACCTCTCTTCGTGTAGTGCCACCGGACGCTCTGGCTTCACCCGCACCAATTGTTCGTGGTCGGGCTTCTGGGCGAATACGAAAAAGCGAATGCGCGGGCCAATCTCGTTGATCAGGCACCTCTGATCTACGCCAACCGTGGCGCGAAAGCGGGTATAGCCTTTGCCGGCGATGTCGAAACTCTGTTCGGAGGGAACTCGGGTCAAGAACGCACTCGCAGGTTCCTGCCCTTTCAATTGCAGCTGGCCATGCAAAACCTGCAAGGGAGTGTTGCCCGCCTGGCTGCTGAACTCCGGATTCACCCAGCCGACGACCGTGCGCGCGGGGTCATATGAGTCTGTGTCCTCCGTCACCAGCCAAACCTGCTTGACGCCGGTGACATCAATGTCCACCGCAGCCGGACGTTCACCGACTATGCCGCTGTCGAACAAATTGGGAGGCGCTTCGGGCAGCTCGCCTAGCATCCGTTTTGCACCGCGCGCCAGCAGATTGTCGAGCGTCTCCCCGTTCACCACTTCAAGCGCCTGTAGAGTCGTGGCTTCGGTATTGCGCCGCGTGTACACTTGATCGCGAATGGGCCGTCCCAGGCTACGCGTGAGTGGAGAGGACTTGAGCCGCCACTCGCGACTATACACCCCCGTGCCGGATTCCTCCGGAGCCAGTACGCGCCACTCGCCGGTGATCGACGAGATCGCGTCGACATATTGCTCGGCAGTGAGACGGCGCAGCGCGGGTCCCCGGAAAACGTAATCTTTCTCCCCGGCGGGTTCAGGCACCGAGAGAGCTTGGTAGGCGCTGGAGGTCATAACGCGCGTCAGAAGGAACTGGATGTCGTAATTGTGCTCCACGAAGTCCCCAGCAAGATTTTCGAGCAGTTCGGCGTCCCATGGAACACGATCCATTTCATCCACGGACGCCACCAGGCCACGGCCGAAGAGCCGGTCCCAAATGCGATTGACAAAAGTCCGCGCGAAGCGAGTGTTTTCCTTATGAGTGAACAGCCGCGCCGCGGCCGCACGGCGCTCCGCCAGAGAAGCTTCTGGATCTACGCCGCCGATCGCCGGATACAGGAACTTTGCTTCGGATTTCTCACCGGTCTTGATATCACAGCGGTAGATCTCAAGCGGCTTATCCGAGAAGAAGCTAGCCAGGCCGTAAGCATCCTTCAACTTCCATTTGTTGATGAAGCTGTCGTGGCAGGAATTGCACTTCAGGTTGACCCCCAGGAAAACCTGAGCACTGTTTTGTGCCGCCTGCATGGGGGGAATCTGGCTGGCACTCACATCGCCGCGCCAGTTCACGCCAATCAGGAATCCTTTCGGATCGCCGGGCTCTCTTGGGTTGAGGAGTTTGGCGGCGAACTGGTCAAAGGGGAGATTATTCTCCAGCGCCTGCAGCAGCCACGCGGTGATAGATTCGCGCGCGCCCTCATATAGCACGCCCTCATCGTTACGCAAAAGGTCGTTCCAGAAGCTGATCCAGTGCTCGCTGTAGTTCCGCCGGTTCGCCAGCAGCTGCTCAATCAAGCGTTCGCGTTTGTCCGGACGGCGGTCGCGCTCGAAGTCCAAAAGCTGCTCGGGGGTAGGCAGCAGGCCCCAGAGATCAAGGTAAGCACGCCGGGCGAACAATGAAGCGCTCACCGGCGCCGGTACGGCGATGCCGCGAGATGTCCAATAATTCTCGAGAGCGCGGTCAATGGGATTCGAGGGCTCCGCCAGGACCGCGGAGACACTCAGCGAAAGCAACACCAGGATGCCAGATCGGCCCATCAAGCGATCAAACACATCAACGCCTTATCGAGCCTATCTTATACCTGATTTCCATTGCACTAGAATCCGTTATGATGTTCACTCGCTTTCCCACATGGGTAAATTGACCGGGCAGTCTGACAAACGTCTCAACACCACGCGTCTTGTCGTCGTCGCTTTGCTATTCGCCTTCAGCTTAATCAGCTATTTCGATCGCACCATCATGTCGATTGCCGGCCCTCAGCTGATGAGGGACTTCTCGGTCTCCCCCACGCAGATGGGCGCCGTTTATTCTGCGTTCATTCTTGGTTACGCCCTTTTGATGATTCCTGGAGGCCACCTGTCGGATTTCCTCGGCCCCAGACTCACATTGGCCATGATGGGCGCCTGCTCGGCTGCGTTCACCGCTCTGATTGTGTTTGTTGGCAGGCCTGGCCTTGCCGCATACCTGGGCATCGTGCCGGCGCTGTTTGCCATCCGGCTCGGACTGGGTGTGGTGACCGCCCCGCTTTATCCGGCCTGTGCGCGAATGACGGCAAACTGGATTCCTGTGGTCTACCACGCACGCGTCCAGGGATTCATTATCGCGGGATCGTCGGCCGGCGCAGCGATTTCGCCGTTACTCTTCACCTGGATGCTGTTGCGCTTCCGCTGGCGGGTCTCTTTCATTGCGGCTGCCGGCGCCACCGCCGCTTTGAGCATCCTCTGGATTTGGTACGCGCGCGACCGCCCTCTAGGGATCATCGCTCCGCGCGACGGCAAAACGGAACATGAGCGCGCCTCGTGGACGAAGCTGTTCGCCAATCGTAACCTGATGCTGCTCACCTTCGCATACGGGACCCTCGGGTACTTTCAATACATCTTCTTTTATTGGATCTATTACTATTTCGGCGAGGTACTGCACATGGGCGCGCAAGCGAGTGCGCAATACACGACCATTCTCTTTCTTGCTGAAGGCGCTATCATGCCGGCCGGCGGCCTCGTTTCCGACGGCCTGACGCGCAGGTACGGGGCCCAATTCGGACGCCGCATGGTGCCCATGCTTGGATTGCTGCTGAGCGCCGTCTTCACATATGCCGGCACAGTTGCCTCTCGCACCAGCGCGGCGCTTGCATGCCTGTCTCTCGCATTCGGTCTGGCAGCTTGCTGTGAGGGACCCTTTTGGGCCTCGGTGACAGAGATGGCCGGCGAGCGCGTGGGCGCTGCGTCCAGCATTCTCAATGCCGGAGCGCAGGTCGGCGGGTTCTTCGCACCGATCCTTACTCCTTACATTGCCTCTCGTGCCGGGTGGTCCTGGGGGCTGTATGCGGGCAGCCTCGTGGCCATGTCTGGGGTTCTTGCGATTTACATGGCCGACGTCCGCCCAAGCAGGCAGGTGGACTACTCAGCCAAAGGCAAAGAGCCGGCTGCGGAACCTGTGCCATAAAGCCCCGGCGTCTCCTACCGCAACGCCTGCCGCGCGGCGGTGTGCTGGGGATCACACTTTAGCGCGGTACGGAACTCCGCCATCGCTTCGTCACGTGCGCCGGCACGGAGCAACGCTCGGCCAAGCTGATAGTGGGCCTCCGCCCACTCGGGGGCCAGCCGGATCGCCTCGCGGAAGCCGCTGATCGCTGCTGGAACATCCCCCTTCTCGAGCAGCGCGCCAGCCAGATTGAAATGAGCCTCACCCAAATGTGGATCGATGGCAATAGCGTTCCTGAAGTGCTCGATCGCACCGTCGTACTCGTGCTTTTCCGCTAGCACGACGCCAGCTCGAATGTCCCCCAGGGCCAGATCGCGATTCACCTCGGCCTCGCGGAGTTTCTGCACCTTTTCAAATTGCTCGTGCGAGGCCGCGGAATCGCCCTGCTGGCGCGCCAGGTTAGCCAAAGCGTAACGTGCTTCCACCAGATTCGGATCAAGTCTTACGGCGGTTTTCAGTGCGGCTTTCTGCTGCTCCGTCTGCCCCATTTCGTGGAGGACACGGCTGAGCTCGAGATAGAATCCCGCGGCGTTAGGATTGAGCTGAATGGCCATCTTCAAATCGCGCAGGGCCGCTTCCTGCTCCCCGACGCTGGCCAGTAGCTTGCCGCGCTCGAAATGCAAGGTGGCATCGCGCGGCTGGTGGCGCAAGGTGGAGTCGAGCGTGCTCCTGGCTTGTTCCAATGCCTGCGTTTTGATCAGGGCCCGTGCGAGATGCAGGGCCGCATCTGAGTTGCCCGGGGCCGCCTGCAACACACTACGGTATTGCGCGATGGCCTCAATCATCTGATTTTCGTTTTCCTGCAACTGGCCGAGATTGATTCTGGCTTCCATGAGCTGTGGATCGAGCTTCACGGCGTGCTCGAAAGCGGCCTTAGCTTCTTGCTGCGCACCGCTGGAAAACAGCGCCAGACCAAGCTGAAACTCGGCCTGGGCCGACTGCGGATCCTGGCGGACTGCCTGCTGCAATTCGCGAAGCGCTTCGGTGATGTGGCCCAGCTTATATAAAACCGCTCCCAGGTTTGTACGTACGCCTGGCAGAACCGGATCGAGTTCCAGGGCGCGCTCGAGTTCGTCCCGCGCCGGTTCAAGCTGGTTCTGTGCCATCAACAGCCGGCCGTAGAGGGCGTGACCCTGGGGCAGGCGCGGCGCCAAGGCGATCACACGGCGAACCTGCCCAACCGCGGAGCCGAGATCGCCGGACGCCTCGAGCGCCAGTGCCAGATTGTAGAGGGCGCTTGAAAACTGCGGATTCGCGGCGACGGCTTTCCTGAAACACTCGATCGCGATCTGCAAGCGGCCACGCTGGCGCTGGATAACACCCAGATCGTTCCAGGATGGAGCATCTCCCGGGTCGATTTCCACCGCACGCGTCAATTCGCGAATCGCGCCTTCGACGTCGCGCGCGCGGTAAAGGCTCATCCCCTGCTGGTGGTGCGCCTCTGCCGCCGCATGGTCCTGTGCCGGCGCGGCGACCCTGCACAACAGGCACAGGCAGACGATGGCCAAACGCTTCGGCATATTTCGCAGTTCCCTATCTTGACATGCGCCAGACCCGTGGATATATTCAACCGACACCGTCATGCCAGGCGAACGAGCGGCCGCCCAGGCCGGCGCCAGATTTTGTTTTTCACGCGCATCGCAGCTTTGCCTGCACCCGTTTAGCTATCGCGCCGGGGACATGGATTCGCTGCCGCATACTCATGACGAGTACAACGTCGTCTTCTGCCTGACTCCCGGCTTAAGTTATTCGCTTCGCGGCCGCCTCGAAACGCTGGCGCCGGGCGACGTGCTGGTGATCAACCCGGGAGAGGCGCATAGCGGCCATTACGGCAGCCAGGAAATCCACGCGCGGGGCCTGACCCTCCACATTCCGGTGCGCGTGTTAAAGGAAATCCTGGCTAAGATGCGATTTCCCGGAGACCTCGATAGAAACCGGGTCTTGTTTCTCGACAAGATGGCAGATCGCTCACTCATGCCCTTGGTGGAGGAGTTGGTCCGCGAGATCGATCTGCGGCAGAGCGGGTACGAAATGGTCGTAGACTCTATCGTCTTGCAGATCCTGGTGCATCTGTTTCGAAGCCTCCTGCGGCCCTCGTTTGAATCCGCTACGTTGGAGCCCCCGCGTCAGTTGCCATCCTGGCAGATGGTCCGCGCGCTTGAATACATGAATGCTCGCGACAAGAGCAAATTCAGCCTGGCCGAGCTTTGCACGGAAATCGGCACCAGCACCTCGCGTTTCATCCAGCTATTCAAAAATTCCGTGAGCAGCATGAGCCCGCACGTCTATTACAACCGCCTGATAGTGGACAAAGCGCAGAAATTGTTAGCCACCGGCGATTTCTCCATCAAGGAGATCGCGTACGAACTAGGATTTCAGAACGACAGTCACTTCTGTAAAGTATTTCGCGCTTGTGCAGGCACAACCCCTGGCATTTTCCGCGAGCGGGCCCGCCGAATGTTCTGAAATTGCACATCGTGCCGCATCTCGACAAGCGCAGACCTGAGTTTCTGTTTGATTCGCGCTGCGTGCGCAGCTTATGATGGCCTGCCGATGAAAATCGCGAGACTGGAATTTTTCCCCGCCAGCATTGGGTACACTCACCGCGAAGTCAGCTCCCAAGTGAATCGTGATGGTGTCTCCGACGTCGTGATCAAGGCCACTACGGATGATGGGCTGATCGGCTGGGGAGAAGGGTGCAGCGGCGCCAACCTGGCGTCCGTCGTGGAGACGCTCCGCGCCATGGAGCCGTTCGTCTTAGGGCGAAGCCCATGGTCTAGCGAGGCGATCCGGGCCGATCTCTGGCACAAGGGCCTCTGGATGTTTCGCAAGCCGACGGCGAGCTTTGCCTATGCCGGCATCGACATGGCGCTGTGGGATATCTGCGGCAAGGCCTGCAATCAACCGCTCTACAACCTCTTCGGCGGCAAAGTGCGTGAGGGCGCCAATTACTTCTACTATCTGGCAAGGGGCAGTGAGGAAAGCCTCAGCGAACAGTGCCGCGATGGGATACGCCGTGGTTACCGCGTCTTTTATCTGAAAGTCGGGCTGGATATCCGGCTCGAATACGAGATGGTGCGCACGGTACGGGAAGCCATAGGTCCGGAACGCCGCCTTCGTTTGGATGCCAACGGAGCATGGACGGTGAACCAGGCGCTGCGCAATCTGGATCTGTTGGACGAGTTCCATATCGATTTCATCGAGCAGCCCGTCAGCCAGGATCCAGTCTCCAACATGCAAGAGGTGCGGGCACGGTCGCGCGTGGCCGTGAGTGCCAACGAAGGGTTGTGGTCGGCGGAAGACGCCTATAAGCAGATCACGGGCCGTACCGCGGATGTGTACTGTTTCAGCGCTTACTGGGTGGGCTCGCTCGCGCAGTTCCAGCGATTGTCCCGGGTTGCGGCTATGGAAGGGCTGCAAATCTGCAAGCATACGCACGGGGAATTCGGGATTGCGGCTGCCGCCGCGCACCACATCCTTCTGACCCTGCCCAACGTCGTCGACGGCAATCAGCAGACCGCGCAAATCATGTGCGATGACGTCCTAAAACACCCGTTGCCGATCGCCGGCGGCCCCAACTGGGGTATTCCCGAGGGCTCGGGCCTGGGCATTGAAGTGGACGAAGACAAGGTGCGCCAGTACCACGACAACTATCGCCGCAACGGCCAGTTTCCGCCTTACGACCCAGCGCTTGTGTGATCGTTTTTCCTCGTGTAACCCTCTTGAAAAGAAATTTTCGACTATGGATTTCCATTGCGGTCGCGACCGTTATGGCCTACGCTTGTCGGAACTCTAAGTTGCGCAAGGTTGCGGCACGGCACTTCCATGGCCGAAGGAGGCGCATGAGGTACTCACTTTCAGTCTTCGTTGGTCTGAGTCTCATGGCGGCAGTGTTCGTGCCGTCGCGGTTGGACGCTCAGGCCGTAGGCAGTATTGTGGGCCAGGTGACCGATCCCGGCCAGGCCGTGGTGCCGGGCGCCATGGTTACGGCCGTGGAGAAGGGCACCAACTTCACTCGTAGCATCTCTACTTCCAGCTCCGGGGACTACTCGCTTCCACGGCTTCCGGTAGGAACCTATACGGTGACGGCCGAGGCGTCTGGTTTTGAGAAGTCGTCCGTGGAGGTCACCCTGGACGTTGAGCAGAAGCGAGAAGTCAATTTTACCCTCGTGCTGAAAGGCGTCGCCACGCAAGTGGAAGTGCAGGCCCTCTCTGTGGCGATAAACACTACTACGGGGACCATCGGCGGGCTCGTCGAAGGCCGGCAGGTAGCCAACCTCCCGCTCAACGGCCGCGACATCACGAACCTGATGCTCATGCAGCCTGGCCAGATACCCGAGAACAACAGTTCCTTCCCCTTCGAAATCAATACCTCCGGCAACGGCAATCGCGGCACTACCGGCTCTAGCTTTCTGGACGGCATGGACTCGAGCGACAACGAGTTGGGCGGCGGTCAATTCGGCAACTTCAACCTGGACGCCGTCGCCGAGTTCCGCGTGCTGCAGAACAATTACTCGGCCGAGTACGGCAAAGGCTCGGGTACCATCGTCAGCATCGTCTCCAAGACCGGGACCAATGAGGTGCATGGCTCAGCCTTCGAGTTCGTGCGCAACGATCAATTCGATGCCCGTAATTTCTTCGCACCCAGCGTGGCGCCCTTCCGCCGCAACGAGTTTGGGGTAACGTTTGGCGGCCCCATCCTGATTCCGAAGATTTACAACGGCAGGAACAAGACGTTTTTCTTCTTCCAATACGCGGGTTTTCGCCAGCGCCTGGCCACACCGGTGATCTTCGCGGTGCCAACTGCCGACGAGCGCAAGGGGTTGGTCACCGTCACTCCCACTACCGGCGCACCCTATCAGTTGCAGGTGCCGGTGCTGCCCGAAGTCTCCACGATCCTGAACGCCTACCCGCTTCCTAATAATCCTGGTGGTACCCTCGGGCCGCGGACCTTCCAGTCCACACACAGCCAAGCCATCAATCGCGATCAGTACTCGGGCCGCCTGGACCAGCGTTTCTCGGATAAGGACTCCTTCTTCTTCCGCTACAGTGTCGCTAGCAATCACCAGCCAAATCAGGACCCGAACGAAGCCATCATCAACACGGCCTTCGACAATGACAACAGAAACGACTGGATCAACGCCGGGCTGAGCGAGACTCACCTTTTCTCCAGCAGCTTGATCAATGAGTTACGAATCAGTGGCATGCAGGCCATAGAGCAGACTGTCCCCAAGGATTTCAGCGTTACCCAGGTGAATTTCGCCGACGGCGCTCTATACCCTTACGGCACCAGCGGTGGCGGCTTCAGCCTGGCGCCTTTTGGAATGACCTTTCACGACGGCGTCACATGGGTCAAGGGCCGGCACACCATGAACTTCGGTGGAGAATACCGCCCCGTGCATTCAAGTTATTTCGGAAGTTCCATTGGCGGCCCCAACGGAGTCTATACCTTCGCCGCGGGCTCTGCCCTTCCGGTGGCTGTTCAGTCCGTGGATGGCGCCCACAACCTCCAGCCCGGCGACCCCAGCCCGAACGCGCTCGTGAGCTTCATGACGGGCATCAGCCAGTTCTACCAGCGCAGCGTGAGTTACCCGGGTTTCGGACCTTCCGGCGGCGGGTTTGCTCCTTTTTCGATGCGCCGATCTTCCTATGGTGGATGGTTCCAGGACGACTTCAAGGTGACCAGTACTCTTACCGTAAACCTCGGTTTGCGCTATGAGTACAACACCGTGCCCTTTGAGACGGCCAATCGGCTGGCCGGGATTGTGAACAGCCCGAATTTCACAGGCGACCCGAAGGATTACCTGCGGATGGTGTTGAACCCGCAGCCGATTTATCGCGAAGACTATAAGGGGTTCGCACCACGGCTCGGCTTCGCTTGGAAGGCATTGCCGAAGACTGTCGTCAGGGGCGGGTTCGCCCTTTTCACCAACATTCCGCTAGCGCAGACTGCCGATCAGCAGGGCTTCAATTTTCCGTTCTCGGGCACAAGCGCGGTGCCGAATCTGACCTTCACGCCTGCACCGAGACCGCTCAACAACACGCCGCTGCGCGATCTGAGCGGTAATCTCCTGCCTGCGGCCAACGGCACGACGAAAACGGTGGCGGCGAACACGCCCATCGATCTGACGCCATTCCCGGGACTTCTGACGAATCTAACCTCAGTCGACTACCACAATGGCTACACGATTAGCGGCAATCTAACCATTGAGCGGGAACTTCCCTGGAATTCGATCCTGCAAGCCGGTTACGTCTTCAACAATGCCGTGAGCCTGTACGCTTCGCAATTTCCCAACGGATTCGCCGGCGCCCCTCTCAATCTCGCGATATACACCGCCGCGAATCCCAGCCTGAGTGAATTTCAGCTGACCGACAATCACGCGCACTCGACTTACAACTCCTTGCAGGTGACGCTGCGCAAGGCGATACCCACGGCCGGGCTGACGTTTCAGTTGTCCTATACACATTCCAAGGCCATCGACAACGCAACCACGGTCTACAACGGAGATTCCGCCAACTCCGGCTTCGTGCAGGAAAACCCGTTCTGCTGGAGTTGTGAAAAGGCGCTCGCATCGTTCGATGTGCCGCAACGAGTGGTGGTGAATTTTTCGTATCAACTTCCGTTTGACAAATCGGCGCATCTGCCCAAGCGCCTGACGCAGGGTTGGACGCTATGGGGCATCGCGACGGCTAGCTCCGGTTTCCCATTCACGGTGCTCACACCCTTCGGAAGCAAGGAGTTCGGCATCGACAATTACGGCGGCGGCACGGTACGCCCGGATCTGGTTTCCACGCCAATTCTCAAAACGGGGGGGCAAGGTCCGGAGGAGCAGTTCTTCTCGACGGCCGTAATCCAGGACAGCGCCGGCCTCACTCAAGCGGTGAATAACAACCAGAACTTCGTCGGACAGTTTTTCGCGGTGGACCTGGCGAACCTGAACGGCAGCACGGTGGCAGCCCGCCCAGGCAATTTGGGGCGCAACACCTTCCGGAACGCCGGCTACAGCAATTTCGATCTTTCGTTGGCGAAGGACACCAGGCTATTCGAGCGCGCCGCCCTCCAATTTCGCGCCGAGTTCTTTAATATTCTGAACCAACATGCGTTCTCGATTCCGAATCGAGTACTCACCACCCCTGGATTTGGCGTTTCGACCGGCACGCAATTTGATCCGCGCGAGATCCAGTTGGGCCTGAGGCTGATTTTTTAGCGATTACAAAACACAACCGCCGCCGCTCGTCTGATGTTCGAAGATGATACGCCAGTGATATAATCGACGTCGATTTTCGCAGGCGTCGCCACCTGTAAGTGACTCACTGTCTGGGGTTAACATTTAGAATGGATCCAGAATGCTCCTGAACGCAGGTTCCCGAATGGGGTGGCGCCTTTCTCGTGCCATCGGAGTTTTTGTCTTCGGTGCCCTGCTGGGCGCTGCTCCCGGTGAGCCGATCAAAACACCTCCCGCCCGGCCATTCACTTTTGAGAATGATGTCCTACCGATTCTGAAGAATCGCACTTGTCTGTCGTGCCACAACTCAACTGTGAAGACCAAAGACCTGGATCTGGGTAGTTATCCGAGCGCCATGCGGGGCGGTGAATCCGGAGCAGTGGTTGTTCCTGGAAGAGTCGAGGAAAGCCGCCTGTTTCACATGGTGAAAGAGGGACTGATGCCGCCCGGGGGCAAGATTCATCTCTCGGGTGACGAACTCGGCATCATCGGCGGATGGATCGAAGGGGGCGCGAAATCAATTTCCGACGCGCCAGGCGAACCGGTCCTCGGCAAGGTTACGCAGGACGACGTGGTGCCGATCATGCTGCTGCGCTGCACCGTCTGCCACGGCTTGCGGCGGCAGGAAGCCGGGCTGGACTTGCGAACCAGAGAATCGATGCTCAAGGGCGGCAAGTCAGGTCCGGCGATCGTGCTTGGAAAACCCGACGAGAGCCTCTTAGTCAAGAGAATTCGCTCCGGTGAGATGCCGCCGAAGAAACGACTGATCCAGGTCGGCGTGAAGCCCGCCACGCAGCCCGAGATCGAGAAAATTGCCCGCTGGATCGAGCTTGGCGCGCCGGTGCATCCCGAGCCTCCCGATCTTGCGGGCACCCCGAATGATCCGCTGGTTTCGGACAAGGATCGGAATTTCTGGTCATTCCAGGCGCCCAAAGCAATCGGTCCGCCCGCGGTGAAGCACGCCGATCGCGTGCGCAATCCGATTGATGCGTTCCTTCTGAGCAAGCTCGAGCAGAAGGGCCTCTCTTTTTCTCCCGAAGCCGACAGGCTCACGTTGATGCGCCGCGTTTATTTCGACCTCATTGGACTGCCGGCGCAGCCTTCCGAGATCCAGACGTACTTGGCGGACAAGAGTCCAGACGCGTACGAGAAGCTGATCGACCGCCTGCTGGCCTCGCCCCGCTATGGCGAGCGATGGGGCCGCTACTGGCTGGATGCCGCCGGTTACGCGGATTCGGAAGGCGGCAAGCTGTCAGCCGATCACCCGCGGCCGCATGCATGGCGGTACCGCGATTACGTGATTCAGTCGTTCAACAGCGATAAGCCCTACGACCGTTTCTTGCTCGAACAAATCGCCGGTGACGAGCTGACGGATTATGAACACGCCTCCGCGGTGACGAAGCCGATGATGGATAACCTGGTCGCGACGGGCTTTCTGCGCATGGCGCCGGATTCGACCAGTGAGCGAGAGGTGAATTTTGCCGACGACCGGTTGGATGTGGTCGCCGATGAGATCGACGTGTTCAGTTCCACCGTGCTGGGCCTCACGATGAAATGTGCGCACTGTCACAGCCATAAATACGATCCCATTCCGCAGCGCGATTATTATCGATTGGCCGCCGTCTTCAAAGGCGCCTACGACGAGCACGACTGGCTTCAACCTCTCCATATCCCGAAAACCACCGTCATCACCACTCAGACGCAGGGGCGTCTGTTGCCGTACGTCGAACCCGGCAAGACGCCTTACGAACTGGCGGAAGAAGCGCGTAACCGCGAAGATTTCAACGCGGAGATCGACCGCCAAATCGCTGCGGTGAAGTCCGCCTGGGAGCAGAAAACCGAGCCTCTCAAGAAAAGAGTTCTCGACGAGCGGCTGGCCAAACTACCCAAATCCTTGCAGGACGATCTGCGCGTGGTGGCCGCGACAACGCCGGATGAGCGCACCGAAGTGCAGAGGTATCTTGCCGAAAAGTTCAGTGCCACGCTGAAAGTCTCTTCGAGCGATCTCAAGGCAGCCGATCCCTCCTACGCCAAAGACGAGGAAAAGTTCGAAAGCGAGACCGCGCTCCTCGGCGCCAAGAAAACGGCCGACCCGAAGATCCAGGCGCTTTGGGACCGCGGGGAGCCATCGCCGACCTATATCTTGCGCCGCGGCAGTCCGTCGAGCTTTGGCCCACGGGTTGAACCGGGCGTTCCGTCCGCGCTGATCGCCGGCCTCCAGCCCTATGAGGTCAAGGAGCCGTGGCCGGGAGCGCACAAGACCGGAAGAAGGCTGGCGCTCGCCAACTGGCTGGTACAGCCGAACCATCCCCTCACCGCCCGCGTGATGGTCAATCGCATATGGGACCGGCACTTTGGCGAAGGCATCGTGAAATCGTTGGGCAACTTTGGGCACACGGGCACGCCGCCTTCGAACCAGGAGCTGCTCGACTGGCTGGCAATTGAGTTCGTGAAGCAGAACTGGAGCATTAAGGCCATGCACCGGCTCATGATGACTTCGACGGCCTACCGGCAAAGCTCCGCGGTAACGCCGGCGATCGAGAAGGCCGATCCTGACAACCACCTTGTCTCGCGAATGCCGCTGCGGCGCATGGACGCCGAGGTGCTGAGCGACACCATGCTCGCCGTGGCCGGCGAGCTCGATGCAAGGATGTTTGGGCCACCCGATCCCGTGCTGGTGCGCGACGATGGTCTGGTGACGCCGGTAAAGCTGGAGACCGGATGGCGCCGCAGCATTTACCTCAATCAGCGCCGTTCCAGTCTGTCGACCCTCCTGGATAATTTCGATTACCCGCAGATGAGTCCGGCGTGTCTGGCGCGCACGCAATCGAATGTCGCGCCGCAGGCGCTGCATCTACTGAATAACTCCACCGTCTATGAGCTAGCGGAGGACTTCGCCGGACGGCTCGAAAAGGAAGCCTCCTCCGATGCCAACCGGCAGATTGAACAGGCATACTGGATCGCTCTCTCGCGCGCACCGAGCGAAGAAGAGAAACGTGTAGCCACGGAAGATTTGTTAAAGCTCAAACAAGCGGCCGCGAAACAGGGCAACCCTGAGCAGGCCGCGCATCAAGCGCTCACGGCGTTCTGTCACACGATTCTGAACTCCGCGGCATTTCTTTATATCGATTGAGGTGATCATGGCTGGCCTGTATACTTCCCGATGGCACAAACCGCAGCCACTCTCGCGGCGCGGATTTTTCGAAAGGTTCTCGGATGGTCTCTGCGGCACGGCGATCGCCTCACTTTTGACCCGCGATCTGTACGGCGCCACTCTGGAGGCGTCTGCAGGGCTGCCGGAGGGCCATCGCCGCATGTACGATCTAAAGCCGCGGGCGCCCCATTTTGCGCCGCGAGCCAAGGCTGTGATTCATCTCTTCATGAACGGCGGCCCGAGCCAGATGGATCTGTTCGATCCCAAACCCGTGCTTGAGAAGCATCATGGCGAAGCGTACTTCGATAAGGTCGCCGCCGACCTGACCGGACCCGAACAGGCCGGCGGGTTGATGCGCAGCCCCTTCCAGTTCGCACAACACGGCAAATCCGGCACGTGGATTTCCGAGCTCATGCCGCACCTGGCCGGACACGCGGACAAAATTTGCGTGATCCGTTCCATGTTCACGGTTCACCCCAATCACGAGCCGGCGCTGTTCGTGATTCATTCCGGCCGGACCCTTCCGGGGCGGCCATCCATGGGCTCTTGGGTAGTGTTCGGCTTGGGCAGCGAGAATCAGAATCTGCCGGCATACGTCGTGCTCGACGATCCCCTCGGCCTGCCAGTCAACGGCACGCAAAACTGGCAGGCGGGATACCTGCCCCCCGTTTATCAGGGCACGCGCATCCGCTCCGTTGGTTCACCTATTTTGAATCTGCGGCCCGAATACCAGCAGCCGTCGGAGTTCGTCGAGGTGACGCACGATCTGCTTACCCGGCTCGACGACATTCACAAGCGCAATCACCCGGGACAAATGGAGTTGGACGCACGCATCTCGAGTTATGAACTGGCGGCGCGCCTGCAGCTTTCGGCCAGCGATGCGCTCGATGTCATGAAGGAAGACGAGGCCACGCGGGCGATGTACGGTATTGGCGAGGAGCCCACCGACTCCTATGGCCGCCGCTGTCTTATGGCGCGCCGCCTGATCGAGCGCGGCGTGCGCTTCGTGCAGCTTTACATCAATGGCCAGATCTGGGATACGCACACGAATCTCGACGATGGCATGCGGTCCGCCAGCGCGCGCACCGATAAGCCGGTTGCCGCTCTGCTTCAGGACCTGGAGCGACGCGGCCTGCTCAAGGATACTCTGGTCGTCTGGGGCGGAGAATTCGGCCGGATGCCCATCGCTCAGTTAGGCGGCAATCCGAAGGAATCCGGCCGCGACCACAATCCGCGCGGGTTCTCGCTCTGGATGGCGGGCGGCGGCATTAAGCCGGGCCTGGTTTACGGCGGTACCGACGAACTCGGGTACGAAGCCGTGGAGAACAAGGTGAGCGTGACCGACTGGCATGCCACGATCCTGCACTTGCTGGGCCTCGATTATCAGCGCCTGGTCTTCGATCAGAATGGGCTGAAGGAAAAGCTGACGTCGGTATTTGAAGCGCGCGTGGTGAAAGAAATCATCGCGTAAAAATGCCTGCTAACCGCAGGCCTACGGAGCAACGGGCGCCAGTCCCCGACCCTGCCCTTCACGCTTCGTTGCGTTCGTCGATCTTGCTATCTGAGCCTTAGACGTTCGTACGACGTCCACTTCGATGTATCCGTCACGATGACATGATCACCCGGTGACAGCCCACTAATGATCTCGATCAGCGGGCCCGATTGTCGGCCGAACCGAACCGTAGTTCGTTTGGCGAATTGCTCATTCGGCTCAATCACGAAGAGAGCCATTTCGCTGTTCGGCCGGGCGTCTGCCGGCCTCGCAAAGAAAACCCCATTTGTGAGTTCACCTACCTCGATCAACGACCCCACCTGAGTGCCCATGGCGGTGTCTGCGGGCAACGACCCGCTAAACTCGATCTTCACTTTCCTGAAGTTGCCAGGTTCCGCTCGATCCAAGGCGACGACCTTGCCCGTCAGGACGGTGGGAGGCTTGATCTGTATGGACGCCTTCTGGCCCACTTGCGGCGAGGGCCTGGCGTCTGCTCGAACTGTGACCAAAGCTTGTGGGGGCGTTAGTGAGACGATTTCCCCATCGGCCATCAGTCGAAGGGGCATGGTTCCACGCTCGACTGTGTGGATCGAGACATTGCCTCTGGCGGTATGGGGTTCGGTTTGGGAAATTCCAGATCGAACAGCGATCGTACACAATCCTAAGGCCAGGGAGAGTTGACGCTTGCGCATGACCATGATTATGCAACCGCATCACCAGAGGGATGCCGAGCTAATCCAAGGTGGACAGAGCCGCTCGGATCTGCTGGGAGTTTGCAACGTTCGATTTCGGCACGCGACTGTCCGGTGCTGAACGATTGGTGATTCAGTTCCCCTCGAACGGTCCTGCCGGAGCACCCCCTGCCAACTCCAGGACGCGCACCATTCGCGAAGCGTCCTTCGTCTTCTTGTAAGCAGCGTATTCCCGTTTTGCCGCGTCGAGCCGGCCCAAGTGACGCAACGACTCCCCCAGCGCAAAGTGGGCCTCGGAGTCGTCGGGATTGATCTTGACGGCGCGCTCCAGATACGGCTCCGCTCGCGCGTACTGGTTCTGCTCCCGGAAAAGTTTCCCCATGCCGCGGTTTACGCGGGCGTCACGAGGATAGCGCTCGATCAGAACCCGAAGCTGCTTTTCGGCCTCGGCGAACCGCTCAAGGCGGATCAACAGTTCGGCGTAGTCCACGCAGGTGCGCGGCCCGGCGCCGAGAGCTTGCGCCTGCTGGTAGGCCTTCACAGCGTCATCGGTTCGCTGCAAGCGCACATAGAGGCTGCCGAGTAAACCCCAAACCTCCGGCTGGTTGCGGTCGCCATCGAGCGATTTCTCGGCCAGGGCGGCGGCTTGCTCGTACGTCCCGATGGCCTCGTCGACCACCGCCTGTGCATATAGCAGGAGCGGCGAAGAGGGAATATTCTTCAGACCAGCGGCAAGGACATCCAGCGCCTCTTGGTCCCGGCGCCCCAACATAAAGACCAGAGCCAGCCGGTAGTAGGCCTGCGGATTGCCGGGAAAGGAACTGGCGGATTGCTGAAAGGTTTTCACTGCGGAAGGCAGATCGCCGGCCAGCGCCTGCGCCGACCCCAACAGCTCAAAACGCGCGGCGTCATTCTGGGCTCCGGACTTAGTCAGGACGCTGGCCGTCTCGGAGTACCGGCGTAAACGGAAAAGCGCGGTGGCTTCGGCGAGTTCAATCCGCTCCACCGGAGCCGGCGGCCGCGGCGCAGCGCGCGCGGTCCGGAACGCTTCGACGGCATCGGCGTAGCGCTCCAGGCGCAGGTCCATCAAGCCGAGGTTATATGCGGCCTGGGCGTTGCCGGGGTTCACACGCAGAGCCTGATGAAGCAGCGGCGCGGCCTTGGTCAATTCACCGAGCGTGGCGTAGTTCAGTGCAAGATTATTGAGAGCCGGCTCATAACGCGGCTGGATCGCAAGAGCGCGCTGATACCATGGTGTGGCTTCGGCATGGCGTCCAGCCATGTCCAGCGCGGTCCCGATCTGGTGCGCCAGTTGGAAGTCGCGCGAATGCGATTTCCAGAGAGCCTCGAACTGCACCGCGGCCCCGCCCGGGTCACCTTTCCGAAGTTGATCGAGGGCTTGTTCGAAGCCGCCCTGCAAGGTGGGCTGGGCCTGGGGCGCGGCTCTCGAAATCATCGCCGAAAGCACGAGATACAGAACCGCGCGCGGACCCTGGCGCCTAAAACGTAAGGTCAAGCGAAAACTGCGTCAGCCGGGGCGATAGTGCGCTAGTTACCTTGCCGAAGGCGAAGTCTCCCACTGTGGCATCCACGCCGTTGAAAGAGGCGTGATTGAAGATGTTGAAGAACTCAGCACGGAACCGGAGCGCGATATCTTCATGGATGGGGAATTGTTTCGACAACGAGAAATCCCAATTGATGGTTCCAGACCCGCGAACCGCGCTATTCGGAGCATTGCCGAAAGTGGCGACGGGTGGGGTGACGAACGCGTTGGTGTTGAACCACTGATAGAGTGTCTTCGGCCCGTTGGGATCGGCAATGAGATTGGGGCGCTCGAGGCCGCCGCCAATTCCCTCGTTGTCGCCGGGAAGCGTCACGGTGACAGGGAATCCGGATTGAATATTGGTGATTCCGGATACTTGCCATCCCCCTAGTGCCGCTTTGGTCAGCCCTTTACTGTCCTTGAAGACGGGCACGTCCCAGACGTAATTGAACGTCAGCACCTGAGGCAGGTCGAAGGAAGCGAGTCCTTTCTCCGCCCGGATGTTGCGCGAGTCCTGCGGACTATTCCAGGCGCTGGAACTGTCGGTGAGCGTCTTGGCGAAAGTGTAGGAGGCTTGGAACGCCAGGCCGTGCTGCAGGCGCCGGATGGCGGACACCTGAAGGGAGTTATAAGTCGAGCTGAAGCGGCTCTGTATGCCGTGATGGTCGAATACCCGGGATAAGGACGCACCGTATCGACCGCGATATTCCCGTTGGCGACGTCGGCGTTGGGATACGGCTGGTTCAGGTTGGTGGCGCCCAGCAAATGCGTACCCTTGGTGCCGACATAGGCTACCGACACGGCCGTATTGAAACCAACTTCGCGTTGCACGCTGACCGACCATTTCTGCACCTGGGGATAATCCCACGGCGGCAGCGCTGCGCTCAAACCTGACGGGAAAAGCGCTCCGGTGGCGCCGCCAGGGTTGCTCAATAACGTGTTAAAGATGTTTACCGAACTGTTGAACGGAGGATTGAATCCACCGAACTGGCTGAACGATCCCCAGCGATCATAGAAGATGCCGTAGCCGGCCCGGATGGACATCTTGCCCTTGTTTGTGGGGTCCCAGACGATGCCGAGGCGCGGAGCGAAGGCATTCTTGTGCGAGGGGAACAGAGCGCGCCCAAAAGGATCGTTGTTACCCGCCACGACGATGCCGTTTAGCGGGTTGCCGGTACCCGGCTCCAGGGTGCCATCGGCATTCACGACTGGCGCCTGGCTGGGATTGTACAGCGCGGGACTGAAGGAACCGAAAAAGTTGTGCGTCTCGTATTCGGGCTGGAAGTACTCGTAGCGGATGCCGGCCGTCAGCGTGAGGTTGGGGCGCAATTTGATCTGATCCTGAAAATAGGGTTCGAGGTTGTACCAGCGATAGTTGCCGAAAGGATCGAGAGCCGTCTCCGTGTAATTGTAGGCCTGGCCGCTGAGAAAGTCGGCGATCGCATTGCCCGTGTATTGTCGCTAGCCTTCATCGGAAACGCCTCGGGGCAGGATAGCCGAGGCGAAGACGCAAAGTCCAAGCCGAGGCGTTTTCGATAAGGAGACTAGAAGGAAGCCGCTGGCGTTTGCGGCG
>Ga0335079_10000936_pt1 | contig 33072 bp, 27 predicted proteins | sample Lox_Sample_33_FD_206719 | JGI IMG/M metagenome (GOLD analysis project Ga0335079, IMG submission 206719) | Soil microbial communities from Loxahatchee National Wildlife Refuge, Florida, United States - Lox_Sample_3.3 | ecosystem: Environmental > Terrestrial > Soil > Wetlands | place: USA...
GCACCCCTTGCTGCCCCGCCGATACCTACATCGCTCCTTCCTACGGGCGGCAGCCTATGATTCAGAACTGGAGCGCGGAGGTGCAGCACCAACTCGCAACCGACCTGATCCTGGATGTCGCCTACGTCGGTCAGCACTCGACGAACCTGCGCACCAACTATGACGCCGTGAATTCTCTGGATCCCAAGTACTTCTCGCTGGGGGCCCTATTGCCGCTGGACATCAACGCGCCCCAGGTGGTAGCAGCAGGAATTACAGCTCCTTACCCCGGGTTCACGGGCATCGCCGCCCAGGCGCTGGTGCCTTTCCCGCAGTACTTCGGCCTCAACACTGACGGCCAGCTGGAGAACCTGGGCCAGTCCACCTACAACGCCCTGGAGGCCCAGCTGACCCGGCGCTTCCACAACGGCCTCAACCTGATGGCTTCCTACACCTGGTCAAAGACGCTAACCAATGCCGATGCCGCGCTGCCCTTCTTCGCCACGCTACATCAGGGCGGCGCCCCGCAGAACCCCTTCAACAAGCAGGGAGACAAAGCGATCAGCAACCAGGACCTGCCGCAGAATTTCGTGCTCAGTTACGTTTACGAGCTGCCCTTTGGCAAGGGCAAGAAGTTCCTTTCGAGCGGCGGAGCCTTGAACCGTATCGTGGGCGGATGGTCTGTCAGCGGCGTACAGCGCTACCTGAGCGGCCAGCCGCTCGCGTTTGCCTGCGCTACCGGTGTTCCTGCCTTTGCCGGGTGTATCCGCTACGACTATGTGCCCGGCCAATCCATCTATAGTTCGGCATGGAATGGCGGCGGCTTCGTTCCCGTGCAGATGGTTGGTGGTGTTCCCACGGGTATCGCGATGTTTAATGCCTCGGCTTTTAGCGATCCGAACTCCGGTGCCAACCTGGCGGCCAGAGGATCGTACGCATTTGGCACGTCACCCAGGGTGGACGGGGCCATCCGAATGGGGCCGTACTTGAGCGAAGACTTCAACTTGCTCAAACGAACCCAGATCTCGGAGTCATCCGATATTCTGTTGCAGGTAAACTTCTTGAATGCCTTCAACCGGCATATCTGGAATCGCCCTGCTGACCTGAATCCAATCTTCGGGGATTTCGGTGTGATTCCGTATGACAGCATCTCCAGCAGCGGAGGTGGCAGCTATCTTCTGCTTCCCAGGAAAATACAGGTGCAGCTGAAGTTTGAGTTCTAACCCCCGGTTGCTTTCGTTGCCAAATGGGCCGCGAGTTCCTTGACCGCGGCCCATTGCTTCCGCGGCAGAATGCCGGCCGGGCCGGTTACACTAAGACCGGAACTCGGCGCGGAGCAGATAGCGCTCCGGACTTCATTCTGTATATGGCACTTCGGCGTAATGGGCTCCTGGCCGCAAGCGGCGCGATTCTGCTGGGCTTTTGCGTGGTGATCTCGACTGCGGCAGCCCCACAATCGCAATCATCGCGCCAAGCGCCCCCACCGGCAGCAGTGCCGGGCAAAATCGTGGATGTCACTTCCGCCGTGGGAATTCACTTCCAGCAGCAAGCCTCTCCCACCTCGAAGAAATACCTGCTGGAGACCATGGGCTCGGGAGTAGCGTTGTTCGACTACGACAACGACGGCCGCCTGGATATTTTCTTCGCCAACGGCGCCCGTATTGACGATCCCACCCCCAAGGGCACGATCCCCCAAAAAGACGGGCCAAAGTATTGGAACCGGCTCTACCATCAGAAGCCGGATGGAAGGTTTGAAGACGTGACCGAAAAAGCCGGCCTGGCAGGCGCCGGATATTCCACTGGAGTTGCCGTGGGAGACTACGACAACGATGGCCATGACGATCTTTTCGTAGCCGGTTACGGCCATAGCACCCTTTACCACAACAACGGCAACGGTACCTTCACCGACGTGACCGCGAGCGCGGGCGTGGCCGGCTCCGGATGGGCCACCAGTGCGGCCTGGGTGGATTATGACAATGACGGCAAGCTTGATCTTGTGGTCGCCCGCTACATGGTCTGGGACTTTACAGATATCTACTGTGGCGAACGCAAGGCGGGGTACCGTTCTTATTGCCATCCCGATCTTTTTCCGGCAATCTCCATCCTGCTATACCACAATGAGGGCAACGGCAAATTCAAGGATGTGACCCGGCAGGCTCACGTGGATAAGCCCATCAAGGGCCTGGGAATCGCGATCGCCGACTACGACCACGATGGCTGGACCGATATTCTGGTCGCCAACGACTCCATTCCCGAGTCCCTTTTTCACAACAAGGGCGATGGGACCTTTGAAGAGGTCGGCCTGGTTTCCGGCGTCGGCCTGGATGGCAGCGGCGCTTCCTTCGCCGGCATGGGCGTGGATTTCGCGGACTACAATAATGACGGCTGGCCGGACGTGATCATCACTGATCTAGCCAACCAGCGTTACGCACTTTACGAAAACGCCGGAGACGGCACTTTCAACTACACCACCAACAGTTCCGGCCTGGGCGCGATCAGCCTGCTGCATTCCGGCTGGGGCGTGCGCTTTGTGGACTACGACAACGACGGCTGGAAGGACCTGTTCATCGTTCAGTCACACGTGATGGATACCATCGAAATCAATGAGCCCCACCTTCGCTACCGCGAGCCGCCCGTGCTGCTGCATAACGAAAAGGACAAGAAATTTGTGGATGTTTCCGCCGCCTCGGGTCAGATTTTCAGTGAGCGATGGGCCTCGCGCGGCATGGCCGAGGGCGATCTCGACAATGACGGCAAAGTGGATTTCGTCGTGACCTCCAACAACGGCCCGGCCTGGGTGCTGAGGAATGAAACCCCGACCCCGAACCATTGGATCGAGTTGAAGCTGACGGGCGTGAAGAGTAACCGCGACGCGATCGGGGCGCGGGTGGAGATTGAAACCAGCGGCGGCCCGCAATATGCCACCGTGACAACCAGCGGCAGTTATGAATCCTCGAGTGACTCGCGGCTGCACTTCGGCCTGGGGGCGGCAGAGTCCCTGCGGCAGATTCAAATTCACTGGCCCAGCGGTGTGGTGCAGACAATGAAAGATATCAAGGCGGACCAGATTCTCCGCATTACGGAGTCCATTTCACAGCCCTGAGATGCGACGTGCCTTGACCATGGCGTGGGTGATAAGCGCGGCTTGCGCGCTGCTGCTCTCGGCCTGTGCCGCCCAGACAGCCGGTATAGATACTGCGCGAGAGTTATTCCAGCAGCGCCGCTGGCAGCAGGCCGCCAGCGCCTTTGCCGCGATCGAGAAAGCGCAACCCAACCAGACCGAGGCCCGGCTCTATCTGGCAAAGTGCTCCATCAATCTCGGCCGCTACGACGAGGCCGGGCGCGAGCTTGAGGCGTATCTGGCCCTTCATCCCCAGTCCGATGATGCCGCCTACCTGATCGCTTACGTGCGCTTCCGGCAGGACAAGCCGGCCGACTCGCTGCATCTTTATACCGCGGCGGCCCGGCTCAAGCCCCCTGGCGCCGACGATCTCAAGATTGTGGCTCTCGACTATGTTCTTCTGAACGACTACGACGATGCCTCTCGCTATCTGGAAATGGCGCTGCGCATGGACCCCGACAACCTCGAGGCGCGTTATCACCTGGGGCGGGTGCGCTATCAGCAGAACCGGTTTGATGAAGCGATTGCCGCCTTCAATGAGGTGCTCAAGCACGACCCCACCAGCGCACGCGCACAAGACAACCTTGGTCTTTGCCTCGAGGCTGAAAACAAGGTTGAGCCGGCCATCGCCGCCTACCGCAAGGCCATCGCGCTCGATGAAGTGAGCGGCGTGCACAATGCTGAGCCGTATCTGGACCTGGGAATTCTGCTGGTGAAATCAGGTACGCCTGAGGAGGGCGTCACACTACTGGAGAAGGCCGTCGGGATTGATCCTAAATCCGCCAAGGCGCATTACCAACTGGCGAAGGCGTATTTCGATCTCGAAAAACTTGCCGAGGCGGAACATGAGGCCCAACGGGCGGTCGCGCTCGATGCCAATAACTCCTCGGCGCACTATCTGCTGGGGCGTATTTATCATCGCGTCGGCCGCTCTGATCTGGAAGCCAAAGAATTCCAGATCACTCAGCGATTGCTGGCTACTTCCCACCACACCGGCGGCATGGCAACGGGAACGGTTCCACAATGAGGGTTCAGCCCGGCTCGGTTCTTGGTAGCCGAACGCGCGCACCGGCGCTGGCGCTTTGCCTCGTTATGCTGCTTATCTTGCCGCGCGTGTCTTCGGGCCAGAGCTCCTCCAAACCGCCCGAAGCTAATTTCGGCCTTCTGCGCGACGCGGCGGAGTTAATCGCCAGGGGCGACCTCTCACGGGCCGAAACCGAAATTCAGTTTGTGCTGCGGCAGACCCCGAACAGCTCACGCGCGCTTAACCTGCTGGGCATCGTGCGGGCACAGCAGCATCGCAACTCGGAAGCCGAAGCCCTGTTCAAGAAGGCCCTGCAGATTGATCCGGGGTTTGCCAGCGCCTGCGTGGATCTCGGCCTGCTGTACGCTCAATCGGATCGGGGCGATGACGCCATTGCTCAATTCCGGCAGGCGTTGAAGTTAGACCCGCAGCGCCATGACGCCGCCAACGCCCTGCTCGGCGTGTACAGAACGCAGGCGCGAGCGGCGGTGCAGGCGGGCAATGATGAAAAAGCCCTCTCTCTTCTGATCGAAGCGCGCAAGATCGCGCCCCAGGATCCAGATACGCTTTTCGATTTCGGCATGGTGGCTCTGCGCATGTCGCTGTTGCAAGATGCCGTTCAGGCCCTGCAGCAGGAATTGACCCTCCGCAAAGACGATGCGCCGGCGATTTATGCTCTGGGGCGGGCCGAGATTGGCATGTCGAACTTTGAGGATGCCCGGGTGCAGTTTCAGCGCTACGTGCAGCTGCGGCCCCAGGATGCCAGCGGCCACTACGCGTTAGGTCTCACGCTTGCCAGCCTGCAACAAGACCCCGCGGCGCGGCGCGAGTTTGAAGAGTCGGTAAAGCTCGACCCGGCCCAAACCGAATCTTATTTTCGCCTGGGCCTGCTGGACCTGGATCAGAACGAGCTCGATCGCGCCGCCGCCAGGTTCCATTTCGTCCTGCAGCGCAACCCCCGCCATGCGGGCGCTCTCACCGGAATGGGCCGCGTGGATTTGAATCTTAAGCAATATCAGGCGGCCGCCAACCTGTTGCAGCAGGCGGCGGATATTGATCCGGGTTTGCGTGAGGCGCACTATTATCTGGGCCTGACCTATGCCCGGCTCGGCCGCACTAAGGAGTCAGAACAGGAGTTGCAGATCGCCACGCGCATTAATCAGGAGGAAGTGAAAAAACATCAGTTTGGGCTCCGCCTCATGCCCCCCGACGCTGGGAGCGGAAATGCCGGTCCGCCCTGATGTGCTCGCCTCGGGCGGTTCGCTTAATATCAGCAACGGGAGGCATCATGAGGATGCTCATGAAATTCGCGTTTTCGGTTTCTGTGGCCGTCGCCGTCGCCCTTACCCTTACCAGCTGGGCCCAATCCGCTCCCGCCGTGCCCCAGGCACTTTCCCTCGCGGGCGACGTCGAGGGCGCGCATGACCCCTCGATTATTAAAGAAGGCAATACCTGGTACCTGTTTGGCACAGCCACCGAGCATCCGCGTGAGGGCGAACTTCCCATTCGCTGCTCTAGGGATTTGCATGAATGGAAGCGCTGTGGCTATGTCTTGCCCGGCGTCCCGGAGTGGATCAAGAAAAAAAGCCCGCAGACCCGCGAGCTTTGGGCGCCCGACATTTCCTTTTTCGATGGCCAATATCACCTCTACTACGCGTTTTCAGTCTTCGGTAAAAACACCTCCGGCATTGCTCTGCTGACCAACAAAACCCTCGACCCGCACAGCCCCGGCTTTCATTGGGAGGATCGCGGCCTGGTGCTTCGCTCTACGGAGCAGGATGATTTCAACGCCATTGATCCCAACCTGGTAATAGACGCTCAGGGCACGACCTGGCTGGCCTTCGGCAGCTTTTGGAGCGGCATTAAAATGCGGCGCATTGACCGCAAGACCGGCCTGTTATCGAAGCAAGACACCAAACTCTATTCGCTCGCCACGCGGTCCAAGCCGGCCAACGCCCCTCCGCCGCCACCGAACCTTCCGCCGGATTGGGAGGCCATCGAGGCGCCCTTCATCGTTCACCACGATAGCTATTACTACCTCTTCGTCTCCTGGGACTTGTGCTGCCGCGGAACGCACAGCAACTACAAAACGATGGTCGGCCGTTCACGCGCCGTTACCGGCCCCTACGTGGATGCAAGCGGCGTTCCCATGATGCAGGGCGGTGGAACTCCGCTGCTGGCAGGCAACGGCCGCTGGCTCGGTCCAGGCGGAGAGTCGGTGCTTTTGGGAAAACCGGAAGACGTCATCGTTTTTCACGCATATGACGCTCATTCCGGAAAGCCTTCGTTGCAGATTTCGACCCTTGCCTGGGTGAACGGCTGGCCGAAAGCCGCTCTGCAAGAAGGCCATTAGCAGGCTGTGGAAAAGGCTGCCTGAGCGGAAGAAACGGCTGAAGATGTTAAACCCCCAAAGCGGACAAGATTCAGCGGCTTGGCGGCATGAGTGCTTCTTGTCAAGGTTGCCCGCTCTCAAGTGCTCCATGGTTACTCGTTGATTTTAATTTTCTTCTGCGGGTGGGCACTTTCGCCAAGAACAGATTCAGAGCGCCTCGGGATGGCGGCGCCTGTCTATTCAACTTAGGCTGTCGGGGTGCGGCGACCGGCGGACTCCACCGCCTGGGGGAAGGCTTCTGAGACTGTCTTAAGCGGGCTAAGGGAAGTCGCAGCCGGAGGGGGTCCGGAAGCTGTGCGAGGAGGAAGCTGGCTCAAGGCTGTAGGCTGCGGGGCTTTGCGCGGGTGGCTTGTGGCGTAGAGAACAAGCTCCACACGATTGGAGACCCCGAGCTTGTCGAAGATCTTGAACAGATAGTTACGGACCGTATGCTCGCTGAGGTTGAGTTGCTGCGCAATTTCACGGTTGCCCAGGCCTTCCACCACCAGTCCCACCACTTCCTCCTCACGGTGGCTGAGCAGTTTCAGGCCGTGAGCATCCACCACTCGCAGCTGCGGCGTGCGGCTCCAGGCGGAAAGCACATATCCCAATTCCTGCGTATTGAGCCAGATCTGTCCCTGATGGACGCAGCGAATGCACTTGAAAAGCGCGGCCGGCTGAAAATCGGAGCGTGAAAAGACCCCGCGGCTCCCACCCCGCATGGCATCCAGAACCAGGTGGGGTTCGGAGTGGTTCAGTAGAAGGACGACGCGTAGTTGCGGATCTAACTCCCGCCCCGTCTTTAAGGCCATCAGGCCGGTCAGAGGACCGTCGGCAAGATCCACGCCGACCAGCGCCACATCCACGCCCCCGTGGCGCACCCGGCTGAGAAGCGAGTCCTGGCTTGCGCACGTGGCCAGCACCCGGAAATCTGGCTGTCCGTTCAGCAGGGCGGCCAAAAGCGCGCAACTCAGCGGGTCAGCGTCGGCCACGATCAGTGACAGCGCCTCTGGTGCCGGGGAACGTTGCTCTTCCACGATAGCTCCTGGGACGAACCTGCTAGAGAGACTGACGTGAAACCGCTGCTCGAACCGCCAGACAGTATAGGCAGCTGCGTGCTACTCAAGTATGACCACCAGATTAAAATTCCGGTACAAGAACTCGGCGACAGCGAGTGTGCACGCCTTACCGCCGGCATGCGTACATGCCCCGTCCTACGCCCCAAGTGCTGGGGATACTTACGCCGACACGGCTGGGTGTTTGACTGCAGATTCTGCAGTTCCGCAGCAGAGCTGTCAATCCTAATTTTTTAATTCCCTCCATAAGGGCAAGAAATGGTTGCATAGTTTTGCATCTTTGCGGGTCCTGACCCTGCAATTTGACACTCCAATCTCTGGATCACGCCAGCCCGACCGGGACAAACGTACCTTCGCCCGGTGAGCGGAATGTTCACTTGCCTCCTGGAAATTCGTCAGCTGACCGGAAGAAAACCAGAGGTGGCAGTCACGCACACAATCCTTCTCTTGTCCATCCGCTGGGAAAACCCCATTCTCATTTTCAACTATTCCAATGCCCAGCCTCTTAACAGCCGAGCCAGTAGGAGGAATGGTGGAACTCAGACGAGCGAGACGCTTTCGGCTGTCGGCTCCCGTCTTTTTCTGCTGGGTTGACCGGGACGGCGCGCTGCAGGAGCGCTCGGGGACGACGCGCGACGTCTGTATGTCCGGTGCCTTCATCGTGTCGGACATGGTGCCCCACCCCAGCGCGCCCGTTGGCGTTGACATTTACCTGCCGGGCGACGTAGCGGGCAGAGTCGTTGAATTGCACGGCGAAGGCAAAGTGACACGCGTCGAGTACTCGGGCAAGACCAGCACGGGGTTTGCGGTTGAAGTGGCATTTCAGACGCGCTCGTCGTCGGGCGATCCCGGCGCTGGTTCGGAGAAGGCCCAGTAAGACTGCGTTCTCAGGTTGAGCAGCCCTTGGGACTGAGAGGGCGGAGCTGTATCTGACCGGCTGCAACGCCAACGGCTTTCGATAGCCGGCAACAATCAAAACCTGAATTCTTGATCGCTTGCACTCATAAGCGGAGCCGCTGCTCACGCAAGCCTTGATATCAACACAGCTAAGGAGTTGCGACATGTTCAAGCCACATCTCGCAGGTTGCGCCCTGGCCCTGATTTTCGTTGCCAGCAACATGGTTGCCGCACAAACCCAGCCGGGGAATGGAAGCCAAACCATCGCCAGCCCGGCCGACAGCCAGCCTGCCAATGCTCCGGCCTTGCAGGAGCGCCATCCTCGCTATCGAGTAATGCCCAGCGATATCCTGGACATTTCCTTTCCGCTCTCGCCTGAAATTAACAAGACAGTGACCGTCCAGCCGGATGGTTTTATAACCCTGGCCAATGTGGGCAGCCTGTACATCGAGGGGCAGACCACGCCCGAAATCGCCGCAACCCTGAAGCAGGCCTACGCCAAAGTATTGCACGACCCCATCATTGACGTGGACCTTACTAACTTTCAGGCGCCACAGTTCACGGTAACCGGCCAAGTCGGCAAGCCAGGGCGGTACGACTTGCGGGTTGACACCACGGTCTCGGAAGCGATTGCCGTGGCTGGAGGCTTTTTACCCACCGCAAAGAGCCAGGTATTCCTGCTGCATCGCGTTTCTACCGATTGGGTGGAAGTCAAGAAACTGAGCATAAGCCGGATCGAGCATGGCAAGGACGTAAAGGAAGATGTTCACTTGCAACCGGGCGATATGGTATTCGTGCCCGAAAAGTTCATCTCCAAGTTCAGGCAATACATTCCTTACGGCACGGCGGTGGGCTTCAACCCGTCGCCAGTGCTTTTCTAATTCCAGCGCGTGAGCAAAGACTCATCTCTCGCTCGCCATTAGCCCTTGCACCATTGAAGGCTGGCGATGGTTCTTCCGAATCGGACGCGGGTGCGAAACGCGGCGGTCGCTCACTTGTTTCACGGCCGCTCTCACACTTGGCGCCAGAATAGGAGATTACGATGACAGTTCCAACGACCGAGTCAACCTCAGGGAAGACGCTTCGGGATTTGATGGCGCCGCTTTTCCGGCGCAAACGCAGATTTACCCTGGTCTTTGGCGCCATGACCGTAGGGACGATTGTCGCGGCCGTTATCCTCTCGTCCATTTACCAGGCCAGTATGGAGGTCATAGTAAATGAAGACCGGCTTGATCCCCTGGTGACCGCGCAGGCCACGCCACAGGCCGCGATATTCCCCCAACCGATTACCGACCAGGAAGTGAACTCAGAAATTCAGATTCTGCAGAGTCCGGATGTCTTGCAGCAGGTGGTGCTTGCCAATCATCTTCAGGACAAAGAACGCAAGGGACTGGTTCGGAGCCTGCTGCCGGCGCACGATGATTCCTGGTATGTTTCCCGAGCCACACGAAAGCTGGCGGCCAAGCTGGACATTTCACAGCTACCCAAAACCAACCTGATTCAAGTCAACTACAAGTCGAACGATCCGGAACTGGCATATTCGGTGTTGCAGAAGCTGGGCTCGGTTTACCTGGAAAAACATCTCGCCGTACGGCGGCCGCAGGGCTCCTACGCGTTCTTTGAGAAGCAGACGCAGAACTACCATCAGGCTCTCGCCGAGTCGGAAAAACGTCTGGAGGAATTCAACCAGCAGTCGAAGGTTGCGGTTCCCGAGCTGGAAAAAAATGAATTGGCGCAGCAGGTGGTGACGGCGATCGGGGCCCTGCATGCGGCGCAGCAAAGCATCGCCGCAAACCAACAGCGCGTCCGCGAGGAAGAGGCCCGCATGAAGAACACCCCAGCGCGCTCCACGGCACAGGAGGCCACCGACTCGGCGCAAGCGCTGCTCCAGCAACTGCAGGCGAATCTTCTGGCCGCCCAGATCAAAAAGACGCAACTGGTTTTGAAGTATGACCCCACGTACCCTCTGGTACAGGAGGCCGACCAGGAAATTGCCCAGACGCAGGCGGCCCTGGATGCGGCAAACAAGCAGCACTTTGTCAACCAGACTACGGACCGCGACCCAGCCTACGAACTGATGAGGGAGGATGTGACCAAGACGCGGGCTGAACTCGATTCTGCGCAAGCCACCGCGGTGGCGCTGGAACAAAGTATCGCCAGCATGCAGAGCCAAATGGTTGATCTCGACCAGAAGTCTTTGCGTCAGGCAGATCTGCAACGCGACGTAAAGGCAAATGAAGGCAACTACCTGCTCTACCTTTCCAAGAGAGAGCAGGAGCGCGCTTCTGACGCCATGGACGAAAGGAGAATTGGAAACGTAGCCATCGCCGTGCCGCCGACGGTTCCCATTCTGCCCTGGCTAAGCCCGGTGCTGGTTATAGCCGTGGGCCTGTTTCTTGCTTTGTTCGTAAGTACGGCGGTGGTTTTCCTCTCCGAGTATCTTGATTCTTCACTGCGCACTCCGAGCGAAGTAGCAGAGGTTCTAAGAATCCCAGTCCTGGCTTCTGTGCCCAAACAACGGGCTTAGGCGGTCAAATGGTAGTGGATTATTACGGTTTGAGGGAGCAGCCGTTCGGGGTTACCCCCGACCCGCATTACTTGTATCTGACCCCCACTCACCGTGAAGCGTTGGCGTCTTTGGCTTACGGAGTGCAGAGTGGACGCGGCTTCATGAGCATCATTGCTCAGCCGGGGATGGGAAAGACCACTATCCTGTATGAGCTGTTGAGCCAGTTGCGGGCCTCGGCAAGAACAGTGTTTCTGTTTCAGACTTTATGTACTCCGAGGGATCTGCTTCGCGGCCTGCTCCGCGATCTGGGTGTGACTGACTGCGGTGATGATGTGGTCGACATGCATGCCAGATTGAACGATTTGCTGCTGGCTGAAGCCCGCCAGGGGCGCAGGACCATTTTGGTGATAGATGAAGCCCAAAATCTTGAGGACTCCGCTCTGGAACTGGTGCGTATGCTCTCCAATTTTGAGACCACCAGCCACAAGCTGATGCAGATCGTACTGGGCGGGCAGACGCAGCTTGAAGAAAAACTGGCGTCTCCCCACCTGCTGCAACTGCGGCAGCGAATTTCCATGTTTGCACGACTAACTCCACTTAGTGGAGGCCAAACCGAGACGTACATCAGCCATCGGTTGCGCGTGGCCGGGCTTAGGTCGAAGACCCCACTCTTTACGCCGGGCGCCCTGGCCATGATCGCAAAATACAGCCAGGGAGTGCCTCGCAATATTAACAACATTTGTTTTAATGCGCTGTCGCTGGGCTGGGTGCGGAAGCAGAAAACAATTGGCGAGGACGTGATTCGCGAAAGCGTGAACGATCTCGGGATCAAGAGCGAAGATACTGGTGCATTCAAGCGGCAGTCTGTTTCACGCGCAGGTGCTGCTGCCGATCAGGCCCACAACCGGACTGCGCCGCGCGCCCGGGTATGGCCAAGGACGGTCGCCGCTTGCGCGATGCTGGCCCTGGTGTTCTTAGGGTCCTCGGGTCAGCAGCCGGGCGCTAAGGCATTCAGTGCGAGTAGCCTGCCGCGGGCCACTTCAAACGACAGACTCCTCTCCAGTAGAAAAAAGGAGGAGGGCCTTTTTCCAAATCACGCGCCTTTAGCGCAAGCAATCAGGCCTGCGAATCTCGGAGCGATTCCGTCTTCTGCGAGTCGTAAGAGCTCACCCTCAACTCGGGACCGAAAGCCGGTATTTCGTCGCGTGAAACCGGAGATGGCCCCTATCAATGATCCCCGCGCGCTTTGGGCCCAGGTAAAGGAAGACAGTACAACGGCTGAAGTAGAGTTAGCTCGCATATATCTTGAAGGCACGATCGTGCCGCAGAATTGCAAGCAAGCTGAAATCCTTTTGCAGGTCGCTTCCCGCAAGGGAAACCTGGAAGCGGTTCAGCTGCTGGCGGATAACGCCCGCCGCTGCCGCTGATCTGAGAAACTTAATGGCTGCCGCCACCGACCCCGGCTGGTTCTCTTGCATGCGTTTCCGTCCCGGACGAGGGCTTGTAGCTGCACGCCAGTTCCCGAACTTTTAACAGGGAGAACAGCATGAGTAAGAACTTCGAGCTGATGCAGGAAGCCCACAGAGAGATGGAGCGAATGTCATCTTCCGCTCATGAGCCGGATCCAGTTTTATTCGTCGCAGTGGAAGCGCAGCGCGAGCGCAAGCCCGGAGCGCTGGATCTCGATCGCGTGGCAAAGGAAGAATGCCAAAAGCTGGTGCAGCGGATTTTCCTGACGCAGCCCCCCAGTTCCTCGCGGGCGGTGGTGTTTGCCGGAATTGATCCGGGCGACGGTTGCAGCCGCATTTGTGCGCAGGCAGCGCAGGCCCTGGCGGCTAATACTTCAAGTTCCGTCTGTCTGGTAGAAGCGAACTTCCGGACGCCCTCCTTGCCCGGCTTTTTCGGCGTCCCTAATCATCGCGGTCTGGCCGACTCGCTGCAGCAAGAAGGCGGAATTCGAAACTTCATCAAGCAGCTCAAGCCAGCCAATTTATGGTTGCTCTCCAGCGGCGACTTGAACCCGGCTTCACCGGCGCTGCTGAACTCCGAGCGGCTGAAAGATCGGCTTCAGGAATTGCGGAGCCAATTCGACTATGTTCTCTTGGATGCGCCTGCCCTGAACGCATACGCTGACTCGGTTGCGTTAGGCCGCCTCGCCGATGGCGTAGTGGTTGTATTGCAAGCCGACAGCACGCGCAGGGAATCTGCGCTGAGGGGCCTGGACAGTCTGCGTGAGGCTCAGGTTGAGGTACTCGGCGCAGTTCTCAACCGAAGAACTTTCCCCATTCCAGGTTTCGTCTATCGCCGGCTCTAGCACTCTCAACCCACATACCGGCTTCCTTGCCCCGGACCTTCGGTCGTGAACTCCGCCAAGCGGCGCATGTATCTCGGAATGCTCAAGGTCTTCAACCTTGGGCTTATGGTCGCGTGCTTCGCGACTGCCACCCTTCTGCAGCTTCGCCACGACGGCGGGGAAATTCCCCTCTCTTCTTTTCTTTCCATGAGGGTGAGGCTGGTCAACTTCGCTACGCTAGGCTTGATTCTGCTCACCTGGCACGGCATTTTTTCGCTTTGCGGGCAGTATGAGTCCCAGCGGCTGGCCAGCCGGCGCTCCATGTTTTACGGCGCCGCTAAGGCAGCGACGCTTGCCTGTCTCGTTCTCGCCGCGGTGGTGGCCCTGCTTCAAATCCGCATGATCACGCCGGCGTTTTTCATTGTTTTCTGGATTCTGGCGTCTCTCTGTGTAGCCGGCGCCAGGGTGCTCATTCGCGTCTGTCTTGAAGCGATCCGCGCCCGTGGCCACAACCTGCGTTACATTCTGATTCTGGGAACGAACCGTCGCGCCTTCGAGTTCGCCCGGCGTCTGGAGACAACACCGGAATTGGGCTACCGCGTTCTGGGTTTTGTGGACGACGCCTGGCATAAAGGCGCACCTCTCGAAAAGCAATATCCCATTTGCGCCAGTTTCGATGGTCTCTCCGCGTACCTGCGCAGCAGCGTAGTGGATGAAGTCGCCAATTATCTGCCCTTGCGTTCTTTCTATGAACATGCCTCGCAAATTGCGAGCCTTTGTGAACAGCACGGCATCGTTTTGCGTCTCGATCCCGAGATTTTCGATCTGAAAATTGCCCGCCCGCGCGCCGAGGACCTGGACGGAAATTTTCATATCACGGCGCATTCGTCGCCGCTCGAGGGCTGGCCCACGTTGGTAAAGCGGGTGCTGGATGTGATGGTGTCTTCCGCGCTTCTGCTGGTTCTCGCTCCGCTGCTTGCTCTGGCCGGGCTGCTGGTAAAAATGACCTCGAAAGGCCCGGTCCTGTTTCGTCAGGAGCGGATTGGCCGGAACAAACGGCGCTTTTTCATTTACAAGTTCCGCACCATGGTGGCAAATGCAGAAGTGCTGCAACCCGGTCTCGAGACTTTGAACGAAGCCTCCGGGCCGGTCTTCAAGATCAAAAAAGATCCTCGGGTGACTCCGCTTGGGCGGCTGCTCAGAAGAACCAGCATTGACGAACTACCGCAGTTGTTTAACGTCCTGATGGGAGACATGAGTCTTGTCGGCCCGCGGCCGCTGCCGGTGCGCGATTTCCAGGGCTTCAGTCAGGACTGGCAAAGACGGCGATTCAGCGTGCGCCCCGGCATTACCTGCCTGTGGCAAGTCAACGGGCGAAGCGACATCGCCTTCGATCAGTGGATGAAGCTTGATCTGCAGTATCTGGACGAATGGTCGCTCTGGCTGGATATGAAGATTCTTGCCCAAACCATCCCGGCGGTTATGAAAGGCTCAGGCGCTGCGTGATTCAGGCAGTGCCGGCGATACGTTAGTAATCTTTGCTCCCGACTGGGCCATTATGAACATCCTGCAGATTCATAACGGCTACCAGCAACCCGGTGGCGAGGACGTGGTGGTCGCTCAGGAGCGCAGGTTACTGGAGCGGCGGGGCCACAAGGTAAGCCTCTATCATCGTAGTAACCACGAGCTGGAAACACTCTCCTTTCGGCAGAGATGCAGGCTGATCACTCGAATTGTCTCCGCAAGCGACAGCCGGCTCGCGGTCCGTGCACTTCTGCGTGAGTTAAAGCCAGATGTCGTTCACGTTCACAACACGTTTGCCATGGTTTCTCCCGGCATTTATGAGGTATGTCACGAAGAAAACGCCCCGGTCGTCCAAACGTTGCACAATTACCGGGTTCTTTGTCCGGCTTCAACTTTGTACCGCGACGGCGCTTCCTGTGAAGAGTGTGTAAGGCACGGGCTGCTGAGCAGCGTACGCCATGGCTGCTATCACGACTCGCGAGCGATGTCAGCGGCCATCGCTCTCATGTTGCAGGTGCACCGCTCGCGCAATACCTGGGATCAGCATATAGACGCCTACATAGCGTTGAGCAATTTTGCCCGAAATAAGTTCGTTGAGGCTGGCATTGCGCCGCAAAAGATCCACGTTAAACCCAACTTTGTAGAGCCTGATCCCGGCGAGCGCTCTCATCCCGGAACGTATGCAGTTTTCGTAGGACGGCTCTCGCCCGAAAAGGGCGCGCAGACACTCTTGGAGGCCTGGCAGGATCTTCCGGCAAAAATTCCACTTGTGATCGTTGGCGATGGGCCCATGCGCCCGCGGCTGGAAGCGGAGGCGCAGAAGAAAAAGCTGGCAAACATCGCTTTTGCCGGCCGGATGGATCGAGGTGCGGTATATCAGGTCATGAAAAGTGCGGCTTTTGTGGTCGTCCCAAGCGTCTGGTGGGAGCCGTTCGGTTTGGTTGTGGCCGAAGCGCTTGCTTGCGGAACGCCGGTACTGGGTGCTTCCGTCGGGGCCATTCCGGAGATGCTGCAGGACTACGTGACCGGACTGCACTTCGCCCCCGGCGACCCGATCTCACTGCGCGCCAAAGCGGCCTGGGCCTGGAAGCATTTACCCGAGCTGGCAGCCATGGGAAAGGCAGCAAGGCAGGCCTATCTGGATTGTTATTCAGCTGAAGTCAACTACAGCCTCTTGATGAACATTTATGCCTCAGCTATCGACATTCGTACCCGAAGCAAGCCGTTCGCAGCTGCCGCCTAGCTTCCGAATCCTTGGGGTGGCGGTGCATGCGGTCCAGATTCCCCACGTAGTTACTCAGGTCGAGCATTGGATTCGCAGCGACGTCAAGGGAAGGTATGTTGCCGTGACCAGTATGCATGGCATTGCGGAGTCCCGTGGGGACGGTGATTTCCGAAGTGCGCTCGACTCGGCTGACTTAGTGGTACCGGACGGGATGCCGCTGGTCTGGCTTGGCCGATGGCATAAACACTCCCTGGAGCGGCGTGTTTATGGGCCCGAACTGATGGAAACATTTTGCCGCGAAACCGGCCCTGCCTATCGCCATTTTTTCTATGGCGGGGCGGGTGACACCGCGGAACGGCTCGCCGATGCCATGCGGCGCCGCTACGGCATCGTTGTAGCCGGCACTTACACGCCTCCGTTTCGCCCACTCACAGACCAGGAACTGCAGGACGTCTCTGCGCGCGTCGCCGCCAGTTCTGCCAACGTGCTGTGGGTCGGGCTGGGCACGCCGAAGCAGGAGAAGTGGATGCACCAGAACCGGGAAAAACTGCCCGTTGCGGTGATGTTAGGCGTAGGCGCCGCTTTCGACATTCACACCGGCAAGACCCGCCAAGCCCCTACCTGGATGCGGGAACATGGGCTGGAATGGATGTTCCGCCTGCTCACTGAACCGCGGAGGCTGTGGCGGCGCTATTTGGTAGCAATTCCAGCGGCCGCGGGTCTTGTCTTTCTGGAGCTTGTAGGGTTCCGGCCTCGTATTGGTAAACCGTCGCTCTCCGACTAGGCGTTTTACAAATGTTAACCCCACAAGCAAAGGATCAAGGTGCTATGGCAAAACAGATTAGAGCATTGGTTACAGGGGCCGGCGGGTTTATTGGCCATCATTTAGTCAACCGCTTAAAGGGTGAAGGCTACTGGGTGCGAGCCGTGGATCTGAAGTTTCCCGAATATGCTCCCAGCCAGGCCGATGAATTCGAAATGCTCGACCTTCGAAAATATGATGGCTGCCTTCAGGCAACACGCGGACATCTCGACCAGGTTTACAATCTTGCGGCGGACATGGGAGGCATCGGCTATATCAGCACGATCCGTGCCGAAATAGCCAGAAACAACATCCTTATCAACGCGCACATGCTAGAAGCCAGCCGTCTCAATGGCGCCGGCCGCTTCTTGTTTTCGTCTTCTGCGTGCGTCTACGCCAGGTACCGCCAAGACAGCACTGACGTGAGTGCTTTGCGCGAGGAGGATGCCTACCCGGCCGATCCGGAGCCCGGGTACGGCTGGGAAAAGCTGTTTAGCGAAGAGCTGTGCCGCTATTATCAGCAGGATTATCGCTTTGACACCCGCATCGTACGCTTTCATAACGTTTACGGCCCTCTGGGCACCTACAAAGGAGGGAAGGAAAAGGCGCCGGCAGCGATTTCCCGCAAGGTGGCATTGGCCTGCGACGGGGATGAGATCGAAGTCTGGGGAGATGGAAAGCAGACTAGATCCTTTATGCATGTTGATGACTGCGTCGAAGGCCTGGTACGCCTCATGCGCTCCAGTTACTGCGAACCCTTGAACCTGGGGACAACCTCTATGGTGAGCATAGATGAGTTAGTAGACTTAATTTCGCACATTGCAGGAAAACGGCTGGTCAAGCGTCACGATCCCAGCAAGCCGCAAGGGGTGCGCGGGCGGAACAGCGACAATTCGCGGCTGCTGCGGGTTCTGCAATGGGAACCCTCCGTGCCACTGGAGGTGGGCCTCACCGACACCTACAGATGGATTGCAAACGAACTTAAAACCAGTGGCGAAGTAGGCGCAAGCATGGCGGCGCAGGCGGCCGACTGAAAGTTTCAGGGATGGTCGCGTCTATACAAAAGCTGATATTCCGCCACAGTGGACGGAAGTTACACGTTGTCAGCGACAGCATGCGACGGAGAGGATTGACAATCAACGCTTAAGCACATTGTCGTATAAGTCGTATAAGATGACATTCCCATCGGCGATAAAGAGTCCCGTCTCTGACTCCGGCACATGCTCCGGTTATGCGATTGCCGGGCCAGTTTGTGAAGCCGGGGTTAGTAAAGAGGATGCTGATCTCCAGTCAGGCACGCTACTCAGTGTGGCGAGGACGCCTGCGGATGTGGAGAGGCTGCGGTCGTTCTGGACTGACTGGTGCCAGCACCCCAGCGCAAGTCCGGACGCTTTTCTGAGTCAGCTGCGGCATGAGAGGGGCAGCCCCAGGCCTTTTATCCTTGCACTCTGGCGCGACGGTCAGCCAGAGTGCTTGCTGGCCGCCAGTCTGGCCAACGATCACTTGCATTTCAGTTTTGGTGGAGTCAGGCTGCTTCTTCCCAAGGCGCGTCTCATCAGGGTTGAGACTGGTTGCTTTGTCGGCCAGCAAAGCGATGAAAATAGCAGGCTAATGGTCAATGCGCTGTTAACGGCCTTGCACAGCCGTGAAGCAGATTGCGTCGAATTCAGTAACCTTCGCACCGATTCACCGCTTTTCCGTTGGGCCACGCAGCTGCCGGGGTTTTTCTGTCGCGACTATTGTCCGCCTCGCATGGCGCATTGCATACTGGCGCTCGCAGGCAGCTTTGAAGACTTTTATCGAGGACTTTCACGAAAAAAACGGCGTAGCTGTGCCAGATCGGCCAGAGCGATCGCAGAGGCCTTTCCGCGGCAGGTACACATATGTGAACTCGGTTCAGCCACAGACTTGAATGCGTTCTTGCACGATTGTGATCTGATCGCGAGGAAAACCTACCAGCGCAGCCTGAACACCGGTTTTGTGAACGACAAGGCTACGCGCGAAATAATGAACCTGTATCAACAACAGGGCAAGCTTTGGGGTTACTTGCTTTATCTGGCTGAGCGCCCGGCCGCTTTCATTCTTGGGGTTGGTCAGGACGGCGCGTTGTATCCGCTGTATATGGCCTACCAGCCGCAATATCGCCACTTAATGCCAGGCCAATTCCTGCTGATGCATTGCATTCGGCAAGTGCGTTCATGGCCCCACGAAATTACGACGATTGATTTTGGCCATGGCAATCATCGATATAAGAGAGAAATTTGCAACCAGGAATTGTCGGAAGCCTCGGTAACGATCGTGGCCCCTTATCCCAAATGGATCGCCGTCAATTTGTTGCGCACGACTCTGGCGCTGATCCGGCAGGGAGCGATTCGCGTTCTGGGACACTCTGGATGGCGTGACGCCGGCGTTCGGGCGTGGCGCCGTTTCGTAATAAAAAAGAGAACCTTGACGGCTAAGCCGAGCCGCTATTAAGGGGTGGAGAGGCCCTCATGCGAGTCTTGCTGTCCGCCTACGCCTGCCGGCCCAATGCTGGTAGCGAGCCGGGTTGCGGCTGGAACTGGGCCACCCACCTGGCGGCGCGCGGGATCCAGGTTCATGTTCTGGTTGCGCAGCGCAACCGGGAAGCGATTGAAGCCGGACTCAAGGTCAATCCACATCCGAATTTGCATTTCAACTATGTGAGCGTTCCCGCCGAATGGGTGAAGAAGTATGAGAGTCTGCACTACGTGTGCTGGCAAGTTGTAGCTTTGAAAATAGCCAGAAAGCTGGTTCGGGAACTTCGCATTCCAATTGCTCACCATGTTACCTATGCAAGCGTTCACGTGCCTTCGCAACTATGGCGGTTGGGTATTCCGGTAGTCTTTGGGCCGGTGGGTGGCGGGCAGACCGCTCCCGCAGAGATGTTGACCTACTTCGGCAACGACAGCTTGAAGGAACGGCGGCGCTCGTTCATTACCCGAGCGCTCAGGTTTTCGCCTTTCCACCGGCGATGGTTAAGACGAATGAACTTTATTTTGGCAGCTAACAGCGACACCTTGAACTTAGTTCAATCCATGGGTTGTCAGAGCGCCCAGTTGATGTGCGACACGGCGATGCCCCTCAGCTACTTTGCGGAGCGCCCCATCGGTTTTGAACAGCGTGAGCCCCCGCTGAAGCTGCTTTGGGTAGGGCGAATGCTCAGGCGAAAAGCGCTCCCCCTGGCGCTCGACGCTTTGAAAGAAGCTCGTGCCGACGCGACCTTGACCATCGCCGGGGATGGCATGGAGCCTCACCACGTTCGTCAGGCGATCGCGGAGCGCAATCTTCAGCAGAGGGTTTTCTGGAAAGGGAGCCGGCTGAGTTGGGGCGAGCTGAGAGAAGCTTACGCCGGACATGATGCCATGCTTTTCACCAGCCTGCGCGACTCGTTCGGCTCGCAGGTGCTCGAGGCCATGGCCATGGGGCTTCCCGTAATTACTCTCGATCTGAACGGTGCGCACGATTTCGTTCCCGATGGCGCATCCCTCAAGGTGCGAGTCGGCGGCCCCGAGGAGACGGTTGGGGGGCTCGCACGCGCAATCGAGAACTACGCTTCCATTTCGGCGCATGAGAGGGCAGAAATGTCCAAGCAAGCTTGGGAATTTGCCAGGACCCTCACCTGGGCGGCGCGCGCAGAATTCGCTGAAGATCTCTACCGGCAGATCCTTTCGAAAAGGACTCATTTGGAAAACGCATCCGCCTCAGAAGTGGCAACGGTTGAAGTTTGACCTTCTCTTCAGTTAGGCCGGCTGCATTCAATGCAGCAGAGACACACCCATAAGACATGGCTGGCAGCACCTTAACTCATCGTCTTGACCTCCCAGCAAAGCTGGGCAGGGCGGGTTTCGGCCTCATTGTTACGGCTTTCTTGGCCTTGTTTGCGCTGGTCGCGCTGAGCGTCGCAGCTGGGGACATGCTAGGGTTCTTTTCCTTTCTGCTCCCCTGCACAGTCTTCTTGCTGCTGCTCTGCATGGCCCGCCCAATGTCGGGCGCGGCCCTGGTGGGAGATCAAAGAGCGCTCCTTTCGGCCAGCCTGGTGATCTGGACATTTCTTCTGGTTTCCGAGGCGGTATTCAGTCACCCGGGGACAACCGAGCAGGCAGTAAGCGGGCACTTCGACAAGACTGCCTACTACCAGGCCGCGTCGTGGATCCTGTCGTTTTTCGCTCTGGCTTTTATTACTTATTTCCGGCCTGACTATTTGCGGCGGTTGTTTAGCGGCCCTCTTAAGTGGTCCACGATCTTTGCGATCATCGCGGCGGGCTCGTTCGTGCTGTCGCCCGTGCCTTCGTACTCTCTGGCGCTGGCCTTTAAACTCTGCGTCATTGTTCTAACCCTACACGCTATCGCAGCAACCATGACGAACCAGGCCGAAGTTCGCAAGCTGTTTTCCTGGCTGCTATTGGGGACCTTGATCGCGACCGTAGCGGGTATGGCTTCTCCATTTTTTGCTCCTGGGCCGGCCTTTGAACAGGGGCGCCTGGGCTGGATTCCAGGGCTTTCGGGAACCGCAGGCATTCTCCTGCTGCTCAGCATTCTGTTCCTGCTGCTGGATAAGAACCTGTGGTTTCTTCTGCTGGCCGGATATTCCATGGTTGCCATGATGCTGGCTGGTGGCAAGGGAGGAATCGTTGCCAGCTTTCTGTCGGTAATGATGTTCTTCATGCTGCTGAAGAGGGCGAGGCAGGCCCTGGCAGCCTGCGCTGTGTTTTTCGTCATTTTCTTTCTCTTTGTGCTCTTTACGCCGCTGGGCACTTACCTCCAGAATTACAGTCAATCCAACAATGCAGGTACTCTCACCGGGCGAACCAACCTTTGGAAGGCGGTGTGGCCGGATATCGAGCAGCAACCTATCTTCGGTCATGGATACAGGGCTTCGCGATTTGTCTCTGCTGAAGTGGAAGGCGCTTTTGCCGAGGCCGGCCACATTCACAACGCCTTCCTAGAAGTTTTGTATAACAATGGCGTGGTTGGGTTAATCCCCATTCTGGTAATGAGCTTTTATATCGTGAATAATCTCGTTTGGATCATAAGGCGGCCGGCTCCCACCCGAGTGCGATACTATGCTACCGCGTCACTGGCTTTGTACATTCACTTGCTCCTGTGGGGAGTGACGGCACCCACCTTCGGCGGCACACCCGATAACAGGTTTATGACGTTTTTCGCACTTCTTCTGGTCAGCATATTTCTAAGAGCGCAATCTGCCGATAACTATCAGGCCTTCACTTATGGAGACCGCAACCCTTGACGCGGTGAGGGAACCGGCGGCTTCTTCGCAGGCTGGAGATACGCGTGTGGCCTGGATTTTTCCCTCCCTGGCGCGCGGATATTATTGGCAGCCAATTTTCAAGGAATTTGCCGCGCGCTGCCCCAACACCGTGGTGTTTACCTGTATTTGGCCGGGCTTCGCCCCGGGATATGAGAAGGCATTCGAGGTCTGCACTCTTCGTGGCCTGGGATATGTGGACGTCAGAAAAAGACTTCCGGACGCGCGCCGGGGATTCATCTGGACCCCGCTTTCGATCCTGAAGAAACTGGCAAGCTTTCGGCCCGATGTCATCTTTGCTTCAGGATTCAGTGGCTGGACTTTGTGCGCGCTGCTGTTCCGGGCATTCGGGCGCAGCCGCGTGATCATCTTTTGGGAGGGCTGCTCGGTTCATGCCAACGGCAGCCTTCGAATACAGACTGCCTTTCGCCGCGGGGTGGCTCGCTTTGCGGATGCGGCGGTCAGCAATGGCGGTGAAGGAATCCAATACCTGCGTGAGGTAATTGGAATGCCTCCACAGAAACTTCTCTGCCATCCTTGTCAGGTCCCCGACTTGCCCTTGCTGTGCTCAGGTGGCGCGGAAAGCAATCCCTGCCAGACAAGAAGGCCGGTGTTTCTGTATGTGGGAGGGCTGACCTGGCGCAAGGGTTGGCGCTATCTTATGGAGGCAACGGTATTGCTGGTAAGCCAGGGATTTAAGGATTTTTCTGTGGTTTTCGTGGGCGCCGGCGAACAGGAAGAAGAAATGCGCACTACCATTCGAGCTTACGGGCTGGAAGATATTGTTCACCAAGAGGGCGCCGTGGCTTACCACAAATTGGGTTCTTACTACAGCAGCGCCGACGTCTTCGTCTCCCCTACCCGGCAAGATACCTGGGGTGTGGCCATTCTGGAGGCCATGGCCTTCGGCAAGCCGGTGCTCTGCTCCAAGCACGCCGGTGCCCGGCAGATGATCGTGCAGGGAGAAAATGGCTTTGTGTTTGATCCCGCCGACACGCCGCAACTCGCCGATTACATGGCGAAATTTATCCAGGATCCAGGGCTCGCGGTGCGGATGGGGGCACGTTCGCGCGAGAAAATGGCCCCTTTCACGCCGCAATCCGCGGCCGATGTACTGGCAAACCTTGCGGTTCAAACCTCCTGAGAGCATTTTCACTCCTATCGTCGGCTGTAATCAGGCGTCAACTGTCGGTTCCCATGTCCCCGGCCATCGAACTCGTCGAGAATAGCTTGTCTCATCCCGTTCCAGCTCCAGGCCCTCTTTTTGTCCTCAGCGTTTGGCGCTCCGGATCATCTCTGCTTTACGTTCTTCTCAATCAGCACTCCAAGATTGCTCTTCTGTATGAGGCCGATCTTCCCTTGCTGCAGGTTTATCTATGGGGACGACTCCGAAAGGGCGGGTGGCGTGAAAAGTGGGAGTTCTGGAACCAGGCGCTCTCCCGCCACGGAATCGAGCTTGAGACCCTGCCTGACCAAGTACCGGATGTGTGGGAAGCCACCCGTATTGCTTACCAAAGTGTGGCCAGCCGCAAACAAGCCACTATTTGGGGCGAGAAGACCCCGCACTGGTATCACCGCCCCTTGCGCCTGGCGGAAAAATTTCCTGACGCCCGCTTCATTTTTCTCTGGCGGGACTTGCATGCGGTGATCGGCAGCATGGCCCGAGCGGCCGCAACCCATCGTTTCTTTCGCAGGCCGAGCTTGGCCAGGAAAGCACTGTTGGGAAACGAAAGACTCAAAGAGGCATGCGACGCCCTTCGCGCGCAGGGACGCCCGGTGCACGAAGTGAACTACGAAGACCTCATCTCGAATACGCGGGAATGCATGCAGCAGATCTGCCAGTTTCTAGACATACCGTTTGAACCTCAAATTACCTCTTTGGCGGGAGGGGACCGCTCGGCGATATCGGAAGCAGGCAGCCAACACCATGCCATGGTGCAAGGGGACCGGATCGTAAATCACAGAGTACAGAATGATGTGCTCTCGCCGGCCCGGGGAGCAAAAATTGACCGCTACATCTGCCGCTGGAAGCGGCGCCACGGCGGCAAATGGCCGAAATATCCTATGGAAGTGCCGGCAGAGACCCGACCCCCGCGCCTGGGCGAGCTTTGGTTCGATCGGATCACGAACCAAGCCGTCTTCTGCTGGGACAAAGCGGTGAATCTGGCCTATGCGTTGATGCCGGCCGCGCTCGGCCGTTTGTGGCGGGCCCGGCGCCAGCAAGCATTAGCCTCCCAGGTGGTTGGCTCAAAGCAGGAGGTGACTGAGTGAGCCCCCACAAAAGCCCGGGTTCCTCCAGCGCCGTGCCGGCTCCAGCCATGCGCCCACTCTTCGTGCTCAGCGTTCCGCGCTCGGGCTCAACGCTTCTGTACGCGCTGCTCAACCAGCATTCTCAGATTGCCTTACTCTACGAAGCGGACCTCCCCACCATGCAACTTTATTTGCGAGGGCGCTTTCGCAGCGGGGAGTGGCGAGACCGATGGGAGTTCTGGAATCAGGCGCCCTCCCGGCATGGAATGGCCATTGAAAAGCTTCCCGCCCATGTGTCCGATGTGTGGGACGCCACCCGCGTGGTCTACCAGGCAGCGGCGCAACGCAAGCACGCAACCATATGGGGTGAAAAGACTCCACAGTGGTACCACTGTGCAATGCGAATGGCGCGTAAATTTCCTGATGCCAGCTTCATTTTTCTGTGGAGAGATATGCAGGCAGTGATGGCGAGCATTGAGCGGGCCGCGGTAACCGAACGCCTTTTCAGGAAAGCTGGGTTTGCCAATCGTGCACTCCTGGGCAACGAAAGCCTGAGGCGCGCGTGCGATCACCTGAAAGCTCAGGGCCGGCCGGTCCTCGAAGTGAACTATGAAGAACTGACTTCCGATACATCGGAGTGTATGCGCCAAATCTGCAAATTCCTCGGGCTGGCTTTTGAACCCGGGCTGACCACGCTCGAAGGAGCCAATCTTTCCTCCATCACCAAGGGCCAACATCACGCGACGGTAAGAAGCAATCGCATCGTCGGCCCGCGAAAACACGTGCACGTCCTATCGCCGGTCATAGCAGCCAAGTGCGAACGCTACATCCGCTTCTGGAGAAAAGCCTCTGGCGGAAAATGGCCCCAATATCCCCTTGAGATACCCGCCGGTACAAAACCGGCTTCTTTAACGGAGCGTTGGCGCGACCACATTATGTATCAAAGCCTGCTGTTTTGGGACAAGGTGGTCGTCCTTATCTATGGAATCACACCACTCTCGTTAGCGCGTTTATGGCGGCATCAGATTCGGCCGCGGGTCTATCCCAGAAAGTACAGCGGCCGCGCTGCCACAGCTTCTTAACTGCGAGGAGTGAAGAGAGCGGAATATGCATGGAGAATTACTGGCGGGTCCGTCCAAATCCCCACCCGGCCAGGGAGCTTAATCTGTGAGAGTCGTACATTTTCTGCAGGGCCGAGCCAATCCCAACGGAATCAACGGTGGCGACAGGGTCATTTACAACCTGGCAAAGTGCACCGCCGAACAAGGCGCCGAAGTTTATGTCTTCGGGCTGTCGGAGAAGCCGCCGCTCGCCGCTGGCCGCGCCGTAGTTCAAAGTTTTCACTTACCTCGCGATCCTTTTTCGCTTCCCTCGGCCTTGATCGGCAAACTGAGAGAAATCAAGCCGAGGATCGTTCATTTTCACGGGGTGTATACGCTCAGGAATGCGTTTCTGGCTCAATGGCTGCGCCGTCAGTGCATTCCTTACGCGATTTCGCCTCACGGCGGTCTCATGAAAGAGGTTCTGTCGCGTGGCCGGATGACAAAGCTGACCTACCTGAGCCTCGTAGGCCGAGAGTTCTGCCGTGGGGCTTCCCTCATTCATTGCATCAGCGAAGCCGAAGCCAATGACGTTCGCCCTTTCTGTGGAGAAGCCCGAACCGTCATTGCCCCTCACGGGCTGGAAGGCACGGATCCGCAACGGCTTGACCACGACGCGCTTCGTAAAGAGCTTCCGAATTTGCAGGGAAAAAGAATTTTCGGATTTCTCGGCCGCTTGGATCCCGCCCACAAGGGCCTTGATTTGCTGGTCGCCGCCTGCGACCTGGCGCGCGCCCACCTGCGCAATGCGGTTGTAATCCTGGCCGGGCCCGACTGGAGGAACCGCACTCTCGCCCTACGCAAGAAAGTCGCGGAACTGGGCCTGCAAGATACTGTGCTCTTCCTCGGGCCGAAGATGGAACGGGATAAGTTCAACTTTCTTATCTGTTGCGACGTGTTTGTTCACCCTTCAAGGTGGGAGGCAGGCTTGCCATTTTCGGTTTTGGATGCTCTGGAACTGGGTAAACCCTGCCTGGTCTCCAATGGCAGTTTCTTCGGCAGCTTCTTTCAGGAGCACGCTGCAGGAGCCCAGGTGCCGCCTACCAGCGAGGGAATAGCGCAAGGATTACGGCATTTGGCCAGCGCCACCTCGGCTGAACTGGAAACTATGGGCGCTACCGGACGCAAGGCGGCGCTACATGAATTTTCCTGGGAGCGCACGGTACGCACACTTCTGCAAGCTTACGACAGCGCGCAAACTGGGCGAGTGACGGCGTTGGCGGCGAATGCTTCCGTCTAAGAGAGCTGGTGGCAGCCGATGAGACTTTTGCAAAAGGCGAAAAAGCTTTCGTGGGTGACCGCGCATCCGGGTTACCGGACTCATGCATGGCGGCTGCCCATGCGCATCGTGCGCTGGGAATGGTGCCGCATGAAGGGCAATCCTGTCCGTTTGCCGCTCTTCGATTTCACCATTGAGGCCCGGCCGACCGACGGGGTGGGGCGCGTGATTTGCTATTTTCGCGAACAGGCGGACCTGCTGTTCGCATTCATGAACCACTATCTAAAACCGGGAATGACGGTTATTGACGTCGGCGCCAACATCGGCTCGCACACGATTTACGCTGCTCGTCTGGTAACGGATCAGGGCCAGGTATTCAGCTTTGAAGCCGACCCCGACACGTTTTCACTCTTGCAAGACAACGTACGGTTGAACCACATCGAAAACGCCACCTTAAGTAACCTGTGCGTCTCTGACCAGGTGGGTACGGTGAGCTTCAACGTAAACGCGGATAGCGCTCGCAGTTCGCTTCTTCGCAAAGGGGCGTTCCAGCGCATTCTGCCGGCAAGCACCTTGGACAAGCTGTTGCCGTCGGGACTTCAGGCCGATCTTCTGAAAATTGATGTGGAAGGGGCCGACTATCTCGTTCTCGGTGGGGCCAAGCGTCTTTTCGAGATGGCTCCGCCCCAGGTAGTGGTGATCGAGGTTAGCTCGCGCGAACGAGAAATTCGAGACTTTTTGTGGTCGTATGGGTACCGTCTCTACAGGTTTGACAGTCGCAGCCTGGCGTTCCGTGAGCTTGAGTGGCCCACGTTCAACACCTATGCGGTCCGGGACGGCATCCAGGCCGAGCTTTCCGTCTTCACTTTTAGTTCCTTGCCGGCCTGGAAACAACCCGCAACACCAATCGGTGTTAGGTCAAGCTTCAGCTTTTTCGCGCATGACCAGGTTTAAGCCTGCGACCGGCAACATACGACATTTGTGACGCTCGAACATGAGGTTCCTGCCTCGTTCAAGGATCCTCAGTGGGCTTTCCCAAATCCCTTTTGGCCGGCGTGTCGTCGTGTGTCACTGGGCTTGGCATGCAACCCCTGGTTCGCTTTGCTGAGATTGGCGCGTCTCTCTTGCAGGGCAAAGGCTCTGGCAACCTCGATCTGTCTGCTGAGATACGCGCAGCCGCAGCCTGTATTACTTGTCAGGATCCCGTGTTTCTCGACGTGGGCGCGCACCACGGCAAGTGGGCCCTCGGCATGATGCGATTGTTCCCCGAGGCGCAAAGGGTGGTGCTTTGCGAGCCTCAGGCTGAGTGCGTTGCAACTCTTCGCATGCTTGAGCTTCCCGGCAAAATTATTGTTCCTGCCGCGGTCTGCGATCATGTCGGCGCCGAGCCCCTTTACGTGAGTGGAGCGGGTTGGTTTGCCGCCTCCCTCTATGAGCGCCGTGAAACAATTTTTGCACGGAGTCCGCAGAACCCGACGATGGTGCCCGTGACCACCTTGGATGCTGTGCTCGAGCACGAAGGCATCGAAACTGTGGATTTTGCCAAGTTCGATATCGAAGGCGCGGAGCTAGCCGCGTTCCATGGCGCTAGCCGCAGTTTTTCCCGCGGCGCCATCGGCGCGCTCTCCCTGGAATTCGGGCCGAGCAACATCAACAGTCGGACTTTCTTTCGGGATTTTTGGCAGTTTCTTACAGATCACGGATTCGAAATTTTCCGCGTTCTTCCCGGCGGCCGCACGCTTCGGATCAGCCAGTACCATGAGGACTTGGAATATTTTCAAGGCTTCACTAACTACGTATGTAGAAACACGCGATACCAGAGGTCAGCGCTTGCGGCGGCTTGAACGAGCAGATGTCCGATATCTGTGCGGCGACGCACAATTCCAGAGATAGACAGACTCTCATGAGTTCTCAAGCAGTCAGCGAAGTGGCTGCGCCTCAAGACCGGGTGATGCGGCCACTCTTTGTCTTTAGCGTGGTTCGTTCAGGGTCATCTCTGCTTTATTCCCTACTGAATCAGAACTCTCAGATCGCGCTGCTGTATGAAGCCGAACTGCCTATGCTGAACTTGTTCTTGCGCGGAACATTTCGCAGTGGAGAGTGGATGGAAAGGTGGGAATTCTGGAATCAAGGGCCCTCCCGTAACGGGCTTGACCTGAGCTCGATTCCGCGGGATGTTGCCAATGTTTGGGAAGCCACTCGAGCGGCCTACCAGAGCGTGGCCACACGCAAAGGGGCGGCCATTTGGGGCGAAAAGACGCCGCACTCCTGCCGATTTGCCTCGCGGATCGCGAAGAACTTTCCCGATGCCCGGTTGATCTTCCTTTGGCGAGATTTGAATGGCGTGATGGGGAGCATAACGCGAGCTGGCGTTACGTCCAGGTCCTTCCGAAAGTCTGGGCTTTTCCGGGAAGTGGTTTTTGGAACTGAACAGTTAAGGCAGACGTGCGACAGGTTGAAAGCAAGAGGCAGGTGCGTGTACGAAATAGACTACGAAGAGCTGACTTCGAACCCTGCCGAGTGCATGCGGCAGATATGCCGGTTTCTGGATGTACCGTATGAAGAAAAAATGGCGTCGCTCGAGGGAGCTGACCGCTCCGCCATATTTTCAGCCGAGCATCACACTCTGGTCCGCGGCAATCGGATTGTGAATAATTCCAAGCAGCGCGAGAAACTGCCTGCGGCGCTGCAAACCAAAGCGGAACGCTACATATGCCGCTGGAGGTGTCGCTACGCCGAGCGCTGGCCTAAATATCCGCTTCAGCTTCCCGAAGGAACTCGGCCTCCTGGACTTCTCGAATTCTGGCGCGACTGGGCAGCATACCGTCTTCGCATATTCCGGGAGCAGGTCATGGTTGTGTTGCTTCATCAGGTCCGTCCGCTTTTTGTTACGAAAAAGTACGTCCGGCGCTCCGAGGTCGTTTCGTAGCCGCTGCGCCTGCAGCTGCTCGCCGATCAATATAGCGGCCCGGTAATAGCGAATGACGGTTTCCAAAGCCAGAACATTTCGCAACGTGATGTATGCCGCCTTCTCGAAGGGCATTACCTTCTTGTGTGCGGCACTGACCACAATGGTGGTGGCGCGCAATCTCACCGCCAGCGACTATGGGGTGGTGGGCTTTGCTACGATCATTATTGGGTTCTTGCTCCAGTTTGCCGACCTGGGGCTGCTGCGCGCGGCTATTCGCAGGCCAAACCTTGACATTGCCAGCCTTCAGACTGTCTTCACGTTGAAGGCGATTCTTAGTCTGGTGGCGTTCCTGGCGGCTCTGGCCCTCGCGCCCTTTTCGCGCCACCTCCTGGATCATTCGGCCACGGGCGGTGTGATTAGCATTCTCGCTCTCGATTTTCTGGTGAGCACAATCGGGTTCGGTTCGCGGGTCGAGCTGACTCGTGAAATGAGCTATCGCGCTCTAACCATTCCTGCGGCAGCCGGAGCGGTTGTTCAATGCGTTGCCGCTATCGTTCTCGTGTTGCTCGGCTGGAGTTACTGGGCGGTTGTAATTGCCGAGGTACTTGGTAACTTGGCTTCTGGCCTTGCTCTGCAATTCACCAGGCCCTTCCCTATTCGCTTTCACATTGACTGGCCTGATGCGCAGAAATATCTGCGCTTTGGGATTCCTCTGTTCGGCAGCGGCTTCGTAATTTTCATCCTCACGAACCTCGATAATTTTCTGGTCAGCACTTCCATGGGGAGCGTCCAGCTGGGATACTATGCGCTTGCCTTCACTTGGGCAACGTTCATCTGCATGCTTCTCAATGCCACGGTCAACGACGTGCTGCTTCCCACTCTTGCCACAATTCAGGATGACCCTGTCGCCCTGCGCCGCTGGTACCTTAAGACCATTGACTTGACCGGTTTTGTCGGGGTAGCGGCCAACACCGCCCTGCTGGCCAACGCTCATTGGTTTCTTGTGACCTTTCTGGGCAAGGGTACAGAAAAATGGCTTCCGGCTGAAACCGCTCTGCAGGTCCTATGCATCTACGGAATCCTCCGGACTATCACCGAGCCCATCAGCCCCTGCCTGATGGCCCGAGGCGACACCAGGACGCTCTGGAACACAAACCTGATGATCGGCGCGGTCGAGGTGGTTCTGCTTTTGCTGGCTCTGCGAACTCGTAGAATTGAAATGGTGGGCGCGGCGATGCTGGCCGCGTACTCCTGCGCTGCGCTCGGCTTACTGCCTTTCCTGCGCCGCGAATTATCAATCACTCTGGGTGATATTGCTGCACAGGTTTGGCCAATCGTTCCCGCTCTTGTAGTAGGTTACACAGCCACGTCCGTCTTGCCGGTTTCGTTTGGAAACAGCATGCTCACCCTGGCTGCAAGAGGACTGTTCACCGCTTCCGTGGCCGCGGTTACGCACGGCCTTTGTACCCATTTCCGCTGCTTCCAGGAAACGGGGGGCATGATCTCGCACAATCTTGCCCGCATCCGGGCAAGAGCCTAATCTACTTACTTCCCTGAGACCCATGGAAACTACGATCGAGCTTGCCAAACAAAACTCATGCGCCGCGGCCCTCTATCTGGACGTGATCAAGCGATGCCTGATGGATAGCATCTATTGGGACGATCCAATGGCGGCTTACACCTTGTTCCCGAGTGCAAATTCCCCTGCCTGGCAACGATACGGGTTCGGGATGTTGCAGCTGTTAGTGAAGCCGTTCAAGGTGCGCCTCGTGAAGCCTTATTCCACTCCTATTCAGGACTACTCGCGCTGGTCGAAGGAGGAAATCCGGCGCAGAGCGGAATCAGGCAGGTGCTGGCCGTTGCGCGCGCATACGATGATCGGATGGAAGCGTCTGGAAAACATAGAATACTGCGTAAACACAGTACTCCAGGAGCATGTCCCCGGCGATTTGATTGAGACCGGAGTTTGGCGGGGTGGCGCCTGCATTTTCATGCGTGCGATTCTCAAGGCAAACAACGACACTAGCAGAACCATATGGGTTGCGGATTCTTTTGCCGGGCTACCTTCCCCCAATGAATCCGCATATCCGGCAGATGCTCGGGATAAGCATCACACATTTAAAGACTTCTTGGCGGTACCGCGCTCGGAAGTGGAAGCGAATTTTCGGCGTTACGACCTTCTGGATGATCAAGTCCGCTTTCTCGAAGGATGGTTCAAAGACACTCTGCCGACCGCGCCCATCCGCCGCCTCGCCGTGCTACGCCTCGACGGCGATATGTATGAGTCCACCATTCAAGCTTTGGAGGCTCTTTACGACAAAGTGTCCTTGGGGGGATTTGTCATTGTGGACGATTATTTCCTGCCCGGTTGTCGCAAGGCGGTCGAAGATTTTCGCGCCCGCCGCGGCATTCATGACGCGATCGTAGATATTGACGGTCGCGGAACATACTGGCGTAAGTCTTAACGTGGTTTGATATCTTTTTCGAATTTTCCGCGCTTCGGCAAAGTCCATGAGTTTCAAAACCTGGCTCAAGGCTAATTTTCCTAAAGCCCTTTATCGCCGTTTTGTCATCGTTGCGAAGGTTCTGCTCGGCTGGCGGCATCGCAACGACCTGAACTATCTGGCACGCCTTTATTGCACGGACAAATGGGGCTTCCACTGGTATACGCAGCACTATGAGCGTTATTTCGCACCCCTGAGAAAGAAGCCACTCAACCTGCTCGAAATTGGCGTAGGAGGGTACCGACATTCTGACCGTGGGGGAGAGTCGTTGCGGATGTGGAAGGCCTATTTCCGCAAAAGCCGAATCGTGGGTATTGACATCTACGATAAGAGCCAGTTCAGCGAATGCCGTGTGGATATTCGGCAGTGTGACCAGACAGATGCTGCGGCCCTCACCAAGTTGTCTGACGAATACGGTGGGTTCGACATCATTGTAGATGACGGCAGTCACCTCAATGAGGATGTCATCAAGACTTTTCATATCCTCTTCCCGCTGCTGCGAGCCAACGGAATCTATGTGGTTGAAGATACGCAAACCTCGTATTGGCCGACATGGGGGGGCGGGATAGACCATCCCGACAATACCACGGCTTTTTTTAAGGCGCTGACGGATGGGCTTAATTACATCGAGTATCCCATGCCGGAATACCAGCCCAGCTACTTTGACAGGCACATCGTCGAGATCGCTTTTTTTCACAATCTTATTATTATTCGTAAAGGTCAAAACACCGAAAAGCCCAACGCTCCCCACTTGATTGATCGGGAGCTGATGGCAGCTCAAGAGCTTAGCTGTCGTGGCAACCCATAGTCGAATCGAAGCCTTAGGCCTTTGCCTGGTTTTGGTTGGTTAGTTCAATGCCCACTCCGATGTCGCGCTACTATTCGAGCCGCTCCGCCAGTTCTCCGCCTCCAGACCTGATCAGGCGTGCGGGAAAGTATCTGCCGCGCAGGGTGAAGTCCGCATTTAGGACTGGCATTGG
>Ga0335079_10000937_pt1 | contig 33069 bp, 30 predicted proteins | sample Lox_Sample_33_FD_206719 | JGI IMG/M metagenome (GOLD analysis project Ga0335079, IMG submission 206719) | Soil microbial communities from Loxahatchee National Wildlife Refuge, Florida, United States - Lox_Sample_3.3 | ecosystem: Environmental > Terrestrial > Soil > Wetlands | place: USA...
GATGCGGCGCATCGGGTCGATCGCATCCCACATAGGCATTGAGCGACTCGATGCGATGGATCAGGCCCTGCGCGATGAGGAAGTCGAGCGCCCGATAGACCGTGGGTGGAGCGGCATTGGGGTGACGCCGCTTCAAGGCGTCCAGAAGGTGATAGGCGCCGACGGCCTCATGCCCTTCCCACACCAGCGCCAAGACGTCGCGCCGAAGATCGGTAAGACGCACGCCACGTTGGGCGCAGAGTGCGGCTGCCCGGTCGAGGGCCGATTCGACGCAGCTTTCATGGTCATGCCGTTCAGGATGAAAGCCGCTGTTGTGTTCGCGCTTCAGCGAGGCGGCGGATCGGGCCATGCGGCTCTCCGACAGGGATTTGGTACATTATATCACGAGGCGCCCGGAATCACCGGGGTTGCGCAGTTCCGGCGGGGGCCGGGTTCGCCCTCTCGCCGGGCCGCCCGCGATAGTGGTAGCGATAGATTTCGCGATTGAAGCCCAGCTCGTTGTAGAGCCGGAGCGCAGGCGTGTTGCTCTTGATCACCTGGAGATAGGCGTTGCCGGCACCTTTGCCGCGCGCCCAGCGCAGCAGCCCGAGCGTGAGGGCGCGCCCGAAGCCGTGGCGCCGCGCCTCGGGCGCCGTGATGATCGCGTGCAGGCAAACGAGATCCTGTTGCAAAACGCCGATCCCCGCCGCGACAGGTGTCGCACCCGACCACACCAGCGCGAAGGCCGTGGGTTCGTGGATGCCTGCGACGATCTCAGCAGCGGTTGCGGTTTGTTCCGCGGTGAGCTTGCTCCAGCGCCGCTGATGCCCGAGCCACTCCGACGTCATCGCGCCCGCGATGTCGATCTCGACTTCGGGCTCGGGCAGGGTCGCATCGAGGGGCTTCACGCGGATGCTGGTCTTGTCGGCGCTGTAATAACCGCGCTCGACGAGAGCCGCATCGAGCGCTTCGGTCTCCGGTGCCGTGCTCGGCAAGCGGAATACCACGGGGATGTGGCGCCCAGCATAGGCGGCTTCGCAGGCCTCGATCTTGATTGCAAGCGGCTGCGTGCCCGGCTGGGCCGGGGTGACGGAATTGCAGCGCCGGGTGTAGCCGCGCGCGAAACGCAGCACCCAACCGTCATAGAGCCATGCTTCGATCGGCGGCCAAGTGTCGGCGCAAATTCGTTCGATGCGTTGGGCGAGATCGTCGTCTCGGCTAGCCATCGCCCGAGGCTACAACGGCGAAGGCCGCGCTGGCGAGTTTAGCCTTTCGGGATCAGGCCTGACCGAGGAAGGTGAGGTAGTCCTCGCTGATGTCCCTGACTGCGGTCTCCACAAAGCGCTTGCCGTGCTCCGGCGTCGCTAGCGTCGGGTCGGAGCCGATGCGGCCGTCCGGGAAGAGACGCCGGTAATCGTCGGCATCGCAGAAATCCCGCTGCTTCGGTCCGACCGGTCCCATTCCCACGCGCTTGATTGCCTCGGGATGGGCGTAGTAGGTGACCGAAACTTCGCTGGGCGTCGCGTGGCTCCCTTCCTTGTCCGCGAACAGCTCCCTCGAGAGCGCCTTGACGCCATTGCTCTCCCACCAGTTCTTGAGCCGGCAGCGCACCGAGGGCGCGTTGGCGCCGGGCCGCAGCGACGCCGTCGCATAGAGCTCGGAGAAGGCGGCCGTGACGGTCGCGATATTGCCGCCGTGGCCGTTGATGAAGTAGAAGCGTCCGAAGCCGTGCCGCGCGAGCGAGGTCACGTAATCGTGGATCATGGCTATGAGCGTGCTCGGCCGCAGCGTCATCGATCCCGCGAACGCCAGATGGTGCTGCGCCATGCCCACATTGATGGTGGGACCGACCATTGCCCCGACCTTTTCGCCGACGCCGCGGCTGATCACCTCGGCGCAGATCGCGTCGGTGCCGATGAGCCCATTCGGGCCGTGCTGCTCGGTCGAGCCGATCGGCATAATGATGCCCTTGGAGCGCTTGAGGTAACTCTCGACCTCGGCCCAAGTCTGCAAATGAAGATCCATGGCCGCCAGCTCCCCCCGGCCCGCGCCGGCTTTGTCGAAGATTAAATTGTTGAAAGGTCGGCTCAGCCGATGAGGCGGCAGCCGCAGATTGGACAGGTGAGCTGTGCCAGCGCCGCTTCGATCTCGGCGTCGGTCATGGTCGCACTCAGCTTGGCCTTTGCCTCCGCGAGCAATTGTTGGTGATAGGCCCGCTGCTCCGGCGAGCCGCAGACATTGGCATATTCCTCTTGAGTCTTGGCGTCCATCGGCTTGATTGCGAAGGCCGTGGCGCTTCGATCGTGGATCAGCAGAGCACCCAAACCCGCGCCCGCGAGCGCGGTCGACTGAAAGAAAGTGCGGCGGGACATCGAACGCATGGCGGAACTCCCGGGCAACAGCCCAATTGCGGGGAAAGTAGGCGCGCGGGCGCTCGGCGTCAATGCGTTGGTTCCGCACGCAGATAGTCCCGTTCTCGCTCCAAACGTGAGCTGGAAGCTAGGTTGGCTCAGCCATGAGCCGTGCTCGAAGCGCTGTGCGATCGGCCTTGCCGGTGCGGCCGAGCGGTATCTCGGTGCCGAAGTGAATGGCATCCGGGAGCTTGTACTTGTCGAGGCGCTCCGCGGCCCAATCGCGAAGCCGCTCGGCATCGGGCCTACGGCCCCGTTTGGGGACGATCAACAGATGCACCGCCTCGCCAAGGCGTGCATCCGGGATGCCGGTCGCCAGCGTCTCCGCCACGTCGGGGTGATCGAGAAAAACCCGCTCGACCTCCAGCGGCGCCACCTTGTTGCCGCCGCGCAGGATCAGTTCCTTGAGGCGGCCGATCAGCCGCACGCGCCCCGTTTCCGTCGCCTCGGCGAGATCGCCGGTCCTGAAATAGTCGCCGTGAAAAGCCGCCGCCGTCAGCTCGGGCGCGTCGAGATAGCCCGCCATGATAAAGGGGCTCTTGATCCTCAGCTCCCCTTCCGAGATCGCGAACGCGACCCCCGGCATTGGCGTTCCGATCGTGCCGGCGTAGCGTTTCAGGTCCGAGGGCGGCAGGAAGAAGTCGCAGGTGCTGGTTTCGGTGAGGCCGTAGATGTCGGCGAGGTCCGACTTGGACAGTGCCGCGCGCCACTCCCGTGCCAGCGCTTTCGCCATCGGCTCGCCGCCCGCCATGAAGAATCGTTCGATGCCGTCACGCGCGATTGCGGACGTCGCAAGTCCTGGCAGCGCCGCTCGCATCATGGTCGGAACGATGCCGATGCGGTTGAGCCGCTGCTCGGCGAGCGCAGCAAGCATGCGCTCTGCATCGTATTTCTCGTGCAGCACGAGGAGACCGCCGCGAGACAGGGTCAGCAGCGACACCCACTGACCGAAACTGAAGGTGAGCTGCAGCACGAGCAAGGTTCGGGTCGTATCCAGGAAGGGAAAGGTGCGGTCGATGGTCGCGAGCTTCGCCGTGAAGGCCTGATGCCTGATCGCGACGCCTTTGGGTTCTCCAGTGGTGCCGGACGTAAAGACAACGAATGCCGCGCCGCGCAGCAGCGGACGTTCGGGTGGGACTGGCCGATCCGTATCCGGCACCAGCACTTCGCCAGCTTCGACCACGAAGCGGGCACCGCAGCGCTCGATCAGCGCGCGAGCCACGCGCTCCGGCGTCGTGCGGTGGATCGGCACGGCGACCCCGCCCGCGCGCCAGACGCCGATAAATCCCGCGAGGTCGAGAGCGCGATTGCCGATGCGGACGACCACCGGCTCATTGGGGCGAACATCCCGCGCAGCAAGTCCGCGCGCCACGATTTCCGCCGCGCGATCGAGCGCCGCATAGGTGTAGTTGCCGTCGAGCCCTCGGGCCGCGGGGCGTTCGGGCGCGCGCGAAAGCGGATCGTCCAGGAGCTGCGACAGATGCTGCATGGTTCATTCCTAGCGCAGGCTTATACCTTCGTCAGCGGTACAATTGAACTCGACCACCACCGGGCACCGAGTTGATGAGCATGCCCAGACACAGCACCTACTCCGCTCTGTGCCTTGGCGCCTCGGTGGTGTACTTCTTGCGATCTGTCGCTTATCCGTCGTGCGAAGCCTTGCGATGACCTACCAGACCATCCTCTACGAAACTCGCGGCGCGGTGGCGCTGCTCACTCTGAACCGGCCCGAGCGGGTCAATGCCCTCAATGCCGCAATGCTGGAGGAAATCGGACGCGCGCTCGATGCCGCCGAGGCTGACGCGGCAGTGCGCGCCGTGGTGGTGACCGGCGCCGGAAATGCATTCTCGTCCGGCTTCGATCTTAAGGAGCAGGCCGAGCGCCGCCCGAGCGGCACGGCGGAATGGCGGCCGATACTGCGCCGCGATTTCGATACGGTGATGCGGTTCTGGCATCTCTCGAAGCCCACCATCGCCGCCGTGCGCGGCCCCTGTCTGGCGGGTGCCTGCGAAATGATGCTCGCTTGCGATCTCACCGTTGCGGGCGAGGGAGCGATCTTCGGCGAGCCGGAGCTCCGCTTCGGCGCAGGGATCGTGGTGCTGCTCTTGCCGTGGCTCATGGGCCCGAAGCGCGCCAAGCACCTGCTGTTCACGGGCGCGGACCGCGTCGACGCACGGCGCGCGGAGGCGTTGGGGCTGGTGAACGAAGTGGTCGCCGACGATCGCGTGTTGGAGCGGGCGCTCGCTCTTGCCCACGAGCTTGCGGTCATCGATCCGATGGTGCTGCGGAACACGAAGCGCGCGATCAACCGCAGCTACGAGATCATGGGCATGGGCGAGGCGCTCGATGCGGCCCTCGAAATCGACCTGCAGATCGAGGGCACCGGCAGCGTCGACAAGCGCGAGTTCATGGAGATTGCGCGGAACCAGGGCCTGCGCGCCGCGATCGCGTGGCGCGACCGGCGATTCAACAAAGAAGACGGCTCGGTCTGAGAGCGAGTATCAACTCGGCGATCGGCGCAGCGCCGGCCAATCCGCGAAGGCGAAAATCCAGAGCGCCACGATATTGCCGATCGGCACGAACCACAGCAGCACCCACCAGCCGCTATAGCCGGCCTTCTGTAGAATTTTGATTAGCGGGAACAGCAATACGACTAAAACGATCAAGCCGATTACGAAGTGGGAGATGCTGAACGCAGCCGCGGTCATCATGATGTCGCTCCGAAAAAAGGTCGCTGGGGAGAGCGTAACCGTCTCTTTGGAAGGAGTCTCCTTGTTTTCGAATGCAGTACCCCATCTGTATGGCAACACTTGACAATTGTCTTTCGACACCATACATGACTGAATGATCCGGAATTGGCGGCACAAGGGCCTACGCGAGTTATTCGAAACCGGCCGATCTGCTAAGGTGACTGCAGCGCTCCAGAAGCGAATATTGGTTCGGCTTGACGTACTCGACGCGATGGTCTCGTTGCAGCAGCTCAACCAACCCGGTTTTGACTTCCATCGGCTACATGGGCGGCCGGTGCGGTATATCATGCATGTGAATGGACCGTGGTGTATCACTTTCGGCCTTAACGGAACCGACGTTGTCGACGTCGATTTGGACCAATATCACTAAGTGAGCAGCATCATGGCGAAGAAAAGTTATCCGGCCGTGCGCGCCCGGCGTGCACCCACCCATCCCGGCGAATTGATGCGCGAGATACTTGAGGATCACGTCAAGCTGCCCATCGCCGAGGCGGCGCGGCGCATGAAGGTGAGTCGGGCAGCACTCTATGCTGTGCTCGACGGCCGTAGCGCTGTTACCGCGGAGATGGCGGTGCGCTTCGCCAAGCTGGTCGGTGGTGAGCCGAGCCTCTATCTGCATATGCAGGCCGGGCGCGATCTGTGGTTCGCCCAAGAGAAACTTTCACGCGAACCGATCCGGCCGGCGGCCTGAGCGATACTACGCGGTTGCGGGTTTCGGTTGGGCCCGGGCAGCATACGACCTTCACATTGCACCAGGGATGCTTCGATGATCGACATTGCGCGCGCACGGAAATTTATCGATCGGCGTTGGGACGAGGAAATCGTGCCGACCCTCGTCGAGTACATCAAAATCCCCAACAAGTCGCCGGCCTTCGATCCCGAGTGGGCAAGCCATGGCTACATGGAAGAGGCGGTCCAGATGTTCCTGGGCTGGGCGCGGTCGCGCCTCACGGAGCTGCCGGGCGCCACGATCGAGGTGGTACGGTTGCCAAACCGGACGCCGGTCATCTTGATCGAGGTGCCGGGCACCGGCGTGGATACGGTCCTGCTCTATGGCCACCTCGACAAGCAACCGGAGATGGTGGGGTGGGCCGAGGGTTTCGGTCCGTGGATTCCTCGGCGCGAGGGCGACAAGCTCTATGGACGCGGCGGCGCCGATGACGGCTACGCGATGTTCGGCGCGTTTTCGGCCTTGACCGCGCTCGCCGAGCAAAAAGCGCCCCATGCCCGTGCGGTGATCCTGATCGAGGCGTGCGAGGAATCGGGTAGCCCCGATCTGCCATTCTACGTCGATCACCTGGCGCCGCGCATCGGCAGCCCTTCGCTGGTGGTTTGTCTCGATTCGGGCTGCGGAAACTATGACCAGCTTTGGCTCACGACTTCGCTGCGCGGCATGCTCGCGGGGACGCTCACGGTCGAGGTGCTGGAAGAGGGCGTCCATTCCGGCGATGCCTCAGGCGTGGTTCCCTCGAGTTTTCGCATCATGCGCAGCTTGCTCACGCGCCTTGAAGACGAAGAGAGCGGCGCGATCAAGCCGGAGTGGCTCTACGCGCAGATACCGGCCGAGCGCATTGCGCAGGCGAAGCGCGCGGCTGCGGCGCTGGGTGACACGCTCTACACCAAATTCCCGTTCGTTCCCGGAACGCAACCTATGGCGAGCGACCTGACGGAGCTGGTGCTCAACCGCACCTGGCGCCCGCAACTTGCAGTGACGGGGATCGAGGGGCTGCCGACGCCGCTCAATGCCGGCAATGTGTTGCTTCCGCACACCACAGCGAAGCTGAGCGTGCGCCTGCCGCCGACCCTGGGTGCCGAACAGGCGGGCGAAGCCGTGTGCACGTTGCTGGAGCGCGATCCACCCTACGGCGCGAAAGTCACGTTCGACCTGGAGCGAGGGGGCACCGGCTGGAACGCCCCGGCGCTCGCACCCTGGCTCGAACAGTCATTGGCGCGCGCCTCGGAGGCCTCGTTCGGCGCGCCGCCCGCCTACATGGGCGAGGGCGGCAGCATTCCCTTCATGGCGATGCTCGGCGAAAAGTTCCCACGCGCGCAATTCCTGGTGACAGGCGTGCTGGGCCCGCATTCAAACGCGCACGGGCCCAACGAATTCCTGCACATACCCACGGGCAAGCGCGTTTCCGCGGTGATCGCGCAGGTATTGGCGGATCATCAAGCGCGAGCCAAGGGAACGGCATAGAGCGCAATCCGGCGAAGTGTGAGCGGTTCGCCGTCAGATTGCGCGACCAAGTCAACGAATCTAGAGCGTGATCCGATTCTTTGATCGGATCACGCTAGACCGCCTGTTTCTCCGGCTTGCTCTTGAAAGAGCGCGTCGGCACGCCAGGTACCAGCGACATATGCGTGTGCTGCGCTACCCATTCGTCGTTCACGCCGCGCCGGCCGAACACGACCGTCGCGCGTCCCGGCCGCTCGTAGGGTGTGCCGTCCTGGGCGTATCCCGTCGAGTCGAAGACTCCCATGCCGACTGCGGTCAGGCGGTCAGGCGAAACGATGACGCGGATGTCCGGGCGCCAGCGGAATCCGTCGATATGCGGCCAGACGTTGCGCCATTGTTTCGCCTCGGCGTTATCCCGCCCGGTCATGAAGTCGGTGAAGGTCCCGAAGGCGATCATGTCCTCGGCGAAAATCGGTCGGGCACCCGCAAAATCAACGGCGCGCACGTGCTCGGCAAGCCTCTCGAACCAGCGGCGAACGCGAGCGCTGTCCTCTTCCTGCGCAAGGCTCATGGTGGTTTTCCTCTCAATCCGCGGCGCTCAGCACATCGCTCGCGATGGTGGCGATACGCCCGCGTGCGATCAGGTGCACGGAGCAGCCCCGAGGAAACAGCGCCACGATCGCGGGGTCGCGCACGTCGAGCCCCCCGGCATAGGCGCCGAAGGCCGGCAGCACGATGCGCCGGTAATCGGCAACGAAGCATCGGCCGGTGAGCCGGCGGGCACGCACCCAGAAATTCGCCTTGGGATGATAGTGTCCGCTCACTTCCCCGATGATACTTCCGGGGGCGGCACAGTGTCGGAAGATGAGGGGTCCGATCGCGATTTCGTTCGCCACCACGGTGCCGCCGATGCCGGCGGGCGGATCGGGGTCGTGATTGCCGGCAACCCATGTCCACTCATAGTCGCGAGTGAGCTTCGCGAGGCGCTGCCGCTCGGCGCGGCCGAGTCGGTCGGCGCCGTTGCCGTCGTGGAAACTGTCGCCGAGGGAAAGGACTCGCCGCGGCCGGTGCCGAGCCAGCGCCTCTTCCAATGCGTCCAGGCTGGCTCGGCTGTCATAGGGCGGCAGCAGCACGCCCGACCGGGCGTAGCTGGACCCCTTTTCGAGATGCAAATCGGCAAGCACAAAGCATTGTTGCCCAGGCCAATAGAGGCCGCCGCTCGCGTCGGCAATGAGCTCGGCACCGTTCAACGTGAGGACAAGGACATTAGCCATGGCGAAGCGTGCTTACGCCATTTGCGTGCCTCGCACCAGTATCGTCGCGGAGTCTCTGGCAGAAAAGCTTGTTCTGCCGCTTACTCCGCTGCGAATTTGCGGCTCAAGCCCGACTCGGCGGTTTGCGGAGCCGCCTCTTGAGTCCTCGTGCGCTCGGTGGGCAACAGCCGCTCGACGCGCCAAACCGAGAAAGTCTCCGCGATCGCACGGTTGCCCATCTCCACGAGTTTGCCGGTCTCGGCCATATAGTCCTGCATCATGGAGCGCGCGTGCTCCGACTGGACCTCCATCGCCTCTTGCAAATTCGCCGAGCGCGCCACTTTGCGCCCGGTTTCCATGTTGCGACTGAGGCGTGTATTGCCGAATTCCAAAAGTTCCTCACTGGCCTTGCGCCAATTCTCGATCAACCGGCTGCTGGCGGCGAAGAACGGTTCCAGATTGTTGGCGATCTGCGCAGCATCCAAGTTGAATGCATCTTCGATGCGGCGCTCACTGGTCGTTGAAGTCGAGGACGGTTGGGTAGCCCGTCCCGTCGGATCTGCCATGGCATGCACTCCCATTATTATAATTGCGCAAAGGTGCCGCTCTTACCGGCGGCATCCCGGTCGCATACAATGAAATGGGCACTCGATTGCCTCGGCGCGAGTGCGCACGGCAAAAAGCAAGATCATTGCCTGAAAAACGCCCCGCCGCGCGCTACAGCAGTTTCGGCTGCTTGGCGTGCACTCTGCGCCGATCGCTGGAACCCGCCGGCATCGGTGCCGCCGCCAATCGCGCATCGGTCGCCTCGGCAATCATGGCTTGCGCGGCATCGTCGAGCAGCGTGTCGAGCGCGGTCCCGTACACTTCCTCGCGGCCGATCTCCAGGAGCACCGGCACCGCGAGCGGCGAAACCCGCTCGAGTCGGCGATGCGTGATGCGGCCTCGTACACGGCGCAGCATCTCGCCGAGCCTTCGGATGTCGGTGAGGCCGGTCGCGGCGTCGGCTCTCGTCGCCCGCAAAAGAATGTGATTTGGTTCATGCTTGCGCAGCACGTCGTAGATCAAATCTGAGCTTACCGTCACTTGGCGTCGCGTTCGTTCCGCGCCTGGCATCGAGCGCTCGATCAACCCACCGATCACCGCGACGTTGCGGAATGAGCGACGCAGCATCGACGAATCGGACATCCACTCCTCGAGATCGTCGCCGAGCATATCCTCGTCGAAGAGGGTGTCGATGGCATCGGCGGCGTCGAGGCTCCAAATCGCCAATACATAATCGGTTGCGACGAAGCCCAGCGGCTTCAACCGCGCGCGCTCCATGCGCTTGGTGAGCAGCATGCCGAGGGTCTGGTGAGCGTTTCGGCCCTCGAAACAATAGGCGACCAGATATTCGTGCTCACCCCGTGGGAAGGTCTCCACCAGGAGACCGTCCCGGTCCGGCAGCACCGAGCGCCAGCGCTGCAACCGGAGCCATTCCTGGACCGATTCCGGCATGCCGAGCCAAGCCCTGGGATCCGCGAAAATTTCCCGGACACGGCGGGCCAGATGGGTGCTGAGCGGGAGCCGGCCGCCGGCATAGGCCGGAATCTTGGGCGGAAGCGCGCTCGGAGCTCGGCTCGCCTGTACCTGGGTCTCGTGAATGCCATGAAAAATCAGCTTTTCGCCGGCGAACACAAAGCTGTCGCCGGGTCGGAGGCCCTGGGCGAAATACTCTTCGACTTCACCGAGTACACGGCCACGCCCCAATACCACCTTGAGCATAGGCGATTCGACGATCGTCCCGATGTTCATGCGATAGCGCTGCGCCACGCGCGGCGAAAGCACGTGATAGCGACCAAGGCTATCGCGGAAGAGCCGACGCCATCGGTCATAGGCTTGCAGCGCATAGCCGCCGCATTCGACGAAGCGGAGTACATCCTCGAAATCGCCCCGAGCCAAGTCCGCATAAGGGGCGGCGCTCCGCACCTCGTCGTAAAGATCATCGGGCCCGAAGCGGCCGGCGCAGGCCATGCCCAATACGTGCTGGGCGAGCACGTCGAGGCCGCCCGGGCGCGGGGGGGCGCCGTCCAGCTCGTGCGCGCGAAGCGCCGTGAGCGCCGCTCGGCATTCAAGCTCTTCGAAGCGATTGGCGGGCACCAGCAAGGCGCGGCTCGGCACGTCGAGCCGATGGTTGGCTCGGCCGATGCGCTGAATCAGGCGAGAGACGCCTTTGGGCGCGCCGAGTTGCACCACCAGATCGACGTCGCCCCAATCGACCCCGAGATCGAGCGAGGAGGTTGCGACCACCGCGCGCAGCTTGCCCGCGGCCATCGCCGCCTCAACCTTGCGGCGCTGCTCGACTGCAAGGCTGCCGTGGTGCAGCGAGATCGGCAGGTTCTCATCGTTGAGGCGCCACAGCTCCTGGAAGGCGAACTCGGCCTGGGCACGCGTGTTGACGAAGACCAGTGTGGTTCGATGACGACGGATTGCGTCGAAAATGGCGGGCATGGCGTAGAGCGCCATGTGCCCGCTCCAGGGTAGGGGAAGTCCGGAGTCGAGAATCGCGACCTCCGCTTCGGCTCCCGCGCCGGCGCGGATCAGCGCGACCGCGGCGCCATAGGCAAGATAGCGGCGGAGCGCGTCGGGCCAGGCGACTGTGGCCGAAAGGCCGACGCGGCGATGCGTTGGGGCAAGGCGTGCGAGGCGCGCGAGACCAAGCGCCAGCAAATCGCCGCGTTTGGTTCCCGCGAGCGCATGCAACTCGTCCACGATCACCGCGCGGAGCCGAGCGAACACCCGTCCCGCATCCTCGTAGGAGAGCAGCAGCGCCAGGGATTCGGGCGTTGTCATCAGCATGTGCGGAGGATCGCTGCGCTGCCGTTCGCGTTTCTTGTGCGGCGTGTCACCCGTGCGCGTCTCGATCCGGACTGGAAGATTCATCTCCGCAATTGGGGTCGCAAGATTGCGGTGGATGTCGACCGCGAGCGCCTTGAGGGGCGAGACGTAGAGGGTGTGGAGTCCCTCGAAGGGGCCTGACGCCAGCTCGACCAGGCTGGGCAAAAACCCCGCGAGCGTCTTGCCGCCGCCGGTCGGCGCGATCAGCAGCGCCGATTGGCCCTGCGTGGCGACGTCGAGCAGATCGAGCTGATGTCGGTGCGGCGCCCATCCGCGCCGCCGAAACCATTCGACGAATATGCCGGGTAATCCACGCTGCATGTATCGGCCGAGCGATGCTGTTTGCGATCGCTCAATCATAGCCTCCACAGCGAAGGTGCAGGAATCACCCGGCTTATCCCGCTCTCATGGTGGGATTGTCGCTCGCTCTGCACGAGCCAAGCGGCGGCGGGGATGGCCTTACGCCGCGTCCTGTCGGATTTGCTCGACCACAGACATGACCCGGAGCGCTTCCTCCGCGCGCGCAATGCGCGTGGGCTCGCCTCTTATCGCGGCGACGAACGCGCGCGCCTGGCTGGTGAGCGGATCGGGATCGACGCGCCGCGTTACATCGAGATCGAAGCGCTGCCGCTGTGCCCCGCTGTCGAGGATCACCAGGCGTTGGCGGGTTTGCGCCACGCGGCTCGCTTGCAACAGGACGGTCAAGCCATCCGAAAACGCTAATTCGCAGGTAATCGCCTCAAGCCGCCCATCGATCCGTGAGGCGTCCAGAGCGCGGATTTGCTCCGGCATCTTGCCGAGGGTGCAAATGATCCAGTCGAGATCGTGCACCATCAAATCCTGCACCACGTCGATGTTCATCTCGACGCCGCCGCGCGCCGGCAACATGCGCAGCACGTGGATGCGGGTCGCATCCTTGCCAAGTGCGGCCTGCGCGCCCTGAATTCCCTCGTTGAAGCGCTCGCTGTGGCCGATCGCCAGCGTCGCGCGGCTGCCCGCGGCGGTGGTCGTTAATTCGCGTACCTGGCGTAAATCGGTCGCGACAGGCTTCTCGACGAGACAATGAATGCCGGCTTCCAGCAGGGGCAGGGCGCAGTCGTAGTGCCACGCTGTCGGCGTCGCGATGATGGCCGCGTCGATCTCGCCGATCAGAGGGCCGCAGGTGGTGTGAAACGGCATTTCGCCGCCCATGCTATCGACCTTGGCGGGATCGATGTCCACGAGTGCCGCGATCGACACCTCCTGAAGCCGCCGCCACGCATTGAGGTGCAAGCGCCCCATCTTGCCGAAGCCTACGATTGCCAGACGCAGCGCCTTGCTGGCGGTGCGCTCTATGTCCCAAGGAGCCATGTTCTGCTTTTGCTATGGTGGCGAGTTGCGAAGGTAGGTGATGCGCTCACGTTGCCTGGGCGCGCTCGGCGCCCCCGTGGACGCACCGATGCGAAGCGAAGTCTCTGCGCGAATGACCGCATTTAATCGCTCTTTGCCGGGCGACAATGCGTACCCTGGCCCGGTCCGGTCGGATCGGGTGGGCTGGCGCCGTCAATCATCGAAGGAACACACCAGATTATAACTCCCCCTGTACCCTCTCCCCGGCAGAAACCCTGGGGTTCGAGTCGACATATTGTAGTCCCCCCTGTTTATTGCGATATCAGGTGCTCATAAGTCAAGAGAAGGCTCGCCGCGCCACATTGTCGCCGAGCATCCATGGGGCGCTACCTCCAGATTCCGAGCACGTCCCAAGGCGGCCACCGGGCCCTCCCCCTTCCGATCCGATCCCGTGTATTTTCTCCCGTCCGTTCCCGATTTGGACGGCAATTCGAGGGGCGCGGTGGCGCCCTTCCTCCCCGGTATTCCCAGGAGAACAATACCCTGGTACTTGGGCATTAGGAACTGTCTTGAGGCCCCATCATGCACCCCACGGTGCCGGCACCCGAGACCTGGCTTAAGCCCACCCCGGCCGGACTCTATTGCGAGCCGGCGGATTTCTTCATCGATCCAAGCCGCAAGTCGGACCGCGCCGTCATAACCCATGGACATGCCGATCACGCCCGTCCGGGTCATCGCTCCGTGCTGGCGACGACCGAGACGCTGGCCTTCATGGCGCATCGCTACGGTGACGCGGCCGGCGCGGAACGGCAGGCGTTGCGGTACGGCGAGACGCTCTCGATCAATGGGGTCTCGCTGCGCCTGCTGCCGGCCGGCCATATCCTCGGGAGTGCTCAGGTTGCGCTCGAATATCGTGGCAGCCGCGCGATCGTGTCCGGCGACTACAAGCGCCGCCGCGATCCCACATGCGCCCCGTTCGCACCCGAGTCGTGCGATGTATTCGTGACCGAGGCGACGTTCGCGCTCCCGGTCTTTCGCCACCCGCCCGACCGCGAGGAGATCGCGCGGCTGCTGCATTCGCTGAGCCTTTTTTCCGAGCGGTGCCATCTGGTCGGGGTCTATTCCCTCGGCAAGTGCCAGCGTGTGATCGCGCTGCTGCGAGAGGCCGGATTCGACGAGATGATCTACCTCCATGGCGCGCTTGAACCCTGTTGCGCGATCTACCAAGAGCACGGCGTGGCGCTGGGTCCGCTGGCGCCGGTCGCCGGCGCGCACCGCGACGCGCTCAAGGGCAAGCTGGTGCTGGCACCTCCCGGTTTCGAGGACCGGTGGCTCCGCCGCTTCCCCGAGCCGCTGACGGCCATGGCGTCGGGTTGGATGCGAGTGCGGCAGCGCGCCAAGCAATGGGGCGTCGAGCTGCCGCTTGTCATCTCCGACCACGCGGATTGGGATGAACTGAACGTGACCATTGCCGAGGTCGGGGCACCTGAAGTCTGGGTGACCCACGGCCGCGAAGAAGCACTGATCCGACAGGCGACCCTCGACGGATTCCGCGCACGGGCGTTGTCGCTTACGGGGTTCGAGGAGGAGTGCTGAAGCAGTGATGCCATGAAGCGCTTCGCCGAGCTGCTCGATGCGCTGCTCTTTACCCCCGCCCGCGGCGGCAAGATTCGGCTGCTCACGGACTATTTCGCGACGGTGCCGGACCCCGATCGCGGCTGGGCGTTGGCGGCGCTCACGGAAAGTCTGGATTTGGCTGCGGTGAAACCGGCGCAGATCCGCGCGCTCGCGGCGGCGCGGGTCGATGCCGAGCTTTTCGAGTGGTCCTATGATTTCGTCGGCGATCTCGCTGAGACCGTGTCGTTGATCTGGCCGGTGGAGCGACCCTCGACCAACGCGATGCCGCGGCTCTCCGAGGTGGTGGAGCGCCTGCAAAAGAGTGATCGCCGCGCCGCCCCCGAGCTCATCGCGCGCTGGCTCGACGAACTCGACAGCGAGGGTCGCTGGGCGCTGCTGAAGCTGGTGACGGGCGGCCTTAGGGTCGGCGTCTCGGCGCGGCTCGCGAAGACGGCGCTCGCGGAGTGGAGCGGCAAGCCGCTGGAACGGATCGAGGAGCTTTGGCACGGAATCGAGCCGCCCTACCGCTCGCTCTTCGCCTGGCTCGAGGACAAGGGGCGCGAACCAAGCGCCGCGGAACGGCCGATTTTCTCGCCACTGATGCTGGCCATCGCGCTTGAAGAGGCAGAGCTCGCGGAGATGGACCCCGGCGCTTTCGTCGCGGAGTGGAAATGGGACGGCATTCGCGTGCAGCTCGTCGCCCGCGGCGGCGAGCGCCGCCTCTATTCGCGCGCCGGCGACGAAATTGGCTCGGCTTTTCCGGAGATCGTCGGCGCGATCGAGGATGAAGTCACGCTCGACGGTGAGCTGCTTATCCTGCGCGACGGCGCGGTCGCTCCCTTCAACGACCTGCAGCAGCGGCTCAATCGCAAACAGGCGACGCCCAAGCTGATCGAGCAATATCCGGCGGCGGTGCGTCTTTACGACTTGCTGCACTTGGGCGAGCGCGATCTCCGCCCGCTGCCGCTCCGCGAGCGGCGAGCATCGCTCGAGACGTGGTATCGCTTGGCGCCCCGCCCGCGCCTCGATCTTTCGCCGCTCATCCCGTTCGCGGGCTGGGAGGAGCTTCGCGTGTTGCGTGCCGGTGCACGCGAGCGCGGCATCGAAGGCTTGATGTTGAAGCGCGCGGACTCGCCGTATTTGGCCGGCCGGCCCAAGGGCCCCTGGTTCAAGTGGAAGCGCGACGCGCTCACCGCCGATTGCGTCCTAATGTATGCGCAGCGCGGGCACGGCAAGCGCTCGTCCTTCTATTCCGACTTCACCTTCGGCGCCTGGCGCGAGGGGGCGCTTGTGCCGGTCGGCAAGGCCTATTTCGGCTTCACCGACGAGGAGCTGGTGCAGCTTGATCGCTGGGTGCGCGCTCACACGCGCGAGCGCTATGGCCCGGTACGCGAGGTCGAGCCGGCGCTGGTATTGGAGGTGGCATTCGACAGCGTGCATCGCTCGAGCCGTCACAAGTCGGGATTGGCGCTGCGCTTCCCGCGCATCGCTCGTATCCGCTGGGACAAGCCGGCGGGCGAGGCGGACGAGGTGGAGAACCTCGCCAAGCTCGCGATATGAGCACCGCTTGCGTTGCGATATCGGCTGGGGTAGGGAGCCTGATCTCTGGGAGCGACGGGCATGATCTCGACTGGGCGCCGCGGGCTGTTCCTCGATCGCGACGGCGTCGTCAACGAGGATGTTGGCTATCTGCATAAGATCGAGAAATGCCGCTTCATCGAGGGCATCTTCGATCTCACGCGTTGCTTTATCGCTAGCGACTTCGTTCCGGTCATCGTCACGAACCAAGCGGGAATCGGCCGCGGCTACTACACGGAGGCGGATTTCGAGGCTCTGATGCGTTGGATGACCTGTGAATTCGTGCGGCACGGCGCAGCGATTGCCGCCGTTTACCACTGTCCCGATCATCCGACAGAGGGTCTCGGCGCCTACCGACGCGACACGCCCCGCCGCAAGCCTGGACCCGGCATGTTCCTTGAGGCCGCCCATGATCTCGGCCTCGATCTCCAACGGTCCTGGAGCGTTGGCGACAAGATAACCGATATTGAGGCGGGTCGCGCCGCGGGAATCGGAAACCTCGTGCAATTCGACCCCCTTGCCGCGGAGATCGCGAAATGCCAGGACTTCTGGATCGTCCCCCGGCTTTCCGGGGTCGCGGAGTTGCTGTCTCGGGAACAAGGATGACAGTGTCGGGTTCGCGCGTTATCGGGGTGCACAGCAGGAGTACCGGCGCTTGAAAATTTTGGTGACGGGCGGGGCCGGGTTCATCGGCAGCGCGGTGGTGCGGCACCTCCTTCGCAGCGGCAATTCGGTCGTTAATCTGGACAAGCTGACCTATGCCGGCTCGAATCCGCCGCTGGGCGATCTCGGCAAGGACGGACGCTACGCTCTTGAAGTGGCCGACGTCGCGGACCGCGCGGCGGTCGAGCGCATATTTACCCAGCTCCGTCCCGATGCGGTGATGCACCTCGCTGCCGAGACCCATGTGGATCGTTCGATCTCCGGTCCCGACACCTTCGTGCATACGAACCTCGTGGGCACGTTCACTTTGCTGGAGGTGGCACGCGCCTACTGGGAGTCGCTATCCGGTGAAGCCAAGTCGCGCTTTCGCCTCCACCACATCTCGACCGACGAGGTCTTCGGCTCGCTTGGTTCCGAAGGCAGCTTCACCGAGGAGACCCCGTATCGCCCGAACAGCCCCTATTCCGCGACCAAGGCCGGCGCCGACCATCTCGTCCGCGCTTGGCACAAGACTTACGGCTTTCCGGCGGTCACCACAAATTGCTCCAACAACTATGGACCGTACCAATTTCCCGAAAAGCTTATCCCGCTGATGATTCTCAACGCGCTTGCGGGCAAGCCGCTGCCGGTCTATGGCCGCGGCGCCAACGTCCGCGACTGGCTCTACGTGGAGGACCACGCGGCGGCGTTGGCGCTGGTGCTGCAGCGCGGGCGGATCGGCGAGACCTACAATGTCGGCGGCGGCGAGGAACGCACCAATCTCGATCTCGTACAATCCCTCTGCACGCTGCTGGACGACGCGCTGCCGCAATCGCCGCATCGGCCGCACCGTTCGCTCATCACCTTCGTCGAGGATCGCCCCGGTCACGATCTTCGCTATGCCATCGACGATGCGAAACTCCGCCGTGAATTTGCCTGGCGCCCCCGCGAGAGCCTCGAGACCGGCCTCGCCAAGACCGTGCGCTGGTATCTGGAGAATCGAGCCTGGTGGGAACCAATCCGCAGCGGCGTCTATCGGGGCGAGCGGCTCGGGCGGCTTGCCGCGGGAGCGACACGGCGATGAAGGGTATCATCCTCGCAGGCGGCACCGGCACACGGCTCTATCCGCTGACTCGTGCGGTCTCCAAGCAGCTTTTGCCGGTCTACGACAAGCCGATGATCTTTCACCCGCTCTCGACGCTGTTGCTCGGTGGCCTGCGTGACATTCTGGTGATCACCACGCCCGCAGATGCGCCGCAGTTCCGCACGTTGTTGGGTGACGGCTCCCAATGGGGCATCCGCCTCGTCTATGCACAACAACCGAGGCCCGAGGGTCTGGCGCAGGCGTTCTTGATCGGCCGCGAGTTCCTGGCGGGCGAGGGGGCGGCGCTAATCCTCGGCGACAATCTGTTTTACGGCGACGGAATGACCGAAATGCTGCGTCGCGCGGCCGCAAAACGGACGGGCGCCACCGTGTTCGCCTATCGGGTCGGCACGCCCGAGCGTTATGGCATCGTCGAATTCGACGAGCAGGCGCGCGCAGTCTCGATCGAGGAGAAACCGAAAGCGCCGCGCTCCGACTGGGCGGTGACCGGACTTTACTTCTATGACAGCGACATCGTCGAGGTAGCGGCGACGATCCTCCCCTCTGCGCGGGGCGAATTGGAGATCACCGACGTCAACAAGGCCTATCTCGAGCGCGGACATTTGACGGTCGAGCGCTTGGGGCGCGGCCATGCCTGGTTCGACACCGGCACGCATGATTCGCTGATCGAGGCCGGCGAATTCGTGCGCACGCTCGAAAAGCGGACGGGACAGAAGATCGGCTGCATCGAGGAGGTGGCCTTCCGCCAAGGCTTCATCGACGCGGCGCAGCTCATGGCGCTCGTCGAGGGCTACCGCAATACCGAGTATGGCGCCTATCTGCAACGCCTGGCGCGCGAGGGGCCGGAGTAGCCCCACTTCCAAGTCAACCGCTCGCAGCGCGCGCGGTCGCCGTCGCCGCCGCGAATTCCGGCACCAGGCGTCCCAGCAGCCCGAGTACGCGATCTTCGCGGCGCTCGCGCGCGGCGGCCTCGATCTCGTCCAGTAGTCGCGCAAGCTGGGCCTCGTCGACCGGGCGGGGAGCTGCAAGCCGGATACCGGAGATGCGCGTGGGCGCCAGGTGCTCGTCGGCGTGGAACAGCTCCTCGTGCAGCTTCTCGCCCGGGCGGAGTCCGATGAAGGCGATCGGCACGTCGGTCTCGGGTCTGCGGCCGGCGAGGCGGATCATCTGGCGCGCGAGATCGGCGATGCGGACGGGCTCGCCCATATCGAGCACAAAGAGCTTGCCGCGCGCGTCCTCGCCGCTTCCGAGGGCCGCCGATTGCAACACGAGCTCCACCGCCTCCCGCACCGTCATGAAGAAGCGGGTGACGTCGGGGTGGGTGACGGTGAGCGGCCATCCCTGCGCGAGTTGATGCCGAAACAGCGGCACAACGGACCCGGTCGAGCCCAGCACGTTGCCGAACCGCACCGTCACGAAACGCGTGGCATTTGCCCCCTGTGTTCCTGGCAAACCTCGCGCTTGCGCCACCATCTCCGCAACCCGCTTCGTTGCTCCCATGACATTCGTGGGATTAACCGCCTTATCGGTCGATATCAGCACCATGATCGCGACGCCCCGAGCGGCGCACGACTCCGCGACGTTGCGCGTCCCGATGACGTTGGTCAGCACGCCCTCGATCGCGTTCGCTTCCACGATCGGCACGTGCTTGAGCGCCGCGGCGTGAAACACCAGCTCGGGCCGCTCCGTCATCAGTACCTCATCGATGCGGACACGATCGCGCACGTCGCCGATGATCGCACGGCAGGACAGATCCGGATTGGCCTCGGTCACGTCGCGGTCGATCCCGTAAAGCTGGTATTCGCTGTTATCGAGCAGCACCAGCCGCTCGGGGGCGAGTGCCGCGATCTGGCGCGCGAGCTCGCCACCAATGGTACCGCCCGCTCCTGTCACCAGCACGCGGCGTCCGGCTATCAGCGCCTGCATGCTCGGGCGGTCGAGGACCGCCTGCGAGCGGCCGAGCAGGTCTTCGATCGCGACCGGCTCGATTCGGATATGGCCTTTACCTTCGGTCTGCTGGAAATCGGTCAGTCGCGGCAGCCGCGCCAGCGGAATAGCCAGGCGATCGGCGATGTCGAGCAGGCGCCGCACTGTCGCGCCTTCGATCGACGGTGCCGCCAGAATTAGCCGCTGCGGCCGCCGTCCGCGCCGGTCGAGATCGGCGACGACATCCTCGAGATTTTCGATCGTTCCCAGCACCGGGACACCCGCGATGTCGCGGCCGACCCGGCTGGCCTTGTCCGCGATCAATCCGACCACCCGGTAGGCTGCCAGAGGGTCGCGCGCCATCTCGCGGATGAAGGCGTGCGCCCCGTCGCGCACGCCGATGACCAGCACCGGAATGCCGCTCGCGGACCGCGCCTCCGCGAGGAAGCGGAGGCCGCGGTCTTTGATCGTGCGATAGGCGAAGCGCGGCCCGCCCAGCAGCGCGAGCATCACGAACCAGTCGATTACGAAGGTCGAACGCGGCATGCCTTCAAGGCGTGTTGCCAGGAAGAACAGCAGCCCGCCGATCCCGATTACCAGGGTGACCGCGCGCACCAGGGCCACTACGTCCGGCATGGAGAAATAGCGCCAGTCGGCACGGTAGAGCCGGGTTGCCCAAAAAACGACGGCGCCGATGACCGCGAAACCGATCGTGTGTTCGATGATCGGCCGCCTCGGATAGGTCGCGATATCGCCACCGATGCGCAGGTACATCGACACGAGGAAGGCCAGCGCCGTCATGAACACGTCATGCGCGAGCGTCAGCAGCGCGCGCGAGCGCCGGGCAAAGCTGCGTCCGCTCGTGCTGGGAGACGTCATTTGTCGATGTGCCCGAGACCCGTCGAAACTGTCGCAATGGACCTTACGCCGGGGCTCGGCGCAGCGGCAACCGGATTGGAAAGGGCGGGTCTTTCCGACGATTCCGGTGAAACCAAACATCCCCTAGAATTCCAGGCGGGTTCATCCGCTCGGGAGCTGCCAATGCCGGTTCGGGTCGGAGCGTGAGCGTCGGTCGCCGCCTGGTCGGCGATACCCTGGTCTATGGTTTTGCGCTCGGCTTCGCGCGTACCGCGGCCTTCTTGCTGGTGCCGGTGTTTACGCGGCTGTTCACGCCCCCGGAATATGGCGTCTATGACGTGGTGACCGCGTTGAGCCGGGCGCTGCTGGTGCCGTCCGTGCTCGGCATGGACGTGGGCATGGCCCTGCTGTTCCGCGATCTCAATGGGGAGCGCCAGCGCGTGGCCGCGTCCTCGTCGCTGGCGGCGCAGCTCGCGTGGACGGCACTCATAATCATTGGGCTGGTGGCATTCGCGCCGGAGATCGCAAGCAGCCTGCTTGGCGATCGCGGCGATGAAATCTTGATCGTACTCGGCGCCGGTATTCTCGCGACGCAGGTCTGGAACAACTTCGTGCTCAATCTTGCCAAGTGGCGGCGCGATCCACGGCGCTATCTGACGTTGACCCTGGGCGCGATGGTGCTCGCAAGCGCGCTGAGTGTTGCGCTGGCGGCGCTGACGGAGCTTCGCGTTCTGGGCGCGCTGCTCGGCTTGGTGCTCGGCGGAGCGATTTTCGCGCCGGTGGGTGCCTGGCTGGTCCGTCACTATCTCGCGCCACGCATTTCGAGCGTGGACATGCGGGAATGCCTGCGCTTCGGCTTGCCGTTCGCCGCCAACAGCTCGGCCGATCTCGCGCTGCCGTTCCTGCTCCGCCTCGCGGTGATTGCGGCGGTCGGGCTGGGCGGCGTCGGGATTTTCGGCGCGACGCTCACCCTTTGCAGCGCCGTGATGTTGATCAGTGACGCAGTTGGCATGGCCTGGTGGCCTTATGTCCTATCGCCGGAAGCGCGTTCGCGCGTGCACGAGGATACGTCTCGAATGATGCGGGTCTATGCCTTCGCGCTCGCGCTCGTCGTCGCGGCTATGCTTCTCGCCGCTGAGCCGTTGACCCTGGCGCTGTTCGGAGGGGGCGCTTTCTCCGACGCCGCGCCTCTGATCGGACCACTGGCATTCGCCTTTTGGCTGAAAAGCATCCGCCAGAACGCGAGCGTTGGTCTGGTCGTGGTGGGCGCGAGTTGGTTGCGCGCCGCAGTCAATCTGGCGGCGATGGTCGCGGCGACGCTCGCCGCATTCCCATTGGCGCAGCGCTGGGGTGGGTTCGGAGCCGCCGCCGGCTTCATTGCCGGCGAGGTGGTCGGACTGGGTCTGCAGAGCTGGGCGCTGCGGCGGTTTTATCGCGTGCCGGTCGATCTTAGGACACCGTCTGTCGCGGGCGCCGCAATTGTTGCGCTTATGCTGGCGCTCGCGCCGCCCGGTCTCGCGATTGGCGCGCGATTGGGGCTCGGCCTGCTATTTCCGGCGCTGCTGCTGATGCTTGGTGTCGTGCGCGTGCGGGAGATATGCCAAGTCGCCGGATTCGCGTTCGCGACCGTAAGGGGGGTTGAGCGTCCGCGGTGATCAGCCTTGAAGCGCGTCCCGCACCGCCTCAACGATTCGGTCTTGCGTCGCCTCGTTGAGATAGGGATGCATGGGCAGGCTCAGCACCTCGGCCGCGAGCCGCTCGGATACCGGCAACCCATTGCCCGCGATCGGGTATCGCACATATGCGGATTGGCGGTGCAGCGGTGTCGGGTAGTGGATGGCGGTCGGAATGCCGAGGCTCTCAAGATGGGCAACCATCCGATCACGCATTGGCGTCAATATCGCGTATTGCGCCCAGACCGAGGTCGCTCCGGGGATCAGGTTGGGGACCCCCACGACGTCTTTGAGCAGTTCGTTGTAGCGCCGGGCAATCCGCGTCCGGGCCTGTAGTTCATCCGGGAAGATCCGCAACTTTTCCAAGAGCACCGCGGCCTGGATAGTATCGAGCCGCGCGTTCATGCCGATCCGGGCGTGATCGTATTTTCCCCGTCCTTTGCCGTGCATGCGCAACGAAACCAGACTCTCCGCCAAGTCCGGGTCCTGCGTGAACACGGCCCCGCCATCGCCGTAGCAACCCAGCGGCTTTGACGGGTAAAAGCTCGTGGCGGTCAGTGTCGCAAGCGACCCCACGTGCCGGCCGCGGAGGATCGCGCCAAAGGATTGCGCGGCGTCGTCCAATACCCAGAGACCGTTTTCGGCAACGACCGGCGCCAGCGCGTCGTAGTCAGCGGGCTGTCCGAACAGGTCCACGACGATCACCGCGCTGGGTTTGAGACCTAGGCGGCGCGCGGTCGCGACGCCGTGGCGCAGCGATTCCGGATCGATGTTGAAGGTGTCCGCCAGCGCGTCGACGAAAATTGGCGTCGCGCCGGCATGGCAGACCACCTCGGCGGTTGCCGCGAACGTAAAGCTCGGCAGGAGCACGGCATCGCCGGGACCGACCCCCTTGGCGCGCAGGCACAGCATCAGGGCATCGGTTCCGCTGGAGCAGCTCACGACGTGGCGGGCGCCGCAGAAGCTGCCGAGCGCCCGCTCGATTTCCGCCACTTCCGGCCCCATGATAAACCGACCGCTTTCCATAACGCGACGAATTGCCGCATCCATTCGATCGCCGATGCAACGGCGCTGCGCCACGAGATCGATGAACTCGATCTTTGCCGCCTCGGTTTCGACTGGTACCGGCACCGCTTTCATTGCTACTCCCCGAACACCCTGGTGATATACGGCAACTGAGGTCGCTTTGCACGCAAGTCTTACACCGCCGCGCCCCTGCACCAGCATGAAGGGACCCACGCGAGGTCGGCGCGCACCATTAGCACGAACTCCCCGTCATGCGGCGATAAAGCGCGACAGTCGCGGCACCGATGCGGTCGCCAGACAGCTCGGGGTCGACCGGCGCGCGGCTGGCATTTCCAAATTGCTCGCGTAGCGCGTCGTCGCGCACCAGGCGCTCGATGGCGGCGGCCAGGGCATCGATGTCGCCCACGGGAACCAGCGGCGCGTTCACGTTCGCCTTGGCGATCTCCCGCCAACCCGGTATGTCGGTTGCAATCAGCGGTCGGCCGCAGGCTGCGGCCTCCAGCAAGCTCAGCGGCAAGCCCTCGCCATGGGCGGTGACGCGGGTCGCGGCCGCGACTTCGAAGCCGGCATCGCGCGCGGCGCGGGCCATCGGCAGGCGATGGGACCAAAAATACCAGTCCTCGGTCACGAGGAAGAGCAGCTTCGGCGGGTTCGCGGTCACGGCTCTGGTGTGGAAAGCGGTCCGGTTCTGGTCTGGGCAAGCATGAGCGCCGCCAGAATCCAAAGCTCCGACATCCACCACTCCTGCCAAAAGCCGTAGCTGATGAACGCCACCACCAGCGAGCAGCCGATCAGAGTAATAGTGCAGGCCTGATTGAAGCGCGGCAGTGCGCGGCTGGTGCCGATGCGCCAGAGCAGCCAAAGCACGATCAGACTGGCGAGCGTGGCGCCGGGCAAACCGAGCTCGAGCCGCCACTGCAGGGCCGCGTTGTGCGGATGGAGCGGCATCCACGGCGCGGCCCAATGCTCGAGATCGGGAATGCGAGGGTCGACGATGATGTCGCTCCCGTGCGGCAGCGCGCGCGAGGCGTCGAGACCCCACCCCAACAGCGGCCGTTCATTGATGCGATCGATTGCGAAGTGCCAAATCGCGAGGCGATGGATCGCGGAATCCTGCACCCACGGCATTCTCTGGTGGATGTGTGCGATCACGTCCATGCTGAGATCGAGCGAAGGCAGGATCGAAACCAGCGCGATCACCCCGGCGCCGATTGCGCCGGCGGCGAGTCTCGGCAGCAGGCGCGCCAAGGGCCACAAGAGCAGTCCCACAACCAGGCACAACATGGCCGCCCGACTGTTGAGCGAGAACAGGACGGGGATGGTGGCCGCCAACACCAGCAACGCAGCGACGCGGCGCTGCTGCTCCATCAGCGCGAGCATCAGCGGCCAGAGTAAGAGGGCCATGGTAGTCGCGGAGCGGTCGAAACGATTGAACGGGGCCGTCCAGCGCTTGATCTCCTCGACCGTTCCGCTCGGCATGCCGAGCCTTTGCACAAGTCCGGCCACGGCAAGCGCCGCAAGCGCCAGCGTGAAGCCCCAAAAGAGCGCGCGGCGGACCGCATCCCGTTCGCGCTCACCGATACCGTAGGCCACTGCGAGCAGCACCATTCCCCCGGCACTGATCAACAGGAAGCGCAGGCCGACCGACAGGCTGTGCCCCGGCACCACCGACCAAAGCGCCGAACCCACCCCGACGACGCCGAGCAGGATCACCAACGTCGCAAGCAACCGGATCGGCTCTAGACGATTGAGGTCCCGGTATCCGCCGAGTGCCAGCGCGGCAATTGCCACGACCCCGAGCAAAGGGGCCACCGCCAATGGCGCAACCGCCGCCAACACCGGCAATAGGAACGCGGTCGCGGCCAGGACGTGACCGGGATTCGGGCGGAACGCCCGGCCGCCGTTCATACGGTGGTCTTCTTTTGGGCGAGAAACCATCGGCAGGTCTCGGCCAATCCGGCGTCGACGCCATGGGGCGGAGACCAATCGAGCGCGAGGCGAGTCGCTCGATCATCCACCTGCAGCGATTGCGTCAGTCGATCCACGATCTCGCTGCGCCCAAGCAGGCGGCCGGCTGTCCGCAGCAGGGGCACCGGGCAGGGCAGAAGGGCTGGAACGTGTCCGAGACGTGCGCCGATCCGCCGAACCAGTTCCGGGGTCGAAAGCTCATCGTCGTCGCGTGCGAGATAGGCCCCCTGCACGGGCTTAGGTCTCACCAGGATGTGCGAGAGGAGATCCACCAGATTTTCGCGATAGATCATGCTGCGCCGATTGCGGATGCCGGCCAAGGGTAGCACGGCCGCCCGCAGCACCAAGCGCAGCAGGAGTTGGAAACGATATCCAGCCTCGGGGCCGTAGACCAATGGCGGCCGGATCACCGCCAGCGCGGTATCACTGTTGGCGAGCAATGCGCGCATTTCCTGCTCCGTTCGAACTTTGGCACGCGCATAGGGTGTTGCGGGTGCCAGCGGCTGATCGGCGCGGAAGGGGATCTCGGCTGTGGCCTCACCATGCACCAGGACGGAACTTAGGAGAATCGCCTGCGGTACCCGTGCCCGGGCGATCTCCTCGGCGACGTGCCGTGCCGTGCCGGCCACTGCGGTTATCCATGCCTCGATATCGGTGCCGGCGCTCCGGGCATGAGGCGGCGAGGCCAAGTGAATGGCGGCATCCGCGCCGGCAAGCGTCCGGCTCCAGCCCGAGCTCGGCACGAGATCGCTGGACGTCACCACCTTGATACCTGGACCGAACGTCGCCGTGCGCCGGGTGACGGCGATGACGTCTCTGCCGTCGGCGGCCAATCGCCGCACCAGGGCTCGGCCGATGAAGCCGGCGGCGCCTAACACCACGATTGGCGGCATGTTGCGAAGTTGTTCCGAAAGTGTCTTTGCGCTGGCAGTCTACGGTCATGAGGCAATGCTTGCCAGCGCGCGGTCAAAATCGTGCTCGGTGGCGCCGACATTTGGCCTGGGCTAATGTCCGCTCGCATGTGCGGGATCGCTGGATTTTGGGACGCGCGTCAGCGCTATGACGCCGCAACGCTCGATGATCTGGCCCGGCGGATGGCCGATACGCTCTACCGTCGAGGCCCGGATGGACAGGGCGTCTGGGTCGATCCGGCAGCCGGGCTGGCTCTGGCGCATCGGCGCCTGGCCATCGTCGATCTCACGCCTGGCGGCGCGCAGCCCATGACGAGCGCCGGCGGGCGCTTCGTAGTCACCTACAACGGCGAAATCTACAATGCTCCGCTGCGCGCGGGGCTCACCGAGCTTGGGTGCCGATTTCAAACGCAATCCGACACCGAGGTAATGCTCGCGGCCTTTGAGAGCTGGGGCATCGAGCCGGCGCTGGCGCGCTTCATCGGCATGTTTGCCATCGCACTCTGGGATCGACGCGATCGGCGCTTGGTGTTGATCCGGGATCGCATGGGAGTGAAGCCGCTCTATTGGGGCAGCGTTGGCGGGGTGCTGTTCTTCGGCTCGCAGCCGAAGGCGTTTTGTCCGCATCCCGCTTGGTACGGGCGGACAAAGATGGGGTTCAACGTGCCTGTCGACAGTTGGCTGTGCGGCCCATTGCGGGAATGGGCAGAAGATCTCTTGAGCGAGCGCAGCATCGTGCGGGCGGGTTTGTCGGACCCGATGCCGATCCGCCAGCGGCTCGCCGAGCATCAAGCGCACACACACAATTGGCATAACTCGCTCTGGAGCGCGCTCATGATTCAGTCCTGGCAGCAGCGGTGGGCCTGAGTCGGTTCGATCCCGGCGCCGCAATTCGGGGAACGTGAAACGCCATGGAGTGGAACGCACGAAAGCGAGCGTGGGGATTGGCGACAGGTGGCCTTGCTCTACTGGGCGTCGCCGCTTTGATCCTGCTTGCCGTTCCGCCACCGCAACGCGCCGATCGCTACAGCGTCTACGATGGCGACACTCTGGAAATGGTGCCTGGAACCTGCCTGCTTGCGCACTTTCATTTCCCTTGCTTCGCGCAACGCCTCCGCTTGCTCGGCGTCGACGCGCTGGAACGCCATCAGAATTGTCGCGACGCCGAGGGCCGGCTCTGGCCTTGCGGCGACGTTGCGACGGAGCGGCTCAAGGAGCTCGTGGCGCATCCCGACTTTCACTGCGAGGTCAATGAGCAGTTCGTCGATCGGCACGCGCGCGAATTCGCGCTCTGTCTGTCCGACGGCAAGGATGTGGGGGCGATCCTAGTCTCGGAAGGGTTAGCCTTCGCCTATGGCCGGCGCACTCGATACGTCACCATCGAGTCCGAGGCGAAGCGAGAGCACCGCGGCGCATGGGCAGGCACCTTTGTCCGCCCGCAATTCTATCGTGCCGGCGCGCGCGACTATTTCGGTCAGCCCTGATGTTGCAAGCCGCCAGAACGCCCGCGCCGATCGAGCAACATCAATAGAGCGGCGGCGATCGCGACGCCGAGCCCCATCGCCAGTAGCGGCTGCCACATCGCGATCAGCGCCGCACCGATCAAGCCGAGATCGCCCAACAAAATCCACAAGACGACCGCGGCGTGGTCGTCGTCTCGGGTAAGCGCCCGCTGATAGAAGTGGCTGTGGTGCGCATGCCAAACCTTCTCGCCGCGCAGGATGCGCCGCGCCAGGGTAATCGTGGCGTCGGCGATGTAATAGAGGGGCAGCAGCAGCGCCGAGACCCCATAGCCGCGTCCGGCCTCGCTCAAAAGCAGCCATCCCACGATGAAACCCAGCGGCACGCTGCCGACGTCACCCAGGAAAACACGCGCGGGATGCCAATTCCACGGCAAGAACCCGAGCACGACGGCGGCTAGCACGACGGGGAATTCCATTTCACCGCCGGAACCGCCCGAGAGCGCTGCCATGATCGCAAGCCCAATGCCAATCGCCGCGGTTTCAACCGCCGTGATGCCGTCGATTCCATCCATGAAGTTGAACAGGTTGATGAACCAAGTCCAGATCAGCACGGTGAGCGCGGTGTCCGCCGCAGGCGGCAGCAGCCCCTCAAAGATGTGCCCGCGTGCCGGCAGCAGGGCGACGCCGACGGCGACGATTAGAAAATGCACGGCGAGGCGGAGCGCCGCCGGAAGGTCTGTGACGTCGTTGAACCAGGAGAGTGCCGCGAGCGCAAATGCCAATGTGCAGATCGCTGACGTCTCGGGCGGCGCGCGCCCGGCGCTGGCGAGAGCAAGCCAGCACCCCAGCACGAGCGGGACCACGGCCGCGCCCGCGCCTTTAGGGACCGGGCGCTTGTGCGAGGAACGCTCGACCGGGTGATCGAGAATCGTGCTGCGGCGCAACCACCACGTCATCGCTCCGCTCGCGGCCCAGCTAGCGGCGAAGACGAGGAGGGCGATCGAGGCGAGAGCGGTCATTCCGGCATCGGCTCTGGTCGAATGCCGCGACTATAGCAGGCCGGCCTGACCCGCCGATCGTTCAGATCGGTTCCCGGTGGATTGTCAGGGAAAGTGTTCGAGCGTCCAGATCGTCAACCCGCCCCCGACGCCTTCGCGGCAGAGGCTCACCGGCTCGACCATCGGTCCCGAGGGTCGCGCCAACGCCTGGCGCAAGTCGCGGCATATACGTCCGTGGCGTCCGAGATAAGGGTCGGAAACCGGCATAACCCAGCCGCTGGAAGCGATTTGTCCCGAAGGTGAGACTGTCTGCCAATCGAGTTTCGCGGTGATCTCGGCAATCGCGGCCTGCTGGCTCGCTTCCGCGAGCGCAAGGCGTTCATCGGGATGCATCGAGCGCGCGAGCTTCGCTCCGACCGCACTATCCGCGCGGCCGGGCGGGATCATCGGCTCGACCCCTCCGCTCAGAAGAACGCCGTGGTAACCGCCCGTGAAGGTTACAGGTGCCGGGGCGGGACCACGGTCCAGCCTGGCTCCAAGGTAACCCGGTTCGGGCGCCTTGATATCGTCGCAAGCCGCGAGCATCAGAAGACCCGCCAGGATGGTCGCCGCGGTGGCTCCGTGGCGGCGGCCGAATTTGCTATCATCGCGGCCATGCGTCTCGCCGGTTCGATCGCGCTCCTTCTGTTGATGTCGGCTGCCGCCGCGCACGCGCAGTTCTACGACCTCGACGGCGCCTATCGCTGCCTCAAAACGCCGGATGCGCAGTGCGAGAAGGACCTGGCGGATCGCCCAACCCAGGCGCCACCCGCGCCGCCGCCCAAGCCGGTCGCTCCCGACGTCGGAGCCGCAATTGCGCACGTGCGCGACAAGACCGTTGGCCCGAAGGATATCGAGACACTGACCCACGCGGCCGAAGGTAACGATTCGCGCGCGGTCGAAGTGCTGGCGTGGTGCAAGCTTAACGGCCTCGGCACGGCGCGCGACCCGGTTGGAGCGTACTGGCTTTACCGCCAGGCGGCCGGGCTCAACGTCCCTCATGCCCGCGAGAATCAGATCGCCGTGTTCGAGAAGCAACTGACCCCGGAACAGCGGCAGCAGGTGCTGACCGAGGAGAACAGCCGGAAAAAACCATGATGGTGGAAAACGCATCGACCGCTCCGCGAGGGATCAAGCTAGATCATCCTCGCAGCAAGCGATAAATTCATTGTTAACCAGGCAAGTGTGAGGCTCAAGCGGCAGTCTCGGGATTTCCGTTCATGACCGACCTCGCCGCGATTGACCGCCCCGTACACGCTCCCGACCAGGCCATTGTGCGCCACGCCGAGCCGCGCGATGCGGCGAAGCTCGTTGACTTGGTTAACGCACTCGCGCGCGAGGCCCGCTTGCTGTTCGTGACGCCGATCGATCCGGCGACAGGAGCCGCGACCGTGCGACAGTATCTCGAAGCGATGGCGACAAGCGGCAATAGCGCCGTGCTGGTCGCCGAGCGCGGCGGAACATTGATCGGCATCGCGACCGGCAATGGCGGCGCACATCCCTCGAAGCACGGTGTGGTCGAAATCGGCATCGGCGTGCGCGTCGCGCAGCATGGAATCGGTGTCGGCACGGCGCTGCTCGCGGCGCTTGAGCGCTGGGCGCGCGAAGTGGGGGTACATCGCCTGCAGCTTCCCGTGGTCACCTCTAACGTGCCGGCGCTCGGGCTCTACCGCAAATCGGGCTTCACCGTCGAGGGCGTATTGAAAGAGAGCGTCGTCGCCGACGGCCGCAGACTGGATCAGTTCATGATGGCGAAGCTGTTGAATTGAACCTGCCCTCAGGTTAGTCGCGCCCCGATCCGGTCCGCATCGAATTCGCGCGAGGCTGCGCACTCCGCGGCGGCGTCGAGCAGCCACTCCGCCACATAGGCGCTGAAGGAAGGCCGCACGAACAGACGAAACGTCGGCCGGTCGTCGAGGCACTGCACGATAACCTGCGTTCTCGCGAGCAAGCTTTGCGCGACAGCCGATGGTGCAAAAACCTTGGCGTGCAAGTCGATCGGCATGCCCTTGGCAAGGACCAGCCGCGCCTCCCGGCCGGTTATCTCGATCGCCGTGCGATTGGCGGAAAGATCGACGACCGAGTGATGCAGATCCCGGAGTATCTGGCGGAGCGTCTGCTCGAGGGTCGACGAGTCGTCGCCTTGAGCCACGACCAGCCATTCATCGGGTCCCAGCCAGAGCGCGCCGCGGTCGGGGCTCCCGGACCAGGTATTGGCCCTCGGCAGGTCGAAACCCAATGCCGCCGTGACCCGCGCATTGAAGTCGCCATTCGCGGCGTCGCCGCGCAGGTCGATCTGGGCAACAAACGGCGTCTCGCGAATTGCAAATTGTTGCGGAATGCCGCTCGCTACGGCAAAGCGATCGGACCAGCCGGCGAGCGGACTGAGGCGCTCAGGCGATGCCGTCACGGCGCGTGCCTTCGCGATCGAGGAAAACGCTATCGGTGACTTCCATGGTCTCAAGACCGGCTTTCGTCACGCAAAGCACGCGCGTTCCCTTGAGCGCACGACCATTCTCGAGCAGTGCCAACGCGATGCTGCGCTGTAGGTTGGGGCTGTAATAGCTCGACGTCACATGACCGATGGAAGGACTGCCTCGTTCCGTGCTGAACGCCGCGCTATTCGCGTCGGCGACGAGATGCGATCCCTCGGCCGCGACAAAAGCGCGATTTTCCGGGAGCAAGCCGACGAGCTGTTTGCGGTTGGTTCGCGCGGTATCGGCACGTGCGTACGAGCGCTTGCCGATGAAATCCTTCTGCTTGGAGACAATCCAATCCATGCCGAGATCGAAGGGCGTCACCGTGCCGTCGGTTTCCTGGCCCACGATGATGTAGCCCTTTTCCGCTCGCAGCACGTGCATGGTCTCGGTACCGTAAGGGGTGAGGCCATGCGGCGCACCGGCGGCCATCGCTGCCTCCCAAAGCGCGAGACCGTACCAGGCCGGCACATTGATCTCGTAGGAGAGTTCGCCGGTGAAACTGATGCGGAAAATGCGCGCGGGAATGCCCGCCACCGTCGCCTCGCGAAAGGTCATGAACGGGAAGGCCTCGTTCACCAGCGTCAGGTCGGGCGCCAGGGCGTGCAGAATTTTCCCGGCATCGGGTCCTGCGATCGTTACCGTCGCCCATTGCTCGGTAACCGAGGTGCAGAAGACTCGAAGCGACGGCCACTCCGTCTGCAGCCACTCTTCGAGCCAATCCATGATCCGCCCGGCATTCCCGGTGGTGGTGGTCATCAGGAACCGCTCCGGGCCGAGCCGGGTCGTGACGCCGTCGTCCAGCACCATGCCGTCGAGCTTGCACATGAGCCCATAGCGGCAACTGCCGACCGCGAGCTTGGACCAGGCGTTGGTATAGATGCGGTTCAGCAATTCGGCGGCGTCAGGGCCTTGGATGTCGATCTTTCCGAGCGTGCTCGCGTCCAGAATGCCGGCACTGCTGCGCACCGCCCGGCATTCGCGGCGTAGGGCCGCTTCCTTGTCTTCGCCCGCGCGCGGGTAATACCAGGGGCGCTTCCATTGCCCCACGTCTTCGAACACGGCCCCATTCGCCACGTGCCACGCATGAATGGGCGTGGTGCGGATGGGGTCGATCAGCGTGCCGGTATCGCGGCCCGCAAGCGCGCCAAAAGCCACGGGCGTATAGGGCGGGCGAAAGGTCGTGGTACCGACCGCCGGAATCGATTCCTTGAGCGCATCCGCGAGTACGCCGATTCCCGTGACGTTGGAGGTTTTGCCTTGATCGGGCGCCATTCCGAGCGTGGTATAGCGCTTGGCATGCTCGACGGCGCGAAAGCCCTCGCGTGCGGCGAGACGCAGGTCGGCCTCGGTCACATCGTTCTGCAGATCGACGAAATGCTTGCCGCGAATGCGGCTTTGCGTGCGCGCTTGCACCGAGGGGAACGCGTCGACGCGCAATGAATCGGCTCTCTCGATCGCCGCCGCCCCTTCGGTCCCGAGGCCGCGCGCCGCCAGAATGCGCGCAGCCGCCGACCGGCCGTCTGCAAGCGCTGCCGTCAGCGGGAATTGTCCGTTGACCGCTCCCGCGGCTTCGACGGACTGGCGGCAACGGTCGGGGAGAAAGCAAGCGAGACGCTCGTCGTAGCGGAGCGCCCCGGTGGCCTGGCTGAACAAGTGCACCGCCGGATTAAATCCGCCGGAGACCAGCAGGTGATCGCAGTCGAGGTGCCGCGTTTCGCCGTCGGGGAGGCGGCGCAGTTCGACCATTCCGATTCGCTTGCCGCCGCGCGCTTGCGCGACCACGAAGCCGCGCAGCACCTCGACGCCAAGATCGGCGGCGCGGCGATCGAGCGCTGGATCGGGTCCCGATCGGCTATCGATGATATGCGTGACGTTGCGCGCCGCCGCCTGTGCCTCGATCGCGAGCGCAAAGCCCAGATCGTTGTTGACGAAGGCGACGCCGCGACGGCCGCAGCGCACGCCGTACCGGTTTGCATAACCTGCAACCGCGGAGGCGAGCATGATGCCGGG
>Ga0335079_10000938_pt1 | contig 33067 bp, 28 predicted proteins | sample Lox_Sample_33_FD_206719 | JGI IMG/M metagenome (GOLD analysis project Ga0335079, IMG submission 206719) | Soil microbial communities from Loxahatchee National Wildlife Refuge, Florida, United States - Lox_Sample_3.3 | ecosystem: Environmental > Terrestrial > Soil > Wetlands | place: USA...
GCAAAAGGCAGTGACACAGAACTCATGAGTGATTTCGTTCTACCCGGGAGTCTTTCCGTTTTAAAGAACTCGCACGGCCCCACACCGTAACGAGTGTTCGGACAGCATAGGTACTCTGATCGTCTTTCAATGTCAAGCAAAAAGCCGGACCCACTCAGGCTAACACAAACGTAAAACTACCAGGACGAAGAAGTCCGGCTGTCGAAGCAACTCGCATGGCATAATTTCCGGAAATTCTTCTGAATAGGATGCAACGCATGCGTCGAACTTTGATAATCCTGTTCTGCTGCCTTTGGGCAGCGGTGAGCTCATATGCAGCGGCATCGAGTCCCAAATCACTGCATATTTATTCCATCGACGTCGAAGGCGGGCAATCCACCCTGATCGTCAGTCCGAGCGGGCAGTCGCTGCTGATTGATACAGGATGGCCCGGTGGAGAAGGTCGAGACGCGGATCGCATTATGGCTGCCGCTCACGACGCGGGCCTCAAACAGATTGACTATGTTCTGATCACGCATTATCACCGCGATCACGTTGGCGGAGTTCCGCAGCTTGTCGACGGTATCAAGATCGGAACGTTTGTTGACCACGGACCCAACATGGAGGATTCGGCAGTTACGCGCACGGACTATGCGGCCTATGAAAAAGCGATCGCCGGACACGCTCATGTCATCGTGAAGCCGGGCTGGGCGCTGCCCATCAAGGACATCGAAGTTCGCGTCCTGACCGCGAATGGAGAGCACATCTCCAGTCCACTGCCGAATACGGGCGAGGCAAATCCCTACTGTTCCGCTGAACCGAACCCGCCGTCGGACGATTCCGAGAATGCGAGATCGGTTGGCGTGCTGGTCACCTTCGGAAAGTTCCGTTTTCTCGACCTCGGCGACCTGACGAAGAAGAAAGAACTGGAACTGATGTGCCCCAACAACGTGATTGGCACCGTGGATCTCTTCCTGGTAAGCCATCACGGCTTGGATCAGTCGAATTCCAAGGCTCTGGTTTGGGCAATTCGTCCTCGCGTTGCCATCATGAACAATGGTGCGCATAAGGGCGGGAGCCCGGCGGCCTGGAAAATCGTTCATGAGTCTCCGGGGCTGGAGGACCTTTGGCAATTGCACTATGCGGCTGATTCCGACAAAGATCACAATGTCGATCCCGAACACATCGCGAACGTGAAAGAAAATTGCGAAGGGAAGTACTTCAAGGTCACTGCGGAAAACGACGGCACTTTTACCGTCATGAACGCACGCACCGGCCGGCAGAAGACCTACGTGAAGAAATGACGGTTATCATCTCGCAATGATCGTAATCGTCATGGGAGTCGTTGGGGCCGGGAAGACCACCGTCGGCGAACTGCTAGCTCAGCAGATGGGCTGGGATTTCGCGGATGCGGACGAGTTTCATCCTGCCTCGAACGTCGAAAAAATTCGTAACGGCATAGCCCTGACTGATTTGGATCGAGAGCCATGGCTCGATCTTCTCCGCGCAAGAATTGTCGAGTGGATCGAGCAGGGACAGAGCGCAGTCTTGGCGTGCTCGGCTCTGAAGAGAATCTATCGCGACAAACTCGATGCTGGTCCTGAGGTCCGCTTTGTCTATCTGAAGGGAACTGGCAAGTTAATCGCATCCAGGCTGCGGGCGCGGCGCGGGCACTTTGCCAACGAATCGATTCTCGCCAGCCAGTTAGCCGATCTTGAGGAGCCCGGTGACGCGACCACGGTAGAAATTTCCGGTACCCCGCAGCAGATCGTCCGCAAAATCAGGAAAAGCCTTGCCTTAGAGTAGAATCCTCGCACGGCGGAGACGGAAAAAGCTCCGCTTCGCTTTCCTTGGGACCCGCCATTGCAAACGACATCTGACCGCATGGAATCCGCCGTTGTCTCGCGACTGATGTGGCGGCTCATGCCGTTTCTGTTTCTCCTCTACATCGTTGCCTATCTCGATCGAATTAATGTTGGCTTCGGCGTGTTGCAGATGCGCGAGCAATTCGGATTAAGTGATCGGGTGATCGGCCGTGCCTCGGGAATTTTTTTCATCGGCTACTTCCTTTTTCAGTTGCCCAGCAATCTTGTGCTCGAAAAAGTCGGAGTGCGCCGATGGATTTCTCTGTTGATGGTGGCATGGGGCGTAGTTTCCTGCCTGATGATCCTGATCCGCGGCCCGGTCAGTTTTTACGCGATGAGATTTCTGCTTGGAGCGGCAGAGGCGGGGTTCTTCCCAGGAATCATTCTGTATATGAAACGATGGTTCCCCGCCAGCGCGCGAGCTACGGCCGTCGCCTGGTTCATGACAGCAAACCCGCTCGCCGGAGTTGTCGGAAGCCCGATCTCGGGAAGTTTGCTCAATCTTCACGGCGGAGGGCTGGCGGGATGGCAGTGGATGTTTCTGATTGAGGGACTGCCAGCCATTCTGCTTGGTGGCGCCGTTTTCCTAACCCTTTCCGATCATCCGCACGATGCGAAGTGGCTGGTGGGTGAAGAGCGCACCTGGCTCCTCGAAACACTCGAACGAGAGCGGCTCAATGAGCCACCCGTCGCTGCCGGTGATTTCTGGAAAGTCCTTGTCAGCGGACGGATCTGGCTGCTATCGATGATCTACTTCGCCGTATCGACCACCATGTACGGCCTTACTCTTTGGTTGCCCAGCGTGATCCGATCAATCTCAGGATTGAGTTATTTCTGGACCGGTATCGTTGCTGTTCTGCCATTTCTCCTAACCGTACTCGTGATGGTGGCTGTAGGAGCCCGGTCCGACAGGAGCGGAGAAAGGCGCTGGCATATCGCAATTCCGGCGTTCATCGCTGCTGCCGGACTGGTTGTCGCGGGTTACGGAACTTCAACTGCGATTGTTGTTGCCGGCATTGGTGTAGGGATGGCATTCGCCGAGGGGATGTGTGGACCGTTCTGGGCGCTGGTCACGGCGAGCATGGGTGGACTTTCGGCAGCTGCGGGCATCGCGGTCATTAACTCGCTGGCGAACCTTGGAGGCTACTTCGGGCCGGATATCATCGGCTTCTTCCGCACGATCGGTGGCGGATTCCGCGGTGGACTATTGTCGATTGCCGCCGTGCTTGTCATAAGCGGCTCTGTGGCCCTGCTCATACGGACGAAATCGACGACCACGCCTTCGTAAATAGCTCCTTGTGCCCCTTAAAGCTGTGTCTCAAAATTGATTCGATTGTTACAATAAACGTTTCACCGACCCGCAGGCGCTGCAACCTGAGGATTACACACGACTTTGGACCCGTTAAGCCACAACTCCAGTACGGCCCCCACCGTTTACTGGCGCGTTGAAGGGAGCCTGCTCGATCTGACTGTGGTCAGACCGATCGCCTTCTTCACCTGGAATGCTCAGACATTCTCGGACCGTTTTCGGAGGCGGGGCCTCATTTTTCTGATGGCGGTGCTGCGCCCCTTTCTCTATGCGGCCAATCGAAAATTCGCCACCCGAGTGGTTCATTCCGTGCTTCGAGGAGTAACTCGCGATCGTTTGGACCTGCTCGGCGAAGAGTTTTTCCAATACAAGCTGAAGCCCCATCTGAAGCAAGAGGGCGTGGAAAAAGTTCAGGAGCTCTTGCAGTCCGGGGCAGATGTGGTGCTCGTGAGCCAGGCTCTCGATCACCTGATGCGTCCACTGGCCCAGCATCTCGGGGTGCGGCACATCGTCGCGAACCGCCTCGAATTTCGCGATGGAACTGCAACGGGACGCCTGCTCAATCCGGTCATCCGGCCCCGGGGTGCCTTCGCTCCATTTCGGGAGAACATGCCCGACGGCCGCCGCGCTCCCAAAACTCTGGCGCGCCATCTCGATATCAGTTACGAGGAATTGATCGGCGCTGTAACCTCTGCCGAGCGGCAGAACCCTGTCGCGGTCCGCCCCGTCGTTCACTTCGAAGGGACGAAGCAGGCTGCTGATTTCTCGGTCCGACGAGCTTTCGCCGGCAAGAGCGTGATGCTGATTGGCGTCACCGGATTTATCGGGAAAGTTTGGCTGGCTAATACGCTGCTGGATCTTCCCGAAATAAAGCGGATCTATCTTTTGATCCGGCGGCAGAAGTCCAGTCCGGGTGAGAGACGCTTCCAGAAGATGATCGAAGATTCGCCAGTCTTCGATCCTCTTTTCGAGAAGTATGGCGACAAACTTGGCGACTTCCTGCGCGAGAAAGTTGAAGTCGTCGAGGGAGATGTGACGCAGGCGGGCTTAGGTCTAAGTCTCGAAGCGACTGAGGTTTTGCAAAAAAACCTCGATTTGGTGATTAACAGCTCAGGCCTCACTGATTTCAATCCGGACCTGCGTGACGCCCTCACCACGAATACCGATGCCGCCCTCAACATTCTGGAATTTATTCGTGGTGCTGACCACGCCGGACTCCTGCATCTGTCCACTTGCTACGTAGCCGGAGAGCAGGATGGACGTGTCAGCGAGAGGCTGGTTCCGAACTACACTCCGCGAGGCTTGGCGGGCTTTGATGCCGAGCAGGAGTGGCACTCCCTCAAACAGTTGATTGAGGAAGGCGAAAGGCGATCCGAAAGCGAGGAAGTGACGGCTGGTTTGCGAATGGAAGCCCGAGCCAAGCAGCATGCGGCCAAAGACCTTCAAGGCGCCGCCCTCGAGAACCAGATCCGCAAGGGACGGGTGCGCTGGCTGAAGACCTACCTGACCGAGGCCGGAACGCGCCGCGCCAAAGAACTGGGCTGGCCCAATACGTACACACTGACCAAGAGCCTGGCCGAATCGCTGATTGCCAAGTATGGGGCAGGCCTCCCGATTGCAGTCGTCCGCCCCGCAATTGTCGAAACTTCGCTGGCCAAACCATTCCTCGGGTGGAATGAAGGGATTAACACTTCAGCGTCGCTCTCGTACTTGCTCGGTACCTACTTCCGTCAGCTGCCTTCGAAAGAGAGCAAGCGGCTCGACATCATCCCGGTGGATTCGGTTTGCGCGGGTATGACGTTAATTGGTGCCGCCGTAATGGAGCGCCGCCACGACCCGCTCTATCAACTCGCGACTTCGGTGACGAATCCGTGCGACATGGGGCGTTCCATCGAATTAACTTCATTAGCACATCGCAAACACTACCGGGCCCAGGAAGGTTTGGAAGCTTGGCTAAGGCTGCGGTTTGATGCGATTTCCGTCTCCAAGGAGCGCTACAACCGCATGTCGGCCCCGGCACAGAAAGCAATCGTAAAATCGATCCAGCGCATCATGTCGCCGCTGCCGCTCAAGAAGGCGCCGCTAGTGAAGGCAGAACGGAATCTCGAGCGGGTCGAAAAGCTCATCGAACTATTCGAGCCTTTCATTTTGCTCAACGAGCACGACTTCACCGCCGAGAACGTCGAGAAGCTCTCATATGCGCTGATCCCCGAAGAGCGCGAGCAGTTCGGCTACAATACCCGCTCGCTTGATTGGTGGGAGTACTGGATCAATATTCATATTCCGGCGCTGCGGCGCTGGACCTATCCTCTAATTGAGGGCCGTCCGCTGGAGGTACGGCCTCCCCGCACGTTTCAACTCGCGCCTTCGAACGGAGACGCCTTGAAAACCGGGACTGACGGAGCAACGTGGCGATATTCCTGACTGGATCGACCGGATACATCGGCGCACACGTCGCCGCCAACCTTCTGCAAGGCCACGGTGCTTCGCTGAACTTGCTGGTGCGCGCGCGCGATCCGCAGGAAGCGCAGCTGCGCCTGTGGCAATCACTACAGTTGCATTTGCAGTTTCCCGGCTTCTACGAATACTTGCAGACCAAAATCCGTATCTTCTGCGGCGATCTGACTTCGCCCGGATTCGGCTTAAACCGCGACGAATATGACCGGCTGGTTCACACCACCGACTCGATTATTCACTGCGCGGCGTCATTGAATCGCAAGTCTGAAAAGAGTTGTTTAAACGTAAACCTTCGAGGAACACTTGAAGTCCTCACGCTGGCGCGGAATGCTGAACACTATCACGGCCTGCGCCGCTTTAGCGAGGTCAGCACAGTTGCCGTAGCAGGGAAGCGCAGCAACGAAGTCGTCACCGAAGACAACTCGATCGATTGGGACCGCTCCGACTACGACCCCTACGCGCGCACGAAAAAGTTCTGCGAGCACATGACGCGAGTCCTGCTGCCGGATACTCCGAAGACCGTCTTTCGTCCCAGCATCGTTCTCGGCGACAGCCGCCATGCTGAAACCACGCAGTTCGACATGGTGCGCGCCTTCGTTTTCCTGGCAGGATTGCCCGTGCTCCCGTTCCGGCCGACGGACAAGATCGATATCGTGAACGTCGACTTTGTAGCCGACGCCATTGCGACGCTTCATCAGAAAGAGCAGCCCAAGTTCGATACCTATCATCTTTCGTCGGGAGTCGACTCCCAGACATTCCGCGAACTGACAGCCGCACTCGCTTCCTCCCAGCAGAAGCGCAAGCCCGTTTTCGTGCCATTCGCAGAGCGTCCCTTTACCGAGTCGGTCAAGTTCCTGTCTAACCGCAAAGGACCAATGGGCCGGGGCGCTTCGTTGATGAAGGTCTTCATGCCGTACCTCGTGTGGAATACGGTGTTCGACAACACCCGCGTGACTTCCGAGCTCGGGCGCCGACCCGTACCGTTCTCGCAATACAGTTTTCCGTTGCTGAAGTTCAGCCGCGAGAACAACTTCGAATACAAATACCAGCCGTGGCCCTCGACCAGAGGAGGGAACGCCGCATGATGGATTTCGTCCTCGAAGCCTGGGTGAGCAGCAACATCGAGCGCGCCAAGGTCCGCTGGATGATGGGCGGCAACAAGCCTTGGCAGCCCAGCGAAAAGTTAAAGCTCTTGTTCGCCGGATACAACGGTACCCGCAACATGGGATCCGATGTCCGCGTCGAAGAGATGATCCGGCAAATCCGCCACATTCTGGGCGCAGACCGCGTCGACTTCAGCGTCATGAGCCAGAACTTCGACTTTTCGAAGGGATACTTTGAGGGCACGACGCAGGTTCATCTACCCGACATTTTCCCGCCGTTTCTGTTCGATGAAGTCCCGAAGCATCACGGCGTCGTCGCGTGCGAAGGCTCGATGTTCAAGAGCAAGTTCGCCAATGCCCTGACCACCATGATGATCGGATCGCTCGGCCTCGCCGCAGTCGAAAACAAATTGTCAGTCGGTTACGGCGCCGAAGCCGGGCACATGGATCCCCTCGTCGCAAGAATGTGCGGACGTTACTGCAAGCAGTCGCTCGTGATCACGCGCAATGACGAGTCACGAAAAATCCTGAGCGAGCTGGGAGTTCCGACCCAACTCGGCACCGATACGGCCTGGACCTTCGAGCCGCGACCGGCAGAATACGGTCAAAGGATATTGCGCGAGGTCGGATGGGATGGCCGAACTCCCGTGCTGGTGGTTTGTCCGATCAATCCGTTTGAGTGGCCCGTACGCGCGTCCGTGGTCAAGTACGCTCTGCGCACCATGACGGGCGCTTACAAAGACAGCCACTACCGTACCGTGTACTTTCATAACTCCGGGCCAGCTGCCGATCGAGCCTATCAGCACTATCTGAAGTCAATCGCGAATGCTGTCGACGCCTTCCGAGAGCAGCGCAAAGTTTTCGTGATCATGGTGGCCACTGAGCGTCTCGACGCGCGCCCCGCCAATCGCATCGCCGAAAAGCTTGGCGGAGTTCCTGTCCTCACCTCCGATCAGTACAACATGTACGAACTGGTCAGCATCCTGCGCTGTTGCCACATGATGGCGTCGTCGCGCTATCACGGCATCGTGACATCCATGCCCGCCCTTGTTCCATCGGCCGGCATCACCATGGACGAACGAATCCGCAACCTGATGCGCGAGCGCGGACATCCGGAGTTGCTGACGATGGTCGATGATCCCGATCTCGAGCCGAAGCTGCTGGCAGCGCTGAATGTTTTGGCAACAGAGGGCGAGCGGATTTCCGATGGAATCGCGCGGACCGTCGTGAAGAACCTCAAAGTCATGGCGCAGATGGGCGTCTTCTTCGAAGAAGAAGTGCAGCGCCGCTATCCGGAATTTCCCACGCGCACCGGCGAGTGGAGTTGGGAAGATTATCTGCCGCCGATGAACGATTCTCTCAGGCAGTTGATTTCCGCATATAGTTAGTCGCTCGTCCCAGAAAAGATATGCCATTCGTCGGCGACATCTTTGCGCAACTCAAGTCCGCTCCAGGCAACATCGTGTTGCAGGAGATCCGCGATGGCCATACCACCGGCGTAACCGGGCCGGAGCTCCTAGAACTGGTCGCGAAAGCACGCACTTTCCTCGCGTCCAAGGGACTCAAGAAGGGCGACCGTTGCGGTATCCTCGCCGCGAATAGCATTCGCTGGATCGCGATGGATCTGGCCGCGATGGCCGAGGGCCTGATCGTCGTTCCGCTTTACTTCCGCCAAGCCCCGGCAGAACTTGTCGCCATCATGAAAGACAGCGCGCCTTCTCTGGTCGGCTGCGGCGACGCTGGCCTTCGCGCCGGAATTCAGCAAGCCTGGCCAGATGCGCCTCCGCACTTCCTCTTGGACGAAATCTTCGCAGGTGTCGATGGCATCACCCTCGATCGCCCGCAAGTCCGCGACGAAGACGCAGTCACCATCATTTACACCTCCGGAACATCGGGCGAATCGAAAGGCGTCGTGCTCACCGCTGCGAACGTCGGATTCATGCTGGGCCGTACCGCCGCCCGCCTCGACGAGTTAATGGACGGCCGCACCGGGCAAGATCGCATCTTCCATTACCTGCCATTCAGTTTCTGCGCCTCATGGATCGCTGTCTTGACCTTCATGCTTCGCGGCAGCCTGGTCACGTTGAATACCGATCTGACGAAGATTCCCAACGACATGCCCTCCGTGGCGCCGCACTATTTCCTCAACGTGCCGCAGTTGCTCGAGCGCATGCGGCGCGGAGTCGACGAGCAAATCGCAAAAAAGGGCGGCATCGGCCAAGCCATCTATTCCCGAGCAAAGGCGGACTGGACAGCGAATAAAGGCGCTAGCTCGTTCTGGCTCTGGCTGGCCAACAAACTCGTCTTTCCGACCATTCGCAAGAAGATGGTCGGGGAGAATCTGAAAGCCCTGATCTGCGGTTCCGCTCCGCTCACACCGGAGACGCAAGACTACTTCCGCATGCTCGGCATCCCGGTATTACAGGTGTACGGACTCACCGAGACCACGGGCATTCTCACCATGGACGACCCGAAAAATCCCGTGCCAGCTCATGTCGGCCCGACGATCCCCGGCATCGAGATGAGGCTCGCCGAAAACGAAGAGATCATCGTTCGTGGGCCAAACGTTTTCCCCGGCTACTGGAATCGCCCGCAGCAGTCCGCCGATGTATTGCGCGACGGATGGTTCCACACCGGCGACCAAGGCGAACTCGACTCGACCGGTACTTGGCGCATTGTTGGACGCATCAAAAACCTCATTGTCTTGGGATCAGGCCACAAGATCGCTCCCGAAACGGTCGAAGAAGAGATTGCCAAGCATCTGCAAAACGCACAGCAGGTCGTGATCATCGGCAACGGCCGCGGATATCTCACGGCGCTTATCACCGGCAGTGTCAGCAGCGAGGAGGTGCAGTCCGCTTTGGACGCGGTCAATTCTCAATTGCCACATTACAAGCAGGTGCGTGCTTTCCACATCTCACAAGACGCCTTTTCGATCGACAACGGTATGCTCACCGCCAACGGCAAGCTGAAGCGCGACGTGATCGCTACGCGGATGAAAAACGAAATCGAGGCCATGTACCGCACGGTGAAGACCGCATGACCACTCCGCATCTCGGCCAGACCATGTCGTGGGAGTTCAAGGAAGGCGTCGTCGAGCTTCGCCTTCACCGCACCCCTTGCAACGAGATAGGCTCCAAATCGCTCGACGAACTTGAAGCCTTCTCGCGTTACCTGCAAAGCCTCGACTCATCGGCGCATGCGGTCTTAATCTACAGCGACTTGAAATGCGGGTTTTGCGCCGGAGCCGATCTTCGCGAGCTCTACCAGCGCTCGCAAGCCATGGCCACCTCCGACGCCGCCAAAGGCGTCCGCGAATTTCTGGAGCGAATTCATAGCGCACTGAACATAATCGACGCCTCTCCTTTAACGACCATCGCTGCGGTCAACGGCGTCGTCTTTGGCGGCGGATTCGAATTAGCGCTGGCCTGCGACCTGATCGTCGCCGACAAGACGGCGCGCTTCGCCTTCCCCGAATTGCGTCTCGGCCTGATCCCCGGATTCGGCGGTATCCCACGCCTCAAGCGCGACATCAGCAATGCCGTGGTCCGAGATCTGTTGCTGACTGGTCGCAGCTTTAACGCCACCAAAGCGCAGCAGATCGGACTCGCAAGCCAGGTCGTTTCCGAAGGCGAAGCTCTACGAGCCGCCCGGGCCACCGCCGCGCAGATCGCCAAATTCGACCGTGGCACCTCGGCAGCAGCGAAGCAGTTCATCAAGCCGATTCCCCGTGAAGAGCTCCAACGCGAAATCGACGTCTTCTGCGAGTTATTTTCGCGTCCAGCCGTGCAGGCCGGACTCAAGAAGTTTGTCGAATCAAAAGACGCGCAGCCGTATTTGCCCTAGGCGAAACTGAATTAAAATGACTGCTTATGCCAACAGCTGAAAAGACCTTGGATGAGATCCTCGATCTCGCCTCGGCGCACTTTAAAGTCTCGCGCGAAAAACTTTCCCCCGATGACGACTTTTTCAAAGCGCTCGGGATTGACAGCCTCCAGACGCTCGATCTGCTCACAAAACTCGAGAATCATTTTCACGTCGAACTGCCTGACTACGAATTGCAGGGAGTGACCGATTTCCGCACGCTGGCTGGAAAAATCCAGGCGCGCTTGTAGCAAAGATTCCAATTGTTGATTTCTGATTGTTGATCGGGAGGGAACATGCTCCCGCAACTGTGCTCGACTTGCTCAATCAGCAATCTACAATCGACAAGCAGCAATTCAACCATGCTCGATCTTCGTCAATACACTTGCCTGGGAGCGGCCCTTCGCGATGCCCTTGACCGCTTTTCCTCCGAAGTGTGTCTGATCGAAGCCGAACGCGACCGCGAGAAACTGCGCCTCACCTACTCCGACTTCAAGGAAATGGCGCTCCCTCTCGCCCGTGCCCTCGAAGATGCCGATTTCGATCCAAACGATCGCGCCGCGATCATCATGACCAACCAGTCGAAGTGGCTGGTCTCGGCCTACGCCATTTTCTATTGCGGCGGCGTGCTCGTTCCCCTCGACTACAAGCTGACTCCCGCTGAGCATCTCCAACTGCTCGCTCATTCCAAGGCCAAAGTCCTGATCGTCGAATATCACCTGTGGCGCGCGATCATGCAGGCTCAGGAATTTCAGAAAATCGCGACGAAGATCGTATTAGTCACCGAAGCTCCGCTCGGCGCCGATCTCGCTGGCGCCTTCCGCTGGGAAGATTTCAAGCGCAAGGGCGCGCCCGATTTCGTGATGCGCCAGAAGGACGACGTTGCCTGCATCGTCTATTCCTCCGGAACCGGAGGCCGTCCGAAAGGCTGCGTTCTGACCCATGAGAATTATCTCGAACAGTGCCGCTCGCTGACGGCGTGGTATCCCTTCTGGCCGGGAGTGCGTTACCTCAGCATCCTTCCGACAAACCACGCGATCGACTTCATGGTGGGATTCATCGGGCCCTTCGTCTGCGGCGCCTGCGTCGTGCACCTCCGCACGCTGCGTCCAGAGTTTGTGCGCGATGCCTTTGTGCGATACCGCATCACGTACGTTTCGCTGGTCCCGATGATCTTGAAGAATCTCGAAAAAGGTCTCCGCGCAAAGTTCGACGAATTACCCGGCTGGAAGCGCGCCATCCTGAACACGATGATCTCGCTTAACCGCGCTCTGACGAAGCGCAGGCCAAACGTGAAGCTCAGCCGCATGCTGCTCTCAAATATTCATCAAGGTTTCGGCGGAGAGTTGCTCGCCCTCATCACCGGTGGCGCCTTCATGGAGCCCTCCACCATGCAGTTCTTCTACGACCTCGGCGTCCCCGTGGTGAACGGCTATGGCCTGACTGAGGCGGGCACGGCTCTGACGCTGAACGATCTCAAGCCTTTCCGCGCAGACACCGTCGGCAAGTCCCTGCCGGGAGTCGAGCTTCGCATTCTGAATCCCGACGCCGACGGCATTGGCGAGGTAGCGGTGCAAAGCAAGACGGTGATGTCGCATTACCTTGATGATCCGGAACTCACTCTTGAAACTATCGTCGACGGCTGGCTGCTCACTGGCGATCTCGGACGCTTCGAGCAACACGGCCATCTTCAACTCTTCGGCCGCAAGAAGAACATGATCGTCACCGAGGGCGGAAAAAATATCTACCCCGAAGACATCGAAACCGTATTCGATGGCCTGGCGGTGAAGGAATACGCGATTTTCGCCTCGAATTACATCTGGCCAAAAAAGGAACTCGGCAAAGAGTCACTACTGTTGGTTCTTCGATTGGAGCAGAACCAGAAATTGGAACCGGCGTTGCTGGAAGACATCGCGGCCCGCAATCGCAAGCTACCCGACTTCAAACGCGTCGGCGGATATCTCATATGGGAAAAAGATTTCCCGCGGACCGCCTCGATGAAAATCAAGCGTCAGGTCCTGGCGGAAGAGATCGGCAAGTCGGTAGAACGTTCAGTAGTCTCGCAGCTCTAATCGAGAAACGGAACTCAACAGTTGGGGCGAAACTATCTAGCAATCGTGAATCCCGCTGCCGGAGGAGGAAAGAGTCAGAAACTCCTCGGCCCCGCACTCGACCGCTTGCAAGCTGGCGGCATCGAAGTTGAAATCTCGAACACGAACGCCTCAGGTGATGCCACTCGAATCACCCGCGAAGCCTATGGACGCGGCATCCGCAACTTCATCGCGGTCGGCGGAGACGGCACTTCCTACGAAGTTGTCAACGGACTTTTTCCCGAATCGATCGGCAAAGAACCAGCGCGATTAGGATTTCTTCCGCTCGGCACCGGCAATTCCTTCCTGCGCGACTTCAGTGACAAAGGCGTCGACTATGCCATCGAATCGATCCTTGCGGACCGTGCCCGCACCTGCGACGTCCTGCGCCTGCGCCATCGAGAAGGCACGATCTACTACATCAACTTGCTCAGTATGGGCTTTTCCGCAGATGTCGCAACATTGCGGGCCCGTCAATTCGCGCACTGGGGAGAACTCGGCTATTTCACATCCATCTTTTTAACGCTCGCCCGCTTCAACCGACGTCCGTTTCCCGTGCGATTAGAGACTCAAGATAAATTCGACGATCGTCGTTGCCTCTTCATCACCTTCAATAACAGCAAGTTTACCGGCGGCACGATGATGATCGCTCCCAAAGCCGAGGTGAATGACGGCTTAGTGGAATACGTTCGCTGGGGACCGATAGGCAGGTTGGGACTGATCCGGAACCTGCCGGGACTCTATGACGGTACGCATATCGAACATCCGCTCGCCGAACATAAGGCCGTAAAGCGCGTCGAGTTCAATCTAAACAATCCGGTCGATGTCATGGTCGATGGCGAAGTTCTGTCGTTACATTGCGAGGAACTAGACGTCCTGCCTGGAGCCCTGACAGTGGTTGCGTGAAGCCCGTGATATAAAAAACTATGTCTGAAGAGCGGCGAAAAAAACAGCGTGATCGCGAAGAAACGAATGAGAGCAAATCACGCAAGAGGCTTGCGTACGCAATTATTCTGATCTGCTTCGCGGGTGCCTTCTTCGGCGGCCGCTACTACAAGAACCATAAATACGATTCATTCGCGCAATGCCTCACGAGCAAAGGGACAAAAATGTATGGGCTCTATTGGTGCCCGCATTGCGCCGATCAAAAAGAAATGTTCGGCGCATCATTCAAGAAGATCGACTACGTCGAGTGCGCGATCAAGGACAAGCCCGGCGAATTGGCCCCCGCGTGCAAGGCTGCCGGAGTGAAGCTCTTTCCAAGTTGGCAATTCGGCAACGAGGCTCCCAAAGAAGGAGTTCTCTCAATGGACGCATTAAGCGATAAAACCGGGTGCGCTCTGCCTTGAACGCCGTCCGCAACAATATCCTCTTCATGCTGATAGCTGTGCTGTCGGTTGCGGGAGTAGTTGTCTCCGGCGTCTCCCTGCAAAGACACTATGCGAAATCAGCCACGAACTTCTGCGACTTCAGCCAGAAATTTAGCTGTGACATCGTGAACCGCAGCGAATACTCCGAAATTCAGGGAATCCCGGTTGCAGGGATTGGAGTGGCAGGCTATGTCGCGTTATTCGTTCTATCGACATTCTGGAGGTCGCGCGCCGAAACTCCAACTCGTCTCCTCCTAGCAGCCCTGGCGGGTCTTGCATTCGCTCTATATCTCACCTATGTCGAGGCACGTGTCTTAGCCACGTGGTGCATCTTATGCGTCGGATCGCTGATCCTGATCTCTCTGATTGCCTTCTTATCGATTACCGTAAAGCTACGAAGCCCGTCCGCATGAACCAATCCGCCGTTATATCCTAAGAAATCATTTCGTCTGCAATGGAAGAAATCGCTAAATCTGAACGTTTGCCGTCGGGAATCTCCGAGGGAGTGATCCGCGTGGAGGCTGCGGCCGGAGACCTACGCCTGCACGAATTTCAGAGCCGCATTTTCCGCAACACACGATTCTTGCGAGTGTGGCTTCCGCCAGGCTATGACGACGGTGAAAACGATGGCAGACAATATCCGGTTCTCTATCTGAACGATGGCCAGAATTTGTTTGAGACAACTACGTCGTTCACGGGGGTGGAATGGCAAGTTGACGAAACGGCGGACCGCTTGATCCGTGAGGGCGTAATCGCGCCGATGATTATTGTCGGTATCGACAACGCCGGTAAAGACCGTTTCCGCGAATACATGCCGCATCGCTCGATGCAGCCCGTGATGCTCCGGGTGCAGGGGCAGAAGTACCCGAACTTCCTCACTAAAGAAGTCATGCCGTTTGTTGCGCGCAACTACCGCGTTGCAACCGGTCCCGAGAACACGGGCTTGGGCGGCTCATCTCTCGGCGCTCTCATTTCGCTCTATACCGCCGCTGTGCAGCCCGCGCTGATCGGGCACTTGCTTCTAGAGAGCCCGTCTCTTTGGGCTTCGAATCGGCAGATGATTCGCGAAAGTCGCGCCATAAAACGCTGGGCCGGACGAGTGTTTCTCGCCACAGGAACAGCGGAAGCCGGCAGAGAAGATAAAGACCGCAGCATGGTCGATGACGTGCGTGAATTGGCTTCAATCTTCGGGCGTGCTGGATTGGGTGCCGATCGGTTTCGCCTTCAGATTGACGATGGAGCAACACACCACGAGTCCGCGTGGGCAAAAAGATTCCCAGACGCTCTCACTTTTCTTTTTGGAACCGGCGGGCGCTAACCTAGACCTGAACCGATCGGACGTTAGCGCCAACAGCGCAGCGCAAAACATCGTCTGAGCGGACCACCCGCCAAATCTCATATGCGAGTGCAGTCATCGCTAGGACAGAGAGTTGCATGTGCGTCCATCGCGTCAGGAAACCTACTAACGGAAGTATGTATACGAGGTAAAGAAGGACGCCAATTTTCGGCCACCTGCGCATCTCTGTTTGACTCAGCAGCCAATTTGCAAGAAGCAACAACGCCGGAGCTAGAATCACCAGATCGTAGACCGTGAGATGTGGTGAAACGAGCACGGTTGCCAAAAGCAAAATCGAGAATCGTAGTTCCCAAGATTGCGAACGCTTCCACACCTGAATGGTCCATGCGAGCACTACGATTGCGCTGATTACGTAGAGCGCGAGCGATATCGAGTTCCACGGAATCAACATCGACCAGAACGTGCGGAGAGAATGCGTTTGGTAGGGCCTCGGCTCCAGGGCGTATCCTACCTGCCGAACATGCCAGATCGTTTGGAACCATGCGACTAATGGCGCCAGCCCGTAGTACAGAACCCCGGCCGCCATTTCAATAGCTGAACTTGCAATCGCCCCTGCAATCACCCGCCATGAGCCTAATGACAGGAAAAGAATCACGCCCGCCAGAGCCAATTGAGGTTTGAAGATGAGCAACCCTAGTGCGATTCCGGCCACGAACTCGTGCCGCTTACGAAAGCAGAGAAACGCAACCGTGAAGCATGCGAGAGCTAGTGCTGATGTTTGTCCCCACGCGATGAGGTGAAAGAATGACGGGAATGCCGCGGCGAGCAGCGCGAGGGTCCCTCGATAGCCGGAAAGCCTTGAGCACACCCGCCAAACACCGTAGCAACACGCGGCATAAATCAAGCCCGAAATAACCGCCCACAATGCAAGTGCTGTCGGGTATGAAAAACGTGCAAAAGGTGCAAAGAGGACGGAAACCTGCGGCGGATAGAGCGGCAGATATCGGATTCCTGCCGCAGCCGGGACACGCTGCGATGCCAGCACCGCCTGCGCACTCATGTCGTACAGAGCTTCGCCACGATGCGCAATGGCCAGGGATCCCAGCGTGTAGAAGTGAAGAAAATCGGTACCTTTAAGATTCCCGTTGCGATCGCGCAGCCCAGGAGTGGCGATTACCCACGAGTAGATCGACCAAAGGGCCAGCGCAAGCACAAGACCCTGCGCCCGTAAACGCCGTCCAGTCAGCCACCCAGCAATGTCCATGCGCCCCCAATCATATCGAAGAGCCTGCGCCTTACCGTTATTCGGCCTTTGCCAAGTCCGGCGGCTCACGGCGAAGAAACATCAGTACACAGACTAGAAAGGGAGTTAGCAGGATCAGCGCAGAAGGAAGAAATGGTGTGCGAGTGATCGAATGTGTGTCTGGCGGGTGAATCAGAAGAATGCTGGCGGCAATCACAGGCCAAGCCAGCAGTCCGACGAAGGCCTTGCGCCCATAATTCGGAAGCGTCCTCCAGTCCCGCAGAAGCATAAAAACTGGGAGGAGCAGGAGGCCCTGATTGAAAGGTATGAGCAGCGGCAAAACGAGCGCTGATGCCACAAAAAACATACTGAGGAGCTCAACAAAGTCTGCCGACTGCGCGGCGACCCGTCGTTTGCTCCAGGCGTACGCCAGTAAAAGGCCGATCGCTGCAATCGAGAGTGAGCCTCCAATCCAGTTTCCCAGAACCAGGCGTGTAAGAGATGTCGTCCAGAAGTACTTGGGATAATCCTCGACCCCTTCTAGAAAGTACTGCGGCCATCGAGGCAACAGTAATTCTCCTGCACCGACCAAAGCGATCGTTGCGGCTGCGAATCCTCCGGCAAGGCGCCAGCGGTTCTTCCAACCGCCGAGTGTCCAAAGCAGGAACCAAACCACGCAAAGCACGACAGTCTGTGGCTTGATTGTCGAGAGCGCGAGAAGAACTCCCGCGAGAAACAAATGCTCTCGAACCACGCACCAACTTGCCAGCGCAAGCAAGAAAAAAACAAAAAGGCCGATTTGGTGCAGCCGGAATCCCTGCAGCATCTGCGGAGTGCTGAGCACAATCAGAATCAACGCGACGGTGCTCAAGTGCGAGATTCGCCAATCCAGCACCCGGAGCCACAGCCAGACGCTCAGTGCGACAAAAATGCCAAAGGCCACCGGCGCCCACTTCTGCACCTTGGCGAAGTCAAGATCCATAGTCGGGGCGAGCAGGAACACCACATACACTGGGTAGGCAAATCTCTGCTCATCCAGAATCTTTGCTTCTGGCTTGTTATACGTTTGCTCGATGGCGTGTCCGTAGAAAGCCGTCTGAATCTCGTGGCTCACTTCTGGCCCATAAGGATTGCGCCCGTGCAGAAGAAGTTCTCGTGTTCCGACCCATCTGGGGTAGAGATCGCCCATCTCCGCTTTGAGCGAACCCCGCTCCACATTGATGTAGTGTTCCCAAGGAAGCAGGATTCGCTGGCGATAGGCCAAGGTCACGGCGCACGTGAAGACTGCAAGCAGGAGCCAGACCCAGGATTTCATAGCGAAGCGGACTCAGTTCTCATCGTCGTGAAGCAAATCTCCTCGAACAGGCTGGAAAGAACTCAATCATACAGGGAAGCTCATGATACAAATGACCGATCACAATGGTCCCAATCCGGTCGCGGATACTCGTCTCCCTCGTCGTGGGTATAACGTCCGGTCTTCTTTGTTTCTCCCTCATGCGCAGATTAGGGCTAGGTGCGGGCGACTTCACCTGGTCTCTTCACCTCGCGGAAGGTCTGCTGCATCACCAGAACCCGTACGACACTCCTCTGGAGCAATATCCCATTACCGCTGCATTGTTTGCTTTGCCGTTTGTGAAATTGCCACATGAGATTGCCGCGGGCATTTTTTACGGGATCAGTTCGGGACTTCTGGCTTTCGGCTTGGTTCGCGAGGGCTATCACAGGCTCCTTATATTTCTGGCCTATCCTTATTGGATCGGGCTCCTGTATGTGCAATGGTCGCCCATCGTTGCGGCCGCCGCATTCTTCCCCTACTTGCTTCCGCTGACGATGGCCAAGCCCCAGGTTGGACTGCCCGTCTTTCTTGCTAGATTTTCAATAAGAGGCTGGTTGCTTTGCGCGGTTGTGGCAGTCGTGAGTTTACTCGTGCTCCCGGGTTGGCCGCTTTTGTGGCTAAGGCAGGCGCACAACTACCACTATTTTGTTGCCTTGACTGTGTTACCGGGCCCGCTCATCTTACTGGCGTTGCTTCAGTATCGTGATCGAGACGCAATGCTCTTGCTCGCGACGTCGTGCATGCCGCAGCGCTGGTTCTTCGACGCTTTCATATTGTGGCTGATACCAAAGACGCGCCGTGAAATTTTGATAACAGTGTTTTTTAGTTGGTGTGCCGGCATTTGGCGCTGGTACCATCCGCCACAATCGTTCGACGAAGTAGGCAGATGGATCGTGCTGTCAATTTATCTGCCGATGCTCGCAATCGTGCTTTCGCGAAAGTACTCTCTTAAACGAAAATCAGCCGAGGGTGCTGATGGTTCGCTTTGATCTGCGTCCAACACGGGCCTGAGGAATTGCTGAATAGCTTCCTACTTGCTGGCCACCTCTCCGATCTCTTCAAACAGTCCGGATGCGATCTCAATCATCTCGTTGTCGACCACCCGATTCTTTGAGATAGCTTCCTGCAGGGTGATAGAGACGATCTTGTTCGCTTTCAGGGCAGCCATGCGTCCAAACTCGCCGCGATGCACCATATCAATCGCTCCCAAGCCGTAGCGGGTTGCCAGCACACGGTCGAACGCGGTCGGAGATCCGCCGCGCTGGATGTGCCCTAGAACCACCGGCCGCGTTTCAAATCCAGTGCGCTTCTCAATCTCGCGAGCCAGTTCGTTGGCAATTCCGCCAAGCTTGGCGTGGCCAAACTCGTCCTTCCCAATATCGTGGATTACCGGGGCGCCCGATGCGGTAGCAAACTTCGCGCCTTCCGCAACCACAACAATCGAGAAGTACCGTCCCCGCTCATGACGATGACGAATGGAGTCAGCGACCTTCTCGATGTCAAACGGCCGCTCGGGAATCAGAATCACATCGGCCCCGCCTGCGATTCCACTGTACAAAGCAATCCAGCCTGCATTGCGTCCCATCACCTCTACCACCATGACGCGGTTGTGTGCTTCGGCGGTTGTGTGCACGCGGTCGATGGCTTCGCACACGATATTGCAGGCTGTATCGAATCCGAAGGTGTAATCCGTGCCACCCAGATCGTTATCGATCGTCTTCGGCACTCCTACGACCTTCACCTCCTTTTCGTGCAGCTTTTGCGCAACCGAAAGCGTGTCGTCGCCTCCAATGGCAATGAGTGCATCGATCTTGTGCTTCTGCAGCGTGGCGATGCAGCGATCGAACCCATCAGGCCGCTTCGACGGATTGGTGCGCGAGGTACGCAGGATGGTTCCTCCCCGGGGCAAGATCCCGCTGACTGCGTCCAGATCCAGCGGAATGCTGTTGTCCTCAACTAATCCGCGCCAGCCTTCGAGGAATCCCACGAACTGATCATGATAGTGAAACACTCCCTTGCGAACGACAGCACGAATCACCGCATTGAGTCCGGGACAGTCTCCACCGCCGGTTAAGACACCAATCTTCATCGTTTGCTCCTCGTTGCCATTGTGAATACTGGATGATCCCCAGGAGCCAGGACCCGATGCTGGCGGCCCCGTTCGAGGATTGCAACCGTTAGGAACGAATAGGGTAGCACTAAATAATTAGAAATGAAATGAAACAAAACGAAAGTCGCTTGACACGTCGTGATCGCAGGCTTCCCTAAGACCGGGACGGCGAAAAGATTTCTCAGGGTTACTCGGCGAGTCCTCTGCGTTCTCAGCGGTTCAAGATTTTGCCCGCGAGTGCCCGAGGGAGTGTCGGAAATTGCAGAAGCATCGCTCGCATTGGATGCAAGGCATTGCGATTCCTTCGCAGATTCGCCACAATGCTCGTCGGCATGAACAAGCTTCTGGGGATTCTGGCTTGGGTATCAGTTTGCTTACTGGGCGCAGTGGCCGTCGGCATTGTTGCAATCCGTCGTTCTGAGCCGATCAATGCACTCTGGCTGGTCACCGCGGCCACTTGTTGTTATGCCATCGGCTACCGGTTCTACGCCAAATTCATTGCGGCCAAAATCCTTGCCGTCGATGCCCTGCGCGCCACGCCAGCCGAGCGTTTAGAGAACGGCCGCGATTTTCTGGTCACCAACAAATGGGTGGTCTTCGGTCATCATTTCGCTGCGATCGCCGGCCCCGGACCGCTCGTCGGCCCCGTACTCGCCGCCCAGTTCGGCTATTTGCCCGGAACTCTTTGGGTGCTTGCTGGAGCAGTCTTCGCCGGATGCGTCCAGGATTTCGTAATCCTGCTCTTCTCCGTTCGTCGCGATGGCAAGTCGCTCACCGAAATGGCCAAAGAAGAAACCGGCGCCATCGGCGGGATCATCGCTTACACAGCCGTAATCATCATCCTGATCATTCTGCTGGCTGTCGTCGCGCTGGTTGTCGTGAACGCCCTGAAGGATAGTCCTTGGGGCACATTTACCATCGCCATGACGATTCCAATCGCCATCCTGATGGGCGTCTACCTACGCCGCATTCGCCCCGGTAAGGTACTGGAAGTTTCCGCGCTTGGCTTCGTCCTGGTACTGCTCGCCATCTGGAGTGGACAGTGGATTTCTCAAACTCCCGCTGTGGCTCACATTTTCACTCTTCGTGCGACCACTCTCGCCGTCTCGATCATCGTCTACGCCTTTGCCGCCTCCGTAGTGCCTGTGTGGTTATTGCTCGCGCCGCGTGACTACCTGAGCACCTTTGTGAAACTGGGAACAATCGGGCTGCTGGGGATCGGCATCGTTGCCCTACATCCCACGTTGCACATGCCCGCATTTACCCGGTTTGTGGACGGATCGGGGCCGGTCTTCGCCGGCAAGCTTTTTCCCTTCGCCTTCATCACAATCGCTTGCGGCGCGATCAGCGGTTTCCATTCGCTCATCTCGAGCGGTACAACTCCCAAACTGATCGCCCGCGAAACTGAAACTCCTCTTGTCGGTTATGGCGCCATGTTGGCTGAGTCCGCGGTCGCCGTGATGGCGATCATCGCGGCCTGCGTTTTGCAACCCGGCGTCTACTTTGCCATCAACAGCCCGGCGGGAATTGTTGGGCAAGGCGCAGCGGGCGCCACCGCGACCATCTCGAATTGGGGATTCCCCGTGAGCGCCGCCGAGATGCAATCACTCGCCACGGCCGTCGGAGAACAGACGTTGTTCAACCGCACCGGTGGCGCCCCTGCTTTTGCTGTGGGCATGGCACACATTTTTTCGCAGAGCCTCGGCGGTTCCCGAGTGATGGCACTCTGGTATCACTTCGCTGTGATGTTCGAGGCTCTATTCATCCTCACAATCCTCGATGCCGGAACACGTGTCGCACGCTTCATGATCCAGGACGCACTCGGCCACATCTATAAGCCGCTCGGCCGCACCAGTTGGTATCCGTCGATTATCACGACAAGCGCCCTCATCGTCGCAGCCTGGGGATACTTCTTATGGCAAGGAGTAAAAGATCCGCTCGGCGGCATCAATTCCCTCTGGCCGCTGTTCGGCATCGCCAATCAACTGTTGGCTATTGTTGCCCTGTGTGTTGCAACCACCATCATCATCAAGATGCACCGAACAAAATACGCCGCCGTGACTCTGATACCGCTGGTCTGGCTGGTTTCGGTGACGTTCACCGCATCATGGCAAAAGATCTTTGATCCAAACCCAAGAATCGGTTTTCTGGCGCAGGCGCATGTGCTCGCGGCGGGTGCACAGACCACCGCTACGGGTCGCCTCGTCTTTAACAATCGTCTGGACGCCGCCGTCACCGCGATCCTGGTAGTGATGGTGACTTTGGTCCTACTTGAATCTGCCCGTCACTGGGTCGGCATCTTGACCGGTCGGAAGCAGTCGGTCGTAAAGGAAACGCCGTTCACCATGACTCGCCTCGCGGGGGAAAGAGCATGAAGGGTCTCAATCGAGTGTTAAAAGTCATCTATGCGGCATTGCGCGAAATTTTCGACGAGGCTGCGTACGCGCGTTTCCTGCAACGCACGCAATCGTCATCCTCGACAGCGGCCTATGCTACGTTTTGTCGCGAGCGAGAATTGAGCTGTGAGCGAAGACACCGCTGCTGCTGAAGAGCCGGCGCGAACTCTGCGAAGTCTCAGCGACCTCAGCGGTAAAAGCTTTTGTAGTTGCGTACCCAAAGTAATGCCATCCACTCCGGCGAAAAGATCATGCGAATCGCCATTTCCTTGTCTACGACGATCCCCTTGGAATAAACTCCGTGCTTCACAACCGATTGGCGCTGGCCAGATCATAGGGAAAAACCACTCATGCTCCTCAAACGCTGCCTGATATGCCTCGTACTTTCTTTCACCATTGCTCCCGGACTTCATTCCCAGACGTACGGTCCCTCTACGCAGACCATGCGTCCGGTCCTCCGTGGACGCCACGCGGCCGTTGCTTCGATGAAAGCGGAGGCAACCGAAGCAGCGCGGAGGATTCTCGATGCCGGCGGCAATGCCTTCGACGCCGCTGTAGCTGGCCAGGCGGCCCTCGCCATGACGGATTTTTCTTTGAACGGGGTCGGCAGCGACGCTGTCCTTCTTGTCTATAACGCGCGCGAAAAGAAGGTCTACTCCATCAACGCAGAGCCGCGCGCCCCTAAGCTGGCGACCATCGAGTGGTATCAGAAAAATAACGGCGGCAAGATCCCGGAGAGTGATGGTCTTCTCTCGGGCGGCATTCCCGGAGTGGTCGACGCGTGGTACATCCTGCTCGATCGTTGGGGAACAATGAGCTTCGAGCAGGTACTGCAACCAGCCATCGATCTGGCAGAGAACGGATTTCCTCTAAGTGAGCGAGGAGCCGGGTACATCGCGGGTAGTACCAAAATTCTGAAATATCCCACCACAACCAGGATTTATCTCCCGAACGGAAAGGCCCCCAAAGCGGGAGAGATTCTAAAAAATCCTGACCTAGCCGCCACTTTGAAGAAACTGGTTCAGGCTGAGAAGCGAAACGAGTCAAACGGACGCCACGAAGCGCTCAAAGCAGCCCGCGACCGCTTCTACAAAGGCGATATCGCACTCGAACTCGCTCGCTTTTCGGAAGCCAACGGAGGCCTGTTCCGCTACGAAGATTTCGCCGAATATACCGCTGAAGTGGAGACGCCAGTTTCGATCAACTATCGCGGATACGATATCTACAAGAACCCTTCCTCCAGTCAGGGGCCGACAGAATTGATCGCTCTAAACATGCTTGAGGGCTACGATCTGAAGTCCATGGGTCACAATAGCCCCGAATTCCTGCACACCAGCGTTGAAGCCATAAAGCTGGCCATGGGCGATCGCGAAAAATACCTCGGCGACATGGATTTCATCAAGATTCCCTACGACGGCTTGCTCTCGAAGGACTACGCCCGCGAGCGCCGCAAGCTGATCGACCCTGCGAAAGCCTCCTTGGAATTGCGGCCGGGCACTCCAGAGAAATCCATCGCCGGCGAACTTGACCGCCCTGTCCACCCAACTGCCGAAGGACACGCTAACCACGTCGGCGACACCAGCTACATCGCGCTGATCGACAAAGACCACAACATGGTCAGCTTCGAACCCAGTCTGCACGAATTATTCGGGACCGGCGTTGTCATGGGAAATACTGGCATCCTCTTCAACTGCCGCGGCGACTACTACTCTCTGGTTCGCGGAGAAGCCAATGCACTCGAACCTGGAAAGCGTCCGCGAAGCACGCTCCAAAGCACGCTGATCATGAAAGACGGCCAGCCTTTCGGAATTCTGGGCAGTCCTGGTGGCGACGATCAAACCATGCGGACCATGCAAACGCTCATCAACATGGTCGATTTTGGCATGAACATTCAGCAGGCAATTGAGGCTCCGCGCTGGTCCTCGCGGAGTTTTCCGGCATCACCGTTCCCCCACACGATGTATCCCGGCGATATGTCCGTCGAGGCCCGCATTCCTGAGGAAACGCGTCAGGCGTTAATCGCCAAAGGTCATAAGCTGCGCGTCGCGCCTCCATGGTCGTTAGGATCAAATGGGGGAATCATCATCGACTCTTCTACAGGCGTGCTCAGCGCGGGCGCCGATCCCCGAGTGGATGCCTATGCCTGGGCTTGGTAGGGATGTAGTTGCGGAGTGTCAACGTTACTACAGTCACATTCGTTCGCGAAAAGCCTCGCTTTCTTGAGCTTCTTCGGGCGATACTAGGCGCACTGATTGCGCCAATTCGTAAGCAGAATTTGCAGCAACATCCCATCTGAACTCTGGCCGAGTGAGTCGAGTAGAAATGAAAAAACTTAATCCCCTCGCACTCTATGTGTGTGTTGTCGCCTTTTGCTGCGCGTGCCTGCTTTCTGCGGCCCAAGCGCAAACCTTCCAAACTGTTTCTACATTCAGCGGAGCGAACGGAGCTGTTCCAACCGACACCCTGGTGCAGGGAAGTGATGGCAATCTGTATGGCACGACTCAGGCCGGTGGTTCCGCAAATGCCGGCAGCATTCTTCGAGTCACCCCTGCAGGCACTATGAAGACTCTGTACAGCTTCTGCAAGACCAGTTGCCTGGACGGCCGTACGCCGGTTGGCGGCTTGGTGCAGGGTACGGATGGAAATTATTACGGCACAACTCTGAGCGGTGGAGCATACCAGGGAGGTACGATCTTCAAGATTACCCCGTCCGGTTCACTGACGACCCTTTACAGTTTTTGCAAGGTTTCGAAGTGCGCTGACGGTCAGTCTCCCCACGCGGGATTGGTGCAGGGCAGGGATGGAAATTTCTACGGCACGACTCAGGGAGGCCCATCCTACGCTGGCAATGTCTTCAAGATGACGCCCAGTGGAGCTCTTACCAGTCTCTACACCTTTTGCCTCAACTGCGCGAGCGGTTCTTCCCCCGAAGGTGATTTGATTCAGGCTACGGATGGAAACTTTTACGGGACAACATCGATGGGCGGTCTCGGGAGCGGTGGCACGATCTTTCGAATCACGCCCTCCGGTACATTTACGACGCTCTATAGTTTTTGCTCGCTCGCTAATTGCAAGGACGGCTCTATGCCCTATGGCGCGCTCGTGCAGGGTACCGACGGGAACCTGTATGGCACTACCGTCAATGGCGGCAAGACAGGTAATGGGACCGCGTTCCAACTTACGACGAGCGGCCAGCTGAATACGCTCTATAGCTTTTGCTCATTAGCCAATTGCGTCGATGGCCAATATCCTTATGGTGAACTTGTCCAAGGCCGCGATGGCAGTTTCTACGGTACAACGGAGTCCGGCGGAGCCAAAACCAACGGCAACGTTTGTGCTTTGGGCTGCGGTACGCTATTTCAGCTCACTCCGGCGGGATCTCTCACCACGGTTTACAACTTTTGCTCGACGTTGAACTGCGCCGACGGAGTTGAACCCTTCGCAGGAGTTGTTCAGGCCAGCAACGCTACATTCTATGGAACTGCCGCGTACGGAGGAGCCTGCACCATCCTGTTGAACGGATGCGGCACGATCTTCGGTTGGTCGCCGAACGTTGCTTTGCCACCGGTTTTTCAGCCTACCTCGGTCAGCTATGGTAATCACGCCGTCAATACCAGCAAGCAGAGATCGATCGCGATCGTGAATAACAATAGCGGCTACGCAATCCTGGATATAAGCAGCATCACGTTGACCGGAAGTTCCGATTTCACGATTACGTCGAATACCTGCACCTCGACCTTGGCAGCTGGACACGAATGCACCGTATTTGTCACCTTCACTCCAACGATCATAGGGAGTGAATCTGCAACTTTGAACGTTTTCGATAATGCCCCGGGAAGTCCGCAGACCGCGTTGTTCTCAGGCGCGGGTGTTGCCCAGGCAGCTCTCACGCCGACAAGTGTGGCCTTCGCGAAAACAAAAGTCGGTTCGACCAGCAATCCCAAGACTCTTTATTTAAAAAACAATCTCCCAACTACCCTGACTGGAATTTCTTACAAAACGACAGGCCCGTTCGCGGTATCGTCAACGACGTGCGGCACGACCTTGGCGAGCAATACCAACTGTACTTTCAGCGTGGTGTTTAAACCAACGGTGACCGGTGCTGCGAATGGCACATTAGCCATCAAAGACAGCGCGAACAACAGCCCGCAAACCAGCACTCTAACGGGTACCGGCTACTAAGCAAGGCCGAGCCTCGAAAAATCCCGAGGCTCAGCCGCGGCTGTTCTAAACAACATTCAAACAGACTCATACTCTCGCCATTCCGACACCGCGCGAAGCGCGGAGGAGGAATCTGCTGTCGTTGGCACTGTCGATGCCGCACGGAAACAGTACCTTCCACCGCCCCATTTCCGCGGTACACTTCTCTTCACATGCGAGTTCTGGGCATTGACTGCGGAGGCGAATACACCGGCTACGGCGTGGTCGAGATGCTCTCTGCCGGAAAGCTCTGTTGTCTCACATGCGGTGCGGTGAAGCTCTCTACCCGCGAACCGCTGCCCAGGCGCCTCTCCCGCATCTACACCCAACTAGGCGCAATCATCGCGGAGCACCAACCTGAGGAAGTCGCGATTGAGGATGTCTTCTACGCGCTAAACGCGAAATCCGCTCTCAAGCTGGGACAAGTGCGAGGCGTTGCCATGCTGGCTGCCGCTTCAGCAGGCCTGGAGGTCGCGGAGTATTCGCCCTTGACGATCAAATCCTCTGTTGTGGGCTACGGTCGCGCCGAGAAGGTACAGGTTCAACTCATGGTCACGCGCCTGCTCGATCTTCCATCACCGCCCGAGCCCCTTGATGTTTCTGACGCCCTGGCGATCGCGATTTGCCATCTTCACACTGCCGGAACACTGAGCCGCCAGCGTCTGGCAGCTCGCTAGACTCATGCGACGCAATCTCTGTCATAATTCCAAGCATCTGTGGATGCGAGAGTTTCAGCGACAGATGAGAACTGGTATGTATTCAACTGCGGAGCGTTCGATCGGAAAGGGAAAAGGATTATCGGCGGGATTCGTTCTTGCGTCCGTCGTTTTTGTTGCTGTCCTCACCCACGCAGCGGACTTGGCTTCCGTCTCATTCTCACTCGATTTTCCGAACTCCAGCCCGGAACACTACGCGATCTCTGTTCAGTCCGATGGCCGCGCCCATTACGAATCTTCAGGCAAGATTTCTAACGATTCCGATGCGCGCGACGACTATCAAACGGATTTCACTTTCTCCGATGCCGGCCGTGCCCAAGTCTTCGATCTCGCGAAGGCTGCCCACTATTTTTCCGGAAAAGTGGACTCCGGAAACAAAAAGTTGGCTTTTACCGGGTCCAAGAAGCTGGTGTACTCCGACGCACAGCGCACCTCCTCGGCCGAATACAACTTCTCGACCATGCAATCCGTACAGCAGCTGACGTCCCTTTTTCAAAACGTGAGCGCTACGATGGAATATGCTCGCCGCCTCTCCTACTACCACCGATACCAGAAACTCGCTCTTGACGACGAATTGAAGCACATGGAAGATCAGGCTCGCCAGGGAGAACTGGCTGAAATACAGGCCGCGCAGCCTGTCCTGCAGCAAATCTACGACGACAATTCCGTCATGAATGTCGTACGAGCCCGAGCCCAGCGCATCATGAGCATGGGCAAAACCGTGACGGCAGCCGGTCACTGAGCGCCATTGTCTTCATAGAGTAAAAGCTCGGCCTGGCGTTTCAAAAATCGTGGTTTCCAATCCAAGTCCTGTACCATAATCCCTAACCTTGGCCCGGAACCCGACCCCGGCTTGCTTGACCCACCTTTTACAACTCTTTCCACCCAAACGTGTTCTAATGAGTTACAAGATCCCGGAGGTCACAATGACCACCCCATCCCCGTCCAAACTGAGCCTGGTTCTCTTGACAGTCGCGGCATTTGCGGTGCCCGCGCTGGCCGATTCGCAAGCACGAATCGTTCGCCTTAGCGACGTTCACGGTTCGGTTGAGCTCGACAAGAACACCGGTTCTGGTTTTGAAAAAGCCTTTGTAAACTTGCCCATCGTTCAGGGCTCGGAGCTGCGCACTGGTACCAGCGGTCGTGCGGAGATCGAATTCGAGGACGGCAGTTCCATGCGCCTCGCTCCCAATACCACGTTGCAATTCAGCAAACTCAGTTTGAGCGATTCCGGTCAACGCGTATCGGAAATCAATCTCGTTGAGGGTATGGCGTATGTGAATTGGCTCGGCAAAGATCAGTTCTCGTTAAATTTCTCGCGTGAGAAGATTTCTTTGGACCGGGCCGCTCACTTCCGGGTTGATACCTCCTCTGACGGCGCCGACCTGGCAGTCTTCAAAGGGGATGTTGACGTCGACGGACCGAATGGCCAGTTGTCAGTCGAAAAAAAGAAGACGGCCACTTTTGATGTCGCCGACAACGACAAGTCCTCCATCGAGCACAAAATTGCCGAAGATCCGCTCGACACGTGGGACAAGGAAGCCGTTTCCTATCACGACGAATACGCCAAGAACAACACTTCTCCCTACGGCTATGGCGCGAGCGATATGAGCTACTACGGCGCATACAACAACGTTCCCGGCTACGGAATGATGTGGCAGCCATACTTCGCCGGCGTGGGATGGGATCCGTTCATGGATGGCGTATGGGGATTTTACCCAGGCTACGGTTACATGTTCGCGTCAGCCTATCCGTGGGGCTGGTTGCCCTACCGCTACGGAACGTGGGCGTTCGCACCGGGTTTCGGGTGGGGATGGCAGCCCGGAGGCTGGGGAACTTATCTCGGCGCTCCCATCTACCGGCCGACGACGCTGGTCCGCGTGAATCCTCTGGTTGCACCCACCGCTGGAACAAAGACGGTGACGGTCGGCCGGGTTTCAACCACGTCTTCGTTTGCGCCTCCGCGTATGAGGGTGAACGCAGGTTCGGCGGGAATGGGTATTCCCCGGGGCTCACTCAACAATATGAGCCATCTGAATCAGCAGGTCTCGAAAAATGGATTTGCGCAGGTACACTCTGCGCCGGCATTTGCCGCGACTCCTGCGGGTCGATCTCCCGCAGTGTTCGGTGGACACAACTCGGCGCGATACAGCGCACCTGGTGGCTCAAGCATGGGCAGCTCCTCCATGGGACGCAGCAGTATACCTGCTGGCCATGCGTCTGGAGGCGGTGGCGGCGTTCCTCACCGCTGATTCGGGTTTAAGCTGCAAAGCGAAGGGGCCTCAAAGATAGAGGCCCCTTTTCTATTGAACATTTTCTGTTTGAGAGATTAGGTGATCACCACTCCTGCGTAGCCCACCACCATGTCCCGATCACCGGAGACATCGCCCGAAGTCGCGTACTTCACCAACTCCGCTGACTTCGCTCCCAGTTGTCGTGCTGCAGTCAGCATTGTCACGGCCGGACCAAATCCGCACATGCTGATGTCCTGCTGCGTAACCGTCTCGTGCAAGCCTCGTGGATCCAGAGTCAGAATCCTTTCAATCGCTTGGTGATCTTTCACCCGCGTTACCGCGTCGGATTCGTAATGATTCATATCGCTCGAGGCCACGATTAAAGCCGGTTCGGACCGCGCCTGAATTACATCGGCGATAGCCAGCCCCAACTGCTCCAGGGCTTCGAGGCGTCCCGTTCCTATGGCAATGGGAACGAACCGCAGATGCCGCTGCCGCAGCTGAAGAAAGGGAAGTTCCACTTCGACTGCATGTTCGGCCCGATGCGCTGCCGAATTTTCCTCGAGCAAAGGAAAATGCCGCTTCAAAGAAGTGGCGAGCTGCTCGTCGATCGGCACCTCACCCAGCGGTGTCTCCCACGAGCCCTCGCTCATGATTGCCAACGGCCGTCCCATCCCGGTGTGATTTGGGCAGAGCACGATGCAAAGCGGCGGAATCTCGATATGCGCGAAGACAGCTCCCGCCACATGTCCTGAATACATGTATCCCGCATGGGGAGCGATGCATCCGATCGCATGGACCCGATCTTTGGATTCTGCCTGGGAGAGATAACTCTGCGCCTCGGCGCGCAGATCTTCAGGATCGCCCGGGTAAAAACGCCCGGCCACCGCAGGATGACGAAGAAGTGTGCTGGCCACCGTTTCCTCCTCGCCTGAGAAGACCAACTACCAGCAATGCTAAGACTCGCCCTCGCCCTCACGCAAGGCACGATAAACAGCAGCACCCTGTTCCAGGCTCAGCGTCTCTGCCCTCGCCGTTGGTTTTACGTGCGCTTCTGCCAGCGCTTCCTTGAGTCTGGTTTCTGGATAGTTTTCTTTGAGATTGTTCCAGAGGGTTTTCCGCTTTTGTCCGAACGAGAACCGCAGGAAGTCGATGAACCCATCCCCGGCTACGCCCAACTTTTCCTGCTGCGGATCGATATCCAGGCGCAGCACCGTCGAATGCACCTTCGGTGGCGGCGAGAATGCGCCCGGCGGTAATGTGAACAGCTTTTCCACGCGCGCGTAAAGCTGCGCGGTTGCTGAAAGCATGCCAAAATCGCGTCCCCCCGGCTCTGCCGCAATCCGGTCTGCAACTTCCTTTTGCACCATGATCACGATGCTCTCGAAATATTTCGAAAACTGAAACAGTCGCAGCAGGATGTCCGATGTGATGTAGTAGGGCAAATTCCCAACCACTTTCGCCGGTTGTGGTTTGATTTCAATTCCTGGACGACCAAGACCCGGCTTCGGGCCAAACAGCGAATCGATATCTACCGACAGAACATCCGCCTCGATGATTTCCACATTGCGGTACATTCCGAACCTAAGGCGGAGTTGCGCCGCTAGCACGCGATCCAGTTCCACCGCGATCAACCGTCGCGCCCGCTTTGCCAGTAGCGACGTGATGATTCCCTTGCCTGGACCAATCTCCAGCACAGTACTTTCCGACACGTCGCCCAGAGCATCGACGATCCGTTCTGCCACATCCTCGGATGCCAGAAAGTGTTGTCCCAATTTGGGCTTGATTTGCGGACGGCGCGCGGATGCGACCCTTGGCACGTTGACCCTCACTTCCCTCGGAAAGTAGACTTGCAAGTCGGCACTCGCATCTTATGCAGTTCGGACCCCGGGCCGACTTATTACTCACATCATACCGTGCGCGGCGATGACCCCGCGCCAGGAGGTCCTGCAATCATGCATATCGCGTTCGCTGCTTCCGAAGGCGTCCCCTATTCGAAGACAGGTGGCCTCGCAGATGTTGTCGGCGCTTTGCCAAAAGCTTTGGCCAGTCTTGGACATCAGGTCACCGTCTACTTGCCCCGCTATCGCCAGACCAAGCTCAGCGATCCGGCCACGGTTGTCCGCAGTGTCACGGTTCCCTTCGATGACGAATACCGCTTTCCTTCCGTAGTCTTTGGCGGCGCCCAAGGCGGCGTGAAGTTCTATTTCGTTGAATATGCGCCATATTTCGAGCGGGATGCCCTCTACGGAACCCCCACTGGCGACTATCCCGACAATGCCGAACGCTTCGCCCTGTTTTCGCGCGCAGTACTGGAGACCTCGAAGATCCTCGGCGCGCCGCAGATCTTTCACTGCCACGACTGGCAAACCGCCCTGATCCCCGTGCTGCTGCGAACCATCTATGCGGATGATCCTGCTTTTCACGATACAGGTACCGTCTTCACCATCCACAACATGGGATATCAGGGACTCTTTCCGCCAGAGACCCTCCCGCTGCTGATGCTGCCCTGGGACCTCTTCACTATGACCAAGATGGAATTCTTCGGACAGGTCAACTTCCTGAAAGGAGCTCTGACCTACTCGGACTACGTCACCACAGTCAGCAGGAAATATAGCCAGGAAATTCAGACGACCGAGTACGGTTTTGGACTGGAGGGCGTGTTACGCGACCGTGCCGCCACGGTCACAGGAATTCTGAACGGTGTCGACTACGACGAATGGAGCCCGCAGACCGACAAATTTGCCGCCGCCAAATACTCTCCGCAGGATTTCGCTGGCAAAGCGAAAGACAAGCAAGACCTGCTGAATGCATTTGGAATCGTGAATGCTGATCCCAAGCTTCCGGTGATCGGCATAGTCTCCCGTTTCGCCGCACAGAAAGGATTTGACCTCATCGCCCAGATCGCCGATCGCCTCGCCCGCGAAGAAATGATCATCGTGGCACTCGGCGCCGGAGACAAAGCATACGAAGAAATGTTCCAGCGCCTGAACCGGCAATTCCCCAGCAAGATCGCCGTCAAGGTCGCATACGACAACACGATCGCTCACAAGATCGAAGCCGGAGCCGACATGTTCCTCATGCCTTCCCGCTACGAACCCTGCGGCCTCAACCAGATTTACAGCCTTAAATACGGCACCGTGCCAATCGTCCGCGCCACCGGAGGCCTCGACGACACCATCGAACCCTGGAACGCCCGCACCGGCAAAGGCACGGGTTTCAAATTCACGGAATATAACGGCGAGGCTTTGCTGCTGACAATCAAGGAAGCGCTCCAAGCCTTCCGCGATCAAACGTCCTGGCAAGTCCTGATGCGCAATGGAATGTCGAGAGATTTCTCCTGGAACGCCTCCGCGCGCGAATATGGCAAGATCTACGAAAAGGTGAAGCAGTTGCGATCAGCTGCCTTGACGGCCGACAAGCCGATGGTTGGCGCGGCACCCTGATCGATTATTTTCTCGAATTCTAGGTCCGCCGTGGCACTGCTAAAATTTACCT
>Ga0335079_10000939_pt1 | contig 33016 bp, 18 predicted proteins | sample Lox_Sample_33_FD_206719 | JGI IMG/M metagenome (GOLD analysis project Ga0335079, IMG submission 206719) | Soil microbial communities from Loxahatchee National Wildlife Refuge, Florida, United States - Lox_Sample_3.3 | ecosystem: Environmental > Terrestrial > Soil > Wetlands | place: USA...
ATCGTTTTTGTGAAGATCGGTATCGAGGGCTTTTTTCAGCAGCGTTTCGGCGGTGGAGAAGTCGTTTTTCTGGAGGGCGTCCTCGGCCTGGGCGATTTCGGGGGGCTGGTCGATGACTTGTTCGCGATGATGGCGGACGGTGGTGTGGGTGTCGATGGTTTGGGCGAGGGCGGACATGGCGAGGAGGGTAACGAGAAGCGAGACGAGGAGCGCTTTGGCGAGGGGCCGCATTGCTTAAGAGAGGTGCAAGAAAAGCTTAAACCACGGAGGGCACGGAGGGCACTTAAGGATATCCAATAAGTTCTCGCCAGCTTCCTCCGTAATCGCGATCAACGGTTTCCTGCGACTCAATTCCAATGTGCACGACGGGATTCGTTGTTTCTGGATAGCCCGCTTTCTTAAGGGCGCTGCGGAATTGCTGGTAAATCTTAGGGTCTTCACGCAGAGCATCCCGCTCCTTGTCCGTCTTGGTCTTGATGAGAAACGATAAGTGCCCGGGGTTGATCGCGGTGGCGCCCGCGAAACTGAGAACGTCGGCGTCGTTGACCCTAAGCTTAACAATTTTCTTGATCTCCGCTCGGCCTCGACGGATTGCTGGCCACAACCGCAAATCGCGGGTTTTAATGAACATTTGGGCGAGGCTAAGAACGCCAAACATCACGATTGCAACCGTGACGTAAAACAGTGTCGTAAACATGAGGGCTCACAAGGACAAAAACTTGGCCTAATTCTACTGGAAGCCGTGATTCCCATACCCGTTCAGCACCTGCTTCAGATATTGCCCCGTATATGAATTCGGTAGCTCCGCGATTGTTTCCGGAGGTCCGGCGCCGACGATGCGGCCGCCACGGTCTCCGCCTTCGGGGCCTAGGTCAATCACCCAGTCGGCGGTTTTGATTACTTCTAGATTGTGCTCGATGACGATGATGGAGCCGCCGGCGTCGATCAGGCGGCGGAAGGCGAAGAGGAGTTTGCTCACGTCGTCGAAGTGAAGGCCGGTGGTGGGTTCGTCGAAGATGTAGAGCGTGTGCTGCTTGCGCTTCATCACGCTGCCGCCTTCGGAGTGATGGACGGGTGCGCGGGCGCCGGTTTGCAGGTGAGCGGCGAGCTTCATGCGCTGGGCTTCGCCTCCGGAGAGCGTTGTGGCGGACTGGCCGAAGCGGAGGTAGCCTAGGCCGACTTCATCGAGCACGCGGAGTTTTTCGGTGAGGCGCGGCACGTCGGCGAAAAACTTCAGGCCTTCTCGGATGGTCAGGTTGAGGACCTCGTGAATGTTCTTGCCCTTGTATCGAATCTCCAGAACCTGCGGCTTGTAGCGCGTGCCTTTGCACTCGTCGCAGATGAGTTCGACATCGGCAAGGAACTGCATTTCAACGGTGACGGTGCCATCGCCCTGGCAGTTTTCGCAGCGGCCGCCGGGGACATTGAAAGAAAAATGCCCGGCGGTGAAGCCACGTTTTTTTGCTTCGGGAAGCGCGGCGAAAAGTTCACGGATGATGTCGAAGGCCTTGATGTAGGTGACAGGATTCGAACGCGGCGTGCGGCCAATCGGAGACTGGTCGACCAGCACTACCTCATCGAGGTAGTCACGGCCTTCGATGTTCTCCCAGAGAATCGACGGCACTGCGCCGCCATTACCATTGCCGCCACTTTGGCGCTTGGCCCCAGCAAGGCCCTGGTAAAGAACGTCGTGGAGCAACGAAGACTTGCCGGAGCCGGAGACTCCTGTGATGGCGACCAGCATGTCGAGAGGAATATCCAGATCGATGCGCTTGAGGTTGTGGGCGCGCGCGCCCGTAACTTTGATCTTGTGCAAACCGGGTGTGCGGCGGCGCGGCGGAATCTGGATGTGCAGATCGTTGGCCAGATAGCGTCCGGTGAGCGACTGCGGAATGTGTTGAATTTCGGCGTAGGTGCCGGCCCCAATCACTTTGCCACCACTTTCACCGGCGCCGGGGCCGAGATCGAGAATACGGTCGGCGGCGCGCATGATGTCGGGATCGTGCTCGACGACGAGGATGGTATTGCCCAGGTCACGCAGGCCGTGAAGGATCTTGATGAGACGGTGCGTATCGCGGCTGTGCAAGCCGATCGAAGGCTCGTCGAGAACATAGAGCGTGCCCACCAGCCGCGAGCCGAGGGAAGTCGCGAGCTGGATGCGCTGCGCCTCTCCGCCGGAAAGCGTCGATGCGAGGCGGTCGAGCGTAAGGTATTCCAAGCCGACGTCGTTCAGGAAGCGCAGGCGTTCCTGGAGTTCCACGAGGAGGCGTTCGGCAATTTCAGCCTGCGCGGGCGTAAGCTTCAACTCGCTGAAGAAGCGGGCGGCCTCCTCGACCGTCATGCAGCAGACCTGGCAAATATTCTTGCCCTCGATTTTGACCTGCTGCGCCTCGACACGAAGGCGCATGCCATTGCATGCCGAGCAGACAGAATAACCACGATAGCGGCTGAGGAAGACGCGGACGTGGAGCTTGTACTTCTTCCGCTCGAGATACTGGAAAAATCCACGGACACCGGGAAACTTGCCCTGGCCCTCAAGAACCAGGCGCCGATGTTCGAGGTCGAGTTCGTGCCATGGGACGTCGAGCGGAATGGCGGCCTGACGGGCGAAACGCTTGAGTTCGGTAAGCAGCGATTTGTATTTGGGCTTCGTCCAGGGCTCGATGGCGCCGTCGTTGAGGGTTTTTGCCTTGTCGGGGATGACAAGATCGAGATCGAAATCGATGGTATTGCCAAAACCCTGGCAGCCCGGGCAGGCGCCATAAGGGTTGTTGAAGGAGAACAGGCGCGGCTCCGGTTCCTCATAGCGGGTACCGTCGTTCTTGCACTCGAAGCGCTGCGAGAAGCGAAGGCGCTGAGGGGGCCCGCCACTCTCCCCATGCCCATCCCGGGGCGCGACTTCAAAAATGACTTCGCTTGCTTCACGGTACGCGATTTCAACGGCGTCGACAATGCGGGAGCGCTGGTCGCCGGCGACTACAAGACGATCAACCAGGGCAAACAACGGCTGGTTGAAATTGACATCGAGCAGCGATTCGGGCGTGGAAAATTCGAAGATCCGGCCACTCTGGAAGAGGCGGTTGAAGCCGCGCTTGCGCAGGTCGAAGAGGCGGGTTTTGAGGGCCTCGGTGAGTGGCGAAAACTCCGGAGTTTTCTTGGCGCCGCGAGACTTTCTGGGACTTTTCTGTTCCGAGGAAGTATGGACACGGATCGGGAATAAGACATTCAATCGGGTGCCATCGGCAAGGGCGAGGATTCGGCCGGCGATCTCATCGACTGTATCCTTCTCTATCTCGGCGCCGCATTGCAGGCAATAGGTGCGGCCGATGCGGGCGAAAAGCAAACGAAGGTAGTCGTAGATTTCGGTCGCGGTGGCGACGGTGGAACGGGGGTTGCGGGTCGAATTCTTCTGCTTGATTGCGACGGCCGGTGCGATGCCCTCAATCACGTCAGCGTCAGGCTTCTCGATGCGCTCCAGAAACTGGCGAGCGTAGGCGGAGAGCGACTCGACGTAGCGCCGCTGACCTTCCGCGTAGACCGTATCGAAGGCGAGCGAGGACTTGCCGGAGCCGGAGACTCCGGTGACGACGGTCAGGCTGTTATGCGGGATCTCAAAATCGACGTTCTTGAGGTTATGAACCCGGGCCCCGCGAACAATAATGCTATCTGTGGACATCTCCCCCTGGACTACAGACGAGTCAGAACTCGCTAGCGAATCTTTCTATTATAAAACGTGGTAAGGAGCTTATTGGGCGGCGAAGGAGAAAAGAATGAGAATGTAAATCCAGAGCGCAGTCATCGCGTGCCAATACCACGAGGTGATATCTACGATGATGCGCCGCGTTTCGACGTGAAGACGGTCGAACCAGGTGGCGAGATCGGCAACGATCAGGGCGAAAAGTCCGCCCGCAAGATGAAGGCCGTGCATTGCGGTCAAGACATAAACGAAAGAACTGCTGGTTCCCCCTTGCAGGTGAAATCCGCGATTTGAAAGAGTGTTCCACACCCACAGTTGACCGGCAAGAAAAAGAAATCCGAGGACGGTAGTCAGTGCCAGCCAGGGGAAGCGGCGTTCATCGCCAAGCGAAATTCCCGGAATCGATTGGACGGGGGCAAGCGCGGCTTCGCGCGTGGCGGCCCGGCGCGCGAGATCAACAGTGACGCTGCTTAGGAACAAGACGACGGTATTAGCGATGAGTAGCGGCCATGGGAGTTGCACCGGAGCCCAAGCGCGAACGTAGCTATCGGCTGCCAGGTCGAAGCTGACGAATCCGCGGCGCACAAGATAAACCGCCGTAAACGAGATGAATAACATGGCGATGGGAGTCATCGCTACGGCAAGGCCAAGTCTTGCATCGCGCAGCCTCCCGCCGTAGTTGGGAACAAGATCAGGTTTGAAGTCGCCGCCGTCGCGAAAGCGATTGTTGCCACCTCCGCCAAGATGGGGTGGCGGAGCCGCGCCGTTGTGACCGGCAGAGCGCTGCGGAATTGGTGTCGGGCGTGGCATGCCTTGGCGAAACGGGAATCGGACCCGGCAAGGATCTGGATCCATGAGTCGCCATCCCCTATTTCGTAGATGATCTCATTTGATCAGAAGGTTTGCCAGAGGCGTGGGACCGAGTCTGCCGGCAGATTGATACTAAATGTGCAATTTGTTGTCCGAGCCTGTCTGGCGCGCTTTTTCAGCCGACTGCATGTGCCGGATTCAGCTATTATCGTTAGCGGTCGGTCGCATAAGTTGTCCCATACATACAGGAGAAGATAATGAAACGGTTTCCAGCCATTTGCGCGGCAGTCGCGGCGAGCGCGATTTGTGGTCTTTTTCTACTCATGTTCAGCGCGCGGGTCTTTGCCCAGGGGCGTGTAGAAGCGGTGTTCAACGGGCACAGAATCATTTATCCGGAATCGAGCATTCCGCAGCCTGGGCGGCATCATACGAACTACTTCTATGTTGACTCGGATGTACCAGCGACCGCGCCGCCGAGCGGGGTGGAGACGCCCGGATCGCTTGCCTGTGTTTACCAGTTGGTGAGCGGACCCGCAGGATGTCCGATTGCCACGAGCACGGCAGTACCAAGTGCGGGCTGGGGAGCGATTGCCATTGTCGATGCGGGTGATTATCCAACCGCAGCCGCGGATCTAGCGGCCTTTTCCAGCTACTACGGAATTCCAGCCGCCGATTTTACGGTGACCTGGACCGGTAAGAAGAAACCACCGGTGTATTCGGACTGGGAGGTCGAGGAGGCCCTGGATATCGAATGGGCCCATGCAATGGCGCCCAACGCCAAGCTTTACCTGGTGGAGTCTCCGTTGTGCAAGACCGCCTGCGCAACCGATCCCACATGGACGGCGGTAACGCTTGCCAACAAGCTGGTAAAAGCGGCCGGCGGAGGGGTGGTAAGTATGAGCTGGGGCGACGCCGAGGTTAGCCAGGAGACGCTTTGGGACAAGTACTTCACGAATAAGAAAATAGTCTATTTCGCGGCCAGTGGCGATTCGGGCCTGGGAGTGAGCATCTATCCGGGAGCATCGCCGAACGTGGTCTCTGTAGGAGGGACATATTTCAACCGCGATGGCGGCGGCAACTTCGTCGATGAGACTTACTACACGGGCGGGGGCGGCGGCGCCGTGAGCCCTTACGAGGCCAGGCCCGCATACCAGAACGCAGTTGCGAGCGTTGTCGGAAGCCAGCGTGGCTATCCGGATGTGGCGTCCGACTATTGTTGCGCTCCGATTTACCTGGCGGGAGCCTGGTATGCGGTCGGGGGAACAAGCTGGGCGTCGCCGACGTTCGCCGGCATTGTGAACGCCGCCGGCAACAAGGCGAAGGGAAGCGTGGCGGAGCTTACGATGATGTACAACGAACTGGCCAATACTGCTGAATACGATGCCGAGTTTAATGACATCACGCAGGGGGATGCGCGCTGCACGGTGGGATTTGACCCGTGCACGGGTATCGGCTCGGCGCGAACATATGCCGGCAAGTAATGTCAGAGCATGTATCGGCGCACATTTTTATGCATAGCGGAACCGTCCAATCCGGGGCCGGGGCAGCGCCTATTTGCGTCAATCCGTGAGCTCAGCCAGAGATCGTGCGGGTCGCGTGTCTTCCAACTTGCGAGCCGGAATGAGATAGGTGCAATCTGCTGACGAATGAATCGATCCCAAAAGCTAGCTAAAGCACGCGCTGATGCCCGCCGCAGCCGGTCGCCAAGGACGGCTGCGGGGCCCTTGCACGGTAAGAAGATGATAGGCATTCTGTGCATCGCCCTGGCGGGCTTGACGATGGCCGTCTATTCTCCGGTCCTCGGGAACCAGTTCGTGATCTGGGACGATCAGTCCTACGTCACAGGGAACCAGCATGTCGTGGCCGGCCTTACTTGGGAAACGATCGCGTGGGCGTTCGCGTCGACATCTTCGTCGAATTGGCATCCGCTGACCTGGCTTTCGCACGCGTTCGATTGCCAGTTTTTTGGATTGGATGCGGCGGCCCACCATCTGCACAATGTGCTCCTTCATGCACTGGATGCGGTCTTGTTGTTCTTACTGTTGTATTGGGGCACAAAGCACGTGGCGCCGAGCCTGTTCGTGGCGGCTTTATTTGCTACGCACCCGCTGAATGTGGAGTCAGTCGCGTGGGTGGCGGAACGCAAAAATGTGCTGAGCACACTGTATTTCTTCCTGGCGATTATGGCTTACGGCTGGTACGCGCGCCGCCCGGACTGGCTGCGGTACCTTCTGGTCGCAGCCCTTTTTGCAGCGGGACTGATGGCCAAGCCCATGGTGATTACTTTGCCGTTTGTCTTGTTGCTTCTGGATTATTGGCCACTGGGCAGAATGGATAAAAGCGCGGATACAAGCGCAGCCGGCCTGCGCGCCGCGCAACTGGCGCTTGAGAAAGCACCGCTGCTCCTTCTTTCGGCCGTGAGCGCGTGGATAACCATAAAGGCGCAGAGCGGCGTGGTACGTACCCTTGAAGAGTTCTCATTCCCTGTCCGTGCAGAGAATTCGGTGGTGGCGTACGGGTTATATCTTTGGAAGATGGTGTGGCCTGCCCATCTGGCGGCATTCTATCCCCATCCCGCCAATGCGTTGCCCGTCTGGCAAGTGACGCTGTCAGCGTTTGTGCTGGTGGCGGTGACGGTGCTGGTGGTGATTCTGCGGCGGCACAGGTATTTGCCGGTTGGGTGGTTCTGGTTTCTCGGAACATTGGTTCCGGTGATTGGGCTGGTGCAGGTAGGAGAAGCGGCGCTGGCCGATCGTTATGCTTACATTCCATTGATTGGAATCTTCGTGATGATCGCGTGGAGCCTGGATGGTTGGGCCGGGGCTCGGCGTCTAGCGATGGCAGGGCGAGTGATTCCGGTGTTTTGCGTGCTCGGGATATTCATCATTGTCACTGTGCGACAGATCGGTTTTTGGGAAAGCGAATATACGTTGTGGAAGCACACGGTGGTTGTTACCGAGCGGAATCCACACGCACACATCATGCTGGGAAACGCCATCATGAACGCCAACATGACACCCCACGACCTGGAGAGCTTTTCCAGCGAGCAGAAACAACTGAGTGAGGCACAGCGGCAGTATGAGGAAGCGATCGAGTCATCCGAGCAACTCGGGAGAGTTGCGGGCCGGCCTGTGGATCTGGCGGCAATGATCAACCAACTGGGCGACGCATCCCGGCTGCAGAATCAGCAGGACCAGTCGCGCCGCAGACACTATGAGGAGGCGTTAAACAACCTGGGCGTGATCGCAGCGCGCCAGGGGAACTCGCCGCGGGCAATCGCCTTGTGGCGGGCGGCACTTGCCCTCGTTCCGGACTATGGCGACGCGCTCGCTAACTTAGGTCATCAACTGCTGATCACGGGACAGTTGCGGGAAGCACGATCGACTCTCGCCAAGGCGGTCGCGCTCAACCCTGATCGAGCGAATTCCCAGGGTGAGCTTGGTGCGCTGCTGGGACAGATGGGCGAATACGAGGAAGCGCGGCGCCATCTGGAGGTCGCTGAGGGACTGGCTCCAAGTAATGCTCAGAATGAGAACAATCTCTGCTATGTGCTCACGCGAATGGGCCAGACGGGTGCCGCTAAGGTACATTGCGAAGAGGCTGTGCGTCTTGGCGGCAACCTGCCCGGCAAATGATTCAAAGCTGAGAATGCGCCTGCCTGGCTGCGTTGCCGTGCCTGCAAGAGAGCAAAAAAATCCGGTGTAGTGGCCAACGCGGAAAGCGACAGTGCGGCGCAGGGTTGCTAATATGTTACTTGCGACGCGAAAGTGGCGGAATTGGCAGACGCACCAGACTTAGGATCTGGCGGGGAAACCCATGGGGGTTCGAGTCCCCCCTTTCGCACCATTCCTTCAGGGCCGATAGGAATCCGCCCTTCTTCGTTGCGTGGGATCTCATGCCGCTCTGAAACGCGGCCGCGCCTGCCGAAAAAGCTATCTAGTTTCCGGTCGGAATTTGCGCGACCACTTCGCTCGAGTACCCGCTCTCCTGTCCCTGGCTGTCGACTTCGGTGGCCACATAGTAATAGGAGGTCCCGTTCGTCACGTCAGAGTCGCTGAAGTTGTTTCCGGCGAGAAGCGAGCCGTTGACCTGGCTGTAGGGGCCGCCCTGGGTGGTCGAGCGATAGAGATTATAGCCGACTATCTGGCCCGCACCCGCCTGCCAGTTCAGATCCGCGACGTGGCCTGCGGCCTGTTGGATCGTCAACGTATAAGCAACCGTTGAAACGTGGCCGCCGTGGCCTTCGACCGAGATATTGAAGCTGTAACTCGCCGTGGTCGTCGGCATGCCAGTCAGAGTGGCGGAGCGCGTATCGGCGGACGGCGTCAGAGTGAGTCCGGAAGGCATGCCTTGTGCGGACCACACGAACGGCACCGCACCATTCTTGGTCGCGATGGTGGCGGTGTATGGAACACTCACGGTTCCAGCCGGCACGGAGTTAGTGGTGATCTTTACTTGGGTGAAAGCTAGTGAGGAAGAAAGAATTAAGAGCGCAATTACGGGGGAGGTTTTCATGGCTCTATGTTGACGTAGCCGGGAGCAAAAGAAAACTATCGGAAGCGCATTCGAGATGGGACATTGGTGAGGGCGCTAATAGTGGACTTTAGTAACAATGCCAGTTACTGTCGAACTTATGCGTGTTCCGGAACCTTAATGAAAATCGTGCGATGGCGTAGAGGCGGCGCTGATCGAGAGCGACTGGATGCTGCGGGCTTTCAGGTGCACGGTATTGTCCTGATTCTGGACGATCCCGGAAACCAGAACAAAGCGTTCATGAAGGACGACCATGCGGTTCTGATCGTAGAAATCGGGGCTGATGATGACACGTGAGGTGCCGGTCTCATCTTCAAGGGTCATAAAGATGATGCCTTTTGCGGTGCCGGGACGTTGGCGAGTGATAACGCAACCGGCCGTGGTTGCTTCTTTGCCATGGGGGAGCGCGCGGATTTCGACGGCGGATTTGATGCCGCGTGCGCGGAGAATCTCGCGGCGATAGGCCATGGGATGGTGTCCGGTGGTGAGCCCAGTGCCGTGATAGTCGGCAACCAATCTTTCCTCCACATTCATGGGGCGCAGGGGCGAAGACCGATCGCACTCGACAATTCCTTCCAGGAGCGGGCCGGTTCTGCGCACAGCTTTTTCTATTTGCCAGAGAGCGTCGCGGCGATGAAGCTTTGCTTCCGGTGAGATCCGGTTGAGAGCGCCGATAGAGGCAAGGATCGCAAGATTGTCGCGGGCAAGTTGCGGAACACGGTAGGCGAGGTCTTCGACGGAAGCGAACGAGGCGCGAGCCCGTTCCTTGATTAAGGCGTCGGCGGCAGATTGCTGGAGTCCGCGGACATAGCGGAGGCCGATGCGAAGGGCGAGGGTTTCGTGGGAGCTGTCGCACGGGTGAGGATTGGTCTCGGCTATAGCCGCAGTTTGACGGCGCGACTTTTCTATCGTGCAATTCCAATCGGAGCGGGTTACATCCACAGGATGCACCGGCAATCCGTGGCGCTGAGCGTCTTTCACGATGGTGGCCGGATGATAGAACCCCATCGGCCAATTGTTGAGCAACGCGGCAGTAAAAGCGGCGGGATAGCGAACCTTAAGGAATGCGCTGGCATAGGCGATGAGGGCAAAGCTGGCAGCGTGGGACTCGGGGAAGCCGTAAAGCGCAAATGAGCTGATGAATTTGGCGAGCTGGTCCTGTGTAGCTGGAGGAATTCCGTTGGCGGTCATGCCGGCGCGGAGCTTGGCGTCAATTTCGCGCATGCGCTGATGCGAGCGCTTGCTGCCGAGAGCGCGGCGTAGTTCTTCGGCTTCGCCTCCGCTGAAGTTGGCGCAGATCATGGCGAGCTTCAAAAGCTGCTCCTGAAATAACGGCACACCCAGCGTGCGCTTGAGGACGGGGATCAGCGATTCATGAGGATAGGTGACGGGTTCTTTCCCTTGCCGGCGTTTTAAATAAGGACTGGTCATTTCGCCGGTAATGGGCCCGGGACGGATGAGCGCGACCTGCGTAACCAGGTCATAAAATTTCGTGGGATTATTTCGCGGCAACGACGCCATCTGCGCGCAGCTCTCAATCTGGAACATGCCGATGGTGTCGGCTTTGCGGATCGTGTCGTAAACGTCGGGACAATCCTGCGGGAGATGTGCGAGGTCGACTTCCTCGCCATAGTGATCCTGAATCAGCCCAATACTGTCCTTTAGAACGGCCATCATGCCGAGCCCGAGCAGATCAACCTTGATGAGGCCGAGATCGGCGCAGTCATCTTTATCCCACTGGACGACAACGCGGCCGGGCATGGTGGCAGGCTCGAGAGGAACAACGGAATCGAGTTGTCCCTGACAGATGACCATGCCGCCGGAATGCTGGCTGAGGTGACGCGGCAAATCCTGTACCCGCTCACAAAGATCGAGATAGACGGCAATCCGGGGATGGCTGAGGTCGAGGCCGGAGTTGGTGAATTGCTTTTCCATTGTGTCGTTGGGATCGTGCCACTCAAATTGACCGACCACGGAGGAGAGCCGAGCCAGCGTGTCTTCATCGAAGCCGAGCACTTTCCCCATTTCGCGCGCAGCGGAGCGTCCGCGATAGGTGCAGACATTGGCGGTCATGGCGGCGCCGCGCTTGCCATAACGTTCGTAGACGTACTGAATGACCTTTTCGCGTTCGTCGCCACTGGGAAGATCGAGATCTATGTCGGGCCATTCGCCGCGCTCTTCGGAAAGAAAGCGCTCGAAAAGTAAGTCCATGCCAATGGGGTCAATGGCGGTGATGCCAAGGGAATAGCAAACGGCGCTGTTGGCGGCGGAGCCACGTCCCTGAACCAGGATGCCGTTGCGCTCGCAGAAACAAACCAGATCCCAAACGATGAGGAAGTAGCCGGAGAGCTTGAGTTTCTTGATGAGCGCCAATTCTTTTTCCAGTTGCGCGCGAACGCGGGCGCTCACGGGACGATAGCGGCAACGCGCGCCATCCCAGACGCGTTTGTGCAGGAATGAATCCATGGTCTCGCCGACGGGGACGGGATAGCGCGGAAATTCGTAACCGAGCTTTTCGAGCGTAAATTCGAGGCGGGAAGACAGTTCAATGGTGTTGGCAATGGCTTCGGGAAGACCGGAAAAAAGTGCGGCCATTTCTTCCGCGCCACGGAGATAACGTTCCGAGCTCGAAGCAAGCAGGCATCCGGCAGTATCGAGACGGCACTTGTTGCGAAGACAGGCGAAAACGTCAGCAATCTGGCGCTCGGCGGGCGTGGCATAGCAGACGCCATTGGTGGCAAGCAGAGGCAGATGAAATTCACGGGCCAGGCTGATTGCAGCCTGATTGCGAGCTTCCTGAAAACGGTCGGCGTGTCGCTGCAATTCGATGTAGACATTCTCACGGCTGAATGTGGAAATGAGTTGCTGAAGCAGCGAACGGGCGGCCAAAACTCCGCCCTTAGCCAATGCTTGCGCGAGCGGGCCGGTTTCGTCCCCGGTTAGACAGATCAGGCCTTCGGCATGAGATTGCAATTCAGTGAGCGAGGAAGTGGCGAGCGCGGTTTTCTGTGTGCGGAGTTTGGCGGTGGTGATAAGGCGGCAAAGATTCTGATAGCCCGTGCGTGATGAGACCAAGAGCGGATAGTTGCCGCTTTCGGCGACAGCAATTTCGGTCCCGACGTGAGCTTTGATTCCGGCTTGCTGGGCGGCCATGTGGAAACGCGGGGCGCCATAAAAGCCGTGACGGTCGAGCAAAGCCATGGCCGGAAGGCCGCGGGCGGCGCATGTGGAGACGAGGGTCTCGGGCAGGGAAGCGCCTTCGAGAAAGCTGAAAGCGGAGCGGGCATGAAGCTCGATGTAGGGCATGGAGGGTGAAACGCAGGGAAATGAAGTTGTATTTTGTAATTGTGTAACCGGGTAACTGAATTTTTACGATCACAAATTACGAAATCATCCGATTACCCAATGGCCCAATCGGTCCGTAAATCTTGCGTCGTTCTGTAATTAATCAAATACTCCTTCCACGTACCATTGCCGGCCTAACCGATCGTGATAAATACGATAGAAGCCGACCCCGGCGGGCATTTTCAAGGCGACATCCCATTCTTCCCTGGCCCACGCGGAAACATTCCACCAGTTGCCGGAAGTCGACCACGGACCAGATGCGGCGAGAACGCGACGGTGCCGGCTCCAGAGACGAACAAAATGAGGTTTTTGGCCATCGAATTCCACCGCGGTTTCGAAAGGGGGGCGAAAAATGCGCAGCGCAATTGTGGGTCCAGGTGCGTGAGAAACCGAAGGTTGTTCCGATCCAGGCGTGCTTGCGGGCCGGGGCAAAACCTTTTGCTCATATGAATACGTCTCGGAGCTGGGCGCAAATCGATCAAGGGAAAAGCTTCCCGGCTTATGCGTATCCAGCAGTCGCGGCGAGCCCACACAAGCGACTCCCTCGGCATCGAGGTCACCGACCACTCCGCGAATTCTTTCCTGGGTGATTTCCAGCTTTTCCGGTTCTGGCGATGGCGGTGCAAAAAGATTTCCTTGCGCGAGGCGAGGCTTGACCGCAGTGGCTGCAATGCGCAAAAAGCGGATGGGAGCTGAAAATGTAGTTTTCTCAAGATGAAGACGAACCAGGCCGAAAAGCAGATTCTTGTCCTGGGTGGGAATCGGAAGCTTCCATTCGTGTTCGACCGTCTCTTCTTCGATGGCGTTCTCTATAGGTGTGTGGTTTTTTCCGCGGTGAATCTGTCGCACGTTGAGCCCAACGGCAAGGCGCAGTGCGCTGGCCGCTTGCGATATAGAAAGCAGGCGGAAGCAGAGCTGGTGGAGAAGGCGATTCAATATAAAGAAGATGGATTCGAGGGTTTCGATGGGATCGTCAAATTCGAAACTCTCGGCAAATTCGGCTTGGGACTCGACCGGGATCAGCGGGCGAGCAATTTCGCAGCGAGTGAGTTTTTGCAGGTACAGCCCTTGCTGGCCAAGCCGCTCGACGATGGCAACCTCGGGCAGGGCGGCAAGAGATTGAAAAGTGCGAATGCCCCAGTTGCCGAGGGTATCGAGCATTTCCGGTGAAAGCGGCAGGATTTCAACGGGGAGAGCAGCGAGGTAAGAGGCTTCACGGCCGGCAGGAACGATGGTGTTTTGGGAAAAGCCGCGGGCGGCGAGGAGTGCAGTGTCGGGGTTGATGGCGGTCGCGATGCGGACGTTGACTCCCGCTTCAGAAACTTTTGCGACGATGATCTGTACAGCGCGCGTCCAAATGTCAGTTTGACGCCAATCTTTTTGCAGAGCGCCTCGAGTTGGGCTTTTTTGTGGACGGCAAAAAAGTTTTTCCGTTCCGGCAAGATCGAGGATTGCGACGCCGGGACAGGAAGACTCCACGCGCGGGGAGAACATGGCGGCACATTCGAGCAGAGTGGCATGCGCCAGTTTCTCTTCGTCGAGCGAGCGCTTTCGCAGTTCGATGCCCGAGCAGATTTCGGCCTGCAGCTTCGTCATTCCCGTTCGAATGCCGGCCCGCCGGGCGGCAGGATTGGCAGCGAAAACACGGGGAAGATTCGCTGGGCCGTCGAGAATGGCGATAGGAGAGCGGCTCAGAACTGTTCTTCTCTCTGCCGGATCGGGGAGCAGGGAAGCTTGTACAGAAAAGTCGGGAATGTAGAGGCAAGCGAACATGGGGAAACTCTGTGTGCGGTCAGACCCATTGTGGGGTGAGAGAAAACCCTGTCCTTTCCGAGCCGGGAGGCTTCTTCTGCCGGCCGCGCACGACCTCTACATTGAGATTCCATTGCATGAGCAGATTTCCCGAGAACCGGGCTGGCTCATTGCACACTCCATCCGGCGAAAGCTGGGACGGATGAGAACTCCAATCGCGGGCCGCCGAGGCTACGCGCAGCACCAGGCCAGCGCAACTGGTGGCGTGTGGTTCCTGCTCGATAAAAACCAGGGCAGCAGGCTGGCGCTCGATCACGCGGCTGAATCGGAACCATGAACTGAGGGGAACGCGGCGTACGATGCGCTCGGGAATGCCGCTGAGATCGATGGCAATCAATCCAAAGCCGCTGCTTTGCAGCAATATGTCGGCAACTTTGAAGGCCTGTTCCAGGGGCGGAAGCTTGACCCGGTTTTTTCCGCAACGTACCCAGAGCAGACGAGAAAAAGAAACTCCGGCGGCGTGGCCGGATGTGGGATCGAATGCATCGGAGGCATCGACCAGGGCGCAATAATGTTCGCGGGTGGCATGCGCCAGCAGGGAAACAAGGACGGAAGTTTTGCCGGAGGAGGCGAGACTACTGCCGCAGATTTCGGTCAGGGAGTGAAGCGGGACTCCCTGGACGACCTGGTCAATTTGCGGAATGCCGGTTGGAATCGAGCCCTGGTCTTGCCGCCGGAAGGCGGTAAAGGCGGAGGGCAGCGACTTTTCGATTTGAGCTTTGAGCAAAGCGGCGCGCATACTTTCGCCTTTTGTTCGCCATTAAGGATTGTTACGTTAGACCTTCCGGGAGCCCTTGTCAATGCTCAAGAGGATGTATTCGGTAAACCATTGAAAAAATTGCCTAATTTGTTGGCCGCGTGGCCTTAAAGCCGCGTCTAAGGGGGGAAGTAGTTTGGTTTCAGAAATGATAGCATTGCAACCATCCCAGGAAGACATATTGCAGTTCTTCCGGAAATTCTGCGGTTATCCACGTGTCCCACAGCCTAGGAGCGGGTCGGCGTAGGAATCCGCGAGAGGAACAAACATGCGTAAATCTTTTTCTTTCCGTATAGGGCTGTTTGCACTTGTGGTGCTCGCCATGTCGATGGCAACGGCCACAACGTCGTCGGCGCAGATTCGCATTTCCGTCGGTTTTGGTCCACCCCCTCTTCCCGTCTACGAACAACCCGTTTGCCCGGGCGACGGCTATATCTGGACTCCCGGCTATTGGGCGTGGGATTCCGATGTCGAGGACTACTATTGGGTGCCCGGCACCTGGGTATTGGCTCCCGAAGTCGGTTTTCTCTGGACCCCTCCGTATTGGGGTTGGTCCGATGGCAACTGGATCTTCTATGACGGTTATTGGGGACCGCATGTCGGTTTCTATGGCGGAATTAATTACGGCTTCGGTTATTTCGGTTTCGGTTTTGTCGGCGGACGCTGGGATCACGATCACTTCTTTTACAACCGTGCCGTAATGAACGTTAACGTCGTGAATATTCACAACGTGTACGAAGAGAGGGTCACGAACGTCACCGTGAATCACGTGAGCTTCAACGGCGGTCCCGGTGGAATCGAAGCCCGTCCCCGGCCCGAAGATGAAATCGCGGCCCGGGATCGGCACATCGCCGCCGTCTCCGCGCAAACCGAGCACATCGGCGCCGCCCGCAGGGATCCCGAATTGCGCGCTTCGGCCAACCACGGGAAGCCGGCGATTGCGGCAACCGGCCGGCCAGGCGACTTCAAAGGGCGGGAGGTCGTAACGTCGCGAGAGGCGGGCGGAACCTATAATCCTCCGGCCAATCGTGGCAGCATGAACACGCACATGGGCGGCGGAGATCATGGCAATGTCTCTCATGCGAAGGACTTGCCGCCGTTTGAAAAGAGCGTACCCAATACGGGCAACGCTAAAAACGATCGCAAATACCAGCAGCAGCAGGATAAGCTCGCGGCCAGACAGGACCAGGAGCGGCAGAAGTTAGAGCAGCAGCAGGAGAAGGAACATCAGCAACTGGCGAAGCAGAGTGCGAACGATGCCAGAAAGCAGCAGGTCGAACAGCGCCACCAGCAGCAGACCCAGCAAATGCAGGAACGCCACACCCAGCAGCGGCAGCAGTTGCAGCAGAAATACCAGCGGCCGCCCGGAAAGAAATAGTCAGCCGGGTACCACTGAAGCAATTCACGAGTTGCGATGGGGATCTGCTTTCGGAGCGTTCAGCCGGGAGCAGGTCCCTTGATTTTGCGTGCGGCTTGTTCCCGGTCATTGACACCAGCTTTGGCCCCACATACGATTTGCGGCATCATGCAAACGGTTGACTGTTGTTTCGAAAATCACGTCAGTGTGCCCGGAAAAAAACAGGTTCGATCCGCCGGGGCGCGCGGAGCGATCACACGACATGTTGCGGTTTTCCTCGTCGTCTTCTTCGTTTCCACCCTGGCCGCTGCGAGTTCGGCGCCGACTGTACCCAGTGCCGACCCGCGCCGCTATCTCAACGACATCAAGGCTCTGACCACTCCAGCGATGGAGGGCCGAGGCAACGGGACCAAGGGACTGATACGGGCTCGCCATTTAATCGAAAAACGGTACAAAAGCCTGGGCCTTGAACCGGCGGGCGTGAATGGTTCGTATTTACAGCCGTTCTCGCTAGTGTCGGGCGCGCAATTGAAAGGGAAGAATGAGTTTGTTGTCGTAACCGGCGGCAAGAAGCGCGAATTGAAGGCAAAGGAGGACTTCGTTCCGTTCAGCTTCTCATCTTCGGGAGCGGCGCAGGGAGCAATTGTGTTTGCCGGCTATGGTGCTACGGCTGAGGAATTCCAATACGACGACTACGCTGGAATTGATGTCAAAGATAAGGTTGTAGCCGTGTTGCGCTACGAGCCGCCGCAGTTCGCCGCGAAGGAAGGCAATCACGGAATGACGCGACACTCGCAGCTGGTTACCAAGGCAATCAATGCCCGCAATCACGGGGCGAAGGCGCTCGTGCTGCTGAATGGCAAGCTCGGGGATGGCGAAGAGGATTTATTGACTCGCTTCGGCAGCGTGAGCGGCCCGGAGAACATCGGCATCATTGTGGCGCAGGTAAAGAACGCGGTGGCCGAGGAATGGCTGAACTCGGCAGGGAAGTCGCTTGAGAAGGTGCAGAAACAGATCGACGAGTCGGCCAAGCCGGCGTCCTTCGAGTTGAGTGCAAATCAGACGGCGGCACTAACGGTCAGCATCAAAACCACGCGAGCCACAGTGGACAATGTGCTGGCGTATCTTCCCGGCAAAACGGACGAGTACGTCATCGTCGGGGCCCACTACGATCACCTGGGACGCGGAAACTTCGATTCGCTCGCGCCCTCTCAGATCGGTCAGATTCATCCCGGCGCCGATGACAATGGGTCCGGAACTGCCGGTGTTCTCGAACTGGCGCGCATCTTGGCCCCAATGAAAGGCCAGTTGCAGCGCGGCATTCTGTTCGAATCCTTTGCCGGCGAGGAGCTGGGCTTGCTCGGCTCGTCGGCATGGGTGAAGAATCCAACCCGGCCGCTCGCTAACGCTGTGGCCATGTTGAATATGGACATGATCGGCCGCATCAGGAATCAGAAGGTTTACATCGGCGGAGTCGGAACCGGTTCCACATTAAAAGCCACTGTCGAACAGGCCGCCGCCAACTCGGGGCTTACCATTGAGTATTCGCCCGGCGGTTATTCATCGAGCGACCACACGTCATTTGTTGCCAAGAAAATCCCGGTGCTGTTTTTCTTTTCCGGCCTGCACTCGGATTATCACAAGCCTTCTGACACCTGGGAGAAGATCGATCCGGAAGCGGCGGGGCGCTTGCTCGCCATCGTCGCCTCTACCGCCGAACAACTCGCCGATTCGCCGGAGCGGCCTGCGTTTCAGGCCGTTGCCGAAGAGAGGCCGGCCGTGGGATCGGGCGGAAGCGGATATGGACCCTACTTCGGATCGATCCCGGATTTCGCGCAGGTTGAAAATGGTGTCAGGTTTTCTGATGTGAAGCCGGGCTCCCCGGCGGCAAAGGCGGGGCTCAAAGCCGGCGATGTTTTAGTCGAATTCGCGGGCAAGCCCATCAGGAACCTCTACGACTTCACCGATGCTCTGCGTCGCAGCAAGGTGGGCGAGGTGGTCGAAGTGAAGGTCCTTCGCGACGGGCAACCCCTAACCGCATCGGTGAAGCTGGAACAGCGCAAATGAGAACGGGATCTCCCGGGCTTCGGAGCCTACCGTCCAACTTCGAACCGGTACCCGATTCCGCGCAGCGTCTTCAGGTAGCGAGGATGCCGCGGATCGCGTTCTATTTTTTCCCGCAGGCGCCGCACAAAAACATCGATGGACCGGGGCGTCACAAACGAACCTTCCTTCCAGACGGCATCAAGAAGCTGATCCCTGGTGAACACTCGTCCGCGGTGGCGGGCAAGATATTCCAGGAGCCGGAATTCGCGCACGGTGGTCGTCACGGTGTTGCCCGCAACGCGCACGGTCATTGAAGCCGCGTCGATCTCCAGGTCTCCAACCTGGATCAACTCGCGATTCGGAGCCTCGATCTGAGTGCGAAGAACATTGCGCACGCGTGCAATCAGTTCGCGGGGACTGAAGGGCTTAGTGATGTAGCCGTCCCCTCCGGCGTCGAACGCTTGCAGGCGGTCGGGCTCCTGTGTGCGAGCGGAAAGAAAAATAACGGGGGTCTTTCCCAGTTGTTCATGCTGGCGAATCTGGCGGCAAAGGTCAATCCCGCTGATGCCGGGGAGCATGATGTCAAGGAGAAAGAGCGCGGGGGGAGCCTTGGTGGCAGAAGGAACTACGGGCGCGCCTGAGAGGAATGTCGAAACCTCATATCCCGCGGACCGCAGGTTGTGCTCGATCAGGCGCGACACATCCACGTCGTCTTCCACGACATAAATCAGTTCCGGGTCGCACGGACGAGGACCTGCCTCCAGGGAGTGCATGGGCTGAAGAATACTTTCTCCGTCTCAGAGCCTTACAGCGAAAACACTCGTAGTGGAACACTAGTCCGGGTGTGTTGCGGCAATGTTGCTCTTCTGTTAAAGGAGGGTTAATTTGTGGCCGGCTGCGGGCATCCTCGGGAATGGACTTGAGTTGGCCGCAACCGGAAGTCGCTAGCGACGCAGGCTCGTTATGCCGTTCCTGGAAGCGTGCCTCCGACGAGCTTTGGCGGCCTGCTGGCAACTGGTTGAACTGGTGACGTCGCACCGCTGGGTGAAATAACCAAGCGTGACCTGGGAGGAATCAACCACGTCCGTTTGAACGAAGAGACCGTCATTCGAATCGATCAAATAGTATTCCGCCGCAGGTTGCGTGGCGGGAGGGATTTGCAGGGGCGCCATGAATGTGCCGGAGATGCGACCGAAATCATCCGCGGGAGGGGTGAAAGTGTCGGTCAGCACGAGTGGGGGAGCGCCGGGAGCGAGGAGAAAATTGTTCAGGAAGTCATCAGCCGTACCGGTCAGGTTGCCGGTCGTGCTTCCCTCAGCAGGAGCCGTTGAGGTGAATTGGCCAGAGCCGTCATTCTCCGATCCATTTGATTGGGCGAAGCCGAAGCCATAAAGTTCGCCGCTGCCAAAGCCGAGCCCGCCCGCCGGTTGCTTCTGGGGATAGGCGGTACCGATCCCTAATGCTGGGTAGTTAAGGTTGCCGGCTGCCGCGTACAGCACCAGCGGAGGCGTCGCCGGCCCGGTCAGATAAAAGACGATGTCCGGCGAAAAGCGCGGCTTTGGCGCTGGACTGAACTTCATTAGAGCCCGGCCGATTCCACTTGTGTCCATTTGATAGTTAGCGGTAAATGCCAGGCTGCCGAACGGAATATTGCTGTCATCGCTCGGCCAGGAAAGAAACAGCGTATCCGTGATTCCGCTGGCGTTCCCTGCGCCGTCTGCATTTAGCACACCCACCGATGTCAAAGAGGAAGGAACGCCGCTGTTCGGGTCGGTGCCGAGGATATCCCACACATACTGCCCCGAGAACGATATGAATGTACCGGTGCCCGACTGCGCTACCGCTGGGCCGGCCGTTAAGAATCCGGCAGCACCGGAAGTATCATCGGTCTCGATCAGTTGAATATGAGTCGAGTCGACGATATAGCCCGTAAACTGGACGGGGGAATCCACGAAGCAGTTCGAGGCATTGGAAAGAGCGAAGGCGACTACGCCCGGCGCGGATTGCGTAACTTCACCGAAAGGGGCATTTCCGCCCGCGCAGTTGATTAGCGCCGTATTGTTCAGCGAATCCATGTCCACCAGGCTGCCGTTGCCCGAGATGCACCCTGCGCCCGTGCACGGATTATTCCTGCTGCCCTCCCCGTCAATGTTGAGAACTCCTCCGAATACCATCGGCGTGCCCGTATAATCCGTGCCGTTGGCGACGAAAGCATAGCCCCCCGTTGGTAGCGTGCTTGCCGCGCCCGCATCTTGCAGTTCGAGTGTTCCACTTCCCGATTGCGCCAGAGTTGAGCTGCCGCTGCTGTTGGTGAGGGTTCCGCCAATCTGTGCAATCGAGGCTTCGGCGCCCGAAATTACCACCAGGCTGAAGATCTCCGAGATCGAATTCGCGCCGTCATCGGTGGTGTTGACAATCAGCGTGCCTCGCCCGTCGGTTCCCACAAAATAGCTTCCGCCGGTGATTTCGCTAGTCGTCGAAACCAGGTTCCCGTTCACGTCGTAAGTGTTTATCGTCTGCTGCCCGGGCGACGTGCCTCCGCTCGGAGTCGCAACATTGCCTTCGCCGTCGAGCGATACCTGTCCTGCAATCTGGTAGGGATAAGTGGAAACACTCGAGTCGGTGCCTTGCACCTGGAATACATACGTGCCTTGCAACACGCTGCCGAATGCCGTGATCGTGACGGGCGCGATCACATTCGCTTCCAGGTTGGCGGTGGCGAACGCAACGATATTAATCATCACCGCGTTGCCCGGGACTGGGAAGGTCGTAGGTAGCTGATAAGTGAGTGTGTCTCCGCTGGCGGAGTGCGCGACCCTCTGTCCGCTTGAATTCACCAGCGCGCCGCACGGAGCCGCGCCACTGCTCGAAATCGTGCACACCGCCGCCGAACAGTTGCTGCCGTCGCTCTGGCAGGCCGCCAGTTCCCATGTGACGCCCGCGTTGGTGCTGTCGTTGCTCACCGCTGCCGAAACGGTGGGCGGGTTTCCAGTGTTCAGCGAAACACCCGTAGGCGGCGTTTGTGTGAAGGCGATCGTAGCGAGTTTCTGATTTGGGGGTCCCGAGTTTTGAACGTTCAACGTGCTCCCGCCGCAACCCCCGAGCACGGAAATTGTCGTTGCCAAAATCAGAACAGAGAGCAATCGTCTTGCTGGCACTCCTGCCTCCTTGAACATCTGCACCGCGCTTTACGCCGCCACCCATGCGCCGGCGACAGATCCCACCGCATGTCTATTGCCCAATTCCTCGCAGATAAATGTATTGCCGCAAGTTGTATTGGTTCCCCGACGAACCCGATGTGTTGTAGCCGAGCGTCAAACTACCGTTGTCGATGCCGGCAACCGTCGGCGTCAGGGTGAACGTAAGTACGCAGCTACTGCCCGGCGCGAGCGTCGCCGGGCAATTATCGGTCTCCAGATAGTCGACGCCGGTTAGCGCTTTCCCGGTGAAATTTACCGTCTGGTTATCTTGCTGGTCGTTGGTGAGCGTAACTGTCAATGGAGTGCTGATCGCGCCCCTCAGCCACGTCCCAAAATTTAGTCCCGCCGCCGGAGCCATTCTGAGCGAGCTTTGCGGATTGGCCGTCAGCTCGACCGGAAATCGTCCGCTGTCAAGTTCGCAGGGGTTCGCGGCCCCGGGCGGCGGCTGCGGAGGACTATTGTTCAGGTCGCACTCCAGGGTATTCAGCTCCAGAAAATAGTCGAGCCCGCCTTGTGTATTCGCGTTCGGAAAATTCAGGTACGAATCGGGCTGCGGCGAAAACGTTATTTCGAACGCGCAGCTGTTATTGGAAGAACCGGCCGCGCCCAGTGTTTGCCCCGAGCAGGTGTCGGATGAAATCTGGAAACTCGCTTGATTTGTCGCCAGGTCGAAATCGCAGTAGTACATTACGGTCGGCGGCCCGCCCCCCAGAGGACTTGTATTCGGCGTGATGGTGTTGGTCCCCCCATTTGTTGCCACCACAACCAGCCCGGGAACCACGCCATTCTGTGGCGGCCGCGACAGAGTGTACTGAAACGTCATGTCCGAGTTGCAGGTCTGTCCGAATCCGCTTACCGCGCTAAGTATCTGGACCGGATTCGGGCTCTGGTTTGTGAAGGTCAGAGTTTGAGCCTCGCTCGACTCTCCTGCATCTTCCGCGCCAAAATCAAGTTCGGGTGTCGAAGGAACTATCGCGCTCAATCCAGTCCCTTTCAGCGGAATAACGAAACTGCTATCCCCATCCGGTGTGCTGGTTCTTGGTATCGTTACGTTCAGCAACGCGCTCAACAGTGACTTGGGCGGTACCAACAGGTTGAACATGCCCGGGCACTTCGCCGGCGCCAGGCCCACCGGCATACTGCCGCTCGGCAGCCATGGACAGCTCTCCTCGGGCGTAAACGAAATGGTAATCGTGCAACTTTGCTGGGGATCAAGACTGGTCCCGCAGGTATCCTGTTCCGTGAAGTTCGGGAAGCCATTAAAATCGCCGCCACCATCTGGATAGGTCTGGTCCCCGTCGCTCTCGAGGATGCGTATGCCTATGTTGAGAGGTGCGGACCCGGCAGGCTGAACGTTGGTGAGCGTGATCAGTTGTCGTGTCCTCGAGCCGGAAACGAGGGCCTGCGCGGCGAAAGTGAGTGATGAAGGAGAGAGCGTAATCGGCTCGCTGCAGGGAGACGTGTCAGGCTGGGTATTTGAGTTGCCGAGGCCCAGGCAAACATTGCCAGCGTCACCGGACGAGTTGACTCCAAGGCCCGATCCCGGGCAACCGCTCGTGTTGAGCGCGTACGCGATGCCCCCACCCGGCGGATTCTGTAGCACGTAACCGTTGGGTGTGCTATTGAAGATTACCGGGTACGTTGTCCCGCTGCCATTGTCCAGCCCGCCAATCTGGCCCGCGTTCGCCCCGCTGCTTGCGTTGAAGATTTGAAGCACAACCGAGCTTCCGCTGATTTGACCGCTGACTCCCGCCTTTGAAAGACAGGGATAGCCCGTGAAGACCAGAGAGCCGGATACGGTAGCGCTGCTGCTGCCCGTGTTCTGCCCCTGCGTCAATGTTGCGGAGACGCCAAAAATCTGTCCCGCAAGAAGGGGATTGTCCTGGGTGGTGCTGTGAAAGAAGCCCTGAAACCCTCCGGAGAGCGACGGTACTGAGGCCGCGCTCCAATTCAGGCCGCTTTGCACCGTTCCACAAGCCGTCGCCGCACTTGATCCTTGAGGTAGATAGTAGCCCGCGGTGGTACTGTAAGTTCCGCCCTGAATCGTGGAGTTATCGGAACTGAGTTGCCCGCCGGAAAGAGTAAAAGTCTGCGTTGTCGGAGTAATGCCGTCGCTCCCCAGCGTACCCACAACCGCCGTCAGACTTACGGATTGCCCGCTCACGCTTCCCGTAATCGTCGCCGTCCCGCTATTGCACTCAGTGAGACTGCCAAATTGCGAGGTGACCCAAACCGAAAACACGGCCTGTCCCGTTACTGTCCCGTTCTGTTGAATCAGAAACCCGCCTTGCAGGATGCTATTAGCGGTGGCGCCGCTGGGGTCGCCGCTGAACGGTGGAGGTGTGCCGTCTGGAGGCGAGAGGGTAAATTGCCAGTTCCCGCTGATGCCGGATCCGTTGACCGCCGAACTCGAGCTGCCTCCTCCGCATCCCGAAAATGGCAATGTCAGGCATGCCGCGAGCAGCGCACACAAAGCACCCTTCCAACCAGACTTGGACGGCGCGACGGTGGCGGACTGATTGCGTTGTCGAAAACTATCCATGATGTTGAACCCTAGAAAACGAGCTTTAGAGCGACTTGAAGCGTACGTGGCCGGTGAGCATCGACCGGATGCAGGAAAGATGCGCCCGTGATGCAGTCTGCTCCACTGCCCTGAAATCCCGCCGAATACTGCGGCCCCGCATAACAACTGACGATATTGTTGCCGGTGCTGCCGGGATTATCGGGATCGTAGATTCGGAGTTGCGTGTGATTGAAGACGTTGAAAGCCTCAGCGCGGAACTCCAACTGGCTCGCCTCGGTGACTTTGAAATGTTTCGCCAGTGCCATATCGAAGTTCAGGCGTCCCGGATTGCGCAGGAAGTTCCTTCCCGCATCGCCGAACGTGAGGCCGCGAGGGGCGACAAAGCGCGATGGATTCAACAGAAGGGGACCATAACTCTGCAGGTTGTTGCCCGGCATCGGCTGCCCTTGGGCAACGTCCGGGTAGGACGAGGCGATCCCCAATCCGCTGGATACACCGGCATTGTCAGTCAACGAAATTCCGGTATTGCCGGCGCTATTGATCACTGTGAACGGAGTGCCCGTTTGAAAAAGCGTCACACCCGAGAGCTCCCAGCCATCGAGCCAGCGATTAAGGCGGTCGGAGCAGCATTTCCCGTCCGTAGCGGGTTGATCCGCCTGCGTCTTGTCTTCCGCCCAATCCATCAGCAGGCGCGGCAGATTCTTAAGCGGCAGTTGGTAAATGTAGTTGAACGTCAGCAGATGCCGCTCATCAAAGCTCGAGCTGGCGCGGTTCTCGGCAAGATCGTAGGAGTTGACCAGGATCGGATCGCTGCGGTCGGAAGAATCGTCGATCGAGTGGCTATAGGAATATGAAAGGCCGGTGGTCAGCGCTCCGTGCGTGTGACGCGCCGTAAGTTGAAAGGCGTGATATGAAGAGTTGGCTACGTTTTGCAATGCCAGCACTCTGCCCAGCCCCGGATAGGGACGGCCGGGCAGGGAATTGACGTTCGGCGTATAGAGGTTTGCGCACGCCGCTTGAAGATACACATAAGCGGGACTCTGCGGAGCGACCTTGATTCCGCTCAGCAGTTGGAAGGGGGTGGCTCCGTCTCCGGGATGGCCGGTTGCTCCCGAGGGAGCGATCGTACAATCGCTGATCGTCAACGGCTCGTTCGGCCCGAATGGGTTCTCGTTGGCTGGCAGAGGAGCCCTCTGGTTGAGCTGCCGCTCAACCGTCAAGTGCGTTCCTTTGCTTCCGACGTACGCGACATTTATGACTAGGTCTTTTGCCAACTCGCGTTGAATGCCGAAACTCCACTGTTGCGCGTAGGGCCAGATTGCCTGCGTAGGAATCGAAGTGACGTCAATCGGATAAAGCGTGCCGGGCGATGGCGCCGAGGCCCCGGTCAGCAGGCTTATGCATGGGCTGCCGCCCCCGCTATACCCGTTATAGCCCACGCCCCCGATGCACTCGTAATTGATTGGTAGCGGCTGCGTGACGCTCAGCACGTTCGGAGCGCTCGCTTCAAGCGAACCGGTGTTGGCTTCGTTGCCCGTGCCGTGTTCAAAAAACACCCCATAGCCTGCCCGGATCGATGTTTTTCCGTCCCCCTTCGGATCCCACGCGAAACCCAGCCTCGGAGCCCAGTTAAACAGATGTCCCTTCATACACCCGGAAGGTGTGCCGCCGACGCCGCACTGCACCAGTCCCAGGTCGCTGACCACGCCCGGATCGAGCGCGAACGTCTTTGGGTCGAAGTGCACCGCCGACCCGTGCTCCAGCAGCTCTCCAAATCCCGGATCAACGCTGAATTGAGGTTGGAATTGGCTCGCCACCCAATTCCACGCGCGATGGTTTTTCTCGTTGTAGGTGCCAAACAGACTCAGGCGCACGCCCAGGTTTACCGTGAGGCGGCTGCTCACTTTCCAGTCATCCTGAAGGTATGGCTCCGCGATCTGGTACCGCTGTTCGTAACGCAGCTTTGCCGAATCTTGAGTGAAGCTCTGCGCAAAGCCGTAGATCGCCCCGGATCCGTTGCCGGGATTGTATTGCGTAAGAAAATCGGCGAACGCGTTCCCCGTGCTATTGGCAAGATTGCTGAACGTCAACAACCCCTGCTGATCGCCCGACGCTGCGCCGATCACGTTATTGTCCTGATTGCGTTGCGAAAATACGTATTGCACGCCGAACTGCATCGTGTGCCGCCCAATCGACTTACCCACATCGTCTCGAATCGCATAAGTCGGATTGGTATGGCCCCACGGCATGTACGAGGGATCTTCCACGAATCCCCGGCCCCCATACGCGGCATTCGTTCCCAGAAATGCCACACCCGGCATCTTTCCGCCAAAACCATTGTTGAAGATGTTTCCCATCGCGCACTGTGGATAGCCGGTCACCGGATCCACGCTGACGCCCGGGTTGCATTCCCCCGGCGCGCTCTGGTTGGTGACGACGAGCGGCAGGTCAAGGGATGGATCGCGCTGGAACCGCGCTCCCCCCGGGCCGTTCTGGTCCCTCAGCGTGATGGCGGCGTTCGCATAACTGACGTCGATTACGTTGAGCAACGTCGGCGAGATCGTCTGCGTAATTCGCGCGACCAGGTTCTCACCCGGACCGTTGAAGCTGTTCTCGACAGTTGGGAACGTGGCTGCCGCCGGGTTTGTCGCGCTCAGGTAGTTCCATTGCGGCGATAGTACGGTTGTATTCCAGGAATCGTGGATATAACGAAACGATGCTTTGACTTTCGTCGATATCTGGTGATCGACACGAACCAATTCCTCGCGCCAATACGTCGATGGAGAAACCGAAGCTACATAACAGCGATATGGGTCGGTCGGATCGAGAAGCGTTGAGAGCGGCAGGCTGTAATTGCACCCGGTGGCCGAGTTTGGGAGGGGAATAAGGTTTGCGTTCAGAATCGCCAACGCATTCTTGTCCACGCCAAACCCAAACGATCCCTCGGCTCCGCTCGGCTTGGCCTCCAGGTAATAGACCGGGTTCAAACCCAGCGTGGTCGTATACGCCGGGCAATCGGGATAGAGTTGCCGGTTGAATGTGCCCTCGCCTGTTCCCTGGATCGGGCAGACGTCCGAGAAATCGAACACCCGCCCCACCACCCCCGTCGTTTGGTTGGGCGCGCTCAGGTTCTGCTGCACCATCCCGTTCAGGAGCGTTAATCCACGCTCGTGCAACCCGGGCACGGCCTGGTTGTATTCGACCGGAGTCTTTTCAAGCCGAACTTCCTCGGAGGCAAAGAAGAATGTCTTGTCCTTCCGGGTGTTATAGATGTTGGGGATCGTCACCGGACCTGAGATCGTTCCACCGAAATCCTGTCGCCGGTAAAGTGGCGCCTTGCTAGTTAGATCGAAAAAATTGCGCGAGTTAAACGCCTCATTGCGCACAAAGTCGTAGATGTTTCCATGCAGCCCCGTTCCTCCCGACTTCGTCGTCACCTGCACCGTACCCGAGGCGGTGCGCCCGTATTGCGCCCCGTAGTTCGACGTCAGAACCTTCACCTCCTGCACCGCATCCAGGCTCGGATAAACCATGAGCGTGCTGGAGGCGCCATTCAGGCCGGTGTTCAGAACATCGCTGCCGTCAATTTCGTAACTGTTGTATTCGACGCGCCCGCCATTCACGCTGTACTTCACACTGCCCAGCACTCCAACTTTGCCTTCGTCCTGCCCGGTCTGGTTGCTTACACCCGGTGCAAGAGCAATCAGCTGAGAGAAGTTGCGCCCATTCAACTGAATCTTCACGACCTCCTGCTGGGTGATCGTGCCCGATACGGTCGCCGTCTCCGTCTCCACTTTTCCTACGTTCGTCGATTCGACATTCACTTCCTGTTTCTCGCGCGAGGGCTCGAGAGGAACATCCAGCGTCAATTCCAGGCCGGGCGTGACCTTCATCGCATCGAAGACCTTGGCGGCAAAATTTGGCGCGCTCACGGTGAGGGTGTACGTCGCGGCAGGAACATTTGCAAACGAATACACGCCGCGGCCGTTGCTCTGGGCTGCGAGCTTTGCGCCCGCCCCGTTATCCAGTGTCGCTTGTGCTCCGACCACTACGGCGCCGCTTGGATCGGTTACGGTTCCAGTTATGGATGCGTGGCCCTCGCCGGGTTTCCCCGGGTTTTCCTCAGCAGCGGCCGCCGGGGCTTCGCTCTTTGCGACTGGAGGCTCCAGTTCGACATCGATGGTGAGTTGTTTTCCCGCCGTTAGGTTGATGTTCTGGAATTGTTTTTCGCCGGCATTCGGAGCCGACACGATCATTTTGTAGGGACCCGGAACCAGTTCGACCGAGTATCTGCCCTCGGCATCGCTTTCGATTACCAGGGTCGCGAGATCGGCGTAGTTCAACGATATCTTGGCGCCCGCCACAGCCGCATGGTTCAGATCCGTAACCCTCCCACTGATGCGGCCCTTGCCCGACGACGGCTCCTGGCCGAGGCCCGGAGAAACGAACAGCAAAGAAACCACCAGAACACACGTCAGTCGAGCCAACACACGAATGAAAAACGAACTCACGGGGCGTCTCTCCGGTGTCCTAGGAATTCCGGTGCTTTTAGCGAAGGCAAAGTTTAGAGGATTGATCGAAACCGAAAAATTAAAAGAGTGTTAATTTCACTTCGACAATGTGAATTTGGAGCCGCGCGCCTCAAAAGTTAGTCCCAAGCTTGCTTAAATTAAGTCGCTGAGGAAATCTCCGAAAGTTTGTGCCGGCAAAATGCGCAGTGAACCAAGAAGAGTTAGGAGTATTTGTAACATTACCTTAACAAGTCTGACACATTCGGTTAATAGACTTTTCTCCAACCTTTCATACACCCACGCAAGCCGCTCCGTTATTCTCATCGCGATTAACGGCCGTCGATCCTAACGCTATCGCACGGCTGGGCTCCCGCAACCTCAACGCTTTCTGAACTTGTGTTTATCGAAAAGGAGAACTGAATGTCACGAAACAAGTCGTTCCTCGCGGTCGCTGCATTGGTCGCGATCATCGCTTTTGGATGTCAACTCCAGGCTCAGACCATTGAGTCCGCCATCGCGGGCTCTTCCGCCCAATGGCAGACCCTCGCCTTGGGCGCTTTCGGTGGCTTGCAGAGTGGCAGCTCAACGCAAGGCAACTGCGGGAGCCTTCTGGGCGCAACCGCTCCTTGCTTCCACTACACCGACAAGAACAGCTCCGGCACATCCGCATTCGCCCTCACTGACAGCCGTCCGACACTTCCGAATGTCGACCCAGGTGCCATCTGGATCGTTTGGGACAGCTCGGCCACCCCGAAGGTATGGGCCTTCATTAAAGTGGACTCTGGCGTAGGAAATCGCTGTTACTTCGCAAACCCCGCTTGCAACATGGGTATCGCTTCCGTACCCGCGCCCAGCCAGGCCATCGCTTCCGCTCTTTGGGGAAACGATACCGCACTCCCGTCGAGCATCGGGAACCTCTTTACCACCGGTACCGGCATCCCGGTCACAGTTTCGGCCACCGACATCCGGCCCGAGGATTCCCTGTGGTCAACGTGCCGCACGAACTCCGCTTCAGGTATGAGCGGGTTTGATTCGACGGATGGCCTTGGATACAACGCCGCCAACCCGGCGGGTGTTTGCGCCAGTTATCCGGCCGGTGCGGGAGGCGTGGGTTCGTCGATCAAGAGCGCATTCCCGGGCAGCACCTCAACCGCTAACGTTGTTGCGTTCGCGTTGAGCGGGAAAGACCCCATTACAGGAAAAACTGTCCCAAAGTACACCACCTACTCCGTCGGCGCGGCGCCGGTCGTTTTCGTATTCGAACGGAATGGCGGCCAGCTTGCCGGGTTGACGAACGTGACGGATGCGCAACTTCAAACCGCCTTTTCGGGAACAAAGTGCGATGCTAGCGTGTTCGGGTTGTCTTCCAACCCGATCGCTGTCTATCTGCGTGAACCTCTATCCGGAACCATGAACACGACGGAAGCGACCGTGTTCCGTTATCCCGTCGGTGGCACGCTCGGAAAGAGCCAGGAAACCGGCGTGAACGGCGCGAACCCACTCTCGGGCGGAAGCGGCGGCTCAGTTGCTTGCTCTGACGACGGCCACACGGGCAATGGCGGCCGGTGGCGCGCCATCGGAACCGGCGAAGAAGTCAACTCCGTCGCGGGTTCGGTGGCCAACAACGGAATAGACGGCATTGGCTACACCTTCTTCAGCTACGGAAACGTGAACGCACTCTCCAACAGCAGCAAGTACGGCTATGCCACTCTCGACAGCGTAGATGGAATTTTCTCTGTCTACAACAACACGACTGGCGTTGGTTTCGATCCCGGCCAGCCCGCCAATGGCGAACTCCCGGGCGTCGCGAATCTGCCCTCCTCTTGCAGCGGCGCTTTCCCTTGCCCGGAAACTGCTATCTGGTCGTTCGGCCTTTCATTCCCCAACGTCCGCAGCGGCAGCTACCGCGCTTGGTCCTTGCTGCGCGTCGTAAGCACCGGAGCGGCGTTGACCAACGTCGAGAAATTGATCAAATCATCGCAGTCGTACGTGGTGACAACTACTCCGGATTACATCCCGGCCCTGAAAACCACGGCCTCGATTAACGGGAAGAACTTCACCGACCCCGGTCTGTTGCTAGTCCGCTCGCATTATCAGCAGGTTGACGGAACCGGCTCGACCGATATCGGCGGCGCGCCTGCCAACAAAACCGGGGAAAAGGGCGGCGACATGGGAGGTTGCATCCTCTCCCCGGCAACCAACACGGCGACGCAGCTTATTCAGCAGGGCGGCAGCACTTCCTATGCTTGCGCCACGCGTGCCACGAACCCGTAACAGCTAACCACATGGCGGGCCGTCTCTGGCGGCTCGCCTTTCTTGTGACATCATGGTTGCGATTAAATTCATCACCAGGATCCTTTGAAAACAGTCATGCCGCGAAGTCTTCTGCAGGTTCTCGTCAAAATCATATTGCTTGACGCTCTGTTCTTTGCCCTCATCGTTTGCTCGCTACCGGCAAACTGCCTCGCGCAATTCGAGCCGGCTTCTCCGCCCGTTGCCGATCCCAGGGATCATCGTTTCGACACCGTCCATGAAGATTGGTCGACCCCCTCTTTGACGGGCACCAGCTTGTTGCCGGTACGACCGCTGCTCGGCTCGACCGACGAAGGCCCTGCCTACACCCTGGAATTGTTATGCCTGCAATGGCGCTGGGGCGATCCCATCGACCTCTACGTCATCAAGCCAAAGGGAGTCAGGAATCCTCCTGTCGTCGTCTACCAGTATGGCTACCCGGCCGAAACCGATATCTTCCGCGACGAGCGTTGGGATGAAGCGGTGACCAAAGACGGCTTTGCGGCTGTTGCCTTTGTTTCCGCGCTCACCGGCCATCGCTATCATGATCGCCCGATGCGGGAGTGGTTCGTCAGCGAATTGCAAGAAAGCCTGGCCGACTCCGCCCACGATGTCCAAATGGTGCTCAACTATATTGCGGCTCGCGGCGATCTCGACATGAACCGCGTCGGCCTTTTCTCTCAGGGCGCGGGAGCCACCATCGGCATCCTAGCATCCGCCGTCGACCCTCGCATAAAAGTGCTCGACGCCCTCGACCCCTGGGGCGATTGGCCCTCTTGGATGGCCACCTCCTCCTTCGTGCCGGAAGAAGAGCGTCCGGCGTACGTGAAGCCAGACTTTTTGAAGAAAGCCGCCACCCTCGAGCCAGTAGCGTGGTTGCCCAAAGTGCAGGCCAAAAACTTCCGTTTCCAGCAAACCATGTTTGACCAGGTCACACCGGCGGCATCTCAACAAAAACTGCGTGCTGCCGTGCCTGCGGGCGCGACCGTAACCGTTTATAAGACGCCCGAGGAGTACGCGGCCGCTATGATCGGAAACCGGCAACTGGATTGGATCCGGAGCGCGCTGCGCTCTATTCCGGAGTCCGCCCCAGAGAGGCTTTTGGAAGGCCGAGCAGGGGATCCGGGCCAGAAATAATCAGGGCGCCTCAGACAAGCCCCAGCGCAGGGCGGAAGCTTCAGCGCCCGCTCGCCCGTCCACGCTTTCCCAGTCCGTCATCCGAGCGGTACACTTCCTCATATGAATCAGCCAAACCAACCGAATGTGAAGTTCGTACAGACCCCCGAGTACCGCGAGACCTATTCCAACAGCGTGCAGATTCGCGTCAATGTGTGGGACTTTCTTCTCGTCTTCGGTACCATGCAGCAAACATCGGAAACCCAGGTCGAGCTCCGGAATTTCCAGGGAATCTACCTGAGTCCGCAACAAGCGAAGGCCCTGATGGCGCTGTTGCAGCAGAACGTGACGAACTACGAGGCTGCGTTTGGCGAGATTAAACTCGATCCGCGGGCTCCCGTCGGGCCCATTCACTGATGGCCGAGCAGCAAGCCGCGCAATCGGAATCGAAAATCGCGCCGCAAGCCGTGCTGGGATGGCCACAGCAATTCCTGCTCTTCGCATTGTTGTTCGCCGGCCTCATGCTCCTGCATGCTCCTCTTTTGCGTCTGCCCTACTTCTGGGATGAGGCCGGCTACTACATCCCGGTGGCGCGCGATCTGTATCTGACGGGATCGCCAATTCCGCATTCCACACTGTCAAATGCCCACCCGCCGCTGGTGATGGCATGGCTCGCGCTGCTCTGGCGCATCTTCGGGTATTCGACGCTCGCAACGCGCACGGCGATGATTGCCGTGGCGGCTTTCTCGCTGCTCGGACTGTACCGGCTGGCGCGCGCTGCTGCGAATGTTTCGGTTGCAGGCGCGGTGGTCGGGTTGACGGCCATCTACCCGGTGTTTTTTACGCAGAGTTCTCTGGCGCTGGTTGATCTGCCGGCAGCAGGCTTTACCTTATGGGCGCTCTCGGCCTATATAGAAGACCGCCCATGGAAGCTGACGCTCTGGCTCGCGCTGGCGGCATTGGCGAAGGAAACCGGAATCATCGCACTGCTGGCTCTTCTCGGGTGGCAGATCGCA
>Ga0335079_10000940_pt1 | contig 32979 bp, 31 predicted proteins | sample Lox_Sample_33_FD_206719 | JGI IMG/M metagenome (GOLD analysis project Ga0335079, IMG submission 206719) | Soil microbial communities from Loxahatchee National Wildlife Refuge, Florida, United States - Lox_Sample_3.3 | ecosystem: Environmental > Terrestrial > Soil > Wetlands | place: USA...
GGTGGTTTTGCCGCCCAGGCCGGCGCCATAGTAGACGATCTTGCAATTGATCTCTCGGGCTGCAAAGTTGATGAAACTCAAGACCTTCCCCAAAAGCTGCGGCGGGCACCCAAATGCCGAACGCCCCCCACGGAAGTTATTTGCTTATTGCTTCTGGTTTTATACCACAGGGGGTGAGTGACCGACAGGTTACCCTGGTTACTAGTCAGAACCCCTGTACCTGAGCGGGTTCAGGGACCGATCAACGGCTCACGGGCAAAGGATAGTACCCATCGCGCGCGTAAACGCTGACGCAGGGGCGGAATGAAGTATCGCAAGCCGGCCGGTTCACCCGGACCTCAATCTGCCGGTATGTACTGCTGGGCGTGGCGCGAGTCGTGTAGCCCAGCGTGTACTGATTGCGCGCATCCCCGATGACGTGAGCGTAGGTGTTTTCGATCGCCGTGCGTGAGAGCTCCGTCGAAATCTCTCCCGCGGTGGCCGAAGCGTATTTCGGCAAGATGTTGCTGTAGCCGGTCTTGGGGAGATGCAGCCTTTGCAGCTTTCCATAGCCGGGCATGGCAGACCCTTCGATGGCCACGCCGTAGACTGCAATTCCGTTCGAGAGTAATACCTTCAAAACGTCGCTGTAGCTGGCATTGCTACGGTATTCGCGGCCATCGCTGATGATGAAGATGACCTTACGCCGCGTCTTGTCGCGTTTGTTGAGATCGAGGGCCGCGGCCAGAACAGCATCGTTCAAGACGCGCGACTCTTTGGCAGGTGTGACGACGTGGGGTGCACTCGGGTCTACCGGAATGCCATTGATCGTCGGCCCTTGCGGCCCGAGCGGCCCGGCAGTGACTGGCGGCCCGTTGTTGGCGCCGCGCACAGTCTTCAGTTCGTTCAACGACGCGGTCAATCTCTTGCCGGCAGCACTGAAATCCATCATTCGCCCTACCGCGTTGCTGTAGGTGTACACCGAAACCTCATCAAACTGGCTGAATGCACCTTCCAGAGCGGGGAAAGTCTGGTTCACTTTCTGGATAGCCACATCCGGCATGCCCAGGTCGATGACTACAGCAACCGACAATGCGAAGGGGTCACTGGTGAAGAAATTCAGATTCTGTTTCTTCCCGTCTTCAAAGATAGAGAAGTCCTTCGGCAAGAGACCATTGACTAGCCGGCCCGAATCGTCTGTGACACGGACCGGAACGATTACCTGGTTCACGTTGCTTACAATCTTGTAGAGCTCTTCGCCGCTCGTGGACTGGTCCGGGGATGTCCCGCCTGCCGGCACGGTGGTGATCTTAAAAGGCGGTGGTTGCGCGGGCGCCCCCTCTTGCGGAGTTGAGTTGGTGGAAGATGGCGGCGCCTGCCCGGCCGGAGGCGTCTGATCAGGCGGAGCCGCTTCGTCGGGAGTGCCGGCCGGACGCTCAGAAGATGGAGAAGTTGGAAATGGCTGCGGTGGCCGCGTAGCCGATGGAGCGTCGGGAATGTCCTGCTGGTTCGGTTGAGCCTGATCCTTTTGATTTTGCCCGGTTTGGCCCTGTTGTTGCGCAGCAGCCACTGCCAGGGTCAGAAACAGCGCCATCGCAACCAGCCCACCAGCCCAGGAGTGCCTGCGGATCGCTCGAACCACTGGTTCCCCTCCGTTTTGCGCGTTGCTCCACCACATCCGATGCAAAACACAGCGGTTTGGTGCATCTAACGCTACAGGAATAGACTAACAAAAAGAGCGAGACAATACTCCGATGCCAAAAGCCCTTGTTCTTCGAGTACTAGCCGCGGTTCTGCTGGCCAGCCTGGTTGCGCCACTGCTTGCCGGACAGGCGCTGCCGCGCTTGGCAGGCCAGGATGATCAGAACCAGAGCCAGAACCAGAGTGAGGACAGCTCGCTGGAGACACTGAAGGTCAATGTCAATGTCGTGCAGCTGTTCTTCAATGTGAAGGACAAGAAAGGCGGCTTGATCCCAAATCTCACGAAGAATGATTTCGATGTGCTCGAGGACAATAATCCGCAGGGGATCAAGTATTTCGCGGCCGAGTCCAATTTGCCGTTGACCTTGGGCATCCTGATCGATTCGAGCGGCAGCCAGATGCGCGTGCTCGACATGGAGAAAGAAGTAGGAGGCGCATTTCTCAACGACATCCTGCGTGAGAAGGACCTGGCCTTTGTCATCAGTTTTGACGTAAACGTGGACCTGCTGCAGGATTTCACAAGTTCGGTGCGCTCACTGAAGAACGCCCTGAACAGCGCGCGTATTAACACCGCGGGCGGCAATGGAGCGGGTATTCCCGGACTGGGAGGCGGCCCTGTCCCAACGGTTGGCGCTCCCCGCGGAACGCTGCTGTACGACGCCATCTACCTGGCCTCGCACGATGAACTTGCGCAACAAGTCGGCCGCAAAGCGATGATCATTCTTACGGATGGAGAAGACCAGGGCAGCCAGCTCAAGATCAAAGACGCGATCGAGTCGGCCCAGAAAGCGGATAGCATCGTTTACGTACTGTTGTGCGCCGATCGCGGTTTCTACGGATTTGGCGGGTATTCCGGCGAGGGGGAAATGAAAAAGCTCACGCAGGAAACCGGCGGCCGCATGATCGAGGTGGGAAATAACTTCACCAAGCTGAAGGACGCGTTCAACCAGATCGCCACTGAGCTACGCAGCCAGTACAACATCGGCTACAGTCCCACCAACGCGAAGCTGGACGGCACCTTCCGCAAGGTAGAGATCCGCTCGAAAAACGGCTACAAGATCCAGTCGCGGAATGGCTATTATGCGGTCGCCAAGCGGGATTAGACTTCCGGGTCCTTACTCATAGCGCAGCGCTTCGACCGGGTCCAGGTGAGATGCCTTCACTGCCGGGTACATGCCGAAGAACAGACCGATCCCCATGGAACTCGTGACCGCGGCGATCACAGACCAGAGCGGCACCGCCGAGGGCAGGGTTGGCAGCAATACGTTAATCAGCAGGCTGATGCCGCCACCGAGCAAGACGCCGATAATTCCTCCCGCGCCCGTGAGAGCAATGGCTTCGGTAAGAAACTGACGAATGATGTCGCGCCGCCGGGCGCCAATGGCCTTGCGCACGCCGATCTCACGTGTTCGCTCAGTCACCGACATCAGCATGATGTTCATGACGCCAACGCCGCCCACCAGCAGGCCGACCGAACTGATGACTACGACCGCGATCGCGATGGCCCCGGTTATCTGCCGGAACTGGCGTGCCAGTTCCTCGGAACTCGAAATGGCAAAGTTGTTCTGCTTTTCGTAAGGAACATTCCTGCGCCGGCGCAGCAGGCCTACGATTTCATCCTCCGCCTGGGCTTTTCTGCCGGGATAGGCTTGCGCTCCAATGAAATGTTCGTCGTCCTGCGGATTGTATTTGCGGTAGGTGCGGTAGGGCACGACCACCACTTTGTCGGCTGACTCATCCTTGAAGAACTGACCCTTGCGCTTTTCGAGCACGCCGATGACCTGATAAGAAGCCCCACCCACGCGAACGAACTTGCCCAGTGGATCTTCCTGGTGGAAAAGGCCTTCTGCCAGATCATGGCCGATCACCGCCACGTCGACGCGGTGCAAGTCCTCCGCGTCGCTGAAGAATCGTCCCTTCTCCGGCTGAGCGTTATACACCCATTCGTATGAGGGAATGGTGCCGGTGAACTGAATCCCGTAAACCTCGTTTCCCTTGTAGCGGGCGGGCACCTGGGTAATTGGCTGTCCGGGCTCGAGCCGCGGAGAAACCTCGACCGTTACATCTTTCACGTCCGGGCATTCGTCCCGGATTGCTATGGCGTCGTCGTAGGTCAGCGGCTTACGGACGCGTTCCTCGGGCGTGAGCCTGCCGCGAAAACCAAAATCCCAGCGAAAAACGAACAGCGTCTCGGTGCCGTACTGGTCGAGAAAGCCGCGAATATCGCGGTCGAGGCCGACCATAATCGACGCCACCGCCACAATCGCCATGATGCCGATCACGACGCCCAGCACCGTCAGCAGCGAACGCATCTTGTGCTGCCGCAGCGAGTCAAACGCCATGCGCGTGTTTTCGCTGAACTCAAACTGCACGACAATACCCTCTACGCCTCAAATCGCAACGCTTCGATCGGATCCAGCTTGGCCGCGCGGTTCGCCGGATACAGCCCGAAAAACACTCCCACCGCCGCCGAAACTCCCAAGGAAAGAAGGACAGCGCTGACCGGCACCTGAGAAGGGACAGGAGTCAGCACCTTCACCACTACGGACAACAAATATGCAATGCCGACTCCCGCCGCCCCGCCCACCGCGGCCATGACGGCCGATTCCACCAGAAACTGCATGAGGATGTCGCGCTTCCGCGCTCCCAGCGATTTTCTTACCCCGATCTCGCGCGTGCGCTCGGTCACGCTGGAAAGCATAACGTTCATGATGACCACCCCTCCGATCACCAGAAACACCGAGACAATACCCACCATGGTGGCGGCGATTGCGCCCGTCAGGTTGTGCCACAGGTTCATGATGGTGTCGGAGCCGACGATTCCAAAATTGTCGTCTTCGTTGGGATCGAGGTGCCGCCGGCCGCGCATCAGGGTGCGGGCTTCGTCCTTGGTCTCCTGCATCCACTCCGGACCGCGCGCCTGGATATTGATGGCCAGGTCGCGGTCATGCTCCCCATAGATCTTCAGATACGTCCGGATTGGAATATAGGCGAAGTCATCCTGCGACTGCCCAAACACCGTCCCGATGGGCTTGGCGACGCCCACCACCTCATAAATACGTCCATCGATGTCGAGCGCCTTCCCGATCGGATCCACGGTGGGAAAGAAGCGCTTGGCCACTTCCTGGCCAATGAACGTCACATTGGACTTGCTGTCATTGTCGCCGTCGGTGATATAGCGCCCGTTCTCCGGTTCCTCAACATCCATATCCGCGATGTTTGCGGTCACGCCGCGAATGCTGATGTCATCCATCGTCTGCGTACCCAGGCGAGCTGTGCCGGTAGCTCGCGACTCCACGCCGACTGCCTGGGGCAGCCGCATGTTGTCCCGCAGCGCCTCGAAGTCATCCCATGTGACATGACGATTGCGGCGCACAGCTTTCAGGAAGTCCTGCTGATTGGTGATAACGGGAAAACGCATCACCAGGAACACATTCGATCCGAGATTGGCGACCCGGTTTTCGATGTAAAGGTTGGCGCCGCTGATGACCGAGACCACGAAGATCAGAACCGAGACTGAAAGGGTGACACCGACCAGAGTCAGGGCCGAACGAAGCTTGTGAGCGCGCAGCGTCTGCAACGCTTCGATAACCGGATCGCGAAACACCGACCCGTAGTGGCGAAGCTTCTTTACGCGGCTGGCGGCAACTCGACGGGCAAGCCCCGCCGTTTCCGCCGAAGTGCCCCCCGCAGCGCCCCTAGGATCCACGCAGACCCCTCCCCGCTTCTCCTAATCGTATACGAATCCCGGGCAAATATGGTTCCCGGCCTTGCGCCAGCGCCGGAAAGGCTCGCTAGCCGCCCTTCGCCCTGTCTTTCACCCGGATGACGAACTTCAATCCTGACCAGACATCGTTGACCGCGCAGACTTTAACATCCACCAGGCCGGCCTCCAGACCGATCTTGCGGACGACATTTTCATCGAGCGAGGTCTCTACTCCCGAGCTTCGCTTGGGCCAGCTTACCCACAGCATCCCGGCAGGCTTCAACCGCCGGGAAAAGCGCGGAAACTGCTGTTTGAGATCCGCTTCTGCCTTCACGAAGACCATGGCGAAGTCGAGCGGCGTCCGCGAGTCCTTCGTCACGCGACAGTCAGCAAGCGCTGGTTTGAGTTCGCTTTTGACGGCCGCGGGAAGGCCATGAAATGCGGCCTGAAACTGCTGCTTGATGCCCAGCTTTTTCGCCAGTGGGGTGCCAGAGTATCCCGCCATAAGCTTGGTTACTGCGAAGGGGCGAAATAGCCTTTGCGGCTGCGCACGTGCAGACTCTTCTGGTTCAGGGCGAGAATCTCAATGCTGTGGTAGCGGCCGTCGGCGTGAAAGTCGGCAGGCTTGTAGGCAAGAACATACTGGCTGCGCAACTCGTCCTGGATTTCCGCAAAGGCATTGGCGACGTCGGTGATCTGGAAAGGAAAGAACGCGCGACCGCCGGTGGCTTCGGCAATCCGTTCCAGGATCTTGTCGCCGTGCTGTTTCAGGCCGCTGACATTGGTGCTGATGGTATACACGATGACCTCAGCACGCTGTGCCATCTCGATGGCTTCTTCCCGGGTGACGTGGCTCTGATTGTCTTCTCCGTCGCTGAGCAGCACGATGGCTTTCCGCACTGGCCCGCCTTGCGCGCCTTTCAGCAACTTGTCGCGGCAGGCAAAATACAGCGCGTCATACATCGCGGTGCCGCCTCCCGGGCGCAACGCATGCAGCCCGACGGAGAGTTTCTCGGTGTCATCGGTAAAATCCTGCGTCACTTCAGGCGTTACATCGAAACCGACCACGAAGGCCTGGTCGTAGCGCGGACGAATCGTCTGGTTCAGAAACTCGGTCGCCGATTCCTGCTCGAACTTGAACCGGTCGCGGATCGAGTTGCTGGCGTCCACCAGCAATCCCACCAGCAGCGGCAGATCGGCCTCGCTGTAGAAGCTGCGGATCTCTTCCACCGGCTTGCTGTCGTCAAGGACCTTGAAATCGTCTTTTTTCATGTTCTTCACGTACCGGCCGTGCTTGTCGGTGACGGTGAAGACCACGTTGACCTCGTTGACCGTCTTTCGAATCGTGGCTGTGATTTCGTCGGAAGGCGGCGCGCCCGGATTTGCCGGCGCAGCCTGCTGATCGCTTTTTTCCTGCGTGGGGGCGGGCGAAGCCGGCTCGGGCGCTTGCCCGAAACTGGTCGCCCCGAACGAGCAAAAAAGCAGAGTCTGGACCGCCAGGAACTGAATCGTCAAGCGGAACTTCATCGAATTCAATTATAGCCGCAAACCAGTTTCGGCCAGTTTGATTGTCATCCTGGGCGAGCCGCGCAATGGGTCGCGTTCCTTGCGACACCTGAATGTGCGTCTGGCTCGCTTCCTGTTCAAACTGACCACCAGATAAGCCCGCCTACGTGCCGCCCAGCTTATGCAGAAAGCCATCCAGTTCCGGCGGCAGCGGCCGGCTAAGGCTGAGTTTTTCGCCCGTGCGCGGATGCAGCAGTTCCAGCCGCGCGGCATGCAGAAAATTCCGCCCCAGTGAGGGCCCGGCCACATTCTTTCCCCGCAGTTCGCGGGGCGCGCCGTACAGCGTGTCTCCAACTACCGGATGCCCGAGGGAGGCAAGATGCACGCGAATCTGGTGCGTGCGCCCGGTGGCGATGTTCGCTTCCAACTCCGTGAACTTGCCGAAGCGCGAATCCAGGCGTCGTTTGACCAGGAACGTGGTAATGGCTTCGCGTCCGCCCGCGCTGCGCGTGGTCATGCGGATGCGCCGTACGCGGTCGCGGCTGATGTTGCGGGCAATGGTTCCCTTTTCCGGCTTGACCCAGCCGTGCACCAGCGCCCGGTAAGTCTTCTTGACCTGGCGGCGGGCAAATTGCGCCGCCAGCCGGCGGTGCGCTTCGTCGTTCTTGGCGACGACAATCAACCCGCTCGTGCCCTTGTCGAGCCGATGCACAATGCCGGGGCGCAATTCCCCGCCTACAGCCGAGAGTTGCCCGAAGCGATGCAGCAGCGCGTTCACCAGCGTGCCCCGGTTGCGGGCATCGTCGCTCGCGCCCGCGCCGGCGTGCACCGTCATGCCAGCAGGCTTGTTGACCACCGCCAGATCGTCATCCTCGTAGACGATGTCAAGCGGAATTGCTTCCGCGACCGCGCGTAGCGGTGGAGGCTGGACCTCGCCCAGGATGGTGATCCGTTCCCCGCCCCGCAGGCGCAGCGACGCCTTGGCCGCCGCATCGTTGACCAGGGCCTGATTCGCGTGGATCAACTGCTGCACCCGGGCGCGGCTGGTTTCCCGAAGTTGCGCGGCCAGGAACTGGTCGAGGCGCTTTCCGGCATCTTCGGCGGCTACCACTAACGTTCTGGGGAACCCAGCGCCTGGCAAGGTCATGCTGCGAAACAGCATACCGTGCGACCAATGGGAAATGTAGCGGAAGCAGAGCCGGGCGGTAAATCAGTCGAGCTCAGACGGGGGGCGAATGCCCATGAAAATGGGGTGGGAGACGGGAATTGAACCCGCAACCGTCGGAGCCACAGTCCGATGCTCTGCCAGTTGAGCTACTCCCACCGCTGCAGATTGATTATAGCAATCGCGGAGGAAACAGGACGTGGTTGCGGCGGGGGCGCGGTCGAAAAATGATCGAGCGCTGCGGTTGCTCGATGGCTACTGCAGCTGCTCCACGGTTACGAATAGGTAGTAGCTCGTCCCGGGCGGGTTGTTGTTGCCCTGCGTCACGGCGTAGGTTATTGATTGCCCTGGGATAATGCGGACTACCCATGTCCCGGCACTGATTGATCCTGCGTGCGCTTGGAACACTCCGGTGCTCCAGGTCTTCAGATCATCCGTCCAGCCGAAGGTGACGCCCCACGTGGATCCCTTTATGTGGGACGATTCCAGGTACTGAGTTACCCTGAACAGCCCACCGGTGGTTGACGTAAGCAATGCAGTCTGCGGAAAGGGGGCCGTTTGGTCCAGGAGCGATACGCTCGCCACGACGCACGGCAGCGCGGCGCACTCCGTCCCATCCGCCCGTCTGGCCTTGGCCGTCTGAGCAAAGCCGGAGACGCACAGACCCAGCATCATCAGCAGAGCGAAATACTTTTTCATGGTGAACTCCTTCTTAGCTACCGCTTGGTCGCCTGTCTAACCTGGGAAAATACCGGGCTACTGGGGAGAGCAGCCGGAGCGCTGAAAGTGTCCTGCAAGCCTTTGCTTGCAGTCAATAGGCAATATTTTGCACACGGCGCCGATGACGAAATTGCTGGCTATGAAAAGATGCGACCCGCGCGGAGATACCAATCGGGAGTGAAGCAGCGGGCTGGCTTAGCCCCGGCCCACGTTGCTGGCGGAGGCGCAATTGGAGATTGCCTGATTGATCCTGCTGGATTGGTCCGTGCAACTTGCGAGGTTGGTGACGTCGCAGTTCGCCACCGCACCCAATCCTTGAGCGGTGACGTCAATCCATGGCTGCGGCCCCGCCATTGAAAACCCGGCGCTATCGGTTATGCTGCCGTTGGGCTTTTGGGAAAGGCTGGAATTGGTGGCCTGCGGTGTCCCTGTCGAACTAGTAAAAACAGGGATGGCTGGCGAGGTACATGTGCTCGTGGGTGGACAGCTAACGGTGCCAGTTTGAGCGATCGAAAAGGCAGAAACCACAGCAACACAAATTGTGAAGGAAAGAGACCTGACGTTCATCGGTACCCTCCGCAAAGGTTGTAGCAGATCAAACTTACAACGAAGCAATCGACTGTCAGCAAGAAGAAGGGTGCACGAAAGTGTTATATTCAAGATATACAAGAGTCCCGGCGCGGACGACTGCGGGCCGTATCACAAGAGGACGAGCGAGCCAAAACACAGGCTGATGTCAGTTCCCTACTGAAGCTGCTCGACAGTGATGAACAGATCATAGGTCATACCGCCAACCCCACCACCGCCTCCAGCTGGTTTGCTCTGATAGAGGAGAGGTTGTCCCCCAACGCCCTGTACCACCAGACCTTGGCCCATTGAGCTGTTCTGAGTTGCGCTCACCAGTCCCAGCTGCTTCGCTCCATGGGCATCTGTCCAACCCGCAAAGGTCACCCACTCCGCCCTCTTATTAGAGCCGCTAGAAGTGGTGATATAGGCGCTCACGCGGAACACTCCGTCTGTGATCGGAGTGAATGCCGGTGTGGCTGGGATGGGTTGGTTCTGGTCCATCAGCGAAACGCTCGCCACGACGCACGGCAGCGCAGCGCACTCAGTTCCGTCGGCGCGTCTGGCCTTGGGCGTCTGAGCAAAACCGGAGACGCACAGACCCAGCATCATCAGCAGAGCGAAATACTTTTTCATGGTGAACTCCTTCTTGGCTACCGCTTGGTCGCCTGTCTAACCTGGGAAATACCGGGCTACTGGGGAGAGCAGCCGGAGCGCTGAAAGTATCCTGCAAGCCCTGTCATTGCAGCTGCTCAACGGTCACGAAAAGACTGTACGTCGCGCCCGGGGGGTTGTTTTTGCGCGTGATCGTGTACGAAATAGGCTCTCCTGCTAGGGCTCTGAGGTTTAACATCCAGCTGTATTCCGTTCCAGCGAGGGCGAAATAGTTTTCGGTGGTCCAGTTTCGTAGGTCGTCTGTCCAGTTGAATGAGATGCCCCACACCGACCCCTTGACGTGAGAGGACTCAAGGTAAAAGGTTACGCGATAAAGCCCGTCCGCACCGGGGACGATCAGCGGAACCTGAGATACCGGGCTGGTCTGGTCCGTAAGGGATATACTCGCCACCACACATGGTAAGCTTGCGCACTCCGTCCCATCCGCCCGTCTGGCCTTGGTAGTCTGAGCAAAACCGGACACGCACAGACCCAGCATCATCAGCAGAGCGAAATACTTTTTCATGGTGAACTCCTTCTTGGCTACCGCTTGGTCGCCTGTCTAACCTGGGAAAATACCGGGCTACTGGGGAGAGCAGCCGGAGCGCTGAAAGTATCCTGCAAGCCTTTGCTTGCAGTCAATAGGCAATGTCTTGCACACGGCGCCGATGACGAAATTGCTGGCTATGAAAAGATGCGACCCGCGCAGAGATACCAATCGGGAGCGAAGCCGCGAGGCTGGCTTATCCCCGGCCCACGCCGACATACTCAAAGCCCATGGCGCGCAGGCGGACGGAGTCGAGAAGGTTCTTGGTATCCACGATGACGGGTCGCCGCAGCAGATGCTTGATGCGGTCAAAATCCAGCGTACGGAATTCGGGCCAGCCCGTGCCCACCACCAGCGCGTCCACGCCTTCCGCCGCCGCATAAGGAGATTCGCAGTAATACACCGTGCCGTTCAGTTCGGTGCGGGCATCGGGAATAGCCACGGGATCATAGGCGCGCACGCGCGCACCTTTGGCGATGAGCGTCTGCGCCAGCCGGACGGAGGACGACCCGGCAACGGAATTGGTGTTGGGCTTAAACGCCAAGCCGAGGATGCCGACGTCTTTGTTCTGCACCGTGTCGACGAAAGTCGAGATCTTTTCCACGACATTCTCGGCCAGGTTCTGGTTTACTTCCCGCGCCGCGCTCAGCACCCGGAGCGAAACCCCGTGGCGGCCGGCCAGGTCTGCCAGCGAGTCCATGTCGGACTCGGCGAACAGCCCGCCCATTCCCGCGCCGGGTTGCAGGCAGCGGGGAGCGATTTTTTTGTCCAGCCCGAGAGCCAGCGACAGGTTGACCGCATCCGCGTTCACCCGCTCGCACAATGTGGCCAGTTCGTTGATGAAAGAAATCTTGGTGGCCACAAAGGCGGTCGCGGATTCGCGCACCAGTTCGGCGGTCTCGTGATTGGTGACAATCACCGGCACGCCGCGCATTACCAGGGGATGGAAAATCTGCTTGATGGCCAGCACGGCTTCGTTCGCGCCCGTTCCCAGGATGATGCGGTCCGGCCAGTTGAAATCTTCGACCGCGCATCCCGGGGTGAAGAAGATGGGCTGTGAAACCAGCGTGGCCCGCAAACCCGCTTCCTGCAGCCGGCGCTCGAGCGCCGAAGCCGTTCCCACCGGCACTGGAGTGACGATGGCGAGAACCGGCGGCTTGCCGGCGGCACGCGCGATGCGCGTGGCCAGGTCGGTCAGGTGCTGCATGGTGTCTTCCGCCAGAAAAATAACCTGGGCTTTGCGGGCAAACGAGTCAATGTCGGTGGAATACAGCAGGCGTCCGGAGCGCACGTTGCGCTTGATGACCTCGGTCAGGTTCTTCTCGTGGAAAGGAATATTGCCCTGCGCCATCTGCACCATGCGCGAACTGTCGGGATGGCAGCAGGTAACCGGAGTGCCGAAATCGGCCAGACAGGCAGAGATGACGGTTCCCAGATACCCGGCTCCATAAACCCCGATTTGCATACTTCCCTCCCAACACGCTGCCCGTCGCACGCGGACGACAGTAAGACCTGGCGCGAGCGCGGCGTAACACCTTGTTATTTGTGTACGCTGGCCCGAAATCCTTGGCAACGCACGGGAGGCACATGTACTTTTGGCGGGAAGCGTGGTACGCGGGCAGGAATCCGGACAATCGTTGGACCACGGTCACGTCCGGCGTCAGCTAGCGCTGCACCAGACTGCGTCCCAGGGGCACGCCGGCGAGATCCACCCAGCGGTCAGGCTCGGCTTCGCGAACGAAACTCAGTTCCCGCACCTGGATGTTGCGCGTGCCGCGGTATTCCGCCCAGCGATCGCGCGAATAGACATAAGCCTGTTGCGCCAGTTGCAGCGAGCTGATCTTCACAATGGTGAGGTGCGGCATGTAGGGCCACTCCTCGCCCGCCGCGAGCGCGCTGGTGTTCAGGCGGCCATGCAGCTCGCGCATGCGATGAGCGCCGTGTTCCACGTTGATGAACACGGTAGGCGTAACCGGGGCAAATGTCTCGACATCGCCCAGGATCACTTCGAACGGGTCCGCCCAACTGCAGATTTCTTCCAGGGTTTCGAGCGCCGAAAGTTCACTTCCCCCGAGATGGCGAGGCGGCAAAATGGTAAGGTGGGCGGCCAGATGAGGCAGGTCGGGATGCAATTCCCGCCGGAGTTGTTCGACAAACTCCCCGACTGGATTCCTGACGTAAGCCACCAGGGCGTAACGCGGGTCCTGCATCACAACTGCAGATTATACGCCGGGGCTTCCGGCAGACGTTTAACACTGTGGTCACCTTCTGCAGGGTTCGAGTTCCGAAACCGCGGGTCACGAACCGGAACCACCGACCCTTAACACTATTGTTCCTCATATTCACGCGCAAACGCCTTTAATGTCTGCAGTTTTCGCAGGCGCGGGGAAATAGCGACGCTGGAAGTAGAAGGCCACATTGACTAGCGCAATCATCACCGGCACCTCGATCAATGGCCCGATGACCGCGGCGAAGGCTGCCCCGGAGTTGATTCCAAAAACCGACACCGCGACCGCGATCGCCAGTTCAAAATTATTCGAGGCTGCCGTGAACGAAAGTGTGGTGGTCTGCGAATAATCCGCGCCCAGCTTCTTGCCCATGTAAAAGGAGACAAGAAACATGACTACGAAATAGATGAACAGCGGCACGGCGATTTTCAACACGTCGAGCGGCAACCGGACGATGTATTCCCCTTTCAGCGAAAACATCACGACGATTGTGAACAGCAGGGCAACCAGCGTCAGCGGGCTTACACGGGGCACAAAGCTGCTGTCATACCAGACGCGTCCCCGGGCGCGAACCAGCAGGGTCCGCGTCAGGAAGCCTGCCAGAAACGGAATGCCGAGATAAACGAATACGCTTTTGGCGATCTCCGCGATGGAAACATTCACCACCTCACTGTGCAGTCCCAGCCGGGCGGGAAGCACGGTGATGAACAGCCAGGCATAGAGGGAGTAAAAGAACACCTGAAACAGGGAGTTGAAAGCCACCAGGCCGGCGGCATAATCGGTGTCACCGCGGGCCAATTCGTTCCACACGATCACCATGGCAATGCACCGGGCCAGGCCGATCATGATCAGTCCCGCCATGTATTCCGGGTTCCCATGCAGGAAAGCGACCGCCAGCACGAACATGAGCACCGGCCCGACAATCCAGTTCTGCACGAGCGACAGTCCCAGCACCTTCCTGTTCCGGAAAACCTCGGGCAACTCTTCATAACGAACCTTGGTAAATGGCGGGTACATCATGACAATCAACCCGACGGCAATTGGAACTGAAGTCGTGCCCACGCTGAAACGGTTCAGGAAAGGCACGACGCCCGGCAGCAACCAGCCGAGCGCGATACCCGCCAGCATCGCGGAGAAGATCCAGCCGGTGAGATAGCGATCCAGAAAACTCAGGCGACGCGGCGCATTCATTTCAACGTCCTCATTATTGGAAGCGTGTGCGTCATGCGCGCCATCATCGTTTGCGCATGGGCTATCAGGCGTGCCCTATGTTGTCGAGTTCTCTTTTCAGGGCAAGATTGTCGAGCGCCTTGAAAGGCAGAGAGAGAAACAGGCCGATTCTGCGGTCCAAAATGAAAAATGCGTCGCGAAACGCACGCTCGACCTCGACGGCGCGACCCTCCACCGCGGGAGGATCGGGCACGCCCCAGTGCGCGGTCATCGGTTGTCCCGGCCAAAGCGGACAAACCTCTTGCGAGGCCCGGTCGCAAAGCGTGAACACAAAATCCAGCTTGGGAGCGGCCGGGGCGGAAAATTCGTCCCACGACTTGCTTCGCAGGCCTTTGACTGGAATGCGCGCCGTCTCGAGTTGGCGTAGAGCCTCGGGCCGAACAGTCCCGGCGGGATGGCTGCCCGCGCTGTAGCCGGTAAAGTGCGGCCTGCCCCGGAAATTCATAATGGCCTCGGCCATGACCGAGCGTGCGGAGTTGCCGGTGCACAAAAACAGCACGTTGTAATGTCTCTCCATAGCTTCTCCGTTCGACACTAATTGCAGCAGGATGGCCCGCAGCAGGTCGCCGCGGCCGGCTTCACGGCCCGCACGAACGCGCTCATGAACTTGCCATCCACTTGTGAGGCAATGGCATCTTCATCCATGCCGTCGGCGCTCAGAATTTCGCGGGCATCCTCGGCGCGATAAATGCGGGTGGGCTCGATGTCGATTCCTGCGAATCCGGCGGCGGTAAGTTTGTTCCGGTATTCGACATCTTCCAGCGCTCCAGCCACGCAACCCGCCCAAAGCAGCGCGCTGCGCCGGATCTCTGGACTGATTTCTCCATGCGTGACGATGTCAGACACCGCCAGCCGGCCGCCCGGCTTAAGCACACGGAATGCCTCTCGCAAAACCTGGTCTTTGTCGGCGGAGAGATTGATCACGCAATTCGAGATGATGACGTCTACAGAGTTGTCCGGAAGCGGTATATTTTCGATTTCACCCTTCAGGAATTCCACGTTCTCAATCCCGGCTTTGTGCTTGTTGTCATTGGCCAGGGCGAGCATTTCATCGGTCATGTCGAGACCGTAGGCTTTGCCGGTTGGCCCTACCCGGCGAGCAGAAAGCAGGACATCGATGCCGCCGCCCGATCCCAGATCGAGGACAATTTCACCCGCCTTCAGTTGCGCCAGCGCGGTGGGGTTGCCGCACCCGAGCGAGGCGAGCATCGCCTCCTCCGGCACCTGGCCGCTCTCCGATGCGTCATAGAGATTTGATGTGATCGGGTCGCACGTCTGCGCAATGCCGGGAGGCGCGCCACAACAGGAGCTCCCGCCGCTTTTCACCCGCAGCGCTGCCTGCCCGTATCTTTCTTTAACTACCTGCTTGATTTCTGTGTTGTTCATGACTCTCTCCTATCTGCAGATCTGCACGACATCTCGTGGCTTGAGCGCCCGGTTTCGCGTGCAGCATTCGGCGTAGAGGAACTGCAGAAGATCCTGCAGGGCCTCGGTATTCGCGGTATAGCGCAGAAACGTGCCCTCGCGCTGTACCCGGACCAGGCCTTCGTTCTTCAGCTTGTCCAGGTGATGTGACAGGGTGGAATTGGGGATCTCGAGTTCTTCCTGGATGTCGCCCACCACCAGTCCCTCCGGGTGTGCAGACAATAGCAACTGCATGATGCGCAGCCTCGCCTCCGTACCCATGGCGGAAAACATGTCCGCGTACCGGGTCACTTGCTCGCTCGTTGCCCTGGTTTGCGCGCTTGGCATATTTCTATATTTGCAGAAATATGGAGCAATGTCAAGCGAGCCGCCCTCCGCGGTTTGCGGCCGGGGAAGCGGCAAAGCTCGCGGTCTATGGGACTAGCAGCAGACCCCGCGCGGTGGTGAGCTTTCGGGCCGGTAGTTTAGAATCAGGACTGGAGTCGGGGCGTAGCGCAGCCTGGTAGCGCACCTGCCTTGGGCGCAGGGGGTCGTAGGTTCAAATCCTATCGCCCCGACCAATCATGATTGCTTGTTTACTGGGGTTTTCGGTTTTTCCTTTCGGTTCGCTCCCGTCCATCGTTAGAACCCGTTGCCTCAATTTGGACCCTCTTCACATTGGAATTCCTGCACCATTTGCGTTATTACAAGGTATGTAATATTATTGTGCGCATTAATAGTGACTATGAATGGACAAGACCTGAGAAAAGCCCGCCTGGAGAGAAGCTGGACTCAACGACATGCAGCTGCCCTTTTGGGGGTATCCCAGGGCTATCTCTCCCTGCTTGAAAGCGGACGGCGGGCGGTCCCGAACAAGCTCGTTCCGCGGCTACTTCAACAATTCAATTTCCCCCCGACAGCGTTGCCCGTGCGATCCCGGAAAAGGCCCGGTTCTAGCGCAAAGCCAGAAAGTTTTGCAAGCGCGCTGGGGGCGTTGGGATACCCGTCGTTCTCTTATCTAAAGGGAAAGCAGAAGAACCCAGCAGAGCTACTCTTGGACGCGCTCATGCAGCCGGACCTGGAAAGCAGGGTCACAGAAGGTCTGCCTTGGCTTGCGCTGAAATATACGGATATGAACTGGGATTGGCTCGTGAGAAATGCAAAACAGCACGATTTGCAAAATCGACTCGGTTTTGCTGTCACCCTGGCTCGAGGAGTGGCGGAAAGGACGAAGGCTACCGACAAAGCACGTCAACTGAAGGGCCAGGAGACACGGCTGGAACGTTCTCGCCTTGCTCGGGAAGATACTTTCTGCCACGATTCCCTCACCGCAGCCGAAAGGCGATGGTTACGCGAGGCACGTTCTCCAGAGGCAGAGCATTGGAATCTACTCACCGATCTTAGAGCCGATCACCTGTCCTATGGCGCCTAAAGAAATTCCCGAACCCTGGTGCTCATTCTTGAAAGAACTCGATGCCACACTGACGGATGAACTTTGCTTTCATTGCATAGGCGGATTTGTCGTCACACTGCTCTATGGGTTACCGCGCACGACTTCGGATATTGACGTGCTCGCCGTCATGGCGAGAGACGAAAGATTCCGAAAACTCTTGGAACTCGGCGGCGAAGCTTCGGAACTTCACGCAAAACATGGCGTGGCGCTCCATTGCGTCACAATTGCCACCGTACCCGACAGTTATGAGGAACGTCTGATCGAAATGTTCCCCGGAAAGCTCAAACATCTGCGGTTATTTGCGCTTGATCCGTATGATCTCGCACTAAGTAAACTAGAGCGCAACATTCAGCGCGACAGGGATGACATCAAGCATCTAGCGCGGATAGTACCCCTCGATTTGTCTATTCTTCAGCGGCGTTATCAGACGGAACTCCGGGCATATCTCGCAAGGCCCGAGCGAGGAGACTTGACTCTGAGGCTATGGATCGAAGCGATTGAAGAAGACCGCGACGCATCTCAAAGTTGAGCTGAGTTAGCAGCAGATTAAACAAAACTGGCGCATCTGCCCACCCCGCCACACCCTTTCGTAACATACAGTTGCACCTTTTTCGCTGCAATTTAACATGGCTGCAATATTCTCCGGCTATCATCCAATCAGCTCGAAACGCTCGCGGAGACTTACTGATGGCGGCTCCCCGCTTTCCCAGATTTACACTTCCCTTGCAGGTAGCCGCAGTGTGCTACCGGCAGCGCGGCGCGGAGGTCGAGTTTCTGCTGGTCAACACTAACGGCGGCGGCAAATGGACTTTTCCGAAAGGCGACCCTGAGCCAGCCCTCTCCCATAGCCAGGCCGCGGAACGGGAAGCCTGGGAAGAAGCCGGCGTGAGCGGACACATCGAGCCGCGCCATTTCCAGCTTTACCTTCACTCCAAGGGCGTCTTCTGGAAGCCACCCGGCGTGCAGGAGTTCGTAATCAAGGCGTTCCTGATGGAAGTCGAGAAAGTCGAACCATCCTCTGAGCCGGGACGAAATCCCACCTGGTACTCTCCCGACGATGCCAAGAAAATCCTCGCCAAGGGCCGCGAGGTGAAATATGCCCGCGAAATGCAGGCCGTGATTGATCGCGCCATGGAGCAGATCGGCGTCGCGCGAGCGGTCGCTGCAAAGTAGATCACCCGGCGCAGGCCAACCCCGTATTCTTCAAACTGCCGTTGTCGTGAGACGATGGATGCATGATCCAGTTGTCCGCCGCCGGCAAGCGTTACGGCCAGAAGCTTCTGTTTGAAGCAGCCGACTGGCTGATTACGCCCAAAGACCGCGTTGGCCTGGTCGGCGCGAACGGCACCGGCAAATCCACGCTGCTGAAAGTGCTCGGGGGCCTCGAAACCCTGGACTACGGCTCGGCGAACATGGCCCGGGGCATCAGCGCCGGCTACCTTCCGCAGGACGGGCTGAGTCTTTCCGGAAACACGGTTTTCGCGGAGTGCATGACGGTATTTTCCGACCTGCGCGGCATGGAGCAGGAAATGGAAGATCTGACCCGGCGAATGTCGGAAGTAGATCATGCGTCGAGCGAATATTCCGGGATAGCCGAACGCTATGAACGGATCGAGCACGAGTTTCGCACCCGCGACGGATATGCAATCGAAGCGCAAGTCGGAACCGTTCTTACCGGACTTGGTTTCCGCAAAGAGGATTGGCAGCGGCAGACCCAGGAATTTTCCGGCGGCTGGCAGATGCGCATTGCCCTGGCCCGTTTGCTGCTGCAGCGGCCGAATCTGTTATTGCTCGACGAGCCTACCAACCACCTCGACCTCGAAGCCCGCAACTGGCTGGAAGACTACCTCATCAACTATCCCTACGCCTTCGTGCTGATTTCGCATGATCGTTTCTTCCTCGACGTAACGGTCAACAAGATCGTCGAAATCTGGAACAAGCGAATTCACTTCTATCCGGGAAACTACGAGAAGTATCTGGCGCAGAAAACGCAGCGGCAGGAACAACTCGAAGCGGCATACCGCAACCAGCGGGAGCGGATCGAGCAGCTGGAAGTCTTCATCAATCGCTTCCGTTATCAGGCCACGAAGGCCAAGCAGGTGCAGAGCCGCATCAAGGAACTGGAGCGGATGGAACGGATTGAGTTGCCGGAGGAGGAACGCACCATCCATTTTTCCTTCCCCCGGCCCAAAGCCAGCGGCCGCATCGTCGCCGAATTCAATGGGGTGGCCAAGTCCTATGGCGAGAAAGAAGTCTTCCGCGAAGTCAGTTTCCTGATCGAGCGCGGGGATCGTATCGCGCTGGTGGGCGTCAATGGGGCGGGAAAATCCACGCTGATCAAGCTGCTCGCCGGAGAAGAACGCGTCACGCAGGGGGAATACCGGCTCGGCCACAATGTGCAGGCGGATTACTTCGCGCAGGACCAATACAAAGTGCTGGACCCGCAGGCGCGGGTGCTCGATGATCTGGGCGAACTTTCGCCGAGTTCCACCCAGACCGAGCTGCGCGGACTTCTCGGCTGTTTCCTGTTTTCCGCGGAAGAAGCTTTCAAGCGGATCGGCGTGCTCTCAGGCGGCGAGCGCAACCGTTATGCCCTGCTGCGCATGCTGCTGCATCCGGCTAATTTCCTGTTGCTCGACGAACCCACCAATCACCTCGACATGCGGGCCAAGGACGTTCTGCTGCAGGCTCTGAGCGAGTACAGCGGAACCGTGGTCTTCGTATCTCACGACCGTTATTTCATCGACCGCCTTGCCACGCGCGTGTTTGAAATCGGCGGCAGCCGGGTCGAGGTCTATCCGGGAAACTACGAGGATTACATGTGGCGGAAGCAGGGTGGCGCCGCCGAACTCCAGAAGAATGTGGCGCTCTCGGCTGGCACGGTCGCGGCCGGGAATAACCATGGTTCCGTTCCATCCGCTGAAGATACAAAGGCGAAGCGGCTGAATCCGATCAAGCGCAAGCAGATGGAGGAACGCGTCAGCGAACTGGAGCAGCAAATCAGCCACCTGGAAAAAGCAATCGCCAGTTGCGAAGCTGCTTTGCAGACGTTTGTCAGCGCCGACGAAACCGCGCGTCGCACCAAAGAATTGAACGAGCACCGGAGCGCGCTACAGGGCTGTCTGGCCGAGTGGGAAGAGGTCTCTCAGACGTTGCAGGCATAGGCCCTTTGCAGTTCCGCATCCCGCCCTTCCGTAACCTCGTCTCGGCAACGCTCTCGTGAAATATTCAACTCGCCCGAACATGCTGGAAAGGCCGCTGGATATGGCTTCTCAGAGGTTGAAGCCGCCAGCGAGAAAGGCCGGAACGGATGTTGCAGCCGCCCGACAGCTCAGCCCATCCCCAAAGATCCTCCCCCACCCCCAGTTCTTATGCGTCGGTCCGCACCGTCAGCATCCCGGCGGAACAGGCCACCATCGGGCGTTCGGTGGTGATCAAGGGCGAAGTCAGCGGCGCGGAGGCCCTCTACATAGATGGGCGCGTCGAGGGCGCGCTCAATTTGCCCGATCATCGCATCACCGTCGGCCGCGAGGGCAGCGTTACGGCCGACATTGTTGCCCGGGAAGTAGTCATCATGGGGAAAGTGAAGGGCAACATCCAGTGTGCGGACCGCGTTGAGGTTCGCTGCGAAGGATCGTTGGACGGCGACATTGTGGCCCAGCGGATCAGTATCGAAGACGGGGCCATGCTGAAGGGCAGCGTTCAGGTTCGCATCCCTGAAACCAGAAAACAGCCCGAGCCCATAACCGATCTCAAGAAGTCATCGAGCGCAGAACCGGCCAAAGCGGCGGCGGCCACGGCCGGGCGCTGAAATCTTCAGATCGCCCTTCGCGCCGCGGGCCCCTCCCCTACTTTTTTTCTTCTGCCTTCAGATCGAGAGATGCCGAGTTCATGCAATAGCGCAAGCCGGTGGGCGCGGGACCATCTTCGAAAACATGCCCCAGATGTGCATCGCAGCGGGAACAGCGCACTTCGGTGCGCAGCATGCCGAAGGCGTTGTCGCTGTGCTCGTCCACGGCTGCTTTCGAAGCTGGCTCCCAGAAACTTGGCCAGCCCGTCCCGGAATCGAACTTGGCCTCGGAGTTGAATAGCGGCGCCCCGCAACACGCGCACACGTAGGTGCCCTTGTCCTTGGTCTTCCAGTACTTGCCCGTGAAGGCGCGCTCCGTCCCCGCCTGGCGCGTTATTCGATACTGCTCGGGTGATAACTGCGCCTGCCATTCCTGATCGGATTTGTTGATTTTCTCGGCCATGATTCCCTCAAACTCATTGATCTTCTTCTCTAAACGATTATGTCAGATGTACCGAAAGGCTACGTGCCGTCAAGGGATACTTACCATAGCCGCTTGACTTCGCCTTTTATTCGCTTACAATCAAGGGCATGGCTATCACGCGGCGGCAACGGCAAGTCTACGATTTCATTTCCGAGTTCGTACAGAAGCACGGCTACTCCCCTTCGTTCGAGGAAATTGGCGAAGGTCTGGGGCTCAGTTCCCTGGCCACCGTGCACAAGCACGTCTCCAATCTGGAAAAGAAGGATCTGCTGAAACGCGACTATAACCGCAGCCGCTCGATCGATCTGCTTCCTCCCAAGGGACGGCTCAAACAGGCAATGTCGGTAAACACAACGTTGGTGTTGCCGCTGCTCGGAAGAATTGCCGCCGGCCAGCCCATCGAAGCTGTGCAGAACCCGGAGACGATTTCTCTTGCCGATTTCGTCCGCTCGAAGGAGGTCTTCGTGCTCGAAGTGCGCGGCGACTCCATGCAGGATGAGCACATCCTTGACGGGGACTATGTGCTGGTTGAAAAGACCCGGACAGCCCACAATGGCGAGATCGTGGTCGCACTGGTTGAGGGTTCGGAAGCCACATTGAAGCGCCTGTATCGTGAGGGCGACAAGATCCGGCTGCAACCTTCCAACGTGAACATGCAGCCTATCATTGTGTCCGCGGCGTCCGTGGAAGTTCAGGGCCGCGTCATTGGCGTGCTTCGCAAGTACTAAAAAGAAAACGCCCGCCGTCAAGGCGGGCGTCAGACAGCCGAATTTCCGGATATCACCCGACGTGTTTGTCCAGTGCCTGGGTGATCTGATCCTTCTGGCGATAACCCACCAATTGCTCCACCACCTGGCCGCCTTTGAACACCAGCAAGGTAGGGATTCCGGTCACTTTGTACCTCATGGGGGTGGCGCTATTGCGGTCCACGTCCATTTTGGCCACTTTTAACTTGCCCTGATACTCCTTCGCCAACTCATCGACGATCGGCGCCAGCGCCCGGCACGGCCCGCACCACGTCGCCCAGAAATCCACCAGCACCGGCGTCTCAGACTTCAAGACATCCTGATCAAAATTAGAGTCGTTAATCTCAATGATTCCGTTACCTGCCATAGTTTCCCTTCTCTCTGGCTGCCATTCGCGGTCGCCCGCGCGCCTGGATCAGCGGCCAGCATATCTCCGAGGACTGCTTATTATCCTAGCACTTACATTGGATGCGCCGCACGCTAAGAGGTCGCAGGCAGGGTGGCGAAGCGGCAATTTCGGACCTACCGGGGCCAGCCGGAAGGAGATTTTGGGCAAAAAAAAAGCGCCCTAAACTTTTCAGCTCAGGACGCCTGGCAGCCCTCCCCCAGAACTGCCAAACCACAATCTGGATACTAGGGGGAGGGTCCATTTCTGTAAATGTCACTTTGGTAATAGGCGTTTTTCCCGGAAGTAATCTGATTCGCGCTTCGGATTATGAGGCGAATTTGTCGCTAATTCATTGCAGGGAAACAGGAAAAGTACGCAATCAGCCTCTCGCGAAGAACCGTTGAAAAGCTGGCTCAGGATTTTGCACAGGATGGATTTTAGTCTTTGTCTTTGTGCCAGTTCTGGCCGCCGTCGGCCGTGGTCCAGATCTCGTGGTTGGCGGTGGTCAGCTTGCCCTGCCGAGCATCGGTGAACTCCACTCCGATGATATCCGCCGTCAGCGCCTGCCCGTCAGCGACCGGCTGCACCTGAATCCAATGTTGACCGGCATCGGCGGAGTGGTAAAGGGAGCCCGATGAGCCCCCCAACCAGATGTCCGAGTCCACCGCAGCGAGCGCCCGGAACACCGCCTTTCCCGGAACCGCTATCGTTTCCCATGTCTTGCCGGAATCGAAAGACCGCTGCAAAGCCCCGTCTGCACTTAAGGTCCAGCGTGGAATCAGCGGGGCGGATGCCTGCGGCGACGGTGCATTCACAACTCGCATGGGTGCAAGCTTCAGGTTCCCAGCGAAACCCTGCACCGCCGGACTGGCTGGTTCCGCTCCTGCGTCCTTAGCTTTGGCTGGAACTGCGTCCGCCATTTCCACGGTCGGTGCAATTTTGTCGAGCGCTGCCGGGGATGAGGTAGATGGCAGAGTCGCAATCACGGCATCGGCCCTATTGTTAGCCGCCCCCGCTTGCAATTGCTTTGCGTCACTCGAAGCCAATCGGCCAAAGTCGCGTTTGGGCTCGGCCGCGGCCGGCCGGGCGACCTTTGCCGTTGCCACGCTGCTAGACGGTTCTATGACCTTTTCTTCTTTCTTTTCTGCAACTGCAGGCGCCGGGACTATGGGCTGAAGCTCGTTGGAATTAGATCCGCTCACAGCTACTGAAGTTTCGGTTTGTGAAGGCGCCGATTCACTGCCAACCCGGTAACGAAGGGTAACGGCCGTTCCCACAATGATGGAACACGCGGCCACGGCACCCCAGCGCAGCGCAGAGCCTCGCAACCAGTTGCTCCGAGCCGGAACTGTGACCACTGTAGTGCTCGCAACGGCCTCCGGGTTCGAGAGGAAGATAATTTCGCGACAATCTGCGCATTGTGCCAGATGCTCCAGCACGCGATCCTGTTCTTCCTCGCGGAGTGACTTTTCCGCAAAGGCGCCGAGAACGTTCAGGTCGGGATGGGACAGGGACGTTGCCCGCGCCTGCAAACGCTGGCTTACCGTTTTGGGAATATCTGCCATATCTCCCCTGCTCTCAGTCCTCCCTGCTCGAGGCGGTCGCCGGCGGCCGCTCCGCTGCCTTCTTTGAGAACGCGCTTCCCGGGATTTCTTGCGCCAGGTGCCGCCGCAGATCGAGACGCAAGTCACGGACGTCCACTTCCAGCGCCTCCTGGGCCTGACGCCGGCTCATGCCTTGCCGCCCCAGTTGCGCCAAGATCTGCTTGCGCAAGGATTTGGCCAATTTGTCGAGCTTGCGGCTGATGGTGGATTCATGCACCCGAAGCAACCGGGCGATCTCCGCCAGGGTACGGCCGTCGAGGTAATAAGAGGCCAGCAGGAAGCGGTCCGAGGCCGATAGGGCGGCCAGCGTCTGGTCCGTGGCCACTTCAATTCGTGGATCCACGCCAACTGCAGACTCGGGTTCGGGAGCGGCGAACTGAGCCCCCTCTTCGCTTTCCTCATCCAGGCTTACCGTGCGCCGCTGACGGCGATAGCGGTTCACGAATTCCTGGGCCATCACGCTGCGTAGCCAGCCTTCCAGCGATCCGCGGCCTGTGTACGAGGCCAGTTTCGAAACCCTGCGGCCATCGCGCGTGGCCGTGCCATAGAGGTCGGCATAGAGCGAATCGGCAAGTTCGCGGGCTGCCGAACTCTCCTTGGTGATGTAGCCTGCAATGTCGTAGAGCTTTTCGCGATAGCGCAGCAGGAACAATTCCCAGGCACGTTCGTGTCCGGCAGCGCAGGCCCGCGCGAGGATCAATTCTTCGACCTTCAAACTGACGCACAACCCGCGCACGTCGCTGGCGCCCGCCCCTGGCGGCAAGTACTTTGCGGCTATCTCCTTTACGATCACTTCGAACTGCTGCCGGCTGAAGCCAAATTGTTCGCCCTGGCTCTTGCCATAAAGCTCTTGCAACAAAGAAGCCAGCTCCACAAAGGCTACCTCAACGGTATGGACACCGGAATTGGTCATCGCGGAAGTGGCTCCTCTGGATGCTATCAATATATTGGACGCAAGCCGCGGGAATTTTGCCGTTCGCAAGGAAGAAGGCGATGTGGCACCGCCGGTGGCGGGGTGCGGAAGAGACAGCCGCATCACGCCAGCGAATGGTGCCACGGACAAGGTCCTCCTCACGCGGCGGGCTCGCAACCCGTCTCGTGAGGGGCCAAATCGGGGAGGCGCGCCATGCGGGCCAAGCTCTTGATCCTGCTGCTCGTACTACTCGTTGTCGGTGCGATGTTGCTTTATCCATGCCGCGTTCCGGCTGGCGAAGTTGCTGCCGATTCGCCGTATCACGTGCTGGCGCCCATTCGGCACGGCAATCTCACAATATTTCCAGTAGTTGCAGCTTCGTGGCATGACGCCAATGGATTTCTGACCCTGGACGAGGGATTGCGTAGTGGCGCGGTGGTGGTCACAGAATCCGGAGGTGGTTCACCGCTGATCCGGCCTCGCAGTCGCGGGGATTCGTCTGTGTTGCGCGCCCCCGGGGCGCAGGTGAATCAGCTCGTCCTGGTGAATAACGCAAAGCAGCCGCTGCTCCTGCTCGCCGGCGAAATTGTCACTGGCGGGAAACAGGACCGTGTCATTGGCAAAGATCGCCTGGTACCCGCCGAAAGCGACCCTATCGACCTGAGCGTCTTTTGTGTAGAACCGGGCCGATGGACGGGCGCAAAAGTGAGCTTCGGCTCGTTCGGTTCGGCCATGGCGCAGCCGGGCGTGCGCGCCCGAGCCATGGCGGACAAAGACCAGGAACAAGTGTGGTCGGAGGTAAGAAAAACACAGAGCGCGGTCGCCCAGTCCCTGCCTGCGCCGGCAGCGGTCGAAGTCGGACGCACCTCATCCTATGCAGGCGTCATGGCGAATGGCGAAGTGAAGCAGCGGGTGGATGCGATCGCCGAACCAATGCAGCGGGACTTCCAGAGCGTGATCAAGCAACTGCGCGAGAAAAATGCGGTCGGAGTGGTCGTCGCCGTAAATGGAGAGCTGGTCTGGGCTGATGTCTTCGCGAGTCCACTCCTGCTTGAGAAATACTGGCCGAAGCTGCTGCGGTCCTACGCGGCGGAAGCGATCGTCAGCCGGGCGCGGTTCACCGAAGTGTCCATGCACTCCGCGCAAGCGTTCCTGGATGATATGCAGGGTCGAAAGGAAGTCGTGGAAACCGAGCCGGGGCTTTACCGGCACACTGAAGTCACAGGCGAAGGATTCCGGGCATTTCAGCTGACATCATTGCTGCCAAAGACCGGATTCGACCTGCACGTGGCAAAGATGGCGAATTAAGGGGTGGGCTTGTTAGTTGCCGCCGTACCAACTTCTCCAGGTGGCGAGAAACTGTGAGACTTCTGCCCATGCTGCCCGGGCCGTGCCCGTCCCCAGTAGCGGCACCCCGAGCAGCAACCCGGCAGCAACAGCGGCCAGCGCACGCCAGCCTCCGGCGCGAGGATTGCTGAACCTGCCAAATGGCAGGCTCGAATTTCCCCGCGATTCCTGTTCCAACTTGAGGTCTGTGCGCGAGCCCTGCTCCCACATGTTCATGTCCCGGAGTGTAGGGTGGTTTCCATCTGCGGTAAAGTTACGTGGGGGTGGTTACGGCCATTACTTTCGAAGTGAGGTGTTGAAGATGAAGAGCTTACGCTCGGTGTCAATCAGTGCGCTGTGGATTAGTTTCCTTTTATCCGGTCCAGTCTTTGCCTCAGGCCCCGGCTACCATGTCATAAAAACGTACCAATTGGGCGGGGACGGCGGCTGGGACTATCTGACCCTGGATGTGCCGTCGCGGCGGCTTTTCATTTCGCGTGCAACCCACGTTATGGTGATTGACGCTGATTCGGGCAAACCGGTCGGGGATATCCCCGACACGCCCGGAGTTCATGGCATTGCGTTAGCTCCCGAGCTCAATCGCGGATTCGTCAGCAATGGCCGTGAAGGCACCGTCACTATCTTCGATTTCTCCAGCCTGAAACCGATTACCAAAGTGAAAGCCGGGGATAACCCCGACGCCATCCTTTACGACCCTGCAACTCGGCGGGTCTTTACCTTCAACGGCCGAAGTCACGACTCGACTGCCATTGACGCGGCCAAAGGAACGGTGCTGGGCACGATTAAGCTGGACGGCAAGCCCGAATTTGCCGTAAGCGATGGCAAAGGCAGTATCTACGTCAATATCGAAGACAAGAGTGAACTGACTGCAATTGATGCGAAGAAGCTCTCGGTGAAATCCACCTGGCCGCTAGCGCCTTGCGAGGATCCCAGCGGACTTGCGATAGACCGCAAACACCATCGCCTGTTTTCCGGCTGCGACAACAAACTGATGGCCATTGTGGATGCCGACAACGGCAAGGTATTGACGACGCTTCCGATCGGAGAGGGAGTAGATGCCACGCGATTCGACCCGGAAACCGGATTAGCATTCGCGTCGTGCGGAGACGGTCACCTGACCGTGATAAAGGAAGATTCCAAAGATAAGTTCAGCGTTGCGGAAAACGTCGAAACCCAGCCGGGCGCACGCACCATGGAGTTGGACAGCAAAACGCACCAGGTCTTTCTGGTCACTGCCAAGTTCGGGCCGCCGCCCGCTCCCACACCGGAACAACCCCATCCGCGCCGCACTATCCTTCCGGATAGCTTTGTGGTGCTGGTTGTGGGCCGCTGAGATCGCGAGGAGTCAGCTTTCCGCTGGCGCAAAGAACACCAGCAAGACTAACTCTTCCACAACAGTGTGAAACCGGTGTTCCACCCCTGCCGGCACGAAGATTACACCGCCGGCTTCCACGGCCCGCTCCTCGGCCCCGACTTTCATGTGGGCCCGTCCGCGGACTACGTAATACATTTCGTCCTGTCCATGCGGAGATTGAAGGTCCTTTCCTCCGGCAGGCAGCACATAAACTCCGGCGCTCAAGGCCGCAGTGCGCAGGAACTCGTGATACGGCTTTCCCCGTCGCTCACGGGCTTGTTCCAGTTGAGAAATCTCGAAGAAATTCTGCATTTTTCTCCGTCCAGCCGTGCAGCAGAGCTCTGAGAATATCACTCACAACCAACCGACAAGACAACACTGCCCTCCCTGTTACTCGCGAGCGCTCCAAAACTATCGTAACCATCCGGCTTTGACAGGGCCGGGTTAGAATCTGCCTTGCGTTGCGGTTTTACCAGTGCACTTCAGTGCGCGCAACTTCGGCAAAGTCTCAGGGTTAGTTTTCTTCGGATGAGGAGCATCCTGCGATTGATGAAGCCCCTATCCGCTCGCGCGTTGGGTATCGTTGCTGTTTTCTTGCTTGCGCTGCTGGTAGGCTGCGGCGGCGTAGGTGGCAGCAGCAACTCGGTGCAACCACCTCAGCCCAGCATCTCGTCTTCTTCACCGCCATCGGGAGAAGTAGGCGAGGTCTATGCGTTTACCTTCACAGCCTCCGGTGGTGCGTCTCCCTATAGCTGGTCGATCACCTCGGGAGGACTGCCTGACGGCATCACGCTCGACGGAAAAACCGGAGTCATCTCCGGGACACCGACCACCGCGCAGAATCCGAGTTTCACCGTCACCGTAACGGATGCAGACTCGCAGACCGGAAACCACGAATATAGCCTCAACATCGTCGCTCAGCCTGCGGTGATTCCGGTTGCCATAGAAATCCAGCCGGTTGCGCCGAGCATAGGCATTGCTGCCACAACTCAGCTTGCCGCCACCGAAATTTTTAGCAACGGCACCACCAAAGATGTGACCAAGACCGCGACCTGGGCGTCGGCGGCTACCGGTTTACTCACGGTGTCCAATGCAGGGGTCGTCACCGGCATTGCACAGGGAACGGCAGCCGTGACGGCAAGTGCTGATTCGGTGACCGGGTTCACGCTGGCCAGCGTCGGTTCATTGCCCAGCCCCTCCCCCACCGTCTATGTCGCAACTAATGGCAACGATACAACTGGCGACGGGTCGAGCGGGAATCCGTATGCCACGCTCGATCGTGCCCGGCAGGCGGTACAGGGCAGGCCCGGCAGCGCAGTGCAAATCGCGGACGGCATCTATTACCTGAGCGCGCCAGTGTCCTTTTCGTCGGCTGATTCCGGCACCGTTGGCGCACCGATCATTTACGAAGCCGCGCCGGGCGCCCACCCAGTCATCAGCGGCGGAGCCAGGGTAACCGGCTGGACGAACACCTCTGGAAGCACCTGGACCGCCAGTCTCAGTTCCAGTACGTTCCAGAATTTCGAAGGCTTCTTCTACCAAGCGGCAGGTTCTACCAATACGGAACGCCGGGCGCGGCCCCGCTCCACGGCACCGCCTGCCAATTTCGAATGCACGGCGGCGCCTTGCAGCGCGTATTTGTACAACACAAATTCGAATCCGGTCACCGCATCTTCATCCTCGACAAACTGCAGCGTCCCGCCACCGAGCGGCAGCGGGTTTGAGTGCTTCGACCAGTTCTTTTTCAATCCGGGCGACCTTCTGGCGAGTTATCACGGACTGGGCCTTGGGGATATCGAGGTCCTCGACTTTGAGAAATGGACGATGAGCCGCATGCGGCTCAAGTCGATCGATACGGCCACCGGAACCGCAACTCTGACCGGGCCGACGTTCCAGAATGCCAATAACAACGGTTTTTTTCCCGGCCATCGTTATCTGCTCGAAAACGTGTTCGAATCTCTCACCAGCCCCGGCCAATGGTATCTGGACCGCTGCCCCGGCTGTGCGAGTACCGTGACCGTTCCGGCGACGACGTGGACGCTCAGCTACATCGCACAGACGGGCGAAAATCCTAACACGGACACCGTCATTGTCCCCCAACAGTCTCAGCTCATTGTGGCTACGGGCGTCCACGACGTAATCTTCGCGGGCATCACGTTCTCGCATGACAACTGGATGCCATCGCCCACCGGCTATCAGGACTTACAAGCCGCGCCCAATGTGACCGCGGCAGTGAGCTTCACCAATTCGCAGAATGTGATCTTTGACGGCTGTACGTTTTCGCATACCGAAGGCTGGGGCGTGGAATTTGTCGGCGACGACAAGGGAATAGTCAGCGGCAATCAGGTCCTGAACAGCCTGCTCTATGATCTGGGCGCCGGCGGGGTGAGAATCGGACGTTACACCGATCCAGGCCTCGGCGTGGATACTGAGGCCAACGTCGCGCAGTACAACCTGATCGAGAACAACCAGATCGTCAGCGGGGGACGCGTGCAGCCGACCGGAATCGGAACCGGCGTGTGGGTGGGCAACGCGCACCACAACATGATCGTTCACAATGACATCTCCGACTTCTATTCCGGTGCCGTTGGGGTAGGAGACACGTACGGGATCGCCAAGGGTGTTGGCCTCGCCCATGACAATATCGTGGCTTTCAATCACCTTTACACTCTGGGCCAGGGCGTCACCAGTGACATGGGGGGAATTTATTTCGCCACATCGAATAATTCCGGGAACATGGATCTGAATAACGTGATCCACGACGTCATCCACGATTATCAGGACTCGGATGGCTATGGCGGCAATGGCATCTACTTCGACCAGGGCACATCCCGCGCCGTGGCACACAATAATCTGGTGTACCGGCTCGCCTGGTATGGCGTCTTCAACAATCTTTCAGACCGCACCAGCGATGTGTATCCCCAAAACAATGTGATCCTGAACAACATCTTTGCCTTCACTGGCAACTCCGTACAGAACCTGGGCGGCGTCATTCAACGCGGCGGGGACAATCCCTCGTCGTTCAGTTTTGTCAGGAATATCGTGTATTTCGACCTGAGATCGGTGCAGACCGGCCATTGGGCATGCCAGGATGTCGGTGGCACGAACCTGCCGGTTCCCTGCCCTACGCGATTCTTTTTTGATCAAAACGACTATTGGGTTAGTTCCGGCAAGTCTCTCCAGTTCATCACTACCGATCCGTCGACTAGTTATTCGCTCGCGCAATGGCAGGGTAAGGGGGAGGACGTCCACTCCATCAATCTCGATCCGGATTTCACCTCTCCCAACGAGACTTCGGATCCTCCAGCCAACGGATTCACCTTGCAGGCATCCTCACCCGCACTCACTTCTCCGGTTAACTTCGTCAACTTTGATCCAACGCAGGCCGGAGTGTTGTCACCGGGTCCACCGGCTGCACCAATCGTGACCTGTTCCAATGGTCAGGTCACAGGCGCCTGTCCTGCATTCCCTTTGCAGCTTCTTGACCCCAGCGATTTCTAAAGGAAAGGCTAGCGCTTCTCGACCGGCAACATGTTGTCATCCGGGTTTCGGTCAATCAACTTGTTGAGCGGATCTATACCGGCGCGCGCAGGTAGCTGATTCACAGTCAGCTTCAATTCGGTCCGGTCCTCATTGATACGCTGTTTCTGTAAGTAAAGGTAGTGGCCTGAGGAATCGAGCACTCCGACATCAATCAGGTCGTTGACTGCGACCGTATGCTCCTGGCCTTTTCCGTCGGCTCGTGCTTTTCTGGCCTCCAGAACGAGATCCACCTGATAGGTACCGTCCGCCTGCTTGACGTAGGTTGCCGTCCGGGCACGATTGTCGTAAAGCGTGATGTTCTCCCACAAGTCGTCGTACAAATATTGATATTCCGGCGGCGTGTGTTTCTTTAAATAGCCAATCAGGTCCAGCGACACGGGATAAGGCGGCCCCTTGAAGGCATATTCTCGGGTGAACTCGGCCAGGGCCTGGTTCACGTTGTCTTCCCCAATGTAATCCTGGAGCGCGTACATCACCATCGCTCCCTTGTTGTAATGGATATAGCCCTGGTTTGCATCCACGCGGTAAAGCGGCTCTTCCTCGTTACGTTCCTGGGCACGCCCCCGCAAGTAGCCGTCGAGTTCAAACCTGAGAAACTTCTGCATCGATTGCGCACCGTAACGATGCTGCATCACCATCAATGCCGTGTACTGGGCCAGCGTTTCGACAATCGAGGTCCCGCCCTCCACGTTGGCGCTCATTACCTGGTGCGCCCACCACTGGTGCGCGGTCTCATGGGCAGTGACGAAGAACGGAATGTCAATCTGGTCGACAGTCTTCGGGTCCACGTAGGTGATGAAACCAATCGACTCGGAGAACGGAATGGTGTTGGCAAAGGACTCCGCGAAAGTCCCATAGCGGGGAAATTCGATGATGCGCAACTGGTGAAACTGGAACGGGCTGAAATTGGCGCTGCAATAGTCAAGGCTGGCCTTCATGCTGTCCATCATGCGATCCAGATCGAACTCGTGGCCGGCGTGGTAGTAGATCTCTAGATTTACATCGCGCCAGTGGTCACGACGGACTGTATACCGCGCCGAGTTCAAGGAATAGAGATTGAGGATGGGAGCGTCCATCTTGTAGTGGAAATAACGCCGCCCGTTTTCCGTCCATTCTCTTTGCAAATATCCGGGCATAATTGCAATCTGGTCAGGACTGGTGCTGACTGTAGATTCCAGGTGGATCCAGTCGGCCTCGCTGTCGATGCCGTTCTCGTTTCGCGCTGCGACGTCCTCGAGTTTGGGCATGCGCTTGGCTTTATCCAGGCCGTGCTTGTGGCGTGTGCTGTCGTCGGTCAATTCAATGTCGGCAGCGTAGCCGATAAACGGTGCGTAACGATCGTTCAGAAACGTGCCGTTGTATGTGATGTCGAGATTCGGCGTGTTGTTGACGAAGCCGACGTTTCTATAGGCCACGGCGTAATCGAGGGCGATGCGCCCGTGCGGCGGCAAGGGCGTGGGCAGCCGGAAGAGATAGAAACCGAGCTGATCATCTTTAATGATCGATGTTTGGCCGCCGGCGAACTCCAGCTTGTGAATCTCGCGGTGCGGCGGCGGCACCGGCGCCAGGTCCACCGGCAGAACCGTGATGGCCACGCGGTCGATGCTGCTGGAGCTCTTGTTCTCAAGCATCATCGTGCCCCGCATTTGCACGCTACGGTTGACCGGGTCGAGATCGATCTGCGTATTTATATCGGTGATCTTCGGTTGCGGTACGTCTTTGTACTGACGATATTTTTTCTCGTACTGGGCGCGCGCTTCGTCAATCGCGTAGGGCGTGACATAAGGGTTCAGAATGTTGGTGTTGTAGAAGATGTATCCGCCTACCCCTGCAAGCAGCAAGGCACAAATTGACAAGCCAGCAATCACGGGCCGAGTGAAACGACTCGCGGCGGCCTGCAAGCGCAGTCTTCCACTACTCTCGGAACCGCGCACCCAGAGTGTGCCGGTCAGG
>Ga0335079_10000942_pt1 | contig 32901 bp, 30 predicted proteins | sample Lox_Sample_33_FD_206719 | JGI IMG/M metagenome (GOLD analysis project Ga0335079, IMG submission 206719) | Soil microbial communities from Loxahatchee National Wildlife Refuge, Florida, United States - Lox_Sample_3.3 | ecosystem: Environmental > Terrestrial > Soil > Wetlands | place: USA...
TAGCGTTTTCGAGCGAAGCGGGTGCCGGTTCGCGTGAAGAAAACGCGTTAAAAACAAAAATAGCGGTTCCCGGGGCCGCAGGGTCGTCATGACAGCGCGTCGATATCGGCGTCTGCGAGGTCGCCCGGCACGATGACGACGGGGATCGGAAACGAGCCGGCCGTCTTGGCGATGGTGGCGATGAGGGGACCGGGTCCTTCGGCGCCGGGACTGGCGGCAAGCACCAGGACGCTGATATCGAGATCGCGCTCGATCGCCTCCAGGATCTGCTCGGTCGCGTCGCCCTCGCGGATCACGCGTTCCGGCGCGATTCCGGCGATGGCGTTGGCGCGCTTGGCCGCGCGATCGAGCGCCGCATTGGCGTTCTCCTCGGCTTCGGCCCGCATGATGTCGGCGACGCCGAGCCATTGCTGGTTCTGATCCTCGGTCTCGATGATCCGCAGCATCACCACGCCGCCGCCGCCGCGCATCGCCCAGCGGCTGGCATAATAAACCGCGCGGTCCCATTCCGCTGTGTCGTCAACGATAACCAGGCATTTCGGCTTGTGACCGGCTTCGTAGCTTCGTCGCTGCGTGGTCATGCATGTCCCGGCGTGCAAACGGCCGACCGCATGGTGCCACAAGCCCTCTCCGTTTGGGAGGGGCCATCGCATTGCAACATTCACTTGCGGATGAAACCGACGATGTCTTTGGTCTTCTGCATGGTTTCGGCTGCGATCGCCCGCGCTCGATCGGCGCCATCGATCAGGATCGCATCGATATGACCGGGATCGGCGGTGAGCCGCCGCATCTCGGCGGCGATCGGCGACAGCTTTGAGACGCACAATTCGACCAGCGCGTTCTTGAAGCTGGAGAACTGTCCACCGCCGAAATCGCGCAGCACGTCGGTTTTGCTTTTCCCCGCAAGCGCCGCGTAGATGCCGACAAGGTTCTCAGCCTCCGGACGCGCATCGAGGCCCTTCTCTTCGGTCGGCAGCGGCTCCGGATCGGTCTTCGCCTTGCGGATCTTCTGCGCGATGGTGTCGGCGTCGTCGGTCAGATTGATGCGCGAATAGTCGGATGCGTCCGATTTCGACATCTTCTTGGTGCCGTCACGCAAGGACATCACGCGCGTCGCGGGTCCCGTGATCAGCGGTTCCGGCTGCGGAAAGAAAAGCCCGTCAGGGAGGCCATGGCTGCGGATGGAATCGACAAAGTCATTGTTGAATTTCTGCGCAATGTCGCGCGACAGCTCCAGATGCTGTTTCTGGTCCTCGCCGACCGGCACGTGAGTGGCGCGATACAGCAAGATGTCGGCCGCCATCAGCACAGGATAGTCGTAGAGACCGATCGACGCATTCTCGCGGTCCTTGCCCGCCTTCTCCTTGAATTGCGTCATGCGATTGAGCCAGCCTATTCGTGCCACGCAATTGAATATCCAGGCAAGCTCGGCATGCCCGGAAACCTGGCTCTGGTTGAACACGATGTGCTTGCTCGGATCGATGCCGCTTGCGATGAAGGCGGCCGTCACTTCGCGGGTGTTGCGTGCAAGCTCGGCTGGGCCGCCCCAGACGTCGACCGGCATGGTGATGGCGTGCATATCGACGACGCAATAGATGCAGTTGTGCGTCTCCTGCATCTTCACGAAGTTGACGATCGCGCCCAGGTAATTGCCGAGATGCAGATTGCCGGTCGGCTGGACGCCCGAAAAGACCCGTTCAACAAAGGCCATTGCCATTTCCTGCTGAAATCAATGTGGGGCTCGTTTGCCAATAGCTGCCCCGCGCCGTCAAGGGCCAATAGGCGCCGCGCGCCGTCAAAACGCAAAGCTTGCGTTTCATGCGTGCTGGCTGCCTCCCTGGCGGAGCGCGGCCACGGTCCTGCGCCAGCCGGTGATGCCGAGTGCGGACAGAAGCAGGACGTAGACTGCGATTGCGCCTGCGATCAAGGCGAGCAGAGCGGCAGCCCGCGCCGGCCCGCTTTCGAATGGCGGGGTGAAAGTTGCGGCGAGCCACAGCAATCCGCCCATGGCGAGCGCCGCTGCGGCAATGCGGGGCAGTTTTCGCCACGCTGCCGCGTCGAGCGAAAGGTCGAAGGTCGTGGCGCCTTGACGAACCAGCGTAAACGCGTTGTTCCAGGCGCCAAGTGCAAGTGCTGCAGCGATGCCGCCGACACCGAAATAATGGCCGAGCAAAACGGCCGCAGCGATGGCGATGACGAAGGCTTTCAGCGTCGCAAGCAGCGGCGCGAGCGTATCCTCTCGCGCGAAAAAGGCCGGCGATAGTGCCTTCACCAGCACCTGCGCGGGCAGGCCGAATGCAAGAAAGATCAGCGCGTGCGAGGTTGCCACGGTATCGGCAGAGGTGAACGCGCCATGTTCGAACAACAGCCGCACGATCGGCGTGCTCAGCACGATCAATCCCAGCATCGCGGGCAGCGCCAGGGCGGCTGCGAGTTCGAGCGCGCGCGATTGCGCGTGCGAGATGGCATCGCCGTCGCCGCCGCGCACTGCGCGCGTCAATTCCGGGATCAGCACCGTGCCCACTGCGACGCCGACGATCCCAAGCGGCAGCTCGATCAGGCGGTTGGCGAAATAGAGCCACGATACCGCCGACGGCGACGAGGACGCGATGATGGCGCCTGCGACCATCAGGAGCTGCGGCGCGGCGCTGGCGACCATGCCGGGAACGGCGCGCGCAAAAAAGCCGCGCATTTCGGCGTCGAATGACACACGCAAGGGTGTTGCGACGGTCTCGCCGCGGCGCCGAAGTGCCAGGATCGACAGTTGAAAGAGGCCCGCGACGCCTGTGGTTGCGGCCAGCGCCAGTGCGACAAGGCCGGCATCGGCCCGCGCAAGGATGAGCGCGATCATTACCGCGATCAGGGCGATGTTGAACAGAAGCGGCGAGAAGGCGGTGAGCGCGAAGCGGCCTTGCGCGCTCGACAGCGCAAGCAGCACGGTCGAAGGTCCCGCGAAGGCGAGATAGGGTAACATCAGGCGGGCGTCGTTGACCGCAAGTCTCAGGGTTTCTTGTCCGGCAAAGCCGGGCGCCAGAGCGGCGATGATCGGCGGCATCAAGAGGCCGATCGACATGGTCGCTGCGAGCAGCGCGGCGCTCAGCGTGCCGAGCACGCGGCCGGCGAAGGCGGCCGCAGCGGGCGCGCCCTCGGTCTCACGCAAACGCAGCCAGGCCGGGATCAGGGCTGCGTTCAGCGCGCCCTCGGTCAACAGCCGTCGCACCACGTTGACAAACTGGAAAGCAACCAGAAAGGCGTCCGCGACCGCGCCGGTACCAAGCAGGCCCGCGATCAAGGAGTCGCGCAGGAATCCCAGGAGTCGCGAGGCAAGCGTCCCTGAAGATACCGTAAGGAAGGAGCGGATCATTCGCCTCTCATGATAGGGGTGTCGCTTGCTGGTGCGGGGCTTGTCGTGATAGGCCGCGAGCCTCGCACCCGGTCGGTAAGTTCCTGGCCGGAAACAGGGACCAAACTGGATGGCTGACGCAAAATACGACGTTCTCGGGATCGGCAATGCGATTTTCGACGTGCTGGTTAAGACGGATGAGGCTTTCCTCGCCTCCCACGGCATGACCAAGGGCAGCATGGCGCTGATCGATGAGGCGCGCGCGGCTGCGATCTATCGCGACATGGGGCCCGCCACCGAAATGTCCGGGGGATCCGCCGCCAACACCATCGTTGGACTTGCGAGCCTGGGCGCCCGCGCGGCCTATGTCGGCAAGGTCAGGGACGACCAGATCGGCCGGATGTATGCGCACGACATCCGTGCCGCTGGCGTCGCGTTTGCCACGAAGCCCGCGTCCGACGGGCCCGCCACCGGCTGCTCCTACATCCTTGTCACCGGCGATGGCGAGCGCACCATGAACACCTACCTTGGCGCTGCGCAGGATCTGTCGCCGGCCGATATCGACCCGGACGAGGTCGCGGCCGCGAAAATCGTCTATCTGGAAGGCTATCTCTGGGATCCGAAGGAAGCCAAGAACGCCTTTATAAAGGCCTCGAAGATTGCGCATGACGCTGGCCGACAGGTTGCGCTGACGTTGTCGGACGCGTTCTGCGTCGATCGCTATCGCGGCGAATTCATCGAATTGATGAAGAGCGGTGTCGTCGATCTGATCTTCGCCAATGAGGGTGAATTGCATTCGCTCTATCAGACCTCGGATTTCGACACTGCGTTGAAGGCGCTGCGCAACGACGCCAAGCTTGGCGTCGTCACCCGCAGCGAAAAGGGCTGCGTTGTGGCCTCTCATGACGGCGTGGTCGCGGTGCCGGCGTTTCCGATCGATCGGATCGTCGACACAACGGGTGCCGGCGACCTGTTTGCCGCCGGCTTCCTGTTCGGGCTCGTGCGCAATGCCGGCTACCAGAACGCGGGAAGGCTCGGCGCGCTGGCCGCCGCCGAAGTCATCCAGCATATCGGCGCGCGCCCGCAGGTTTCGCTGAAGGAGCTTGCGCAGCAGCACGGCTTGCCGGTGTAGCTTTTCCTTTTCGGGCCGTGGAAACCTGTCAAGAAATCGATACAGAACGGCCACACTTGCCATATTTCCGGGGAAATCGCGGCCATGCCGATGACCCCACATGGCATCGGAGCTATGCTCGCTGCAATCATTGTACATCGAAGTTGTTTTGTCCTAACGCGTTCTGAACACAGCGAAATCGACGCTGGCGAATCAAAAGTTTTTGGTTGATGGCTTGGCGGCCGGCGGGCCGTGAGGAGTTAAGGAAATGATCTCCACCTGGAGTGAATGGAAGCGCTATCCGCGGCCAGGACGCGGTGAAAATATCGAAGCGCCAATCTCGCCTGGCATCTACGAAGTTCGTTTTGCGGGGACGGGTGCCCTGCACTCGTTCGGTGCCGTCGATAATGTGGCTCAGGCGCTTTCGTTGCTTCCGATCGTACCGAAGGGCTGGTTCGGTCGCCGTGACAGTTCCGATCGGCCCGATCTGGAGTATCGCACCTGCGCCACCTCCAGCAAAGCCGATGCGAAGGCCGCGGCCGAACGCATGATCGGCCGGCGCGAAGCCTATATGAGCGGCGCGGCCTGATCGGCCGCCTTCAATCCTCAAAATCGCTTGAGGTCGAGGCTCACTGGGCTCCCCGGTGCATTGTGAGTTGATTGAGCCTATATTTGGCTTAACCACCACAAGAATCCGAGGAGCAACGCCATGACCCCGACCGCCGCCGCACGCGCGCAAGCCCCAGCCTCGTCCCTGCGCGATCGCCTGAAGGACGCCTCCCTGCTGCGCGAGCGCTGCTACATCGATGGCGCCTGGGTGGGCAGCCCATCGCGGCCGGTGACGAACCCGGTTAACGGCGTGGAACTCGCAAAGGTGCCGGTCATGAGCACTGCGGAAGCAACGCAGGCGGTCGAGGCCGCCGAGCGCGCGTTCCCGGCCTGGGCGAAGCTCACCGCAAAGCAGCGCTCCAACATCCTGCGCAAATGGTTCGAGCTGATTGCCGCCAACCGCGAGGATCTTGCGCTGATTTTGACATCCGAGCAGGGCAAGCCGCTCGCCGAGGCGCTCGGCGAGATCGATATCGGCGGCGCCTATGTCGAATTCTTTGCCGAGGAGGCGCGGCGCGTCTATGGCGAGACCATCCCGACCCAGCGCGCGGATGCGCGGCTGCTCGCGATCAAGCAGCCGATCGGCGTGTGCGGCGCGATCACGCCCTGGAACTTCCCCTGCTCGATGATCACCCGCAAAGTGTCGCCGGCGCTGGCTGCGGGCTGCACCGTGGTGCTCAAGCCCGCCAACGAGACGCCGCTGACCGCGCTGGCGCTGGTCGCGTTGGCGGAAAAGGCCGGCGTCCCCAAGGGCGTGTTCAATATCCTGACCGGCAATTCGTCGGCGATCGGCAAGGTGTTGTGCGAGCATCCCGCCGTGCGCTTTGTCGGCTTTACCGGCTCGACCGAGGTCGGCAAGATCCTCTATCAGCAGTCCGCCGTCGGCGTGAAGAAGCTCGGGCTCGAACTCGGGGGCAACGCGCCGTTCGTGGTGTTCGATGACGCCGACATCGATGCCGCAGTCGATGGCGCGATCGTCTCGAAATATCGCAACATGGGTCAGACCTGCGTCTGCGCCAACCGCATCTACGCCCAGGACAAGATCTACGACGAGTTCGTGCAAAAGCTCTCGAAGAAGGTCGCGGCGATGAAGGTCGGCGACGGCACCGAGCAGGGTGTGGTGCAGGGGCCGCTGATCAACATGGAAGCCGTCGACAAGGTCGAGAAGCACATCGCGGACGCGGTCAAGGGCGGCGCCAAGATCATCACTGGCGGCAAGCGTCATGCGCTGGGCGGCACCTTCTTCGAGCCGACCGTGCTTGCCAATGTGAGGCCGGACGCGCTGGTCGCGCATGAGGAGACATTCGGCCCGCTCGCGCCGGTGTTCCGCTTCAAGGACGAGGCCGAGGTGATCCAATTGTGCAACGACTCGCCGTTCGGGCTCGCTTCCTATTTCTACGCCCGCGACCTCGGCCGCGTCTGGCGCGTGGCCGAAGCGCTGGAGTCCGGCATGGTCGGCGTCAACACCGGCCTCATCACCACAGAGGTTGCGCCCTTCGGCGGCGTAAAGGAGAGCGGGCTCGGCCGCGAAGGCTCGCATCACGGCATGGAAGAATATGTCGAGATCAAATATGTGATGATGGCGGGGGTCTGATACTCCGTCATTTGCGAATGCAGGCTTTCGCGGCGCCTGTTGGTTGATATGTGTCAGCGGCGGCATGGATCGTGCGGGGTCAGGCCAGACTCTCCAGGAACTGGCGCAGCCGCGGCGCCCATTTCTGCGCATCGCGGCCCGAGGCCGAGTGACCGTAATCGCTGTCGAGCAGAAAATAGTCCGCATCGACGCCGGCGGCCTTCAGCCCCGCCATGACGCCCGGCGCAAGCTCCGGCGGAAACAGGCGGTCGGTGCGGGACAGGACGTAAAGCACCTTGGCCCTGATCCTGTCGAACGCCGCAGTGACGTCAAAGCCGCGCAATGCCTTCGCCAGGATCAGGAGCGAGTTGGCATCGAAGCCGCGCGCCCATTGCGCGGCCTCCTCGCGGATCGCAGCCTCGATCTCCTCGGGATCGGACATGGTGTCGCGCAGGCGCGCCTCGATGCCGTAGGTTTTGAGCGTCGCCGTGCGAATCTGGATCATGCTCTCCAGCACGCCGCCATGATCGTAATAGTCGCCGTCATTCCAGTGTGGATCCTTGGACAGGGTCGCCCGCAAATGCAAAAGATTTCCTTCGGAACGTTCGCGCGTCACCATAGGCGCCGTGACGACGGCGGCGATGCCTTTCATCGCATCGGGAAAATCGACGGCCCATTGAAAGGCCTGGAAGCCGCCATAGGAGGGGCCGACGATCGCAACGAGCTTCGCAATCCCCAGCGCATCGAGCAGCATCCGTTGCGTGGCGACGATGTCGACGACGGTGATATCGGGGAAGTTCGGACCGTAGCGTTTGCCGGTTGTGGGATCGATGCTGGCGGCATTGGTCGATCCGTAGGAGGAGCCGAGCATGTTGGGGCAGACGACGAAATAGCGATTGGTGTCGATCGCCCTGCCGGGGCCGACGATCGCGCTCCAGCTTCCTTCGCCGGTCGCGCCACCGGGATCGATCATCTGCGGGCCGCTGGTATTGCCGTGGGTGACCAGCACGACGTTGTCGCGCGCTGGCGAAAGCCGCCCCAGCGTACGGTAGGCGATGGCGACCTCGCGCATGAGGCCGCCGCTCTGCGGGCGAAACTCAGGGATGACGAAGCCTTTCGATTCGGCGGCCTGCGGTCGCGCGTCCATCTTGCTCTGTCTCCCCAGTACCGCGTCGGCCATCGCGAAGTTGCCTTTAGCTCTGGTCGCCGAAGCTGCCGTGACGCCCTGCGCCGGAGGCAAAGCGTGTCGCGCCCGACAGCGTCTCGCCCGAGGCGATCACCGTTAGCCCACCGCGCATTTCATTGGCGATCGCCTCGTCCTCGGAGAGGTCCCATTGCCGAAGTGCGGACAGCCGGTCCGCGCGCAGGCAGGTTTGCGGGAATCGCGCGATCTCCCTGGCAAGCGCGATCGCATGCGCGCGAGCCTCGCCCTTGGGCACGAGACGGTTGGCGAGCCCCATGCGCAGCGCCTCCGGCCCGCCGACCGGGCGTCCGGTCAGGATCAGGTCGATCGCCTGCGAGTGGCCGATCAGCCGCGGCAAGCGGATGGTCCCGAGGTCGATCAGCGGCACGCCGAAGCGGCGGCAGAAGATGCCAAACGTCGCATTCTCCGCAACCACGCGCATGTCGGCCCACAGCGCGAGCTCCATGCCGCCCGCGACCGCAAAGCCCTCGACCGCCGCGATCACCGGCTTTGACAGGCGCAGCCGGCTCGGGCCCATCGGCGCCATCGAATCGTGTCCGCCGATCTCGCGCCTCTTGTTCGGATCGCCGGCGGCGACGGCCTTGAGATCGGCGCCCGCGCAAAAAGTGCCTTCGGTGCCGGTGAACACCGCAATCGACGCCTCCGCGTCAGCGTCGAAAGCAAGGAACGCGTCATAGAGCTTCCGCGCGGTGGCGCCATCGACGGCGTTGCGGCAATGCGGACGGTTGATGGCCACGATGGTGATGGGGCCGTCGCGCTCGATCAGCACGGCATCGGGTTCGGACATGTGAATCTCCCTCGCTGTTGGATCGTCATTGCGAGCGGAGCGAGGCAATCCAGACTCTGTCTGCGGAAACAGTCCGGATTGCTTCGTCGCTTCGCTCCTCGCAATGACGGTAGTCATATTTTCAATTCGCTTCCCGTCACCCGCCGATACGCCTCGAGATAGCGCTGGCTGGTGGCGTCCACGACGCGCGCCGGCAGCGGCGGCGGCGGGGCGTCGCCGTTCCAGCGGCCGGCCTTGCGCTCGGCGTCGAGATAGTCGCGCAGCGGCTGCTTGTCGAAACTCGGCTGCGGCCCGCCGGGCTTATAGTCATCGACCGCCCAGAAGCGCGATGAGTCGGGCGTCATCGCCTCGTCGATCAGGATGATGCGTCCGTCGCGATCCCTGCCGAACTCGAACTTGGTATCGGCGATGATGATGCCGCGGGCCCGGCTTTGCGTTTCGCCGAGTGCGTAGATCGCGCGCGTCATGCGCTCCAGCGTATCCGTCACCTCGCCGCCGACGATCTCCCGCATCCGCGCGATCGTGATGTTCTCGTCGTGGCCGGTCTCGGCCTTGGTCGCGGGGCTGAAGATCGCGGGCTCGAGTTTTGCGCTTTCGATCAGGGCCGTTGCGAGCTTCTCGCCCGCAAGCGTGCCGCTGGCCGCATACTCCTTCCACGCGGAACCCGAGATATAGCCGCGGATCACGCACTCGATCGGGAACACTGTCGTGCGCCGGCACAGCATGGCGCGGCCTAAAATGTCGGCGCGGTGGCCCTTCAATGCCGGCGCCTCGCGGATAATCGCATCCGCATCCGCCGCGATCATATGATGCGGCACAGTGCCTTCGAGCTTGCGGAACCAGAAGGCAGAGATTTGCGTCAGCACCGCGCCCTTCATCGGAATGGTCTCCGCCATCACGACGTCGAACGCCGAGATGCGGTCGGTGGCGACGAGCAGCAGGCGATCGTCGCCGACCGCATAGATATCGCGCACCTTGCCGCGCCCGATTTTGGGCAAAGGAAGGTCGCTCGCAATCATAGTGGTCATCGACAAGGAAAGCCCTATTCCGGCAACGGGATGAATTCGTGCTCCTGCGGCACCGGTGCAAAGCGGCCGGTCTTCCAGTCCTGCTTGGCCTGCTCGATCCGCTCCTTGCTGGAGGAGACGAAATTCCACCAGATGTGGCGCGGGCCTTCCAGCGCATCGCCGCCCAAGAACATCATCCGCGTCGGCTGGATCGTCTTCACCGTGATGCGATCGCCAGGCCGGAAGATCAACAGACGCGGGCCCTCATAGCGCTCGCCCGTGATCTCGACCTCGCCGTCGACGAGATAGATTGCGCGTTCCTCGTGATCGGGGTCGAGCGGGATGCGGGCGCCCGCGGCCGCAGTGACTTCGGTGTAGAACCAGGGCGAGATCATCGTGACCGGCGAGGCGATGCCGAACGAGTTTCCCGCGATCACCCGTGCGGTGAAATCGCTTTCCGAAATCATCGGCAAATCGCCGGCCGCATAGTGCTGGAATGACGGCGCGATTTCTTCCTTGCCTGCGGGCAGCGCGATCCAGCTCTGCAGGCCCAGCATCTTCTGCCCGGCCTGACGCTGCAGGTCCGGCGTGCGCTCGGAATGAGCGATGCCGCGCCCCGCGGTCATCAGGTTCATCGCGCCCGGCGTGATCTCCTGGATATTGCCCTCGCTGTCGCGGTGCATGATGCTGCCGTCGAAGAGGTAGGTGACCGTGGCAAGGCCGATATGCGGATGAGGCCGCACGTCCATGCCCTTGCCGGACACGAATTGCACCGGGCCGAAATGATCGAAGAAGATGAACGGCCCGACCATCTGGCGCTTGCCATGCGGGAGCGCGCGCCGCACCGCAAAACCGTCGCCGAGGTCGCGGGTGCGCGGCACGATGATCAGCTCCAGCGCATCGCAAGTGGAGGGATCGCCGAGGACGGGGTCATTGTCAGGCAGCCAGCTCATGAGAGGCCTCCTTGCGCTTCGATTGCTTTGGATTGAGTTTTGCCTCGACCATAACAGGAATTGTATGATCCGTCGTCCCGGCATTGCCGAAGACCCGCGGCCGACATTTGAGGATAACGAAGGAATGATCGTTCCACGCAAAGGCGGCCTCGTGCCGGCACAGCTGCACGGGCCGATGATCGAAACCAAGCGGCTCATCCTGCGGACCTGGCGCGAGGCCGACATCGCGCCCAACACCGCCATGCTGTCGGACCCGGAAACCGCGCGCTACATCACCGCGGACCGCAAGGCCGTGACCGACGAGCTCAACGGCTGGCGCAATGCGGCGATCATGTCCGGGCATTGGGCGCTCCACGGCTTCGGCATGTTCGTCGTCGAGGAAAAGGCGTCGGGAAGCTATGTCGGCCGCGTCGGCCCCTGGTGTCCGCCGCGATGGCCGGGATTCGAGGTCGGCTGGGGCATTGCAAAGGAGTTTCGCGGCAAGGGCTATGCGACGGAAGCGGCGCGAGCGTCCATCCTCTGGGTGTTCGAAAATCTGGCCGTGGACCGCATCGTCCACTGTATCGATCGTCAGAATATCGCCTCGCAAGCCGTGGCGGAGCGCCTCGGAGCGGCCATTGACGGACACGCCGAGCTGTTCGGGCATCCCATCGATCTCTGGGTGACGACCCGCGAGCGCTGGTCGAGCTGAGCGATGTCGCTCGATGGTGACGGCGTCTGCGAACTCGTCCGCGACGTCGTCACGGCGCGGCATGGCTGGGCGAAACTGGCAGCGGGGAATTAAACGGGTCTCCTCTACTGCCGCCCGAGCTGGGTTGCCTTGTCCACGCGATCGAACCGCTCCAGCGACAGGATCGCATTCGCAAGCTTTTCGGCGCGGTTGTCCAGCACGGGACGCGCGAGCGTCAGGAATTTCTGCTGCATCGCCTGGGTATCGGGGAACGAGCTGGGTTCGCCGGATGGATCGCTATTGATTTGCTCATGCACGCCGTCCTCGGTCGTGATCGAGACGCGCGCGCCAAAGGGATGGCTGCGGCCGACCTCGAGGCGGTCGTCCTGCACCACGGAAAACTTGTCGGCGAGCGCATCGATTGCGGCATCGCCGAGCCGGTCGTAATCGTCCCAGCCGAAGCGGCCCTGGTCGAGCGCGACCGCGCCGGTGAAGAACATCGAAAACTGCCCGCCGACAATCGAGGTCGGGTGGCGTTTGGTTGCGGCATCTCCGGTCAGCGTGATGCCGTTCCGGTGCAGGCCGATTTCGACGCGCTTGATCTGGTCGGGGGTGAGATTGTGCTCGCGGCGCATCGCGATGATCGCGTCCAGCGCCGCATGGGTATAGCGGCAGCTCGGATAGGGTTTTACGCCGATCTTCATGGTCTCGAAGGTCGAGCCGAGACCGGCCACCGCCTTGTCGGGATGGGCGTTGTCGCTGTAGCCGACCAGCAGCCCGTGCTTGCCTTCGATCGATTCGCTCGAGCCGACAAAATCGTTACGCGCAAGCGTTGCCGCAATCACGCCGTTCATGGCGGCGGCGCCAACCTGGTAGCGCTTGTTCCAGGCGCCATTGATCAGGAATTGCAGCGAGCCCGCGGCCTGGCTGCCGGAGACGCCGAAAGCCGAGACGATCTGCGCCTGCGACAGGCCGAACAGTTTTGCGGCCGCCGCGGCCGCGCCATAGGTGCCCGCGGTCGCGGTCGGGTGAAAACCGCGCGCATAATGCGAGGTCGGATCGAGCGCATTGCCGAGCCGGCAGCACACCTCATAGCCCGCGACGATCGCGGTCAGCACGTCGCGTCCCGAGGCGCCCGTCATCTCGCCGACCGCGAAGGCCGCCGGCACCACCGGCGCGCTGGCATGCAGCGAGGAATCCGCATGCGTGTCGTCGAAATCGAGGGAGTGCCCGAGCGCGCCGTTGAGGAGCGCTGCGACCGCCGGCGTAAAGGTCTTGCCGTCGCCAAAGACTGTGGAGTTGCCCTTGCTGTCGAGCGACAGCGTTTCCAGCATCTTCAGCAGCGACGGCGTCGATTCCGCATCGCGCCGCGCGCGGATCGCACTGCCGAGGAAATCCAGCGTCAGCATTTTCGCCCGCTCCAGCACCTCTGGCGGGATATCCTCGTATGTCAGCCCGGCGACATAGGCGGCGAGCGTTTCGGTTTCATGCGCCATATTGGCGTTTGCCTCCAATTTTTCTGCCATTGCGAGAGCGAAGCGACGAAGCAATCCAGTCTTTCCGCTGCTGGAATCTCGATTCCTTCGCTGCGTTCGCAGTGACGGATAATTGTCAGTTGGTTTCCAGGGCATTTTGGTACGCGCGCGGGACTATCGTCAACATCGCGTCTTGCGGGTCAGCTATCTCTCACGCCGCGCTCAGCCTGCGTACCAGCAGGCGGAAGCGGAACACCAGGAGCATGGCATAGACAAACGTGCCGATCGACAGCCCGATCCAGATCCCGACCGCGCCGAGCGAAGTGTAGAAGCCGAGCCAGCAGCACAGGCTGAAGCCGATCAGCCAGTAGCTGAACGCGGCAAAGAGCAGCGGTATGCCGGTATCCTTCATGCCGCGGAGCGCGCCGGCGGCAATCGTCTGCAGCCCGTCGGTAATGAAGAAGGTGGCTCCGATCAAAAGCAGCGTCGCCGCCAGCGCGATCGTGGCGTCGGCGTCGCTTGCGCCTTCCCCCAGGAAGAATCGCGCGATCGCAAAGCGCGTCACGACCTCGACGATGGTGAGGATCGCGCCGATCGCGATCCCAAGCAGCATCGCGACGATGCCGGCGCGCCTGACACCGTCCGCATCGTTGCGTCCGGCGGCGTGACCGACGCGCACCGTGGCGGCGAGCCCGATCCCGTAGGGGATCATGAACAGGATCGCCGCGACCTGCAGCGCGATCTGGTGGGCGGCAATCGCCGTGGTCGAGATCCGTCCCATCAACAGCGCCGCCGCCGAGAACAGGCCGAACTCGAGCAACAGCGCGATCGAGATCGGCGCGCCGATCGCGACAAGCTGCCTGGTCAGGCTCCAGTCGAGGCGCCAGAACCTCGTCAGGATGCGATAGTCGGTAAACGGCTCGCGATGCACGGCAAACCAGATGCCCGCGACGAAGGTTCCGAAATTGACCAGGGTGGTGGCAAGCCCTGCGCCGAACAGGCCGAGCCGCGGCAGGCCCCATTCGCCATAGAGCAACAGGTAGACCAAAAGCGCGTTGGCCGGGATCGCGGCCAGCGTGATCCACAGCACCGGTTCGGGGCGGTTCACCGCACCCATGAAGCCGCGGATGGCGATGAACCAGAGCGCCGGAGCGACGCCCCAGGCAAGGCCGAACAGATATTGCTGGGCAAGATGTGCCGGCATCGGCGCCTGGCCGAGCGCGAGCAGGATCTGCTCGCCACGCAACGAGAACGCCATGATCGGCAGTGCGATTGCGAGCGCCATCCACAGACCGGCGCGCAGCGATCGCCGCACCATGCGCGCCTCGCCTGCGCCATAGGCGTGTGCGGCGAGCGGCGCGACCGCCGACATCAGCCCCATGCCGAAGGTGAAGCTCACCCAATAGACCGTGCCGGCCAGCGCCGCGGCCGCGAGCGCCTCGCCGCCGAGCCGGCCGATGAAGGCGAGGTCGGTCGTCATCATCGCGATCTGCGACAGCTGCGTCAGCGCCATCGGGGCGGCAAGCCGGACGGTTTCGGCGAGCTCGCGCGACAGATGGCCCGCGCCGGCGCGCGCGATATCCCGATCCGCGATCTGGTCCATCTTGTCGAGGGAGGTCATGGCCTCATCATAGCAATGGGTGTGACGGAACGATGGTCGGGAGGCAACAACGACCGTCGCCAATCCCCCGGTGGCCGGGGCATGACGAAAGTGGCCAACTCCGCCGTCATTGCGAGGATCGCCAGCGACGACCCGTCTACGCTCGGCTCGCGAGCTTCGTCGGGCAGGCTTCGCTTGCCCTCGCAATGTCGTTGTGAGACGCGCATCCGCCTTCCCGCGGCGTGATCACGTCCAGGTGATGCGAAATCATCGTCCCTCGAAAGACGGAGGGCGCAGGGAAGACCGGATGCTGGCCGCACCCGCAGCCTCGCGTGGAATGAGAAAAGCCACACGAGTAAGTCCACTACAGGTTCAACCGGATCATCCGGCCTTCCCCGCGCGATGGTGTTAACGCTTATTTTCGCGCTCTCCCCGGTGTCCATGACCTCAGAGTCACCGTCGCCTTGCGGGTCATCCCGCAAGACTTGGCACCAGCCAAGGGGTGCCAGGACCACACGATTTCGCCGTCCGCAACCGCGTCGTTCGTCACGCGCGCGCTTGCGTCCATCGCAGCCCGCCTCGCGTTCGTGACGACGCGTAACGCCCCTCGCATCGAGGCGGGACAGGGCCAAGATGTGCATAAATTCCGATTTTCGCAAACAGAAATATTTTTGACCAAATGGCTGGACAGCCGACTCAGCGTTGAAACCGTTTGCGAATTTCGATTTTTCGCGCAAGGGTTTTGGAGCGGCGTCTGGGCCTCCCCGTGTTTGTCTCCGCGCGAAACTCGCACAACTGATTTGCCCGACAAGCGGGGTCTCGCGCACGGACGACCGTCGGTGTCGAAGCCGGCGATCAGCTGATCGGCGGCGGAAAACATGTCGCGTTGCCGACGCGCACCATCGGTATTCGCAACGGAATGACGCGGCTCCAGATCGGCGACTTCTCCTTCTTGCCGAGAATCGTCATTGTTCTTGCATCGTCGGACAGCAGTAACGAGACGGGGTAGGGGCCGGCCCCGTCATCCAGGTCCAGCTTGCCTTCGAAAGTCGGCGATCCCGTATCGGAGAGGGCGGGTTTGATGTTGAGAACGGTGCGAAGGCAAGCACCTTCGGCGGTGGTCTGATCTGGCAATTTGACATGTTGTCCGCAATAATCCGGACCGCAGCGAGTGATGTCGAGGACCGACATATCGTCGAGACTTCGCCAGCGCCCCTCGATCGCATTTGCTTCGATCGCTCGCGTTGGAATTGCGCTGAGAGCGAATGCGAACAAGGCGATGAGCGACAACATTCCCGACACGCCAAGCATCGAATCGAATCTATATCCAGGTCGCATCGGATCGGTCTCCAGCGGTTCGCCGTCTGGCAGGATCAGGCGGCGCTTGATCCTCGCTCTGGCTTTGTGTCTCGTCGTCGGCGCAACGTTCATGGCGACCTCGACCGGAATTGCCGCGTTGGGATCGGCCCTGGGCCTGTTGCGCCTGCCGTATGCGCTCGCGCTGCTCGACCTGCGATTGCCAGGCATTTTCCGGCTCCACATGATCGCATCGGGCCTCGGTCTGATCCTGCTGCCCTGGGCGATGCTGCTCCGTCGCAATGGCCCCGCTCACGGTGCCGTCGGTCGCGCCGCAGCGGTCTTGCTGATCGTCGGAGTTGCCGCTTCGCTGCCGTGCGCGCTGATGAGCGCGGCACTGCCTGCCGCACGCGCCGGCTTCATGACGCAGGGACTGCTCAGCCTCGTGCTGCTCATCCGCGCGGTGACTGCCATTTCACGTAGCCAAATGCTGCGGCACCAGCGCGCGATGCTGCGGGTAGCCTCCCTGCTGTCCGGTGTTGTCATGTTGCGATTGATGGTGTCGGTTGCCGCCGACTGGCCGGCGCATTTCGATGTGGCCTACGCCGTCATTGCGTGGGTATCGTGGCTGGTCCCCGCAGCCGTTGTCGAGTTTTGGCTGCGTCGCCCCTTGCGATTGGCGCGCTACCGTCCCCGCTCCGGCACGCGCGTGATCCTCGCGCCCAGCGCGTTGAGCCGCTCGTCGATCCGCTCGTAGCCGCGCTCGATCTGGTCGGCATTGTTGATGGTGCTTCTGCCCTCGGCGCAGACGGCGGCAAGCAGCATCGCCATGCCGGCGCGGATGTCGGGCGAGATCATCGAGGCGCCGCGCAGCTTGCTCGGACCTGCCACGATCGCGCGGTGCGGATCGCACAGCACGATGCGCGCGCCCATCGAGATCAGCTTGTCGACAAAGAACATCCGCGACTCGAACATCTTTTCGAACATCAGGATGACACCTTCGCACTGGCTTGCGGTCACGATCGCAATCGACATCAGATCGGCCGGAAAGGCCGGCCAGGGCTGGTCCTCCAGCTTCGGCACGTGGCCGCCGAAGTCGTCCTTGATCTTCAGCGTCTGGTCGGACGGCACGATCAGGTCGTCGCCCGCGACCTCGCAGACGATGCCGAGCCGCTCGAAGCCCATCCGGATCGAACGCAGGTGTTCGACGCCCGCGCGCACGATGCGCAACGGCGAGCGCGTCACGGCGGCAAGCCCGATCAGCGAGCCGACCTCGATATGATCGGGCTGGATCGAATAGCTTGTCGAGCCGAGCGTGGCCGGTCCGTGCACCACCATGGTGTTGGTGCCGATGCCGTCGATCTTCGCACCGAGCGCGACCAGAAAATTCGCAAGGTCCTGCACATGCGGCTCGGAGGCCGCGTTGCGCAAATAGGTCGTGCCGTGCGCGGCAACCGCCGCGACCAGGGCATTCTCGGTTGCGGTTACGCTTGGTTCGTCGAGAAAGACGTCGGCGCCCTTCAGCCGCGTGCATTTGAACTCGAGCCGGTCAGTCTGAGTCACCGTCGCGCCCAACTGCTCGAAAGCGAGGAAATGGGTGTCGAGACGACGCCGTCCGATCACGTCGCCGCCGGGCGGCGGCAAGGTGAGCTCGCCGCAGCGGGCGAGCAAGGGGCCCGCAAGCAGGATCGAGGCGCGGATGCGCGCGCAAAGATCGGGATCGAGGTCGGCGGCGCGGATCTGCTTTGCGTGCACCGTGAGGCGGTTGCGTCCACGCCATTCGGCGGATGCGCCGACCGAGCGGATCAGCTCCACCAGCGTCTCGGTATCGCGGATGCGCGGCACATTTTCCAGCGTCACCGGCTGGTCGGTCAAAAGGGCGGCTGCGATGATCGGCAGCGCCGAGTTCTTGTTGCCGGAGGGCTCGATGGCGCCGCGAAGCTTGTGGCCGCCCTCAACGAGGTATTGGATGGGCGGCATTGCAGGCCCTGCCGCTACACGTCGACGTTGGCGAACAGCGAGTTGTCCTGGATGAACTCGCGCCGCGGCTCGACCACGTCGCCCATCAGCTTGGTGAAGATGTCGTCGGCCTCGTCGACCTCCTTGACCCTCACCTGCAGCAGCGAACGCGCTTCGGTGTCGAGCGTGGTCTCCCAAAGCTGATCGGGGTTCATCTCGCCGAGACCTTTGTAGCGCTGCAAGGTCAGACCCTTGCGGCCGGCCTCGATGACCGCCTCGAACAGGTCGACCGGGCCATGGATCCGCGTTTCGGCGTCCTTCCGCCTGAGCACGCCGTGACGCGCATAGGCTTGCTGCAGCTTGATGGCATATTCGTCGAGCTTGCGCGCGTCAGCCGATCCCAACAGCGCATCGTCGATGATGGCGCTTTCCTTGACGCCGCGCACGGTACGCTCGAACAGGAAGCCCTGGCCTTCCACGAAGCGTCCGGTCCAGCCGCGCTCGACCTCGTCGGCCTGGGCATCGAGACGCCTTGCGATATATTCGGCGGCAGCGATGGCTTTCGGCAGATCGCCAAAGACCTGGTGCCGCAACACGCCCGCGATCGCAGCCTGCTCCACCGCCTTGCGATTATAGCGGCTGTGCAGATTGCGCAGCACGGCGCGGATCGCGCGCGCCTCTTCCACCAGCGAGAACAGATCCTGGCCGGCGCGGTCTTCGCCGGTGGCCGGCTTGAACACGCATTCGTCGAGCCCGGCCTGGATCAGGTAATCCTCCAGCGCGCGCTCGTCCTTCAGATATTGCTCGGACTTGCCGCGCGACACCTTATAGAGCGGCGGCTGGGCGATATAGAGATAGCCATGGTCGATGATCTCGCGCATCTGCCGGTAGAAGAAGGTGAGCAGCAGCGTGCGGATATGGGCGCCGTCGACGTCGGCGTCGGTCATCAGGATGATCTTGTGGTAACGCAGCTTGTCGATCGAGAAATCGTCGGAGATGCCCGTGCCGAGCGCGGTGATCAGCGTGCCGATCTGCTCGCTTGAGAGCATCTTGTCCGGGCGCACGCGCTCGACATTGAGAATCTTGCCGCGCAGCGGCAGGATCGCCTGGAACTCGCGATTGCGCGCTCCCTTGGCGCTGCCGCCGGCCGAATCGCCCTCGACGATGAAAAGTTCGCTTTTTGCCGGATCCTTTTCCTGACAATCGGCGAGCTTGCCGGGCAGCGAGGAGACGCTCAGCGGATTTTTCCGCGTCAGCTCGCGCGCTTTTCGCGCAGCCTCGCGGGCTGCCGCAGCCTGAATCACCTTGCCGACGATCACCCTGGCTTCCGACGGATGCTCCTCGAACCACGCGGCCAGCGCCTCGTTGATGACATTCTCAACCACCGGGCGCACTTCGGAGGAGACCAGCTTGTCCTTGGTCTGCGAGGAGAATTTCGGGTCCGGCACCTTCACCGACAGCACGGCGGTCAGCCCCTCGCGGCAATCGTCCCCGGTGAGCGCGATCTTTTCCTTCTTGGCATTCGCCTCGGCATAGCCGTTGACCTGGCGGGTCAGCGCGCCACGGAAGCCCGCGAGATGCGTGCCGCCATCGCGCTGCGGGATGTTGTTGGTGAAGCACAGCACATTCTCGTGGTAGCTGTCGTTCCACCACAGCGCCGCCTCGACGCCGATGCCGTTCGCCTCCGAGCGGACGATGATCGGGGAGGGCACGATCGCCTTCTTGTTGCGGTCGAGATATTTGACGAATTCCTCGACGCCGCCGGAATAGTGCATCTCCTCGCGCTTCTCGACCGCGTGGCGCATGTCGGAAAGCACGATGTTGACGCCGGAATTGAGGAAGGCGAGCTCGCGCAGCCGGTGCTCGAGGGTCGCGAAATCATATTCGATGTTCTTGAAGGTTTCCGTCGAGGCAAGGAAGGTCACCTCGGTGCCGCGGCGGCCCCTGGCCTCGCCAACCGCCTTCAGCGGCGCCACGGCGTCGCCGTCGGCGAATGCGATATAGTGCTCCTTGCCGTCGCGCCAGACGCGCAGCTCAAGCCTGCTCGACAGCGCATTGACCACGGAGACGCCGACCCCGTGCAGGCCGCCGGAAACCTTGTAGGAGTTCTGGTCGAACTTTCCGCCTGCGTGCAGCTGGGTCATGATGACCTCGGCGGCAGACACGCCTTCGCCCTTGTGGATGTCGACCGGGATGCCGCGGCCGTCGTCGCGCACCGTCACCGAATTGTCGGGATTGAGAATGACCTCGACCCGGGTGGCGTAGCCCGCAAGCGCCTCGTCGATCGCGTTGTCGACGACCTCGTAGACCATGTGGTGCAGGCCCGATCCGTCATCGGTGTCGCCGATATACATGCCGGGCCGCTTGCGCACGGCATCGAGACCCTTCAACACCCGGATCGATTCCGCGCCGTACTCGCCGGGAATGGAATGGTCGGTGTCGGCAACGGGTTGCCGGGCTGGTTCGGTCATGTGAGGCCTTTGAGGATGTCCCGATCAGCTTGCGCGGAACGAGGCGCTGATCGCTGCTATTTCTGCCATGAAAGACGCCATGCGCCTAGCGCAAAGTGGAGGCTGGTAAGATGTTGAAAACATGGGATTTTTATATCCTCTTTCAAGACCTGTGGAGGCCATTTTTTGGACGCGGAAAAAGCCTGATTCGAGGGCTTTTCTCGAACGGCGCGGAAGACCGATTTTGCTCCTCGGCAAGTCGAGGCGCGCGCCGCCCTGGCGGCTCCTGCAAGACCTGCTAAAGGGGATTTCCGCTCTCTCTATTTGGTGTACCGCCACGGACCGGCCGATGTTGCTTCTGCCTTCAGACCGCTATCGGCCGGATATTGACGGCCTGCGCGCCGTCGCCGTGCTTGCGGTCGTTGCGTTTCACGCCTTTCCCGAAGCCGTGCGCGGCGGTTTCATCGGCGTCGACATTTTCTTTGTGATCTCCGGCTTTCTGATCACCGGCATCGTCGCGCGCGAGCTCGATGCAGGAAAATTCAGCCTTGCGACTTTCTATGCCCGCCGCGTGCGGCGGATCTTTCCCGCGCTGATCGTGGTTTTGGCCGCGGTGATGGTGCTGGGCTGGCTGTGGATGCTGCCGCAGGCCTACAGGCAGCTGTCCAGCGACGCGTTCGCCAGTGCCGCCTTCTCGGCCAACATCGCGCTGATGCTGCAGTCCGGTTATTTCGATGTCGAGGCCGCCAAGCGGCCGCTGCTGCATTTGTGGTCGCTCGGCATCGAGGAGCAATTCTATCTCGCCTGGCCGCTGCTCCTGTTGCTCGCCGCGCGTTTGCGGATTGGCCTGATCTGGGTGGCCTGCGCGCTCGGACTCGCGTCCTTTATCCTCAACGTCGCACTGATCGACCGGGATCCGGTTGCGACCTTCTATTTGCCCTTCACCCGCGCCTGGGAGCTGCTGGCGGGCGGGGTGCTGGCATGCGGCTGGAAGAAGATCGACCAAGGCGGGCTCGCGAGCAATCTGCGCGCGGGCGCCGGCGCGGTGCTGATCGCATTCTCAGCCGCAATTCTCGACCCGCATCGCGCGTTTCCGGGCTGGTGGGCCGTGCTCCCCGTGGCCGGCAGCGTGCTGGTGCTGTCTGCGCCGGCGGCGTGGGGCAACCGACGTCTGCTGTCGGGCAAGACCATGGTGTGGTTCGGCCTGATCAGCTACCCGCTTTATCTCTGGCACTGGCCGCTCCTGGTGTTTTTCTCGATCATCAAGTTCAAGGATCTCACGTCGGTGGAGCGCCTGCTCGTGGTGGGTTTGAGCATTGCGCTCTCCTGGGCCACCTATCGCCTGGTCGAGACTCCGTTCCGCTTCGGCCGCCCGATTCCGCTCAAGGTCGCCTCGCTTGCCGGCGCGATGGCGCTGGTCGCGCTGGCGGGCCTTGTCGTCGTCAGGAATGACGGGTTCGATGTCCGCCTGCCGCCGGAAATCCGCGCCATGGCGCAGGTCACGACACAGGCCGCAAAATGGCGGTTGCATGAGTGCATGCTCGACCTCAGCCGCGACAAGAGCTTCGCCGACAGCTGCGCCGATCGCGACCGCCGGCCTCTGCTTTTCCTGTGGGGCGATTCGACGGCGAGCTCGCTGATGCCGGGTCTGTTGAAAGCCCAGCAAACGCATCAATTCGGCATCGCCGAGTACACGAGCGCCTCCTGCGCCGCCGCGCTCAATGCGGACATTCCGGGGGTGCCGAGCTGCCGCGCCATCAACGACAAGGTTCTAGAGATGGCGCGGCAACTGCAGCCCGACATCGTGCTGCTGCACGGCACGCATGAGAAATTCATCGACAACCTGGCGCAGACCGTCGCGGCGCTGAAGCGAGACACCAAGGCGCGGGTCATCATGCTTGGACCGGAGCCGATGTGGAAGCGCGGGCTGCCGAACGGCGTGCTCCGATACTACATGCTTCACCGTCGTCTGATCCCCGCGCGGATCGACGACGACGTCACGTCAAACGGCATGGACGCGGTGCTGCGCGCAAAGCTCGGGCCGGCGGGCGCGGAAGTGATATCCGCCTGGGACGTGTTCTGCAATTCCGAGGGCTGCCTGGCGCGGCTCGGCGACGACGCAAGCGATATTTCCGCAAGCGACCTGATTCATCTGACCGAGAAGGGATCGGAGTTTTTGGTCGACCGGATCATCGAGCGGGTGCTGAACGGGTCGACGTCGCCGACGGCAAAGGCCACGCAGTGAGACGCAACGGATCAGCCGCTACTTGCGGACGCTGATGCGGCCGTTCTCGACGTCGAAGATCTCGCCGGACGTCGCGATCTCGGCGAACGAAGCGGGGTCGGCGCCGGTGAGCCAGACCTGCGCGCCGAGGTTTGCGAGCTCGGCAAAAAGCGCTGCACGACGGTTGGGATCGAGATGGGCGACGACTTCGTCCAGGAGCAGAAGCGGGATGATCCCCGTCGTCTCCGCAACCAGTGCCGCATGCGCGAGCACAAGCCCGATCAGCAGCGCCTTCTGCTCGCCCGTCGAGGCGTCGCGGGCCGGCATGTTCTTCGGCGCATAGACGACATCGAGGTCGGTGAGATGCGGACCGTCGAGCGTGCGGCCCGCGGCGGCGTCGCGCACGCGGCTGTCGCGCAGGATTTTCCGGTAGCGATCCTCGACCGCCGTCGCGGGCTCCGACATCAGCGCGTTCTCCATCCAGCCGTCGAGCGCGATGCCGGCCGCGGGAAATGCCGAGGCCTCGCCGCGGGCGCGCAACATGTTCGCAAGCTTCATGGCGGTCTGGCCGCGTTGCGCTGCGACCGCGACCGCAAGCTCTGCGGTCTCGCGCTCGATCGCGTCGCACCAGTGATCGTCGAAATTGCGCACCTCGAGCAGGCGGTTGCGCGAGCGCAAGGAGCGCTCCAGCGCCGAGACGCGGCTCGAATGCTCGCTGTCGATTGCAAGCACCAGGCGGTCAAGGAAACGCCGCCGCTCCGATGCCGTGCCGAGGAACAGTCCGTCCATCGCAGGCGTCAGCCACACCATGCGCAGGTGATCGCCGAAGGCGGCCGCCGAGCCCACGTTCTCGCGATCGATCCGGCAGCGCCGGGTGACCTGCGCGTCGTCCATCGGCGCGTCGATGCCGGTGCCGAGCGTGGCCAGCCCCAGCGCGCCTTCGATCTCGGCGGCAACCGCCCAGGAGCCGTCGCCCTGGTTGTCGGCGACGTCTTCCAGCGTGGCGCGCCGAAGCCCGCGGCCCGGCGAGAGAAAGGAAATCGCCTCCAGGCAATTGGTCTTGCCTGCGCCGTTCGGACCGACCAGCGCGACCATGTCGCAGCGCGCGGCAATCGCGGCCGCACGATAATTGCGGAAATGCGTCAGCGTCAGGCGATGGATGCGGGACGGGGTCATGGTTCGTGCAGCAACCGCGTCTCTAACCCTCTCCCCTTGTGGGAGAGGGTGCCCGAGCGAAGCGAGGGCGGGTGAGGGGTTGTCTCACAGCATTCCCAACTTGGCGAAGATGTCCTGCAGAACAGCAGAGGGCTTCTGCAACACATCATTATTCCAGTAGCGCGCTATTCGGAAACCCTCAGCCGTCAATGCGGCTTCTCGGCCAGCGTCGCGCTCGGACGACGCGTGCTGGCTACCATCTATCTCGATGATAAGGCCCTGTTCAAAGCAGACGAAGTCGAGAATGAAATTCTGAAATGGGACCTGGCGACGAAACTTGAACTGCGCGAGCCGTCGATCGCGCAGCAATCGCCACATACGAGCTTCAGCTTCGGTGGGCTCCCGACGCATCTGCTTCGCGAAATCGCGGATGCGCTTGGTGACTGGTCGATGATTAGGTGTTTGTGGCACGAACCCCTCACCCGGCGCCTTTGGCGCCACCCTCTCCCACAAGGGGAGAGGGTTCCATCCTCACACCCGCATCGGCATCAGGACATAGAGCGCGCTCTTGTTGTCCTTGTCCTGGATCAGGGTCGGCGAGCCGGGATCTGCGAGCATGAGGACTGCGACCTCGCCCTCGATCTGGGCGGCGATGTCGAGCAAATAGCGCGAGTTGAAGCCGATATCGAGCGGGTCGGAGGCGTATTCGACTTCAAGCTCTTCGGTGGCGCTGCCGGAATCCGGATTGGTCACCGAGAGCACGAGCCGGCCCGGGGCGAGAGCAAGTTTCACGGCGCGGCCGCGCTCGCTCGAGATCGTCGAAACGCGATCGACGGCGGCGGCGAAGTCGGCCTTGTCGACGACGAGCTCCTTGTCGTTGTGCTGCGGGATGACGCGGCCATAATCGGGGAAGGTGCCGTCGATCAGTTTCGAGGTGAGGACCACGTCGCCGATGGTGAAGCGGATCTTTCCCGCCGAGAGCTCGATTGCGACCTCCGCCTCGTTATCCTCGATCAGGCGCTGCACCTCGCCAACCGTCTTGCGCGGCACGATCACGCCGGGCATGCCGGTTGCGCCCTTCGGCAAGGGCAGATCGACCTGCGCCAGACGATGGCCGTCGGTTGCGACCGCGCGGAGCGTTGTCGCCTTCGCGCTGCCAGCCGCATGCAGGTAGATGCCGTTGAGATAGTAGCGGGTCTCTTCGGTCGAGATCGCAAATTGCGTGCGGTCGATCAGCCGCTTCATGTCGGCGGCCGCGAGCGCGAAGGAATGCGTCATGTCTCCGGCGGCAAGATCGGGGAAATCGCTCTCGGGCAGCGTCTGCAGCGTGAAGCGCGAGCGTCCGGCACGGATCGCCAGCACCGCGCGATCGCCGTCGCCTTCGAGCGAGATCTGCGCGCCGTCGGGCAGCTTGCGCACGATGTCGTAGAACATGTGGGCGGGAACCGTGGTCGACCCGCCGGTCGCGGTCTCCGCCGAAAGCGTCTCCGTCACCTCGAGATCGAGGTCGGTCGCCTTCAGCGCGAGCCTCGCGTTCTCGGCGCGCAACAGCACGTTTCCGAGGATCGGAATGGTGTTGCGCCGTTCCACTACGCGGTGGACGTGGCCCAGCGATTTCAGGAGTTGCGCGCGTTCGACGGTGACCTTCATTGCAATATCCGCCCGATCCAGCAAGGCATGTCGTGGGAATGCCGCGCACTCCCTGAGCGCTGCGGCCGATGGCTCCCGGCAAGCCGGTCAAGGGGGCTTTCGGGGGCACGTAAAGTGGCGCGGATGGGGTCCAAGTTCAAGGGATGAGGAGCCCGTTTTCCATGTTTTGGGCGCCAGACCAGCGCAGCGGTACGATAAAAATGACCCCCTCCCCCCGTTTCCAGAAGGGGGAGGGGGCAAGGGTCCCCGCTCGGGAAAAACCGCGGATATGCGGAGCGCCTATTCCTGCAGCTGGCGCTTCAGCGATTCCACCTCTTCGGACAGCGCCGTGTCCTTGGCGACCAGTGCCTCGATCTTGCGTACCGCGTGCAGCACGGTGGTGTGATCGCGGCCGCCGAAGCGCCGGCCGATTTCCGGCAACGACCGAAGGGTGAGCGTTTTCGCCAGATACATTGCGACCTGCCGCGGCCGGACGACATTGGCGGTGCGGCGCGAGGACAACAGGTCGGAGCGGCTCACATTATATTGCCGCGCCACCACGCGCTGGATGTCCTCGATCTTGATCCGCTTCGGCTCCTGCGGGCGGATCAGATCGCGCACCTCGCGCTCCGCCATCTCGAGCGTGACCGGCTGGCTGTTGAGCTTCGAATGCGCGAGCAACCGGTTGATGGCGCCTTCGAGGTCGCGGCCATTGTGGGTGATCGTGCGGGCGAGATAGTCCAGCACCTGGTCCGGCACGTCAAAACTTGCGTGATGGGCGCGGGCTGCCGCGACGCGCGAACGCAGGATGCCGAGCCGCAACTCCTCGCCGAGCGATCCCATCTCGACCACAAGGCCGCCGGCAAGCCGCGAGCGTACGCGGTCGTCGAGGCTTTCGAGGTCGCTCGGCGGACGGTCGGCTGCGATCACGACCTGGCGGCCGGCATCGATCAGCGCGTTCAGGGTGTGGCAGAATTCGGCCTGTGTCGATTTCCCCTGCAGGAACTGCAGATCGTCGATCACGAGCACGTCGATGCCGCGCAACGCATCCTTGAAGGCAAGCGCGGTCTGCGTCTTGAGCGCCGCGACGAAGCCGTACATGAATTTTTCCGCGGTGAGATAGAGCACCTTGCGCTCGACGCCGGCGTTCCCGGCCCAGGTCACGGCCTGCAGCAGATGCGTCTTGCCGAGACCGACGCCGGCATGGATATAAAGCGGGTTGAACATCACCGGATCGCCGCGGCGGCCCTCGGCGACTTGACGTGCGGCCGCATGTGCCAGCGTGTTGGAGCGGCCGACCACGAAGCTTGCAAAGGTCAGGCGCGGATCGAGCGGCGATCCGCCGAGCGCGTCATGGTTGGCGGATACCGGTGCGCTCGAGGTCGAGCGCAGTTCCAGTGCGGGCCGGCCATCGATCCGTTCGGGCATACGGCGCACATCGAGTGCAGGCGCCGCTTCCTTTGGAGGCGTCACACAGCGCATCGCGCTGCGCACGGTCAGATCGATCCGGTGCACTTCCGGCATCTCAGCCTGCCACGCCGACAGCACGCGCTCGGCGTAGTGTGCCTGGATCCAGCTCTTCAGGAAGCGGGTGGGAACCGAAAGATGCACGCTTTCATCCTGCACGCCTTCCAGGTCCATCCGTGCAAACCAGCTTGAATAGACGTCCTCGCCGACACTTGAGCGAAGCCTGCCTTTGACACGCGACCAGCGATCCTGTTCCGAGTTTGTCATTGTGCGAAACTTTTCCAAAGCAAAGAATGAGATTTTGTTTGCGGTCGCCGCTGCAGGTTTCCTGCCACGGCGCGACCTCGCGGGCGTCTGCTCCAGACATGACTTTCCCGTTCGGCGAAAACGCCGCGAAGGGGTTAGTGGTGGTGGAGCGGACCTTTGTCCGCGAGGTCAGCGCGTACTCGTCGGATTGTCCTGAGCGCGCGTCGGTGGCCGCACGGTGAGACCAGCGGCGTCAAAACAGGCTAGGGTCAAAAATGACAGTAGATGAAATACCCCGATGTCTGCGTAAAGCATGCAACCTCCCCGTCTCGCCGCGATCGCTCACGGCAAGTTGTCATCCCACGTTGCTCCAATTCAGCCCGCGTCCAGACAAAATCCGTCCGCCCGTTATGCCGTAATCGTTCAACCCGCATCAACTTACCCGCTCGGTTCGAGCTGCTTCCGCGCTTTGATCGGAACTGTTGCTCATTTCTCCCCCCGGCGAGACAGCGATGCCTCGTCTTGAGAAATTTCGACACAGTTTCTCGTTACCCATATTGCTACAGGCATCGTTCCGACAATCGCTTGGAAAGCGTCGCCAACGCGCACACCGCCGCCGATTTGCACGTCCGCCCCGTTTCTAAAACCGCGCTGGTCTCAAGATCGTAGGCGCTGCGAGCGATCTAAGAAATACACGATGCGCGATTTCTCGCAATCGCTTCATGACAGGCGCGTTGCGAGTCTGCGTCACTGTTGCAATGCTGCCGCTGCCTATTGCGAGAGCAAGTTTTTGAATCGCCGCGAGGAATCGCGTGTGTCACAAATCTGGCCGCACTCGCAAAAATTTTTCACAAAACGGACAAGTTGGCTTGCCCGAGAGCCGCTTTTCGAAGTGCTTGGAGTCGCTATGGGGATAAGTGATTAGCGAAGCGGAGTTTTTCGCGATTGTTTTTGCAGGGTAACTCCCACTCGCAGCAGCGCGAAAAGTTCTCGCGCTAACGCGAATTATCCGTGTGGCACAACGATTTCCGCACGATTGTGCCGAGTTTCAGGTGCGGTAAATTTGCACCAAGTAAAATTACGGGCGCGAAGAGTCGCGACGCCGAGTTCGCGCCGCGCGCAATGTGTCGTTCGCAAAAAGAAAAGCCCGGCGAAGCCGGGCTTGATATCATGCGAGTTGAACGATCTGCTCTCTTACTTGGCAAGCTTCGCGATCTGATGAGCGAGCCGCGAAACCTTCCGGCTCGCGCTGTTCTTGTGAACGATGTTGCGCTGTGCGGCGCGCATCAACTCGGGCTCGGCGCGCGTCATCGCCTTCAGCGCTGCATCGCGATCGCCGCGCTTGATCGCTTCCTCGACGGTGCGCACCGCACCGCGCATCTCAGTGCGGCGCGACTTGTTGATGACGGTGCGGCGGGCGATCTTGCGCGTCGCCTTCTTGGCAGAGGTGGTATTGGCCATGGTCTCGAATATCCTTCAGCTGATCGCTTGCTCTTGATCGCCAATGAGCGCGCCGGCCTCGCGAGCACGGGATCGACGCTTGGTGTGTTCCAGGGGCGTCTCTGAGACTGCGGTCGCCGGAGCCAATGCGCTCACAAGGCAGGCTGCGCTCAAAGAACAGCGGCGGCGGGATTGCACCCGCCGCCATCGGCGCCCTTATAGAGGGCGGGTTTTGCAGCGTCAACGCTTTCCGCTCGCCGCGCGGGGAGGGGTACGGCGCCGCAAACTGCCGATAAAGTACTGATGAGGTTGAATTTTCGCCCATGGACGGTTAGGGCTGGCGGCGCGTTGAAGGGCGGCAGAGGGATGAGGGTGACATGATCCGCGGCTTTTTCAGATTGATAGGACTGCTGCTGCTCGCCGGTGGATTCTTTTTCATGGTTTATGACGGTGCGCGTTGGGTCGCCGATCAGAGCCTGAAGTTCACACGCTTCGGCCAATTCTGGAACGACGTCAATCAATCCAGCCAGCAGGCCTTCCGCACCTGGGTCGAAAGCAATGTGCCCTGGCTCTGGAACAGTGTCGTCAAGGTGATCCTGGACCAGCCGGTCTTTGCCGTGCTCGGCCTGGTCGGCCTGGTGTTGATGCTGTTGTTCCGGCCCCGCAAGCCCTTGATCGGCTACTCGCGGGACTAGACCGATCCTGCGTAACGGGGCTGCGGGCGGCGGCGTAAAGTCCTATATAGAGGCTGCGGCCGAAACGATCTTTGTTTTCTTCCGACCTGCCGCCTGGAGAAGATCCATGTTGTTCATGCGCAAGACCACCGCACTGCCGAGTGCCGCCGAAGCGCTGCCGGGCCGTGCGCAACCGATCCCGACTGCGTCGACCCATTTCGTCAACGGCCATCGGCTGAAGCCGCCTTACCCCGAAGGTCTGGAGCAGGCGGTGTTCGGGCTGGGCTGCTTCTGGGGGGCGGAGCGCAAATTCTGGGAACTCGGCGATGGTGTTTATGTGACTGCGGTCGGCTATGCCGGCGGTCATACGCCGAACCCCACCTATGAAGAGGTCTGCTCGGGACGCACCGGCCACACGGAAGTGGTGCTGGTGGTGTTCGACCCGAGGAAGATGTCCTACGACCGCCTGCTGAAGACGTTCTGGGAGAACCACAACCCGACCCAGGGCATGCGTCAGGGCAATGATGTCGGCACGCAGTATCGCAGCGCGATCTACACGATGAACGACGCGCAGCGTAAGGCGGCGGAGGCATCGAAGGCGGCCTATCAGAAGGCGCTGTCGGCCAAGGGCCTGTCGGCCATCACCACCGAGATCGCGCCCGCCGGAGAGTTCTATTTTGCCGAGGACTACCACCAGCAATATCTCGCCAAGAATCCGGCCGGCTATTGCGGGCTCGGCGGCACCGGCGTGTCGTGTCCGATCGGCGCAGGCGTCTCCGCCTGACACCGGCTGCTTTGCTCTCCCCGCCACCGGCGGGGAGAGATTCCTTTGCGCCGGCTGCGTCCTGCTCGCTCACCCTTCCGCCTGATGGAGCGTCATGGATCAAGCGCGAAACGGGCCGGCGAAAACCGTTTGTTAACCATGCCGGGTGCAACACTGAGGCTGTCTGTTCCTGAGGATGGCACTCGTGCGCGCTTTCCGAAGTTCGCGATCCATCGCCGCGATAGCCGCTCGCAAACTTCGCAAGGCCATGGGCGCAAGCAAGCTCATGATGCGCGTGCCGGCGCGAGCCGTGCTGCGCGCGTTTTTCGTGCCGATCATCGCCACGGCGGCGGCGCTTGCCCTGTCGGGGTGCATGCAGACGGCGTCCCCGGTTGCGATGGCAAGGTCGTCGGGCGATCTGGATTCCATGGCCTATGGTCCGCCGGCCGCTCCGCAAGCGACACGCGCCGCGGACGCAAATGGCGGCGCGATCGGCGCGCTGCGCAACGCGACGGCAGGTTCGCCGCCGACTTATGTCGACGCTGCGCCAATGCAAGCGCGTTACGATGCGCGTGCGGCGGCGCCGATACCGGTCCGCTGGGACGGCGGCTACCGGCTGGACGCCGGCGACAAGCTGCGCGTCGTGGTTTACGGCCAGGAAGGGCTCACCAACACCTATGCGATCGATGCGGGCGGTTCCATCACCATGCCGCTGATCGGCCAGGTGCCCGCGCGCGGCCGCTCGCCGGCCGCACTCGCCGCGGAAATTTCCGCAAAGCTGCGCAATGGCTACATCCGCGAGCCCTCGGTCGCGGTCGAGATCGAGGCGTACCGGCCGTTCTTCATTCTCGGCGAGGTGCAGGCGCCCGGCCAATATCCTTACGTGCCCAACATGACGGTCGAGAGCGCGGTGGCGATTGCCGGCGGATTCTCGCCGCGCGCCAAGCGCGATAGCGTGACGCTGACACATACCGATGCCGGCGGTGCGGCGCGCACCGTCGTGCCGCTCGGCACCTCGCTGTCGCCCGGCGACACCGTCTATGTCGGCGAGCGCTGGTTCTGACCACCGGAGGCCTACCGCGCTTCGGGGTATATGAGTGTCAGGGATGCCCGGCCGTGCTTCCGATAGATCAAGAAATCGGAATCCAGGGTCAGAATCGCGTGCCGATCGTGAATTTCAGACATCCGGACGATGCAGGCATCGGCCAGCGACATCGGCGTGTCCTTGTATTTGCGGAGCAATCTGCGCAGCGCGCCGACATGCTCGTCGATCTTGAATGCCACGCGCAGCGCTCCATTCTCGACCAGCTCCAGGAGGGCGTCCTGCGCCTTGGGGTACCGTGCGAGCAAGTGCATCGCCTCGGCGAGCACCGGCTCGCATACCAGCAACGGCGCTTCGATCTCATCGAAACACTCCGCGACCCAATGGTGGTGTCGCTCCGCGCGATCGAAAAAGGCAACCAACGGTCCGGTATCAACGATGGCGACGGTCATTTCGGCCGAAGCCTGCGAGATGCTTGGGATTGGAAGCGAGGTCCGGACCGCCGGAATCGATCATGCCGCGCGCGCGTTTGGTCAGCCCGGCAAGGCTGGGAGGATGACGCGTGCTGGGTGAAGCTTCGAGGGCAAGCCGTAGTCCTTCCTCGATCAGGTCCTTGAGCTTGCGCCCGCGCAGTGCAGCCTCTGCTTTGGCTCGACGGTAAAGCTCGTCAGGCACTTCAACGGTCGTCTTCATCGAAACATCCGCGCGGTTGCTGTTAAACCATAAACCCATATTTATGGTTCGGTATGGAGAAGTCAACTCGGACGGGGGAGCCTGTGTCCTGCGGCGCTCGTTAAACTTGTACCAATTTCGGCATCGTGACGTTGAGCATGCCCGTTAAGGCGAGGGGAACGCATCGAGGGGTAACATGGTGGGAGTGCCGCCACTGCGAGCCCAGAAAATGCGAGCCCAGAGAAAATGACCGCTGCTGCTCCGAAAGCGACCCCTTCCAAACGCAGGCTGTTGCTCGCCTCCGACCGCAGCGACCGCTCCGGCGAGCTCGCCAATATCCTGCGCTCGGTCGGCGAGGTCGACACCATCTCGACCTCGGAAATCCCGCCTTTTCCGAAGGGCAACATCTCCGGCGTCGTGGTCGACATCAACCTGCGCTCGCCCGAGAGCGTGCAGATGGTGCGCAACCGCTTGCGGGCCGACGTCTATAGCGACATGCCGCGCCTGTTCGTGCTGCAGGATGCGCTTCATCATGCCAGCATGCAGGCCTGGGCCCTGGGTGCGACCGACACCATCGCGCGGCCGTTCAGTGCGGCTGCGATCCTGCAGCGCATCCAGGCCGCGTTTCCGGATTCGGAAGGCTATGACTCGACCGACCGCGGCAAGACGCTGAACAAGGGTGTGGCGGCCGCGCATGCGGTGATGGTCAAGATTTTCCGGAAGCTGCCGACCGGCGTTCCCCTGACTTTCGAGGATATCACGCAGGCGGAGACACAGATCATCAGGGCGATCAAGCATTCGTCCTTGCGCGAATGGATGACCGTGGTCGGCTGCCATCACACCGGCAGCTATCGCCATTGCCTGTTCGTCACCGGCTTCGCGGTCGCTTTTGCGCAGCATCTCAACATGCGCGCGGACGACCAGCGCCGCCTGACACGCGCTGCGCTGTTGCACGATGTCGGCAAGGCGTTCGTCCCGGTTGCGATCCTCGACAAGACGGGGCCGTTGTCGGAGGAGGATGTCGCCGAGGTGCGCCAGCATCCGCGCCGCGGCTATGAGGCGCTGTCGAAGCAGGGCGGCTTTCCGCCGGAAATGCTCGACGTGGTGCTGCATCACCATGAGATGCTGGACGGCAGCGGCTATCCCGACGGCCTGCATGCCGACCAGATCAGCGACATCGTGCGGCTGACGACACTCGTCGACATCTACGCGGCGCTGGTCGAGAACCGCGCCTATCGCGTGCCGTTCACCCATTCCAAGGCGTTCTCGATCATGGAAGGCATGGGCAAGAAGCTCGACCAGCAGCTGTTGCAGGCGTTCCGTCCAGTCGCGTTCGGCTGCTATTAGCTGATCATCGTGACTTCTCCTCGGTGTCGTGCCCGCGAAGGCGGGGACCCATACCGCGGAAGCTATCAATGAGATTCAGTGGTTGTCGTTCTTCGCACGACGAAGGCCTGTGGTTATGGGTCCCGGATCGCGCTCGCTGGCGCTCGCTTGTCCGGGACGACAGTGTGACGTTTGCTACCGCTTCGCTGGCGCCTCGAGATTCGCA
>Ga0335079_10000945_pt1 | contig 32847 bp, 30 predicted proteins | sample Lox_Sample_33_FD_206719 | JGI IMG/M metagenome (GOLD analysis project Ga0335079, IMG submission 206719) | Soil microbial communities from Loxahatchee National Wildlife Refuge, Florida, United States - Lox_Sample_3.3 | ecosystem: Environmental > Terrestrial > Soil > Wetlands | place: USA...
GGCTCGATCCCAGCGGCCCCTACGCGCAGCGTGCCCGGGCGCACGCGCGTACCGCGCTCGACCTGGCGCACATCTTCACCTCGGAAGCGGCCTGACGCATGCCGATCGAAGGACCGCTACGCGAGCTCGGGATTCACGACGTCTTCCAGCTGCTCGACCTGAGCCGGAAGACGGGCGTGCTGCGCGTCACGTCGGATCTGCGGTTGAACGACGGCAAGATCTACTTCGACGAAGGCGCGGTGGTGTTCGCCGAGATGCGGAGCAACCCGCACCAGATCGGCACACTGCTCGTCCGCACCGGCAAGATCACCGAATCGGACCTCGAGCGCGCGCGCGAGCTGCAGACGAAAGGCGACGCGCGCCGACTGGGCGAAATCCTCGTGGAGATGGGCGCGGTCACGCCGCGCGACGTGGAGCGCCAGGTGCGCTTTCAGATCGAGGAAGTCGTGTTCGAAGTCATGAGCTGGAACGAGGGGTTCTTCTCGTTCAGCGAAGAGCCGGGGCCGGACGTGGCGATGCGCGCCGTGGTGCGGATTCGAACCGAGGCGCTCCTCATGGAGGGCGCGCGCCGCATCGACGAATGGTCGCGGATCGAGAAGCGCGTTCCGCACGTCGGCGTCGTGCCGCATCTGGCGGCGCTGTCGTCGGGCACCAGCCCGGCGCTCGATCTGCTTCCGGCGGAATGGGAAGTCCTGGCGATGATCGACTCGACGCGTGACGTGCGCACCATCGCGCGGCAGCTCGGCCGCTCGGATTTCGACGTCGCGAAGACGCTGTTCGGACTCGAGAGCGCCGGCGTGATTCTGCTCATCGATCCCGGGGCGGCGGCGCGCGAGCGCCCGGGAGGCGGGTCGGCCGCCGAGCTCGCGGAGCTCTTGGCGGGCACCGAGGCGGCGCTGGCACGCCATGACCACCAGGAGGCGCGGGCGGCCGCCGAGCAGGCGGCCGCTGCGCACCCCGAGAATGCGGCGATTCACCTGCTGCTGGGCCGCGTCCAGCTCGCGGCGGGACGGCCGGCGGAGGCCGTGACGGCGCTGCGGCAGGGGGTGCGGCTCGACCCACGGCTCGCGGCGGCGCACCGCCTGCTGGGGCACGCGCTCGCGGCGATCGGCCGCTTCGGTGAAGCCGTCGAACAATGGGAGCATTGGGAACGGCTCACGCCGCATGGCCCCGCGGAGGCGGCTCGCGTCGAAGAAGTTCAGCAGGCGAAAGCCGCGGCGCTGACCTTGGGCCGTGCGGGGGTGCAGCATGGCTGAGGACGTGAAGTCGTTGTCCGCGCAGCTCGCCCAGGACCCCACGAGTCTCGTGTTCCTGCGCTTGGGCGAGCTGCTGCGCCACAAGGGCCAGCTCGATGCGGCGCATCGGGTGGCTCTCTCGGGGCTCGAGAGGCACCCGCATCTCGCGGATGCGCACGACCTCTACGCGCGGATCCTGGCCGACAAGCGCGATTTCGAGCGCGCGTTCGACGAATGGGACATGACGCTCCGGATCGCGCCCACGCACGTGGGCGCGCTGAAAGGACTCGCGTTTCTGTATTTCAAGGTCGGTGACGTGGAGCAGGCCGCCGCGCACCTCGAGGCGGCGCAACGCCACTCGCCGAGCGATCCCACCATCGCGCAGGCCGTGGCCATGGTGCAGGGCGGCGATGCGGGGGCGGCGGCGGCGGGACTGGGATTCGAGAGCGCTGCCGTGCCCGCCGCTCCGGCGCCCCCGAGCTCTGCCGCACCGGCGCCGACGCCGCCGCCGGCTCCGGCCGCGTCGTCTGGTCCACTCGACGAGCAGCGCGTATTCGCGGGGCTCGAGGGCGCGCAGGAAGGATTGCTGCTGCTCGACGGCTCGGGCCAGGTGCTGGGCGGCGCATTGCGGGATGGCTCGGGAAACGACGTCACCGCTCCCGTGGCGGCGTACCTGGCCGGCGTGTCACAGGAAGCCGCCCGGACCGCGAAGCTCGTAGGGCTCGGCACCTGGACCGGTCTTGCCGCCGAAGGTGTGAGCGGACACGTCCATCTGGCCCAACCGAGCGCGCAAACGTTGCTGCTGATCATCCGCGATCGCGCGGTGCCCATGGGGCGGCTCGCGATCATCGCGCAGCGCGCGGCACAGGTTGCCGCCCGCTGGCTGGAGCGACAGGCATGAGCGGCTATGTGCGTGCGCTCGATCTCGTCACGCGAGTCCGGGGCGTCCGGGGCGCGATGCTCGTCTCCGCAACGGATGGATTGGTGGTCGCCGAGCAGCTGATGGAGGGCATCAAGGGTCCTGCCGTGGCGGCGCTCGCCGGCAGCCTCGCGAACCGGCTGTCGCGCGCGATGGCCGCGGGGGGCATCGGCGCCGCGCTGTTCTGGCATCTGCAGTGCACCGAAGGTGCCCTGCTCGTGGTGCCCGCGCCGTCGGGAGTCCTCATCGTGGCCGTGGCCGAGACGGAGGTGAATGTCGGACTGGTCCGGCTCGAGCTGCTGCGCGCCGCGGAGCTGGTCGGATGACCACGCGCGCGGTGGAGACGTGGACGCTCGATCCCCTCAAGCAGTTCGTCGGGGAGGCTGCGGCGCGGCTGGTGCTGCTGATGACGCCCGCGGGGCAGGTGCTGGCGCAGCATGGCTTCGCGCGCGCGCTCGACGTCATGTCGGCGGCCGCACTCAGTTCGGCGATCGTGGCGTCGACCACCGAGATCGCGCGCCAACTCGGCGAGCCGCCGTTTGCCGCGCTCACGCACCAGGGAGAGCGTCACGGAATCTTTCTCGCGAACGCGCCGACCCATCAGGGCATGGTGGTGGTTCTGGTGGTGTACGACCTCGACGTTTCATCGATCGGGCTGGTGCAGTTATTTTTCGAGCAACTCCGGACGGAGCTGCACGCGGCGAGTCCCAAGACCGGCGTCCCGAAGCAGGTGCTGGCGGCCGATTTCGAGCGCCAGCTGAGCGACAGCCTCGACACGCTGTTCGGGAGATAGCACGTGTCCCTCGTCAACTTCACGACCCGCGAGATCACCTGCAAGATCGTCTACTACGGACCCGGACGATCGGGCAAGACCACCAATCTCCACTACATCTACGGCCGCGTCCCCGAGGCCCGGCGCGGACGGATGGTGTCGCTCGCGACGCAAACCGATCGCACGCTGTTCTTCGATTTTCTCCCCATCGATCTGGGTCAGATCTCGGGCTTCAGCACGCGGTTCCAGCTGTACACGGTGCCGGGGCAGGTCTATTACAACGCGACGCGGCGTCTCGTGCTCCAGGGCGCGGACGGCGTGGTGTTCGTCGGGGACAGTCAGGCCCGGCAGCTCGACGAGAACGTCGAAAGCCTGCAGAACCTGCAGAGCAATCTGCTCGAGCTTGGGATCGACGTCCGCACGCTCCCCCTCGTCATGCAATACAACAAGCAGGACCTGCCGCGTGAGCTGATTCTCGAGCCGGCGGAGCTCGATGATGCGCTCAATTTCCGCGCGGTCCCGAGCCTTCCCGCCGACGCGCTCCACGGCCGGGGTGTGTTCGAGACCCTCAAGGCGATCTCGGAGCTGGTGCTGAAGCGTCTGTCCGCCGGGACCACCGCATGACCACGGCGCTCAATCCCCGGCTGTCGTTCGAGACATGCGTGGTCGGCGCGGCCAACCGCCTGGCGGTAACGGCGGGACGCGCCGTGGCCGAGAATCCGGGAACGGTTTACAACCCGCTGTTCGTCTACAGCGTCTCGGGCCTCGGCAAGACACACCTGTTGATGGCGATCGGACAAAGCGCGAAGAAGCTGTTTCCGAATCTGAACATCGAGTACCTGAGCCTGGACGAATACGTCGAGGCGTTCCACGCCGCCGTGGCGGCGGGGCAAGGAGACGCGTTTCGCCGCCGGTTTCAGAACGTCGACGTGCTGCTGATCGACGATGTGCAGTTCCTCACGAACCGCAAGGAGATGCAGGCGGAGCTGCTGCGGCTGATCGAAGCGCTGCAGTCCGGCGGCCACCAGATCGTGCTGACGAGCGATCGCCCTCCGGCCGAGATCGCTGATCTCGACGAGCGGCTCATCTCGCGGTTCTCGGGGGGCCTGGTGGTCGACATCGGCGTCCCCGATTACGAGACCCGCGTAGCGATCCTGCGCCGCAAGTCCGAGGAACGGGGCGCGAACTTCCAGCCCGGCGTGCTCGAAACGGTGGCGACGGCCGAATTCCCGAACGTGCGCGAGCTGATGGGCGCGTTGAACCGCATGGTCGCCTACCAGGCGGTGAACGACACGCCCCTCAACGCGGAGGGCGCGAAGCAACTGCTCGGACTCGAGAGAGCGGTGGCGCCGCCGGCGGCCGCTCGCGTCGCGGGCTCGGCGGACGAGTTTGGATCGTTCCTCGATGACGTGACTGCCACCGTCGGGAAGGCCGTGGAGGCATGGCGCGCTCGCGTGGCCGAGGCCATCCTGCGCTGGGAGGGCGAGGGCTACCGGACCCATCGACTCGAGGTCCTGCTCGAGCGCGACACCCCGCCGGCGGTCGATGCGGAGATCGCGGCATTTGCCCGCGACGTCGAGCGGCTCCGGACCCTGGAGAACGAGGTGGCGGCGCTCGATCCGCAGGCCGCGGGCCAGAGCCTGTTCCGCGATCCCGAGCGGATGACCGAAGCGGAAGCGGCCGCGTCGCAGGTGCTCGTCGGTTCGGCGCCGCCGCACGGTCCATCGGCCGCGTTCCCGCTCGCGAATTACGCCACCGGGGCGGCGAATCAGGTTGCGGTCACGGCCGCGCGCGCCGTGCTCGAGCAACCGGGCAAGCGGTATAACCCGCTCGTGTTCATCGGAAAGAGCGGGTCGGGGAAAACGCATCTCCTGCACGGCGTCGGACTCGAGCTGGCCAAGCAGCCAGGCGCCGTCGTCGCGTGCCTGTCCACGCAGACGTTCATCGACGAATTGATCACATCCATCAATGGGAATCGCGTGGAGTGGTGGCGCGCACGCTACCGCCGCGCGACCGCTCTGCTGCTCGACGACATCCACCTCGTCGCCGGGAAGGATCGGACACAGGAAGAGCTGTTCAATCTGTTCAATCTGTTCCTCGATCAGGAACGTCAGCTCCTGTTCACCGCGCCGGTGCATCCCAGCAAGCTCACTGGAATGGAGGCACGGCTGATCTCGCGCCTCGGAGGCGGACTCGTGGCCGAGATCATGGAGCCGGACCGGGAAATCCGTCGCGCGATGCTCGAGCGGCTCTTCGTTACGCACCAGTTGAATCGCGATTCGGCGCTGCTCGAGTATTTAGCCGACCGGCCGGTGGACTCGGTGCGGGGTCTGCAGGGACTGCTGCAGCGCGTGATCGGAGCGGCGGCCGCGCAGGACCAGTCCGTCTCGGTGGGGCTCGCGCGCGCGGTGCTCGAGGGGCACGAGCGCGAACCCAATCGGAAGAGCGGCGCGCTCCGGACGAGCGGGCTCGTGGTCTCGAGCCTCGGCGGCATCCGCAGCCGCGAAAAAATGGTGTGGGACTGGCCGGCGCCCGCGGATCGATTGATCGAGGAGCTGCACTAGGTGGCCATCAAGGGTTCGCTCAAGGAGGCCTCGCTCCCGGACGTCCTGCAGCTGCTCTCGCTGGGGCAGAAGACCGGGTGTCTCTCGATCGCCGACCGGGCCAACTTCGGCTACATCTACTTCGAGAAGGGGCGGATCTCCTACGCCTCCATCGTCAACCGCCGCGACCGCCTCGGCGACATCCTCGTCAAGCACGGCAAGATCACGCAGGAACAGCTCGACGCCGGCATCCATCGACAATCCAAGCAGCGCGACAAGAAGCTCGGGCAGATTCTCGTCAGCCAGAACGTCATCACCCAGGACGATCTCGAGCGTTATATGCGCGTGCAGATCGAGGAATCCGTCTATTACCTGTTCACGTGGACGCAGGGGACGTTCAACTTCGAGGCCGACGTACGTGCCGACCGGCAGGATTTCCTGGTTTCCATCAATCCCGAGTCGCTGCTGCTCGAAGGCGCGCGCCGCGTGGACGAATGGAGCCTGATCGAGAAGAAGATTCCGGCGTTCGATCTGATTTTCATCGTGGACAAAGACCGGCTCGCGATTTCCGACGCAAAGCTGACCGACGCGCAGCAGCGAATTCTCCCGCTGCTCGACGGCACGCGGGACGTGAACCAGATCATCGAAGATTCTGGGCTGGGCGAGTTCGAGATCGGGAAGGCGCTGTACGGGCTCATTACGGCGGGGTTTCTGCACCGGGCGGGACGCACCGCCCCGTCCGATGATGCCCAGCTCACGGAGGCGCGGGTCGAGGAGCATCGCAATCTCGGCATCGCGTTCTACAAGACGGGAATGCTCGACGAGGCGGCGCGGGAGTTCCGCCGGGTGACGGAGCTCCGGCCCGGCGATGCGCACGCGCATTTCTATCTCGGGCTGGTGGGGTTGCGTCAGGCGCGCTGGCGGGAAGCGATGGACGCGCTGCGGCTCGCCGCGGAGAAAGGCGGCGGCAAGCCCGCGGTGCTGCACAATCTCGCGCTCGCGTACGAGCAGCTCGGCCGGCTCCCCGACGCGGAGGCGGCGTACAGCGAGGCCGCGGCGCGCGGGAAGAACGATCCGCGCACGTTCCTCGGGTGGGGAATCATCGCGCTGAAACAGGGGGATTTCGCGAGCGCGGCCGGACGGCTCGATCGCGCGCGCGAGCTGTTCCAGGGCGTGCCGCCGCCGGTGTGGTTTTGGGCACGCGGGCTCGCCGCCGCCTCGGCGGGCGAATTCGAGCTTGCCGATCAGATCGCGGAGGAAGGGGCGGAGGCATACCCCTCGCATGCCGTGCTGCAGAACAACATGGCGGTGCTGCACGAACTCGCCGGGGATCTGGAAAAAGCCGAGGAATTGATCCAGACCGCCAAGAAGAGCGAGCCGTCGCTGCCCCAGCTCTCGAAGAATCAAGGCGATCTCGCGTACCGGGGATCGCGCTACGACGAGGCGTGGGAAGCCTACAGCCGCGCCATCGAGCTCGCTCCCGACCTGGGCGACGATGTTTACTTCAAGCTTGGCAACATCGCCTACAAGCGGAACGACCGGGACCTCGCCACCATGTTCTGGCGCAGAGCCCTCGAGCTGAATCCCAAGCATGAGCTCGTGAAGGCGAACCTCGACACGCTGAGCGCGCTGTCGTGATTCCATCGCAGGATCCTGAATTCGACGCGCTGACCCGCAAGATCTCGCTGGCCCGGGGCATCAGCTGCGAGAGCTATAAACACAAGTGCTTTCGGCGGCGGCTGGCCGTGCGCATGCGCGCACGCGGCGTCCATACCTACGGTGCCTACGCGCGCCTGCTCGACGAAGACGCGACCGAATACGATCGGCTGCTCGACACGCTCACCATCAATGTCACCAAGTTCTGGCGCAACGCCGAAACGTGGGAGGCGCTGGCCGTCTACTTGCGCGAGCTGTGGCACGCGCGGGAAGGACGGATTCGGGTGTGGTCCGCGGGCTGCGCGTCGGGCGAGGAGCCCTACAGCCTCGCGGTGGCGATCGCCGAGACCGCGCGGCACCAGGGACAGGAACGCTGGCTCGATCGGCCCCGCATCGATGCCACGGATCTCGATCGCGAAAGTATCGCGCGCACGGAATCCGCGGCGTTCCCGGCGAGCGCGTTCGGAGAAATTCCCGGCGAGCTCGCCGCGCGGTACTTCAGCGCGGTAGAGCCCCGCCAGGCCGTGGAGCGGCTGCGCACCATGATGCGCGTGCGCCGGCACGATCTCACGACCGAGCCGCCGCCCGCGGCGCCGTATGACCTGATCGTGTGCCGCAACGTGATGATCTACTTCGAGCGGCCGCTCCAGGAGCGGCTGTTCGGCGCGTTCGCCGACGCGCTCGTTCCCGCCGGCATTCTCGTGCTCGGAAAAGTCGAGACGCTGTTCGGCGAGGTCCGGCAGCGCTTCAAGCTGGAGGAGCCGCGGGAGCGGATCTACCGTCGGCTCGAATGAACCGCTCCGATGCGCGTCGTGAGCACATGGTACGCGTGGGGGAATGGGCGGCGGATCGCGGCGACGCGGTGCTCGTCACCCTCGGTCTCGGCTCCTGCGTCGCAATCATGCTGCACGATCCGGGGGCTCGAGTGGGCGCAATGGCGCACATCCTCCTGCCATCCCGGAGCCTGTCGCGCGACGCCGCGAATCCGGCGCGATTCCCCGAGACCGCGGTGCCGTTTCTGCTCGAACGAGTGGCGGAGCTCGGGGCCGACCCGCGCCATGTCGTCGCCAAGCTTGCGGGTGGGGCCAGCATGTTTGCGCAGCTGATGCAACCGGGATCGGTCCAGATGGGCGAGCGCAACATCGTCGCGGCCCGGCAGGCGCTGCGCCATGCGTCGATCCCGGTCACGGCGGAGGCCGTGGGGGGCGGATCGGGCCGCTCGGTGCACATGTTCGTGGCGGACGGCCGCGTCGAGGTGCGTACCGTGGGATGTCCCGTTCGTGTCATCTGAGCGCCAGGCCCGGAAGGCCCGGGTGCTCGTGGTGGACGACAGCGCATTCCTGCGCCGGGTGATTTCGGACGTGCTCGCGGGACCGCAAGGCTCCGGGGAATTCGACGTCGTCGGCACCGCGCGCGACGGGCTGGACGCGGTGCGCAAAGTCCATCAGCACGAGCCGGACGTGATCACGATGGATCTCGAGATGCCCGAGCTCGACGGGCTCGCCGCGATCGGCTACATCATGTCCGAGATCCCGCGCCCCATCGTGGTCGTGAGCGCACACGCCGGACCCGGCACGCAGGCGGCGATCCGCGCGCTCGAGCTCGGTGCCGTCGAGATCGTCGCCAAGCCCCCCGATTCCGGCCGGGCGCCGCTCGAGCACATCGCGCCGGAGCTCGTGGCCGCGGTGAGGCGCGCGCTGGCCGCCGACCTCTCGCACGTCTCGGTGATGGCCCGCCCGCCGGCCGCGGTGCGTCATCCGGCCGAGATGCAGCTTCGCCCCCGGGCGCGGGCCGTCGTCGCGATCGCCGCATCGACGGGCGGGCCGCGGGCCCTGGCGGAGCTCATTCCCCGACTGCCTGCCGGCCTTGGGGCGGCGGTCCTGATTGCGCAACACATGCCGCCCAAATTCACGCGCAGTCTGGCGGAACGGCTCGATTCGATGAGTCCGCTCCGCGTGGTTGAGGGTGACCACGGGGCGCCTGTGGTGGAGGACACCGCCTATGTGGCCCCCGGAGATTATCATATGCGCGTGGTCCAAGGGCCCGACGGTCCCGCACTCGCCCTCGATCAATCCCCTCCGGTATGGGGCGTTCGCCCGGCCGCCGATCCCCTGTTTCGCTCGGTCGCGGAGCTGTTCGGTTCCCGTGCAGTCGGCGTCGTGTTGACGGGAATGGGTCGGGACGGCGCGGCCGGGCTGCGGGCGATTCATGATGCCGGGGGCAGGGGCGTCGCGCAGGATCGCGAGTCGTCGGTGATCGCTGGCATGCCCGTGGCGGCAGCGCAGGGCGGCGGCGCGGACGCGGTGCTGCCGCTGGCACACATTGCCGGACGCGTGGTTGAGCTGGTGCGAGCCCCACGCGTCGCGCCGCCATGAGCGAGGGCTATCTCCTGGTGCGATCGGAAGGCCGTCCGTATGGCCTGCCGCTCGTGCGGGTGCTCGAGGTCAACGACGGGGCGGAAGTGCTGTCCGTGCCCCGGGCGCTCGATGCGATGCGCGGTCTCACCCCGTGGCGCGGTCGGCTCGTGCCGCTCGTGCACCTGGGCGCGCTGCTCGGCGGCGCCGGACGGACGCCCCCGGCAGCGCAGGGGCAGACGACAGTCGTGGTGCAGATCGGTGAGGGGGAGCGCTACGTCGCTTTCGAAGTGGACGATGCCGAGGAAGTGGTGCGCGTACGGGCCATCCCGGTGCCGCCGGGAGAGTCGCTTCCCTGGGCCAGCGGCGTGGCGCATCGCGCGGAGGGGACGGGACTCGTACCGATTCTCGATTTCGCGGCTTTGGAGGAGCGGTTCGCATGAACACAGGCGATGAAGTCCAGCTCGTCTCGTTCAAGGTTGCGGGGCAGGACTTCGCGTTCAACATCTTTCACGTTGAGCGGATCCTCCGCTACGAACCTCCGGTGCCGCTGCCCAAGGCGCCTGCCTTTCTCGAGGGCGTGCTCCGCTATCAAGGGACCGTGGTGCCGGTCATCGATCTCCGGAAGCGGCTCGGAGTGCCGGCGCCGGTCAAGAACGAAACGCGGACCGTGATTCTCGACTGGGAGTTGGGCGCGAGCCGCGGCAACGATGGCGAGTCGGTGGCGGGTGGCGGCCGGATCGGGGTGATCGTGGACGCGGTCACGGAAGTGCTGGAGCTGGGCGCAAACGAAATCACGCCGCCGCCGAAGATCGTCCGCGGGCTCGCCGCCGAATACATCGGCGGGCTCATCGCGCGCGAGGGACGCACGATTATCGTGCTCAACACGGCACAGCTGTTGAGCTCACAGGAGCAGCTCGTGCTCGCGGCGGCAGGTCCGCTCGCGGAGGCGTCCTGATGGACTCGACTCTCCCCGCGCTCCGCGCCGAGTACGAGGCCATCGCGCGGCGGCTCAACAGCGCCAACGGCACCGCCGAGCGCGAAGCGGTGAAGCGCGAGATTATCGGCTATTTCAAGCAGGTCGATGGAATGATCGCGGAGCTCTCGGAGTTGAAGGAATCGGTGCGCTCGCTGGTCGACCGGTACAAGCAGCTCACGCCCGCGGCGACCGAGGCGTCGGCTCCCGAGTTCACCGGCGCGCGTCCGGCCGTGCACGCCGATCACATCGGAGCCTCCACATTCATCGAAAAAGGCTGGAGTCTAATTTCGCTCGGCGACCATGCCGGGGCGATCCAGGCGCTCCAGCGCGCGCTGCAGCTGTCGCCCGGGGAGACGCAGGCCGAATCGCTGCTCGGATGGGCGCAGATGCTGCACGAGGAATACGACGACGCGCTGCAGACGTTCCAGAAAGTGCTGATGAAGGAGCCGGCCAACTCGCTCGCCCGGATCAATGTGGGGTACATCTGTCTCAAGAAGCGGATCTTCGGCGAAGCGATCGAGCATCTCTCGAAGGCCATCCGGCTCGACAACGACAAGAAGGCCACGCTGTACGCGCATTTCTATCTCGGGCTCGTGTACCTGCAGCGGCAGATGTACGAAGACGCGCAGACGTTCTTCGAGAAGACGTTGAAGCTCGGACCGAACCTGATCGAAGCGTATTACGAGCTGGGCCGCTCGTACTGGTTCGCCGGCAATCAGGACACGGCGCGCCGGACCTGGGAAGAGGGCTTCAAGGCGAACAAGTTCAACACATGGGCGAAGAAATGTCAGGAGATGCTCGAGCTGATCGCCAAGGGGCAGGACCTGCCGCGCCCCTGATGCCGTTCGCAGTATGGCTCGCGCTCGCGATGCCCCTGCACGTTGCCCGTTCACCCTCCCCGCAAGCCGTCACGATCGGGCGCGTGACCGCGGTCTCCTGGCCCGGCGGCGAACGACTCGCCACGCTGCTCGCCGAGACCGCAGACCGGACGACGTGGTTCGCGGGGCTCGGACCCGTTCCAGACCGGCCGATCCGGCTGTTCCTCGCGCCCAATCGCGCGCTGTTTGACTCGCTCACGCACGGCCGGCTGCCCGAGTGGAGCGAGGGCGCGGCGTTTCCCGAAGAACGAAGCATCGTGCTGCTTTCGTCCCGCTCCGCCGATCGCGTCTTCGCCGCGCTGCGCCATGAGCTGGCGCATCTGGCGCTGCATTCGCGGCTCACGTATCCGCCGCCGCTCTGGTTCGACGAGGGGTACGCGGCGTTCGCCGCGGGTGAATGGGACCGGCTCGAGGTGCTGCGCTTGAACTGGCAGATCGCGCGCGGCGTCCAAATGAATCTCGATCAGATCGACCTCGCGCTCCGGTCGGACGAGCCCGATGCCCAGACCGCCTACGCGCTCGCGACGACCGCGGTGGCGTTGCTGAACCGCTGGGGGGGTGGGGGGCGCGACGGCTTGCGCCCGCTCATCGATGCCCTGGCCAGCAAGCGGGATTTTGACGCGGCCCTCCGCAGCACGTACCACATCACCGAGAGCGAGTTCGAAACGCGGTGGCAAGGTGACGTCGCGTCGGGCTACGGATATCTCTCGTGGATGGCGGCCGTAGGGCTGTTTTGGACCGTGCTGGCGATCGTGCTTGTCTGGCTCGTGTTCGTGCGGCGCCGGCGCGACCGGGCGCGGCGCGCGTCGCTCGACGAAGGGTGGGTGATCCCCGAGGATTGGCCAAGTTCTTGACGGCACTGCGGATGGCGGGTAGACTCCGCGCCTGTGTCGGAACCTGGTCGGGGCGGCTCGGGCTCGAGGCTACAAATCGGGAAGCGGAACTCGGTAGTGCTCGGGGCCGCGGCCGTTTCGCTCGCGGCCGGCTACTGGCTCTTGTCTCGCGGCTCCACGACCGCCGCGCCCATCTTGCTGGCGTTGGGATACTGCGTCTTCATTCCCTTCGGACTCGCTCTCTAGTCCCAATCGCACCGGCGCCGGCGCGCATGCACGGGCGAATAGCTCAGCTGGTCCAGAGCGCCTGCCTTACACGCAGGAAGTCGGGGGTTCGAATCCCTCTTCGCCCATTGAGGTCGTCAGACCACCACCGTGGAGGCGTACTCGCCGTGAGACTACTCCGATTCGTCGGACTCACCTTGATGGTCGCTGCTCCCGCGCACGCTCAGCTCGCCATTCAACAACCCACGACGAAACTGCTGGTTCTCCCGCTGAGCGTGTCCACCGCCGGCGATTCGGCCACGAGCGTAGCCGTGATGGATGGCGCGCGGGATCGCCTGACCGCCCTGGCGCGCTACAAGGTGATCGTCGTCCCCAAGGCCAAGCTGTGTGACGCGCTCAAGGCCTCCGGATTTCCGTGCGACGTGCTACTCGACGATGCGCAGGCGAAGCTCCTGGCGCGCCTGCTGAACGTCAACGCCTATACGACGGGGCTGCTCGCCCGCCCGAGCGCGACGCTGGGCGCGCGGGTGCGGATCGTGGACATCGGGTCGTCCGGATTCGCCTTCACGTTCGTGGCAACGGCGCCGCCGCCCGGAACGCCGGCGGCGCTCTCCGAGGCGATCGCCACTCGCCTGAACACGGTGGTGCGCGCCGGCGAATACGCGCGCGAGTGCGAGGACAAGCGGCAGAAGGGGCAGGCGGCTGCGGCCCTGGAGTCGGCGAAGAAGGCGTTCGCCATCGAGCCGGATCTGACGGGCGCGCACATGTGCGTCGCCCTCATCTATGAAATGCAGCACATGCCGCAGGACAGCCTGATCGCGGCCGCGTCGCGCGCGGTGCGCGGGGATTCGCTCAACGCGACCGCGTGGGAGACGATCGCGCGGGCCTATCTCGCCAAGGGCGACACGGCCCGCGCCGTCGATGCCTTCACGAAGGAGCTGGCGGGTGAACCGGGGAACACGCAGCTCCGCGCCGCGGTGGCGGAAATCCTGCGCCAGGAGAAGCAGTATCAAAGGGCCGTCGCGCTGATCGATCAGGGTTTGACACGCAACCAGGATGACGCGAAGCTGCTCGACCTCAAGGCCCAGATCTGCGTCGAGGGTCAGATGTGGCGCTGCACCTTGGACGGCTTCGTGGCACAGGCGACCGCCGACACCACAAGACTTGCCGACACGAGCTTCCTCAAGGCGGCGATCGGCGCGGCGCAACAGGTGCCGGACACCCAGCAACTGTTGCGGTTCTCACGCATCGCCGTGCACAAGTTCCCCCATTCGCCTGATTTTTGGAAAGTGCTGGGCTCGGCCTACGCGATGCGCGGGCTCACCGACTCCGCGCTGTGGGCGCAAAAGCAGGCGTTGTCCGCGAACCCCAACGACGTGAACGCGAGTCTGCTGGTCGCGAAAGCGATCGTCGACGGGGCCACGTACGACACCGTGGCCGCGAAGCGGGCGAAGAACGATTCCTCCGAGCTGAATCGCCTGCGCGCGGAGTTTGCCGCGCAGCTCGACAGCGCCCGTCCGTATCTGGCGAAGGCCATGGCCTCGACGGATTCGACCCAGCGGCTGTCGGCCGCGGTTATCCTGCTCACCGGCGGCTCGAAGCTCGCGCAGGCGCAGGCGTTCGATGCTTCGTACGATTGGCTCGATCAGACGCTTACAACCGTCGGTCCCCCGCACTCGGCGGCGGATACCCTGGGACCGCGCGCACAAGTGCGCCTGCAGGCCAGCTTCTGGTTCGGCATCGCGTCCGTGGCGTCGCTGCCGGGGCCCTACGCCCAAATGGTGAAATCGAAGGACTGCAAGCAAGCGAAGGCCATCCAGGATCGCATCGACCGGACCAAGGACGCGCTGATCGCGGGAGCACGCATCCAGCCCACATTCACGAACACGATGATGCAGAACCTGGCGAAATTCGAGCAGGTGATGCCGCAGGTGAAGAAGCAATTCAAGTGCAAGAACTTCTGAGATACCGCGAGCGGGTCTGTGTCGCTAGTTTAGGACACCGGGTCACCATGGTGCGAGGTCACCTCTACGACGCCTTCCTCGCGTATGTGCTTATCTGTATCCGGGGTTGTAGCTCAGCTGGTTAGAGCGCCGGTCTGTCACACCGGAGGTCGCGGGTTCGAGCCCCGTCAGCCCCGCCTGAACCCGCGCCGCGGGACGAGCAGCTGTGGCCCCGTCTGTCACCAGGCGGGGTTTTCGTTTACCTCCACAGAGGAAGGAACCTGGGCACGACCACGTACCACGTTCCGGTTCTGGCCGAAGCGGTTCGCGCCTGGGCCGCCGGCGGACGGCGTGCCGTGGACGCGACGGTAGGCGGGGGAGGGCACGCCGCCCTGTTGCGTGAGGCAGGAGCCACGGTGCTGGCGGTGGACCGGGACCCGGACGCGATCGCCGCCGCGCGCGCGCTCCTGGGCGAGACCGAGGTCCGCTACTCCACCGGCCCGTTCGCCTCGGGGAAGGTGCTCGGCACGATTCAGACCTTCAAGCCCGACCGGATTCTGCTCGACCTGGGCGTGTCCTCGCATCAGCTCGATACGCAGAATCGCGGGTTCACCTTCCGTCCCGGCGCGCCGCTCGATATGCGCATGGGCCCGGGGGGAATGACGGCGGCCGACGTGCTCAACACATGGACCGTGGAGCAGCTGGCGGAGTGCTTTCGCGAGCTCGCGGATGAGCGGCCGGCTCGCGCGCATCGCCTCGCCGCCACGATCGTGCGCCGCCGCTTGCGCGGGCCGTTTGCCACCAGCGACGATTTCGTGAACGCGATCCGCGGCACGCTGGGCCCGCGGTCGGGGCCCGCGGATTTTGCTCGGCTGTTTCAGGCGGTGCGCATCGTCGTCAACCAGGAGCTCGATCAGCTCGAGCTGGGTCTGCCCGCGCTGCGCGCGGCGCTCGTTTCCGGCGGCAGGATGGGCGTGATCAGCTATCACTCGGGCGAAGATCGAATCGTGAAAAACCATTTTCGGGAGTGGGCACGCGCGTGCGTCTGCCCGCCGCGGCAACCGGTATGCACCTGCCGGGGACAGCCGCTGGGCCGTGTGCTGACCCGGAAAGGCGTGCGCCCAACGCCCGCGGAGATTGCCGCAAATCCGCGCGCCCGCTCGGCCAGCTTTCGCGCATTCGAGGTATTCGGTGACGATTAAGGGCCGCCACTGGGCGGCGCTCTGGCTGCTCGCCTTTCTCGGCGCCGCCTGGATCGTCATTGCGCGCCAGACGCGGGCGATCCGCACGGCGCGCGCCCTCGCCCTGGTGCGGGAGCAACGCGCGGCGCTCGAGGGACGCCGAGCCGATCTCGAGCACCGCATCCGCGTGGCCGAAAGTCGCTCGGTGCTCGTACGGCGCGCGCGCGACCAGCTTGGCATGCGGCTTCCCGCGGACACCGAAATCATCCTGCTTTCCGTCCCGTCTGGCCGGTAATCCCATGGCTCGGTTCGCGACACGCGTGCAGGCGATCGAGGTCGCGGTCGCCTTCGCGCTGGTCGCGCTGATCGGTCGGGCGGCGCAGGTCCAGCTCATTCAGGGAGCGCGCTGGTCGAATGAAGCGCGCGTGCAGCGGACCGAGCGCATCACGCTCGGCGCCCGACGCGGCGCGTTGCTCGACCGGCATGGCACGGAGCTGGCGCGGACCCAGGAGACCTACCATGTCGGCATCGCGCCGAATGAGCTGAGGGACCGCGCGCGCGACGCGGCCCTGATCGCGCGTGAGCTGCACCTTTCCGCCTCCGACCTCGAGGAAGCTCTCCGGAAGCGCTACGCCTATTTCGCCGGCCCATTCACCGCGAGCGAGATCGCGCCGCTGCGCGCCACGCGCGGGGTGCACCTCGTGCCGCTGATGAACCGCTTCTATCCCCGGCCCGAGCTCGCGCGGCCCATCATCGGCCGCGTGGGGGACGATGGCCGCGGCGCCTCCGGGCTCGAGCTGGAGCTGGATAGTTTGCTCGCGGGCACCGCGGGCGCGGCGGTGGTGCTCAAGGACCGGGCGGGGCATGAATTCGAATCGCCGGCCCGGATCATCGCCGAGCCGCTCGCCGGGGCGGACGTGGTGCTCACACTCGATGCCGAGCTGCAGGACATCGCGCAGCGCGCACTCGACGATGCCGTCCTGCACACGCAGGCGGACGGCGGCGATGTGGTGATGCTCGACCCGGCATCGGGAGAGGTGCTCGCGCTGGCCGCGTGCCGGCGCGATCGTGCTATCCGGCCGAGCGCATTCACGGAGACCTACGAGCCGGGCTCGATTGCGAAGATCTTCGCCGCCGCCGCACTCCTCTCGGAACAGCTCGTTAGTCCGTCGGAGCGTGTCTCCGGAGAAGCCGGCCGCTACCGGCTGGGCGCGCGCACGATTACGGACGAGGAGCCGCTCGCATCGCTCACGCTGGCCGACGCCATTCGGGTATCGAGCAACATCGGCATCGTGAAGTTCGCGGCCCGCCTCTCCCCCGACGCGCAGTACACTATGTTGCGAAACTTCGGCCTCGGCTCGCTCACCGGCATCGAATTCCCGGCGGAGGCGGCGGGGCGGCTCCGGCCGCCCGCGAACTGGTCCGGGGTCAGTGCCGCGAGTCTCGCGATGGGCTACGAAGTATCCGTGACGCCAATCCAGATCGCCGCCGCGTACGGCGCGCTGGCCAATGATGGGGTCCTGCTCGCGCCAACGCTGATTCGCGAGATCCGGGCAGCGGACGGACGTGTGATGTACCGCCACCAGCCGGAGCCGGTGCGCCGAGTCGTGACGCCCGCGGTCGCGAGTGCGCTGCGACAGCTGCTCGTCGCCGTGGTGGAGCACGGCACCGGAGCGGAAGCGGCGCTGGCCCACTATACGATCGCCGCCAAGACTGGGACCGCCCGTCGCGTGGTGCGCGGTCGCTATGCGCCGGGGCAGTACACCGCGTCATTCGCCGCCGTGTTCCCCGCGGACCATCCACAGGTGGTCCTCGTGGTGAAGCTCGACGATCCGCGCAACGGGAGCTATTTCGCGGCGCAGACGGCGGCGCCGGTGACGCGCTCCATGCTCGAGCAGGCGCTGGCCGCACGCGACGTCGGGCTCGATCGCGCCCGCCTCTCGACTGCCGCGACACTGCCGAACGCCTCGCTCGCCGAGCAGGAGGTCGCTCGCGGTGTGGTCCCCTACGTCGTCCCTTGGCCGTATCGGCCCGACACGGTGCCGCTCAGCTCGCGAGCGAGCGTCCCCGACGTGCGCGGCCGCGATTTGCGCGCCGCCGTGCGCGTGCTTCACGCGCGCGGCTTCCGCGTGGTCCTGCGGGGGTCGCTCGCCCTCGAGCCGGGGCAGACCGGAGTGATCGCCGATCGTACCATGCCCGCGGCGGGCGAGATGCTCGAGATCGGATCGGCAGTAACGTTGTTCACGCGATGACGCGCCTCGTCGCGATCGCCGCGGCACTGGAGCAGGCGGGATTGCTCGTGGCGGCCCCAGGCGAGCGGTCCAGCTGGCCGGAAATCACCGGGGTGACGGCCGACACGAGACGCCTCATTCCGGGGACCCTGTTCTGCGCCGTACGAGGTGCGACAATGGACGGCCATCGCTTCGTGGCCGACGCCGCGCGGGCCGGGGCAAGCGCCGCGCTGGTCGACGCCCCCGTGGAGGCGCCGCTGCTGCAACTCATCGTGCGCGATGGGCGGCGCGCGGCGGCCGTCGCCGCGGAAACCTGGTACGGGCATCCCGCAAGCCGGCTGCACCTGATCGCGGTCACCGGTACGAACGGCAAGACGACCTCGGTCACCCTCTGCCGGCACGTGCTCTCGGCGATCGAGCCGACCGGGTCGATCGGCACGCTGGGCGCGTTCGACGGGGCGGGGAACCAGATCGCGAGCGAGGCGGGCAACCTCACGACGCCCGGTCCGATCGATCTGCAGGCCACGCTGGCGGCGCTGGTCCAGCACGGCGCGCGCGGAGCGGTGATGGAGGCATCGTCACACAGCCTCGATCAGGGGCGCATCGACGGCCTCGTGTTCCGTGCCGCGATTTTCACGAACCTGACGCGGGATCATCTCGACTATCACAGGACGCTCGAGGCCTACTTCACGGCGAAAGCCCGATTGCTCGAGTATCTCGCACCCCCGCCTGACGGCATTGCCGTCGTGAACGCGGATGATCCGGCATGGACGGCACTGCCGCTCGCGAACGGGCGCCGGCGGATCAGCTTCGGCGAAACCGCGGCCGACGTCATGGCGCGCGGGGTGGAGGTCGACGCGCGCGGGTCGCGCTTCACGCTCATCACACCCGCGGGAACCGTTGCCGTAGCTCTACCGTTGCTCGGCCGGTTCAACGTGAGCAACGCGCTCGGAGTCGCCGCCTGCGCCTTTGGTCTTGCCGTCCCGCTCGCGGTCATCGGGGAGCGCCTGACACACGCGCCACAGGTGCCCGGACGCATGGAGCGTCTCGCGACCACCCCGTGCGTGGTCCTGCGGGACTACGCCCACACGCCCGACGCGCTCGAGCGGGCGTTGCAGACGGTACGCGCGCTGACCCGGGGAAAGGTGATCGTCGTGTTCGGCGCGGGCGGCGAGCGCGACCGTGGCAAGCGCGCCCCGATGGGTGCCATCGCCGCCCGGCTCGCGGATCTCGCGATCGCCACGTCCGATAATCCGCGCCGCGAGGACCCCGAGCGCATTCTCGACGAAGTGGAAGCAGGAATGTCCGGAGTGCGGCACGAGCGCGTGGCCGATCGCCGCGCGGCCATCGCCCTGGCGCTCAACCGGGCTCGCCCGGACGACGTGGTCCTGCTCGCGGGCAAGGGGCACGAGACCTACCAGATTGTCGGCACCGAGAAGCGGCCCTTTGATGAGCGTCAGATCGTGAAGGAGCTGGGAGCGTCGTGATGTGGACCTCCGCCTCGGTCTCTGCCGCGCTGGGCGTGCCCGGTCCACCGGGCCTTTCCTTCGGAGGCGGGGTGAGCACCGACACGCGCCAGCTCGCGCCCGGCGCGCTGTTCGTGGCGCTCGAGGGCGAGCGGTTCGATGCGCACGCGTTCCTGCCCGAGGCGAAGGCTCGCGGGGCGATCGCCGCAGTCGTCCGGCGCGGGACCACTCCGGTCCAGGGGCTGCCCTGTTTCGAGGTCGACGACACGCTCGATGCGCTCGGGCTGCTCGGGCGCGCACGGCGGCGCACGCTCGGAACCGACAAGCCGGTCGTAGCCGTCACGGGATCGAGCGGCAAGACGAGCACGAAGGAAATGATCCGCGCCGCACTCGGCTCGAAATGGCGCGTCCATGCCACGTCCGGAAACCTGAACAATCTCATCGGTGTGCCGTTGACGTTGCTGGCGGCGCCGGAAGGTACGGAAGCGCTCGTGATCGAAGCGGGCGCGAGCATCCCGGGCGAGATCGCGAAGCTGCGGCGCATCGTGGAGCCGACGATCGGCGTCGTGACCAACGTGAATTACGCGCATGTCGAAGGATTCGGCTCGCTCGCCGGCGTGATGCGCGAAAAGCTATCGCTCCTCGAGGGAACGCCGCTGGGAGTGGTGGGCACCGATCCTCCGGAGCTGGCGATCGAAGCACGGCGGCGCACCCGCACGATCGTGGCGGGAACGGCACCGGGCGCGGACGTGCGGCCGGAACGCATCCAGCTCGATGATGCCGGATATGCCACGGTCCGATGGATGCAGCACGAGGCGCGGCTCGCCGTGCCCGGCGAGCATCAGGTGGAGAACGCGATGATCGCGCTGGCGGTCGCGCGAGCGGCCGGCGCCGACCCGGGGCCGGCGCTCGCGGCGCTGGCGCTCGTACGCCTTCCTTCGGGTCGGGGGACCGTGCTCGCCATCCGGGGTCTCACGGTGGTCGACGACACCTACAATGCCAACCCCGGGTCGCTTCATTCGGCGCTGCGCTTCGCGCACCTTCTGGCCGAGCGGGCACACCGGCCGCTCGCGATTGTGGTCGGGTCGATGTTGGAATTGGGCGCCGAAAGTGCAAGATTGCACGCCGCGGCGGCGCGGGAAATCGTCGACTTCGATCCGGCGCTGATCGGCGCCGTGGGTGAATTCGTGCCCGCGTTCAATGCGTTGCCCACGGCCCGCGATCGGCTCGTGACGGCGGAGGACGCGGAGCGCCTGGGCCCGAGGTTGCGTGCCGCCCTGCGGGGCGACGAGGTCGTCTTGCTGAAGGCGTCACGCGGCGTGGCGCTCGAGCGGGTGCTCCGCCACCTGACCTGACTCCAAGGATCCGACCACGTGCTGTATCACCTGCTGGCCCCGTTCGCCAAGCGTCACATTCTCTTCAATCTCTTCAACTACATCACGTTTCGCGCGGCGGGCGCGACGCTCACGGCGCTGCTCGTCGCGCTCGTCTTCGGGCCGAGGATCATCGACGCGTTGCGGCGCTACAAGGTGGGGCAGGTGATCCGCGCGGAGGGACCGGCAAGTCATCAGGGCAAGCGGGGCACGCCGACGATGGGCGGGCTCATCATCATTCTCGCCTGCGTGAGCGCGACCCTGCTCTGGGCGAGGCTCGATAGCCGCTATGTGGTGCTGGCCGTCGTCGCGACGCTGTGGATGGGCGCAATCGGATTTCTCGACGACTATCTCAAGATCGTACGCGCGGAGTCGCGCGGGCTGATCGCGCGCTGGAAGCTCGCGGGCCAGGTGTCATTCGGCGTCGCGCTCGGCGTGTTTCTGCTGGTGTGGCCGCTCGCGCCCAATTTGCACGCCGCGTCCACGCAGGTGCCACTGTTCAAGTACTACCTGCTCCCGTTCTGGCCGCCGCTGTATGTCCTGTTCGTGACATTCGTGCTCACCGGCAGCTCGAACGCCGTGAACCTGACCGACGGTCTGGACGGGCTCGCGAGCGGGCTCACGGCGATTACCGCGGGCGCGTTCGCGATCTTCGCATACCTCTTCGGACGCTTCGACGCCGCGAGGTATCTCGGCGTGTATTTCCTTCCGGGAGCTGGCGAGCTGACCGTGTTCTGCGGCGCTCTGCTCGGCGCGGCGCTCGGATTCCTCTGGTTCAATGCCCATCCGGCGCAGGTATTCATGGGAGATACGGGAGCGCTCGCGATTGGCGGCGCGCTCGGCACCGTCGCCATCATGCTCAAGGCGGAGTTCCTGCTGCTCATCGCGGGGGCGGTGTTTGCCGCGGAAGCCCTCTCGGTGCTGATCCAAACGAGCGCGTACCGCTGGCGCAAGAAAAAGCATGGCAAGGAGTACGCCGACGCCCACCGGGTATTCCGCATGGCGCCGCTACACCACCATTTCGAAAAGCTGGGCTGGGCGGAGCCGCAGGTGGTCGTGCGGTTCTACATCCTCGGCGTCCTCTGCGCCGCGGTAGCGCTGGCGACGCTGAAGGTGCGATGAGCGAAGTCGCAGTCATCGGGCTGGGCCGGAGTGGAATCGCGGCGACACGACTGTTGGTGCGAGACAAGAAGGCGGTGTACGCGAGCGACGCGGATCCTCATCCGGAGGCGCACAGCGGAGTCGCGCTCGACTCGCTCCGGGATCTGCGGGACGTTACGGTCCAGCTCGGAGGACACGATCTCGCGCGGATCAAACAGTCGGAGCTCGTAGTGGTATCGCCGGGCGTGCCTCCGGCGGCACCTCCCCTCGCCGCGGCGCGCGCCGCCAGCGTTCCGATCATTTCCGAGCTCGATCTCGGCTTTCAGCATTTGCGCGCGACGCGCTGCATCGCGGTCACGGGTACGAACGGCAAGACCACCACGACGGCACTCGTCAAACATCTGCTGATTCAGGGCGGCGTCGAATCCGAAGCGGCAGGCAACATCGGCCGGCCGCTCGCGGAGGTGGCGCTCGCGCCGGACCGGTATTCCTGGCTCGCGGTCGAAGTCTCTTCGTTTCAGCTGCACGACAGCCCGCATTTTGCGCCCGCGGTGGGCGTGATGACGAACCTCGCGCCCGATCATCTCGACCGCTACTCCAGTGTCGCGGAGTACTATGCGGACAAACAACTCCTGTTTCGCAACGCCGCTGACAAGAGCGTATGGGTCTTGAACGGCGACGATCGGGCGGTCCTCGGCATGGCCAGGTCGGTACGGGGCGAGCGGCGGTTGTTTTCGCTGCGCGGACGGGCGGACGCGTGGTACGACCGCGCGCGGCACGTATTGCGGTTCGGAGACGAGGTGCTGCTCGGCCGCGATGACCTGAAGCTGTTGGGCGACCACAATGTGGCCAACGCTCTCGCCGCCGCGCTTGCAGTGCGCGAGGCCGGGGTCGCGGCCGACGCGATCGCGCGCGGCCTGAGCTCGTTTCATCCGCTCCCGCACCGGCTCGAGCCGGTGCGGGAGGTGGGGGGCGTGCTCTGGGTCAACGATTCGAAGGCCACGAACATTGCCTCGACCGTCGTGGCCATCGAGGCGATGACCCGGCCGTTCGTGCTGCTACTCGGTGGGCGGCACAAGGGCGAGCCGTATACCCGGCTGGGCGACTTGCTGCGCCAGACCGGACGCTGCCGGCTGGTGATCGCGTACGGCGAGGCGGGACCACTCGTCGAGCAGCATCTCGCGGGACAGGTGCCGCTCGAGCGCGGCACCACGTTCGAGAACGTCGTGGCCCGCGCGCGCCGCGCCGCGAAACCGGGGGACGTGATTCTGCTGTCGCCCGCCTGCTCGAGCTACGACATGTTCCACAATTACGAAGAGCGCGGCGCGCGGTTCCGGGCGCTGGCGGAGACGGCGTGAGCGCCGAGCGGCGCTGGGAAACGCGCTTGCTGGCGCTCGTAGTGGCCGTGCTCGTCGTATTCGGACTCGTGGCGGTCTACGGCTCCTCGAGTCTCGTTACCGCCGCGGGGGGATCGGGCGAGGTGGGTGCGGGATTCGCGCTGCGTCAGCTCATGGGCGGCGCAGCCGGGGCGCTCGCGGCCGTGGTGTGTGCTCGCGTGGATTATCGCCTGTGGCAGCGCGCGGCCTGGCCGTTGCTGGGGCTGACGGCGCTGCTGCTGCTCTTGCCGGTGCTGCCGTTTACGCGCTCCGTCGCGCCCGCGGTCAACGGCGCTCGGCGCTGGGTGCAATTCGGGCCGCTCACGCTGCAACCTTCCGAGGTGGCGAAGTTCGCGGTCGTGATCTGGACGGCCATGCTCGCGGCGCGGAAGGGCGAGCACATCCGCACGTTTCAGCACGGCCTCCTGCCGTTTGTCCTGGTGCTGGGGCCCATTGTGGCACTGATCTTCCTCGAGCCCAACCTTTCGATGGCGCTGCTCGTTGCTCTGCTGGCCGGCGTCGTCCTGTTCGCGGCGGGCGCGCGGATTGGCCATTTCCTCGCACTCGCGGTAGTGGGCGCGCCACTCGCGTTCGGCGCCGTCGCCAGTGCCCAATATCGTCTGGCTCGCGTGCTGACGTTCCTCAATCCGGGAAGCGCCCCCTCCGAAGCGACGTGGCAGGTGCATCAATCACTGGTCGGCATCGGCGCAGGGCAGCTCGTGGGCGTCGGGCTTGGCATGGGACAGCAGAAATTCGGGTACCTGCCGTACGCGTACTCCGATTTCATTTTCTCGACCATCGGAGAGGAATGGGGATTCCTCGGATTGAGTGTGGTGCTGCTCCTGTTCGCTACTGTGCTCTGGCTCGGTTTCCGAATCGCCACGAGTGCTCGCGACTCGTTCGGCCAGCTCCTGGCTGTCGGGCTCACCGCATCAATCGCGGTCTCCGCCCTGCTGCACATCGGGGTGACTCTCGCCTTGATCCCGGCCACCGGGGTGACGCTGCCGTTCATCTCGTACGGCAGATCCAGCCTGTTTATGGCGCTGCTGATGATCGGCGCGCTGATTAGCATCGGGAGCAGGAGAGACGTGCGGAGCGGTGGTGGGTAATCGGGGCGGGGCGGCACCCGACGTGCGGTCCGCATGAAGGTTCTCATCGCGGGCGGCGGCACAGGCGGTCACCTGATGCCGGCGCTTGCGATCGCCGCCGCGCTCACTGAGCAGCGCCCCGATATCCAGCTGCTGTTGATCGGTTCAGAACGAGGCATCGAGAAGATCGTCTTGCCGAAGTATCCCTACGCCTATCGTCTCCTCCCATCCGAACCGCTGTATCGTGGATCGTGGTGGCGGAACGTGCGCTGGATTCGACTCGCACTCAGGCTCAAGCACGACGTCGATCGGCTGCTCGACGCCGAACGTCCGGACGTGGTGGTGAGCACCGGGGGATACGCGGCCGGGCCCGTCGTGTGGCGCGCCCAGCGGCGTGGCATTCCGACGGCACTTCAGGAGCAGAACGCGTTTCCCGGCCTCACGACCCGCTGGCTCGCCCGGCGCGCACGCCACATTTATCTCGGCATCGACGATGCTCGTGGCCGGCTCTCGACCGGTGTCGCGACGCAGATCTTTACGTTCGGCAATCCGATCCGTCCGCCGGCGGCCAACGGCACCGAGGGCACCGATCGCTTCGCCGTGTTGCGCGAGATGGGCCTCGAGCCGTCGCGACCGTGCGTGTTTGTGTTCGGTGGCAGCCAGGGATCGCAGACGTTGAATGCGGCTGTGGCCGGCGCGCTCGAACAGCGGTTGCTCGACGGGGTGAGTCTCTTGTGGGGCACGGGGCCGGCGCACGCGCAGCGCTACGCGTCGCGCGCTGTTCCCGGGCGCGTGGTGGTACGCGGGTTCTTCGATCCCATCGCTCCGGCGTACCGAGCCGCGGATCTCGTGGTTTCCCGCGCGGGTGCAATGACGATTGCCGAGCTGTGCGCGTGGGGAAAGCCGAGTGTCCTGGTCCCGCTCAAGACCGCGGCGGCTGATCACCAGACCTACAACGCCCGCGCGCTTGCCGCCCGGGGGGCGGCCATCCTTCTTCCAGAGCCGGACCTCACTGCGGAATCGCTCGCCAAGACCGTGGTCGAGATGAGCGGGGACCGACCGAGACTCACGACGATGGCGGAGCGGGCGCAGGCGAATGGACACCCGGAAGCGTCGCGCGAAATCGCGGCTGCCATCCTGACGCTCTGACCCGTAAGGCTTTCACAAGTCTCGTAGATTTCCTATATTAGCCATTCACTAATGACCTTGTTTGGAACGGGCGATCCCCGCCCGATTCACTTTATGGGAGTAGGCGGGGCGGGGATGAGTGGCTTGGCGTTGTTGGCCAGGCAACAAGGTCTCGCCGTAACAGGCTGTGATAACGATCCGTCCGGTGCCGCCGATTTGGCAGCCCTTGGGGTCGTCGTCCAGCAGGGGCACGACCCCAGCCATGTCGAAGGCGCCCGTGCGCTGGTCGTGACCGCCGCAGTTCCGGGGCAGCACCCGGAGGTTGAGCGAGCACGCGCCCAGGGTATTCCCGTCATTCGCCGAGCCGATGCTCTCGGCGAGGTGGTTTCCGGCGGGACCTTGGTGGCCGTCGCCGGCACCCACGGCAAGACGACCACCACGGTGATGGTCACGGAGGCGCTCACGGCCGCCGGGCGAAATCCCACGGGACTCGCCGGCGGCCGTGTCGCTCAGTGGCGCGGCAACGCCAGGATCGGCGGCCGGGCGCTGTATGTGGTCGAGGCGGACGAGTTCGATCGCGCGTTTCTGTCGCTCCGGCCGACGGTGGCCGTCGTGAACAACGTGGAAGCCGATCATCTCGAGTGTTATGGCTCGATGGCGGCGCTCGACGACGCGTTCCGCGAATTCGCGAGCCGAGCAACACGGGTAATCGTTGGCTCCGACGATGTCGGGGCGCGTCGTGTCGCCGAAGCACTGTCGAACCCGGTCTGGACGTTCGGGGTGGCGCCTGAAGCCGACATTCGCCTGATCGATCCGACACTCGAGGTCGGGACCTCACGCGCTCGCGTGCGGCTCCCCGCATCCGGCCCCGGTGAGCGGGAGGAGGTCGAGTTATCGTTACGCGTGCCAGGGCTGCACAACCTGCGGAACGCCGCGGCGGCGCTGGGCGTGGTGCGCGCGCTCGGAGCTGATGTCGGCCCGGCGCTCGAGGCACTGGCGCGGTTCAGCGGCGTGGCTCGCCGGTTCGAGTATGTCGGGGATGTGGACGGAGTGACCATCGTGGATGACTACGCGCACCATCCCACCGAAGTCGCGGCCACGCTGGCCGCGGCGCGCCAGCGGTTTCCGGGGCGGCGGCTCGTGGCGGTGTTTCAGCCGCACCTCTTTTCGCGCACCGCGCTTCACGGCGACGCGCTGGGGCGCTCGCTCGCGGCGGCCGATGTCGCCGTGATCGCGCCGATCTACGCCGCCCGGGAACAGCCGCTCGCGGGCGTCACCGCGGAGATCGTGGCGCGCGGCGCGGCCCGCGCGGGCGCGCCGACGGTGGCTGTGCGCGACCGCCCGGCGCTCACGGAACGGGTGGCCGCGCTCATGCGACGTGGCGACGTGGTCCTCACGCTCGGCGCCGGAGACATCACGCGGGTGGGACGCGAACTGTCCGGACGATACCCGCGGTCTCCTGGGGCTCGCGAGTGAAACGACGCGATCGACGCCGCCTGGGGTTCGTCGCCGCCGCGGCGGCCGTCATCGTAGTGGGTTGGATCGGGGCGCCACGCGCCATCCGCATGATGCCGGCATTTCGTGTCCGGCGAATCGAGCTGGCCGGCATCCGTTATCTTGCGCCCGACTCGATCGTCCACGCGCTCAGGCTCACGTCCGAGTCGAGCGTGTTCACCGACGCCCAGCTGCTCCGGGATCGGGTGAAGGGCGTTGCCGGCGTGGCGGACGCGGCAATCGAGCGGCATTTCCCCGGGACGCTCGAGATCGTCGTGCAGGAAGTGGAGCCGGCGGCGTTCATTCCGGGGCCACGCGGCGAGCTCTCCCCGGTCGATGCGCATGGGGTTGTGCTGCCATTCGATCCGGCGCGCGCCCGCATCGATCTGCCCGTCGCGGCCGCGCGCGATACCGCATTGCTGCGCGTGCTGGCGCTGGTCGCGACGGTCGATCCGGATTTTTCGGCGGTCGTGATCACCGCGCGTGTGCTCCCCAAGGGAGCGGGCATCGCGCTCGACTGCACGACCTCGCGTGTGCTGTTCGCCCGGGATGCGGGCGTCGAGGACGTGCGCGCGGCGCTGCTCGTCCAGCAGGACCTGAAGCGCCGCCGCCGGCGGTACACCGAGCTCGACGCGCGCTTCGCGGGTCAGGTGGTGGTGCGGGCGCGACGCGATCACTCGACGGCTGCGTCGCCCACTAGGACGGGCGAATGACGCGCGAGCGTCGGTTGGTCGCGGGGCTCGATCTCGGCAGCACCAAAACGTGCGCCGTGATCGCGGAAGTCACGGGCGACATTCCCCGACAGCCGGTGGCGAAGGTGCTCGGTGTGGGGCTCGCGAAGAATGGCGGTGTGCGGCGCGGGATGGTGCGCGATATTGAAGAGACCGCGCAATCGATTTCCGCGGCGCTCCGCGACGCCGAGCTGATGGCGGGAGCGAAAGTGCAGGCCGTCACCTGCGGCGTCGCGGGCGAACACGTTTCGGCACGGACCTCGTCGGGTGTGGTCGCGGTCAGGGGGGAGGAGATCACCGCCGCTGACGTCGCCCGGGTGAATGAGGTGGCGCGCGCCGTGTCGATCGGCCGTGACAACGAGCTGCTGCACGACATCCCGCAGGAGTACGTGGTCGACCAGCAGCGCGGGATTTCCGATCCGGTCGGAATGACCGGCACGCGGCTCGAGGTAGAGATGTATCTCGTGACGGTGCCGCAGACTGCGGCCCAGAACGTGCGCAGGAGCGTCGAACGCGCGAAATACCGTATCGCCGATCTCGTGCTCGAACCGCTGGCGGCGTCGTACGCGGTGCTGACCGAGGACGAGAAAGAGCTGGGAGTAGCTCTGGTCGAAGTGGGCGGTGGGTCTACAGGAGTGTCGATCTTTCACGACGGAAAGATCCGCCACCTCGCGTCGATCCGATACGCGGGCGGACAGGTCACCACGGATCTCGTTCAGGTCCTCGGCGTGACACAGGCGGATGCGGAGCGGCTCAAGGAACGCCACGGTGTCGCCTACACGCCGCTCGTCGATGCCGAGGAAATGGTGACGCTGCCGTCGACCCCGGGACAGGGCGCGCGCCAGGCCTCGCGCGAGCTGTTGTCCAACATCATCCACCATCGGGTGGATGAAATCTTCGACCTCGTGGCGCGGGAGCTCGAGCGCGCGGGATATGGGGCGGGGAAGCTGCCCGCCGGGGTCGTGTTGACGGGCGGTACGGCGCACCTTCCGGGCATGGCCGAGCTGGCGCGCGAGGCGTTCGCGCTGCCGGTCCGGGCCGGCGCGCCGGAGCACGGGCTGGCCGGGCTGGTCGACAGCGTGCAGGCGCCGCGCTACGCGGTACCGGCGGGACTGGTGGTGTACGCCGCGCGACGCGCGGTGCAGGGCGCTTCGGGAAGCTTGCTCGTGACCGGTGGCGGTGGGGCCGGCGGAGTGGATCGGTGGTTCGGGCCGCTCAAACGATGGTTGCAGGACTTCTTCTGATCGGGGACCGGGAGACACCATGATCTTCGAGCTTGAAGAGACTGTCTCACAGAACGCGCGTATGAAGGTCGTCGGCGTGGGCGGTGGGGGCGGGAACGCCTTGAACCGCATGGTGGACGAAGGCCTGCCAGGCGTCGAATTCATCTCGGTCAACACCGACGCGCAGGCGCTGCTCAACAACAAGGCCGACGTCAAAGTCCAGATTGGCAAGAAGCTCACGCGCGGCCTGGGCGCGGGTGCCCGGCCCGAAATCGGCCGTCAGGCAATCGAAGAAAATCGCGACGAAGTGCTCCATGCACTGCAGGGCGCCGATCTCGTGTTCGTCACCTGCGGGATGGGCGGCGGTACCGGCACCGGGGCGTCGCCGATCATCGCGCAGGCGGCGCGCGATCTGGGCGCGCTGACCATCGGGATCGTGACCAAGCCATTTCTGTTCGAGGGCCGCAAGCGGATGCGCCAGGCGGAAATGGGCATCGCGGAAATGAAGCGGCACGTCGATACGATGGTCGTCGTGCCGAACGAGCGGCTGCTTGCCGTGGTCGGGAAGGGCATACCGTTTCAGGATGCGCTCAAGAAGGCGGACGACGTGCTGTTACACGCGACCCAGGGCATCTCCTCGCTCATCTCCGTCACCGGCATCGTGAACGTAGACTTCGCGGACGTGCGCACCGTGATGCAGAACGGTGGCTCCGCGATCATGGGCACGGGCACGGGGCGGGGCGAAAATCGCGCGATGGAAGCGGTGCAGCAGGCGATCTCGAGCCCGCTGCTCGACAACGTGTCGATCGCGGGGGCGACGGGCGTGCTGATCAACATCACCGGTGGTGAAGATCTCACCCTCGGCGAGGTCACGCAGATTTCGGACGTCGTCAAGGATGCCGCGGGAGAAGAGGCGGAAATCATTTTTGGGACGGTAAACGATCCCGCCATGCACGGCGAGCTGCGCGTCACGGTGATCGCGACCGGCTTCGAAAAGCAGAACGCGGCGACCGACGCCGCGCTGCGCGCGACGGCGGCCGGGGTGCTGCCGTTCCGGGAGCGTATCACCCGGCCGGGCACGCCGCCCGCTCCCGGGGTGGTGAAGCCGGTCGAGCCGCCGGTCAAACGACCACTCGCACAGCCGCCCGTGGCCGATGTGAATGAGCTCGAGATTCCCACCTTCATCAGACGGCAACTGGACTAATGAACCGTCGCCCCACCCGGATCCACTTCATCACCACTGCAGCGCTCGCCCTCGGAGCACTCGCCTGGGGCGCGCGCGAAGCGTGGTCCGGACGCCAGCCGCTCACGGCGCAACCCATCCTGGTTCAGGAGGCGTACGTCGAATACGCCGACACGCTCGGCCGGCGCGAGACACTTTCACACCTGCTGGCGCGCAATGGGATCGTCTCCCAGAGTTATTCCAGTTTTCTGACCGCGGCGCGCGATCTGCCGGCACGCCGGCTCCGGCCCGGTGTCGTATTTCAGTTCCGCCGGCTCAAGACCGAAACGGAAGTGAGCCGGGTGAACGTGCGCGTGTCGCGCGAGCGGCGCATTCAGCTCGACCGCAGCGGCGCGCAGTGGACGGAGACCGCCGAAACGATCCCGTGGTCCGTCAGCCGGGTGCGCGTGGACGGTGTGATCAGCACGTCGCTGTACGACGCCCTCGACAACGCCGTTTCCGGTGCCGTGCTGCCGCCCGTCGAGCGCCGCTCGCTGGCGTGGGCACTGGCAGATGTGTACGACTGGGAGGTCGATTTCACGCGTGACGTCCGCCCCGGCGACCACTTCCGGGTGCTATTCGAGCGCCTCGAATCGCCCGAAGGCGAGCTCCGGTTCGGCCGGCTGCTCGCGGCCGAGGTCGAAGCCGCGCGCAGGCCGAGCTATGCGTTCTATTTCACGCCCGACGTGAGCGAGAGCGGCGCCTACTACGACGATCAGGGCCGATCATTGAAGCGCGCCTTCCTGCGCGCGCCCCTCCAGTTCCGGCGCATTTCGTCGGGGTTCGGAGTTCGCTACCATCCCATTCTTCACCTCTGGCGCAATCACGAAGGCATCGATTTCGCCGCTCCCTACGGCACGCCAGTGCGCGCCACCGCCGACGGGGTCGTGACCGAGGCGGGTCGCGACGATGGCTACGGCAATCTGATTGAAATCCGGCATGCCAACGGGGTTCGCACGCGCTACGGTCATTTGTCGGCATTCGCGCACGGCCTGCACGCCGGGAAGCGCGTGGAGCAGGGAGAGACGATTGGTTTTGTCGGCGCCACCGGGTTGGCCACGGGCCCTCATCTGCATTATGAGTTTCTCGTGAATGGCCGCCCCACCAATCCGCAACGCAAGGACGTTGGGACGGGCTCAGCGATTCCCCGCTCGCTGCGCGCCGTGTACGACTCGGCACGCTCGCGGCTCCAGACGGAGCTCGATTCGAGCACGGCCGAGACCGCCGAGCCCGAGGGCCCGATTCCCATCGCGACCCAGCCTCTCACGTCGAGTTCCAGCGCCCCGATCGATTAGTTTCCCGACAACTGTGGAGCTCTATCCCGCCGTCGACGTCCAGGGCGGGCGCGTCGTGCGCTTGCGGCAAGGGGTGGCGGACCAGGCGACGGCCTACGCCGACGATCCGCTGGCCATCGCGCGATCGTTCGCACGGGATGGCGCCCGCTGGGTGCACTTTGTCGACCTCGACCGCGCGTTCGGTCGCGGCGACAATCGCGACCTGGCGCGCCGCTTTCTCAACGCCGCGACCATTCCCGTGCAGGTCGGCGGCGGCCTGCGCACCGAAGATGCGATCCAGGAGATGCTCGATTGGGGCGCCACGCGCGTGGTGATCGGTACCAAAGCCGCCACGGATCCCGCGCTCGTGGATACGCTGCTTGCCCGGCACGGCCCCGAGCGGCTGGCCATCGGCATCGACGCCAAGGCGGGACAGGTGGCGGTGCGAGGATGGACGGAAGTCTTCGACTTGACCACGGCGGATCTCGCGCAGCGCGTTCGCAAGCAGGGCGCGCGGACTGTCATCTACACCGACGTGGCGCGCGACGGCATGCTCACGGGTCCGGACGTGAAGGGGGCGAGCGCGCTGGCGCAATACGGGCTCGACGTCATTGCATCCGGTGGAGTGTCGTCGCTCGACGACCTTCGGGGCGTGCGGGCGGCCGGTCTCGCGGGCGCCATCGTCGGACGCGCACTGTACGAGGGCCGGTTCACGCTCGTCGAGGCGCTGCAATGCATGGCCGGCTGACGCTCGGGATCGCGCTTCTCCGCGTCGTCGGTCTTGCCGCGCTGATCCTCCTGTTGTGGAATCCCGTCGCCACCCATCGTCTCCCCGCCAGCGAACCACCGCTCGTGCTGCTCGATGCCTCGCTCAGCATGCGCGGGTACGGGGCGACGTGGAGCGTGGCGGCAGACAGCGCGCGCCGGCTCGCCCGTGGAGGCGTCGTCTGGCGGTTTGGGACCGAGATCGCGGGACAGACGGCGGGAGCGGCGCTCGACACGTCGCCACCGACCGCAGGCGACAGCCGGCTTGCGCCCGCGCTGAGCGCCGCCGCCGGCCGCGGGGGTCCCGTCGCGATCGTCACCGACGGCGCGATCACCGACCGAGCAGAAATCCCTCCCGACCTGCTCCGGCTGCCGAAAATTGTCCTGCTTCCGCGAGCCTCGTTTTTCGATGCCTTTGTCGCGGCCGTAGACGGGCCCAATCGCATCACGGCGAGCGATACGCTGCGGCTCAGGGTGAGTTACGGAACGGCAGGGAGGCGGGAAGCGGGAAGCGAGCAGCGGGCAGCGGGCAGCGGGAAGCGGGAAGCGAAATTGACCGCCACCATCGATCGCATGATGCTGGCATCGCAACGAGTCCCGCTCCCCGACAGCGGGATTGTCTCGACAGAACTCACGCTTCCCGCTGCTCGCTTCCCGGCTGCCGGCTGGCATGCGCTGTCGATTCGCCTGGAAGGCGTGAACGATTCCGAACCTCGTGACGACGCGCGACTGTTCCCGGTCGAGGTGAGCGCGGCGCCCGCGATCGTCGTGCTCGCCGAGCCACCCGATTGGGATGTGCGCTTTCTCGCTCGCACTCTGTCGGACGTCGCGCGCGCGCCGCTCAGAATGTTTTCGCG